>Ga0247727_10018795_pt1 | contig 10804 bp, 9 predicted proteins | sample WisWelCaveWW1625_FD_202498 | JGI IMG/M metagenome (GOLD analysis project Ga0247727, IMG submission 202498) | Biofilm microbial communities from Wishing Well Cave, Virginia, United States - WW16-25 | ecosystem: Environmental > Aquatic > Deep subsurface > Groundwater > Cave microbial mat | place...
GGTGGACCGAACCGCACGCGGAAGCGATGCTGGGACTGCGCGCTGCACGGGCCAACCACCTGTGGGACCGCTACTGGCTCACTTCCGAACTCACCCGTAACTGACCGCCACTTCCAGTCACACCCGGAGCAAGACCAAAATGGGCGACCGTTGACACCGCCCGGGGGCGTCCCTATAGTCGCGCCCCATGCCGGAGATCGCCTATGTGAACGGCAAGTTTCTGCCGCTGGACCAAGCCACCGTGTCCGTGGAAGACCGCGGATTTCAATTCGCCGATAGCGTCTATGAGGTCCTGCGCACTTACGGCGGCAAACCCTTCGCGCCGGACGAGCACCTCGCCCGCTTGTTCCGCAGTCTCGACGCGATCGAGTTGCGACACGGATTCACCGCGGACGGCTTGAAATCAGTCATCCACGAGGCCGTCCACCGCGCCGCGTTTGACGAAGCGGTGATCTACCTCCAAATCACCCGCGGGAACGCGCCCCGGCACCGTGGCGGCCGGCCGGGCACGCCGCCGACCATCGTGCTCACCGTTCGCCGGCTCGAACCGATGGCCGCCGACCGCCGGCAAGCGGGCATGGCGGTCATCACCGTGCCGGACGATCGCTGGGCGCACTGCGACATCAAAAGCGTCGCCTTGCTCGCCAATGTGCTGGCCTATCACCGCGCCCGCGCCGCCGGGGCCGACGACTCCGTCTTCGTCGGCGCGGACGGCACCGTGGCCGAAACCACAGCCGGCAACATCTTCCTCATCACCGCCGGCCAACTGCGCACCCCGCCGAAAGGCCCGCGCATCCTCGCCGGCGTCACTCGCGACAAGGTTCTGGCCGCCGCCCGCGGTGCCGGCATCCCCTGCGCCGAAGAGCCGATCCGCCGCGAGGAACTGCCGTCCGCCGCGGAGCTGTTCATCACCAGCACCACCGCCGAGGTCGTCGCCGTCACCGCCGTGGACGGCCAGAAGATCGGCGGCGGCCAGTGCGGCCCGCTGACGTGCCGGGTGTACGAGGAATTCCAGCGGTTCGTGCGGACTTGAATCCTCCACGACAAAACACCAATTTTTGGTGTTGACTTATTTACTATAAATGATTTTAATGATTGCGGCATGGCAACGGGTTCAGTCACATCGCCCTTGGTGGAGCGGACGCGACGGCGGTTGGAGTCGGAACTTTCGAAAAAGCAGTTCCGGTCCGAGGCGCCGCTGCCCACGCAGCGGCAATGGGCAAAAAAGCTCGGGGTCAGCCAGTTCATCGTCCATCGCGCGCTCGGGCTGCTGAAGCAGCAGGGCCTCGTCGAGGCCCGGCAAGGCTCGTACACATTCCTGTGCTCGCTACCCACCGTTCAACCGGCGCGCATCAGCCCCACAGCCCGCGTCTCGTTGTGGGCGTATGATCGCAAGGATTTCTGGAAGATGCGGCTGGCGATCGTGCGCCGCCGGTTCCAGCAACAGTTTCGCCAGCGTCATCCGCAGGTGGAGTTCGACGAGCAACAAGTCGAGCTCCGCGCGGCGGAGATGGAAGCGCGGCTGATCCAGAGTGTTCTCAGTGGACCGGAGCCGACGCTCGCGGGGACGACCCAGACCTGCCTGAGTTTCCTGCACGAGCACGGGGCAGTCGCGCCGTTCGAGGCCGGTGCGTTGAGCGATTACCTTGAAAAGATTCGTCCCCGTTACGTCCGGGCGGCCATGCGCGACGGTCAATTGTATCTGTTGCCGAACAGCCTGTCGCAGTCGCTCCTCGTTTATCAGAAGGAACTCTTTCAGCGCGCCGGGCTCGACCCGGAACGCGCGCCGGGCGATTGGGAGGAGTTGGAACAATTTGCGGCAAAAATTTCCGCAGCGACCGGCGGCGAACCCAGTCTCCACATTGCCGGCGGCCCCGCGTTCGCGGCGTGGTTGATGGAGTTGACGTATCAGACGATGCCGGCTTGGGCGGGCGATACACCGCCGCCGATCGCGTGGCGGAGCGAGGCGGCGCGGCAGGCCGCGCGATTCGCCATGCGGCTGTTGGAGCGCAACCTTTTGAAAATCCATTTTCGCGGTCAGCCGAACTATCTGGCGCGCGGCTTGAACGGTGAACTGGCGTTGGTGGTGATGGATTGGGGGATGGTGGCCAACGCCGCGGCGCTCGGGCAGGCGGACCGGCTCGGGATCGCGCCGTCGCCGAAATCTCCGAATGGGCGGACGATTTCCCTGATGAATCTCGGCGGCTGGTTGGCCAATGCCCACGCCACCGCCGCGCAGCAGCGCGCCACGATGGAGTACGCGCTGGCGTGGGAACGCTGGCAGCACGACGATGTCGGCGGTGACGTGTTGAACAGTCTCGGCTGCGCGCCGGGGTTGATCTCGCTGTTCCAGGATCGCCGGCAGGATCGCGCGGCGTTGAAAAACCTGCCGGCCGGATGGCAGCAGACGTTGGACGTCATCGAGGCCAACAGTTTTTGGGAACCGGCCGAGGCCGACTGGCAGAAGATCGCGCTGGGGCAGGCCGCCGAGGAACTGCTCGGCGAGGGCCACCTCGTGACCGCCGAGCGGCTCCTGCACTATTTCACACTTCGGGAACATGAAGCGGGGTTTGGGAAATCCATTCCTCAGTTTCGGGCATGAACGAAAACCACACGAAAGGAAGCAAACCAATGAAAACTAAAACGACGATCCGCGGACTGTTGAGCGGGGCGACAATGATGCTCGGCGTGGCCACGGCGCAGGCGGCGTTCATCCTGGTGCCGGGAGGAATCCAGGAGCACTTCGACGGCACGACGGTGGACTATACGACGTGGAACACCAACACGTTCCAGGCGGATGCGGACTACACGATCAGCCAAAATAATGAGCTCATCATGAACCTCGTCCCGCCGGACTATGGCTCGTTCGCATTCGAGACGCGGGAAAAGCTGGTTCAGCCGGGTGAGTTGGTGCGGGTCGAGGTCACGCCAAATGGCGCGAGCCTGTTCGGCAGCCGGGGAAATCTGTTGATGCTCGGCGCGGAAGCGTTGAATTTCGACTACGACACCGGCAACTACATGTATATCAGTTGGTACGAGGGCGACGACGCGTTCAAGGCGTACGCCCGCGGCCAGCCGCCGCTGACGCAGACGAACGCGGTCATGGTCGCGAGCGATCATCCGATCGAAACGACGTATGTGTTTGAGATCGCGCGGGCGTTCGACGGCAAGAGCGCCACGTTCAGCCTGTTCTTGTCGGACGGCGTGACGCCGGTGCCGGGCAGCACGCCTGCCGTGTTTGATTTGTCCGCGGCGGGTTTCGATGATTTGTGGGGCGATCTGCGAGTGGTGCTTATTTCCAACAACGGGCAGACCACGTTCGACAACGTGTTCATCTCGGAAGCCCCGGAGCCGACCACGGCCGTGTTGCTCGCCTTGGGCGGTGGCTTGATCGCTTGGCGACGACGGAAATCGTAGGTCGTGCAGCGACAAACCCAATCGGCGGGTTCCTTCACGCTGATCGAGTTGTTGGTGGTCGTCGCCATCATCTCGCTTCTGGCGGCGCTGCTGTTGCCCGCGCTACGCAGCGCCAAGGAACGCGGACGCAGCGCGGGGTGTTCCAGCAACCTCCGGCAGTTGGCCGTGGCCTCACTGCTCTACGCCGGCGATTACAGCGACTGGCTGCCGGCCAACGGGGAGACGGTGCCGTGGGACGGCAACGTCAACATGACCGCCGAACGTTGGTCGCCCGCCCTGCGACTAGAAGGTTACGGGATCAAATGGGAATCCAAGGCTAAAATTTGCCCCTCGGACAAAGATCCCTGGCATCTGGTCACGATGAAGACCAGCTATTATCTCGCCGGTCCCGTTTCCGCCGGCTCGCGTTACTGTGGCCCCGGCACTGCCGCGGGTCCGTGGCCGCGCGTCTCCGATCTGGCGAATCCGACGCGAGTGATCACGTTCTTCGAGATTCTCAGCAAGCACTACGGCGCGCCGGAAGGCACCACCTTTGCCGAAGGCCGGATCAACGCCGCCTATCTCGACGGTCACGTGGGCAGCTATGTGAGCGCCCAGACCAACGAGTGCGGCGGATTGGTCGCCTCGCTCACCTACTACTGGTATAACTACCGCTGGACGTATCCATGCTCCGCTTCCGAAGCGCAGCGGGTCAACGCGGCGGAATGAACCAACGAATCGTCTTCCACGTCGGCGGGCCCAGCATGCACCCGACGGACGCGCAGGCCGGCCTCATCCGCAAATGGCTCGGCAAGGAGTACGACTGCACGATTTGCGAAGGCGGGATGGCGTTCGAGCGGCTTGCGGACTGTGATCTGTTGGTGTTGATGGGGTTGTACTGGACGAAAAGCCACATCGCCTACCGGCCGTTGACGGAGGAGCAACGGCGCGCCTTCGGAGCGTACGCCGCGGCGGGCCGACCGATCCTCGTGCATCATGCCGCGATCATCAGCTACGATGATTGGCCAAGGTTTGCGGAGTTGGTGGGATTCCAATGGGTCTGGAGAAAGACCAACCACGCCCCGTACGCCGATTTCAAAGTGACGGTGGTCCCGACCGGCCATCCGATCGTTGCGGGCGTCGCCGACTACCAGATTCGCGACGAGTTGTACTACGATGTGCAGATTGCAAAAGGCTGGAACGTCACCGTCCACGCCGAAGCGGAATGGCAGGGACGCAAACATCCGCTGATCCTGACCGCGCCGCGGCGCGTCTATCTCGCCAACGGCCACAACATGGAGGCATTCGAGTGTCCGGCCCTGAAGCAGATTTGGATCAATGCGGTGAGGTGGTTGACCGGGGGGAAGTAGCCCCCGACGTGAGGAGGGGGCCGCCGCGACAACCCCCCAAACCGCCTCCTCACGTCGGCGGCTACGTCTCGGGGGCAGGTCATCATGAACACCTTTACTGCCGCCATCATTGGCGTCGGCAAAGCCAAGCCGGCCGGTGACAAGCGCGAAGGGCACCGGGTTGGTTACAGCCACGCGAAGGTGTACCAAAACATCCCGCGCACCAAACTCGCCGCAGGGGCGGACATCAACGCCGAGAACCTCCAAGCCTTCCGGCAGACCTTCGGCGTCGAACACGGTTTCGCCGACTACCGGGAGATGCTCGCGAAGGCCAAACCCAACCTCGTCAGCATCTGCACTTACGTCGGCCTGCACCGCCAGATGATCGAAGACTGCGCGCGAGCGGGCGTTCGCGGCATTCTCTGTGAAAAACCGTTTCTCGCCTCACCCGCCGACATCGAAGCCGTGCGCCGGGTCGCCGCCGAGACGGGCGTGAAGATCATGGTCGCGCATTTCCGTCGCAACCTGGCGGCGTTCCAGCGCGCACGCGACCTGTACAACGACGGCACGGTCGGCCAACCGTTGATGTGCATCGCGGGAATCGAAGGCTGGGACTTGTTCGAGTGGGGTTCGCACTGGCTCGATATGATTCGGCATCTCCATCAGGACCGGCCCGTGCACTGGGTGTTCGCCCAGACCCGCGTGCGCGGCCAGCGCGGTTACGGGCACGCGATGGAGGATCATGGCTGCGCGTATTTCGAGTTCGCGGGCGGCGGCAAAGCTATCCTCGATGGTGGACGCAGCATGAACGGCGAGGAATTGATGACGTTGGTCGGTACGGAGGGCACGATCCGCATTTTCGATGAGATCAAACTCTGGATCGAAACCGCTGCCGGCCGACGGATCGAGGAGTTCTCAAAAGGCCCGCCCGATCCGTGGGGACAAGCGTGGGATCAGATGATCCTCGACCTGATCGCGTGGATCGAACGCGGCCCGGAGCCGGCGCTCGGTCTGACCAACATGCTCAAGACGAGCGAACTCAACCTGGCCGCGTACCTCTCGGCCATCAAAGGCGACCGGGTGGACCTACCGTTGAGCGGCGACGATCTGAAGCTGGCGGAGTGGCCGGTCGAAATCCTGGCGAGACGAAAATGAGATCCAAATCCCGATTCGTGTCATTCGTGTTATTCGTGGCTTCCCTTCCGTGTTCCGCGGACGACACCAACGCCGTCTCGCAAATCCTGAAAATCTACGGCGGGTTCGAGCAGGAGAAACTTGACGGTTGGCAGCCCACCGACCCGCGCGCGCCGGTCACGATCGTCACGACCGAACCGCGCGAAGGCAAACAGGCCGCGGAGATTTTTCTGCCGGTGGCGGAGAAGCCCCATTACTATTCGCCGGGCGTCGAGATTCCGCTGCGCTGGCGTTGGGACTGCGCGCGACCTGCCACCCTGAAATTCTCGATCAATCCGCGCCAGAAATTGATTGGCTTCAATTTGTTTGCGACCCTGCAAGGTCAGAGCGACAAAGGCGAACCCTTCGCCCTCCGCTACTTTGTGTGGCAGGCGGGCGATCACTGGACGTTCTGCAAGGACGGCAAGAGCGTGTGGAATCCGGCACCCGAGTTCGGGAAGGACATCGCTGGCCTGGAGGGGATTGTGAAGGAGAAGCCGCAGTCGTACTGCGCGTGGCTGCCGGGCATCGCGGGCGGCGAATGGTACGCGAAGCATGGGCAGTGGTTCGATTTCGAAGTGCCATTGCAGAAGGCGTTCGAGCAAACTGGCGCGCCTCAGCGACCTGCTTCCATCACCTTCGACACCGTCAAGATCGGTGGCTACATCGCCAACCAGGTCGGCTACTGGATTGACGCCATCAGTTTGGAGCAGAAGTGAAGAGTAGTTTCCGACATCTCGGCCCATTCTCCGACTTGGTCGCTGCCGCGAGCCGCCACGACAAGCTCTTCCCGCTCGCGAAGCCGGGAAAGAAAACCCAACAGCTCGTCCATCGCGCTCTGGCGTTCGATCCGTGGCCCGCCACGCCGCGCGACGTGAAGCTCGGCCGCCGCTGGACGCGCGATGGAGTGGACGGCGAGGAGATTTCCTGGTCGGTCGGTTTTGGCCCGCGCACCAAGGCGTGGCTGCTGCGGCCTGCGAGCAGGACGGGGAAGTTGCCCGGCGTCGTGGCACTGCACGATCACGGGGCGTTCAAGTTTTACGGCAAAGAAAAAGTGGCTGACGGCCCGGATCCGATGACGGAGGTCATCCGCCGGTATCGCGCCGGTTACGGCGGACGCGCGTTCGCCAACGAGCTGGCGCGGCGTGGATTCGCCGTGCTGGTGCACGACACGTTTCTCTGGGGCAGCCGCAAGTTCCCCGTCGAGACGTTGCCCGACTTCGACCGGCTTCTCGGCAGACTCATGGCGCGAGGCTCAGTCTTCTACAAATGGACGCCGCGCAAGATCGCCGAGTACAACGGCGCGGCCATCGTCAACGAACACACGCTCGCCAGGTACTGTCTCGTGATGGGCATCTCGCAGCCGGGGATCATCAATTTCGACGACCGGGTGGCGGTGAACGTTCTCGCCAGCCGGCGCGACGTGGATGCCGGCAACCTCGGTTGCGTGGGTTTTTCTGGTGGCGGTTTCCGCGCGGTGTTGTTGCAGGCAACCTGTCCGCGCATCCGCGTGTCGGTCGCGGGTGGTTGCATGTGTACGTATGAGGAGATGTTCGATCATTGTGTCGACAACCACGCCTGGCTCGGTTTCCTGCCGGCCTGGGCACAGCACGGCGAGTGGCCGGACGTGGCCGCGTGTCGCGCGCCCTCGCCGTTGATGGTGGTGAATTGTTGGGCCGACGGCGGCTGCACAGTGCCGGGAATCAAGGCCGCGCATCGGCGCATCGCGGCGCATTACAAGTCAGTCGGTAAGCCTGAAAACTACAAAGGCGCATTTTACACCGGCCAGCATCGGTTCGACATTCCGATGCAGGACGCGGCGTTTGAGTGGATGGAAAGGCGGCTGAAGCGATGAGCTTATCGCGCGTACGGAGCGACGAGCGTCAGGCCGGGAATCGCCTGGAAGTGCTTGTGATTGAACGAATGCAGCGGCTCGCTCAGCCCGATGGCCGTCGCGCCAATCAACGCGTCGAGGATTCCCAGACCATGCGAGAACTTTCCCTTGGCATACCAACCCAACGCGCGGTCACAGTCCACCGCGTCCGGCCAGTAGAGCAGGAAACTGCTTGTGAACCGTTGCAGCCTGGCGACGCCGCGGCGGTTCGGTTCGCCGGCGATCAGTTCCATCACGCTGAGACCGCAGACGCCGAGCTGTTGATTGCCGAGGGAATGCAGCCAGGCGACGGCGTTGGGATGACCGCGCAGGATGTCAACGAGTCCGTCCGTATCGACGAAAATCACGCTCAACCCCGATCACAGCGCTGCTCGGCTCGTCGGCGTAAACGGCGCGCAAATCGGCCGGAATCTCCGAGGTCGCTCCGTTTCTTCCACATGCCGACCAAGCCGGACTTCAGCAAGCCCTGCGCAGTGAGCGGTCGTTTCCCGTTCGCGGTCCTGGCGCGGGGAGCGACGGATGGCGCGGTGGCTTTCATGTTCGCGGGCCAATATGGCCGATGAATCTCGATTCGACAAATCAAATCTACAAACCAATCCCAAAACCATGACAAACCAAACGCTCTTCCCGACACTGCTCTTGTTGGTTCTGGCCGCGCACGCCGCGAGCGCCGACCGACCGCGTCTCGCGCCGCTGCAACTGGACGCGCCGCCGGTCGTGGACGGCGCTCTGGACGACGCGTGCTGGCAACAGGCGGCGAAGATCGAGTTGTCCCCGATGCGGGACGAGGACAAGGCCATCCCGGCCACGACCGTGCAGGCGGCGTACACAACCGACGCGGCGTATTTCGCTTTTACGTGCATCGAGCCGCACCCGGAGAAGTTGAAGAAAGGCGACCCCGGCCGCGGCGACGCGTGGGTCGCTGACTCCGTCGAGTTGTTCCTCGATACCGACGGCGATCAAAGCGACTACTCGCAATTCAACGTTTCCGCCGGCGAGACCTGGGCGGCAAACTTCTGCGAACGACCCTGGGTGTGTCTCCCCGTGACCGGCGACTGGAAATTCAAGGCGCGCGTGGGGAAGGATTGCTACACCGCCGAGGTCGAGTTGCCGTTCTCGCAGTTCCCGCGCAAGCAGGAATTGCTGACGCCGACCTGGAACGTGGCGTTCTGCCGGTACCGTTACCTCGATTCCGCCACGGCGCAGTACGCGGTTTGGGGCGACGCCCGCCATCACAGCCCGAAGATCTGGGGCGAGCTTGGTCCGGTCGCGGTGGACTTTGCCGCGGTGACCGGCGAGGCGGAGAAAGGGACCGGTCCCGGCGGATGGGAATACATCACCGACATTCCGCCGACGTACTCGCCGAATTTTCCGCGCGAGCTCGATCCATCATTGCAATGGATCAAGAAAGAACGTCTGCGCATCGCGTGGAGTTGGCTGACCGGGGTGACCAAGTTATACAACAACCCGCAGACCCAATACAGAGTTCAGGACATGGTGGACCTGATTGCGAGTTCCGGCTGCAACGTCATCCAACCCACCGCCTCCGCCAAGACCAAGAAGGAGACGCCGTATTATTTCTGGGCGACGTTCGACGCCATGGTTCGCGTGCGGCTCGCGGGCGCGCGCACGATGTACAACATCAGCTACATCTGGGGAAAGGACCACGACCCGGCCATGAAATTCCGCCGGCAGATCACCGCCAAGGGCGAGGTCGTCAAGGCGATGATTTGTCCCCGCGATCCGCATCCGTGGCGAGACAACCTGGTTGCGCCGACGCTCGATGCCTTGAAAGAATCGAAGCGGCTCGGCGTGCCCGACCTGTTTTTCGGCGTCATGTTCGACATCGAACCGCAAGCGAACATTGACGGCTACTGCTATTGCGACGACTGCTGGCGCGGGTATGCGAAGGCGCGAGGTGTAGCGTCGCTGATCGATCCCAACGTGACGCCGAAAGACCGGCAGTTCTGGCTGTTGATGAATCAGAAGCTCAATGACTATCAGGCATGGCAGGAACGAGCCGTGACGGAAATGATTCGCGCGGAGATGAAGGCGGTGCGCCGCGTCGCTCCCGCAATGGTGTTCGGCTACTACCCGCACCAACAGGAAGTGTGGTGGTTCACACGTGCAGCCGCCGCAGGCGTCTCGACGCCGCGCGCGCCGGCGATCTTGATGGATGACACGTGGTACTACAGCGGCTACTCGGGCCAACCCCGGTTCATGGATCGGGTGCGCCGCAAGGCGACCGAGTATCTCGGCCACGAACCATTCTACAGCCCGAGCATCATCTATGGGCACACCGAGAAGAACTATCCCACCTACACCGTCGAGCGCGCCGCGCGTGAAGTCTATCTGTTTACCAAGACCGCGGTGAGCATGATCACCTACGCCAACTCCTGCGACACCGGCAAGGACATGCTCGAAGACCAACGCGAGTTCTACACTGACGGTTTCGCCAAAGCTCACAAGCTGCTCGAAAACGAGGGCGTCATTGATCAGGCCGCGCCGAAACCACCGACCGGCCGCGAGCGGAAGCGGCTCGAACGCGCGTTGGCAAAACTGCAAACGGAAGTGGCGTCCATGTGGGGGAATGTTTACGGCGTTTCCGGGCAGCACGTCGATGCGCCAGCCTCGGGCGCATTTGACGGTGCACCCGTCACCATCACGAAGCACCTGAAAACCAGCATCATTCCCAATACCGATTCCGCCGACTACGTTTTCGATCTTGACCTGCCGGCGCGACCGACAACCGCGAAGCTGGTGATTGCCGGCAAGCCTCGCGTGCCGGAACTGACAAACCTGCGGGTCGAGGTCAACGGCGAGAAAGTCGCGTATCTGAACCGGCCCTTCGGTCCAGATGGCCGCATCGAGATCGCCGTGCCCGCGCGGTTGATCAAGAAAAACACCACGGTCCGCCTTGCCTATTTCCTCGGCGACTCGTACGCTGAGACACGGTTCGACAACAGCGTGATCGTGGAGCGGATCGACTTGA
>Ga0247727_10018796_pt1 | contig 10804 bp, 13 predicted proteins | sample WisWelCaveWW1625_FD_202498 | JGI IMG/M metagenome (GOLD analysis project Ga0247727, IMG submission 202498) | Biofilm microbial communities from Wishing Well Cave, Virginia, United States - WW16-25 | ecosystem: Environmental > Aquatic > Deep subsurface > Groundwater > Cave microbial mat | place...
CGGACTTAATGTCTAAGAGGAAAATATGAGTAAAAAAGTGATAATTGCGATAATAGTAATAATCCTAGTAATAGCTGCAGCTGCAATAGTAAATTATTATCCAGAAAAAGTCGTTGATGAGGTAGCAGAAACAAACATTTCAGACTTATCTAGTGATCGCCTTGATGATGCTTTCCAAGATCTTGAACAGATAGATTTTAGCGTTCCTTCTTAATGAAAAACCAAGAAGCTATCTGGAATATAGAATACAGAAAGAATGAGCAAAAATGGCGCAGAGAAACGATAAATCTCCCTAAATTTATAAAAAATAAAAAAGTTCTGGAGATTGGTGTTGGAAACGGGAAAACATTGAGAGCAATATTAAGGCAAAATCCAAAAAATATTGTTGTAATGGATTTTTCTTCAGAAGCGCTGAATAGATGCAAAAAGATATTTCACGAGAAAAAGATAAGTTTCGTGAAAGCCAATGTTGCAAATCTTCCATTTGAAAACGAAGAATTTGACATAATTGTATGCTATTATGTGCTGAATAATCTTTTGGAAAAAGAAAGGGAAAAAGCTGTGAAAGAAATAAATAGAGTCCTAAAAACAAAAGGAAAATTACTATTCGAGGATTTTGCAGTCGGAGATTTTAGGGAAACTAATAAAAACCAAAAAACAATTGAATTTCACACAATTAAAAACAAAAAAGGAATAATATGCCATTTCTTTGAACTAGGGGAAATTAAAAAATTATTTAACGGCTTTTCCGCAAAGAAACTTGCACAAAAAACATTTAACCCAATAATCCATAAGCCAAAATTAAAAAGAAAAATTATTTCAGGTATTTTTGTAAAATAGAAACGCCCGAACCAAGAATCGAACCTGCATATCCTTACGGAAATGAGAAAACGCTAGCGGCAGGAATCGAACCTGCATATCCTTACGGAAACTTGCTCTCCAAGCAAGCGAGCTACCACTGCTCAACGCCAGCTTAATAATTTAATCAAATATAACTATTATAAATCTAATGCTTGTTTTAACCTTTTTTCTTTTTTACTATGCCAAAAACCGATCTTTTTATAGTACTTCATCCTTGAATCAAAACTTCCTATAAATATCATACCAACCTTTGAATGCTTTATATTTTTTGGAGTATAAACATAATAACTATGGTATATCTCCATTTCGTTTAGTAAATTTGAAACGATTTTTATTGATTTTAAATTGACGCTCTGTATCTTAATTGTTTTATTATTGACATAACCTTCTGCAGAATAAAATGCTCTCAACCACATTTCTCTTGCATTCGGAATACAAAATAAATCTTCTGGAAAAGACCATTTATAAATTCCAAACTTTGAATGTCTTAGTAAATCAAGAACAATAAACTTTTGACTAAGTCTTGCGACAAACATATTATCTCTTCTTGAAATAGTAGGTTTCTTTTTGTAAATTTTTTGAATAAAATCACAATAGGTATCCAACATTTTTTTATCATCTGCAAATAAGTCTAATTGATAATGGCTAAAATTTTCACCCTTTCTTTTTCTTATCTGAACACTTCCATCGCCTACCAAAAAACCACATATTGCAGATTTAATTTTTAGAGATTTCTTATCTCTAGGTATAGAATTAAGTTGTTTTTCTAATATCCTCTTCCATCTTCTAACTGCAATAAATTTATTTCTTTCTTTTATGTTCACAATAACCTAAATATCTCTTATTATTTATATCTTTCTATAAACGCGCAGTACCATTGTCCCATGTCTGCATAAATTAAATTAGAAAAAAAGACTTTTAAATGTTAGTCATCATCAAAAATACTATATTGTTAAACATATACTTTTGAGTTTATTCATGCTTAAATAATAGAATTTCTTGCAAAAACCATGGAAAAAGAAAGTGTAATGAAGAATTTTTCCTATGAAGATGAAGAGCTTATCAGATCTTTTATTTTTACAAATCCTCATGGAGAAGACAGCCTGATTTATCCGCAATCTCTTGTAGCTGGAGAGGAACTTTCTCCTTTAATGTCTGCAGTTTCCAGAACTCATCTTCCTATGCAGACAAGAACTCTTCAATTCCTTGATAGAGAAAAAACAGAACAGACCAAGGCAATGCTTCCCTATATTAAACCAATGATGGACACTTTTAGGCTTCGGGATGGAACTTTAGTAATATCGAGAAAAACTGGAAATTTCAGCAAAGAATGGGTTTTGGCTCACGGACACGGCTCGATCAAAGAAGGAACTGCATTATTTGGCCATTCAGAAAATATATCAGACATCACCGGAAAGAGAATAACAGGACATCCTCAAAACCATCCGCAAGCCAAATCAACAAGATATATTTCATACGGAAAAGTTTTGGATTTAATATTACAGGATCAGGATCTAAATGCGCTTCCAAATTCCGATGAGACTTTAGATTATACAAGATTTATGAATAGAAGATATACTGAAGTAACTCAAAATCTTGCAGATCGTGTTTACAGCCATACAGACACAAGAGCAGTTGTTGATTTCTTACAAAGGCCCGGAAATGTGGCTGCTGAGATCAATAAAAAAGTTGAAAGAGAACAGATGTTTGATGAAAACTATCTTCCTTCTTCTGAAGACATAGAAAAATTCAAAGGCGAAGTTTTGTCATCAATTGAAGATGCCGCCGTGAGAAAAGATGTTGGGAAATTTGTACTGGATTACTCAAGAGTATATCTTCTTGGAGGAACAAAAACCTCTTTAGTTTACTCAACCGATGCCAGAACATTGGAAGAAATTATAACTGATTTAATTTCAAGCCCTAGAAAGGAAGATCAGCAAAGAGGACACTCGATTTGGACCGAAGCCAAAAAACTCGCCCCTATTTTACTAGGAGAAAAAAGCCATGTAAAAGTAGACATGTGGAAAGTAAAAAATGAATCTGAATTGAGAGCATATATGGAAGAAAGATTTGGCAATATTCCTTCAAAAATTAACGGGGACAAAATGGTAAACATGATCACTCCAAGAGATATGGATATGTATTCTGACAGATTTAATGCAGCATGTGTCGTATTTCCATACACAAATGCCTCTCTTACTGACATTTTTGCAAAGCTTGAAAATAATGACATTAAAGAAATATTAGAAAAATCGCACAAATATAGAGGAGAGCACGAAGTCATTCATCCTGCAATTTCACACGGCGGCTTAATGTTTGAACTGACAATGGCATTTCATGGATATCGAGATATGTTTAGACATAGGAAAGGATCAAGATCAACTCAACTGCTGACAACGGTTCATGGTTTTGAAATTCCAGAAATTTTTGAAACATTTGGCCTATCTGATGAATACATAAGAGACATGCAAAGAGCATCTGAAATATATGAAAAGACAAGAAAAATAAGCCCGCATGTCGCAGAAAAAACTGTTCCGTTTGGTGCATTGTGCAGGTCAATTCATAGCTGGCAGGTTAATCAAGTAGGATATATAGGCAAACTAAGAAGTGATATATCAAAAGGAAATACGTCATATGTATTAATGACTCGGGAAATGATGGAACATGTATCTCAAATAATGCCTGAAACAGCAAAATACTTTAGATATGATAGAAAAATGTACCCTGCACATTTATGGAAAGCAGGATATAAATGGTTTGATGCAAATACGGAGAAAAAATGAAAATAGAACTATTAAGACAGATCAGTTTTTCAGAGTTGGAGGAGAGAATAAGAAAAGTTCCTCTAATGAAACCTGATTCAAACGGCAATCATATTATGATATACGAAAATGCAAACATAACATTGAAAAGATTTATGGCAGAGCAGGTGAATCCACCTACTTTTTATTTGCTTAAAAAAGGTTTGGAAATTCAAAGAGAATTAAGAAAATTACTGATGGAACAATACGGATTAAATTCCTTAAACTTAAATGGAGCTTTAGAAATACAAAATGAAAAAGGAGAAATCTGGACCCTTACTCCCCCAATTATAGAATCGACACCAAGAACAGTAAAATATGCACCGAAAGAAGGAGAAATAAAATACGATGAAGATGTAAAAATAAATATTCCACTTATTAATGACGGAGCACACAGAGTAGCTTTGGCGAAAGAGTTAGGATTAGAATTTACCGGAATATTTATCTCTGGTGCAAAAGAAGGATTTCCTTATTATGTTCATCCTAATGGATGGGATAGAGTAAGAGAAGTAGATGATGTACCTAAAACGAAACAAGAAAAAAAATTCTATACAAGAGAAGACTGTTATGCGCTTTACAGAAATTTTGATGTTCTTGGATGCGGAAAACCAAGACACTTAGGCAAATAAAAATGGCAAAACTGATACATATTGTGGGCGTTTCTGGAACGGGCAAGACCCTAACTCATGATGCATTAAAAGAAAAATTAACGGCTGAAGGCTATAAAGTAGAAGCACTAGTAGAGCCGGGACCTTTAAGAGATTTTGCAAAGAATTATAGATTAAGCCAAAATAAAAATTCTTGGACAGAAGCAGCCATATTTACAACCGACCGGCTTATGATTTATCAAGAGAAAGTATTTCCAAGAATTAATGAAAAGGATTTAGTTTTCTTATCTTCAAGAAGTCTTTTTGATACTTTTGTTTATCAGGGAATTTTAGGAGGAGTTGATCTTGAAGTAATTAAAAAAATGAACTCTCCAATCCCTTTTCCAGACCTTGCATTATGCCTGACTGTTGAAGGAAAAGTAGGATATAAAAGAATACTAGAAAGAAATATAATTAGTGGAGAACAAACTAGCAAGAATGAAACACCGGAAGCAATAGATAGATTGAGCGCACATTACATGGAGCTTCCAAAACACTTCCCGCAATCCAATATAGAAGTAATAGATACAACTAATCTTAAAATGCCGGAACAAATAAAAATTTGTCATGATAAAATAATTGGAATCTTAAATGGAAAGTAAAAATCTGGATATAGATGCAGTAGGTTTTGATTTAGATAATACATTATATACACAAACGCCTGAAATAGAAGAAAAAATACAGGATTATATTTACGAAAAATCTGCGGCTATTTTAGGCAAGCCAAAAGAAGAAGTTAAAAAAGCATTTCAGGCCCGATATGCGGTATTGCAAAGTGCCAGTAGATCATTAACATCAATTGGAATACTTAGTATAGATGCTGCAAAAGAAATAGTTCAGACATCTTTAGAAGAAGCTGATGTTGCCAGCGTCCTAAAAAAAGATGATAGGTTGGTAGAAATGCTTCAAAAACTAAGTCAGAATCACAAGCTATTCTTAATTACAGGAAGCAAAGAACAACTCAGTTATAATAAATTACATGCTCTGGGAATCAACGAAGCTATATTCAATCCACGGCTTTATGCGGGCTCTGAATATAAAAGACATGATGGCACGGCATTTCATTATGTTTCATCATCTCTAGGAATTCCTTTCCGAAAAATGATGTTTGTTGGAGATAGAGAAAAAGTAGATATTATTCCGGCAACGGAATTAGGAATCAGAACAGCAATCGTAAATGCAAAGTCAGAAAAAGCAACATATCAATTACAAAGTATTTATGATTTGGAGTCGATTTTAACATGACATTATATACAAAATGCATCTTAAATCCTGCATCAAGTGAAGAGGGCGTAAGAATTTCTGTAATGAGCAGGCATACATTAAATGATGGTAAAACTCCCGACACTAGACTTAATGATCAATATTTAGAGCATCTACAAAAACTTGGCCCTCCTGCAAAATTAATTGGTGACTATTACAAAAGAGGCCTTAAATGGGAAGAATTTGAAAAAAGATATTTAGATTATTTACAAAATCCTGAAATAAAAAATTTAATAGAAGATCTCGCAAGAAGAGCACTTGTAAAAGATTTGACATTGTTATGTATTGAAGAAACTCCTGAAAGATGCCATAGAAGATTAATTGCTGAAGAATGTCAAAGATTAATGCCTGAATTAAAAGTAGAACATAGATAAAGAATAAGCTTCGCTTAATCTTTCATCTCAATTTTTATCTGAACAGATCTCGGAATTTGAAGTTTCATTATAGGATGCAGGATTCTGTCTTCAGCAGGAATATCAATCACTCTTCTGTGGACGCGCATTTCAAATCTGTCAAAAGTAGCAGTGCCGTTTCCGCACGGGCTCTTTCTTGTTGTTACCTTTAATCTTCGAGTTGGTATTGGTATTGGTCCTCGCATTACAACACCTGCTCTAGTTGTAATTTCTTTTATATATCCAATTACATTATTCAGCGGAGCTATTTCGATGCTGCTTAACTTTATTCTTACTTTTGCCATGCAAAAGATAGAGAAAAATGATTTTTAAACCTTTAGATTTTTTAAATCTAAATGGTACAAAGATGAGTGGGCCCGGACACGCCGCGTGCACCGGACCCTTTCATCCCAGCCTTAGCGGGATGAATATGATATATGATATTATGACGTGAAAATATCTATATTTAAGCTTAATTAAAAAATTATATAAACAACCAAAAAGATATATAAAAATGGCAGAAGAGGTGTTAATTTATCTTACCCTAATAATAGGGGTTGCAGCATTTCTAACTATAATTGCAAGAATAATAAAACAGCCCCCGATAATTGCTTACTTAATAGCAGGTATACTCGTCGGGCCGGCATTTTTCGGCTTGATAGGCCCAAACGCAGCAGATCCTGAAATAATTCAGATTTTCGGAAGAATTGGCGTAGCTCTTTTATTATTTATAGTTGGCTTAAGCCTTGACTTTAGAGTATTGAAAGAAGTTGGAAAAGTCGCGACGCTTGCAGGAACTGGAGAAGTTCTTGTAACAGCAACTGCTGGTTTTCTTATATCTCTTGCTCTCGGCTTTTCATTTACTCCCGCTTTATATCTCGCAGCAGCTATTGCATTCTCTTCAACAGTTTTAGTTGTAAAAATTCTTTCAGACAAAAAAGAATTAAATAAACTTCATGGAAGAATTGCTCTGGGTATTCTTATTATTGAAGATTTCATTGCCGCCCTTGTGCTTATGATTATTCCAATAATAAAAAGTGGAAATCTAGAATTTATTTTAGCCGGCTTGATAAAAATAATAGGAATAATCATTGCAGTATTTTTGCTGTCAACTTTTGTTTTAAACAGATTCCTTAACTTCCTTGCAAGAAGCCCGGAAACATTATTCTTATTTTCAATTTCATGGGCATTGCTTTTGGCAGCAGCTTTCAACTATCTTGGCCTTTCTCTGGAAATAGGAGCACTGATTGCGGGAATGGCTTTTGCATCAAGCAAATATACTCTAGACCTTAGCGGAAAAATAAAGCCGCTGCGTGATTTCTTTGTAGTCTTGCTGTTTGTCTTCTTTGGAAGCCAGCTCGTTGGACCGCTGAACAGTGATTTAATAATAAACTCGCTCATATTCTCAACATTTATTCTTATTGGAAAACCAATAATAGTTATGACGTTCACAAGTTTATTTGGATATAAGAAAAGAACAAGCTTCCTTGTCGGTTCAAGTTTAGCTCAGATAAGCGAATTTTCTTTAATTTTAGTCCTGCTAGGATTTAATCTGGGATATATTGATCAAAATATAATGAATCTTGCAATTCTGACATCAGTTATAACAATTGGAATAAGCAGTTACACAATACATCACTCGCATACTATATTTGATAAATTATCTAAAATGCTCAATATATTTGAAAGAAAAAGAGGAGTAAATGAAAAAGAAATGAAAAAGAAAAAATCTTACAGAATAATCTTATTCGGATATCACAGATTGGGCTACAAAATACTGCAGACCATTAAAAAGATGAAAGTTCCTTTCCTTGTTGTAGATCACAATCCAAAAGTTATTCTTGCCCTTGGAAAAGAAGGAATAGACTGTGTGTATGGCGATGCCGGAGATAAAGATTTCCTTGAAGAAATTGATTTAGATAAAGCAGAATTGATAATATCAACAATTCCTGAAGAGCAGATAAGCCTTACAATATTAGAAAAGCTGAAAGAAATTGATTCAAAAGCATCATTTATAGGTACAGCAGATCAGCCCCGTTCTGCCTTGGATTTGTATAATGAAGGAGCAGACTATGTTATTCTTCCACACCATCTTGGAGGCCAGTACGTTTCAGAAATGATGGAAAAGATAAAGATAAACAAGGGCAAATATAGAAATACGGGCAAACAGCATCAGAAAGAACTGAAAAGAGCAAAAGACAGCTCAACCTTTAAATAATTAAAAAACCAGTGTAAAATATGATAGATATAAAACTAATAAGAGAAAATCCAGAATTAGTAAAAGAGAGCCAGAAAAAGCGCGGCTTTCTAGAAGAGGACGTTGATAAAGTAATAAAGTATGACAAAGAATGGCGCCAGCTTAAGGAAGAAGCAGACTCCTTAAGACAAAAAAGAAACTCTATATCAGAAAGAATAAATCAAGCCAAAAAAGAAGGTAAAAAAATAGATCTTTTGCTTAAAGAAGCCAAGGAAATTCCAATTCATTTAGCAAAAATAGAATCTATTTTAAATCAAAAAAAAGACCAAAGAGATTCTATATTAAAAGAAATACCAAATATAATTGATAAAAGCGTTCCAATTGGAGATGATTCTCATAATAAAGTGCTAAAAACATTTGGAAAGGCAAAAAAACTAAAAGTTGTTAAAGATCATGCTGACCTTCTTGAATCACTTGATTTACTTGATACCAAAAAGGCAGGAGAAGTTGCAGCTTCCAGATTTTATTACCTTAAAGGAGATCTTGTAAAATTAAATTATGCTATAATCAATTTCGCTCTTGATTTCTTAAGAAAAAAAGGATTTACACTTATTCAACCGCCATTTATGCTAAGAAAAGAAGTATTGGAGGGAGCTCTCCCTCTGTCTGCTTTTGAAGAAACAATTTATAAAATAGAATCTGAAAATTTATATCTAATAGGGACAGCAGAGCACGCAATAAATGCTTACCACATGAACGAAATTGTCAAAAATCTTCCAGAAAGATTTGCCGGAATCTCATCTTGTTTTAGAAAAGAAGCAGGAAGCCATGGAAAAGATACTAAAGGTATATTTAGAATACATCAGTTTGAAAAAATTGAGCAATTTGTCTTTTCCAAACCTGAAGACTCTTGGAAAGAGTTCGATCTTTTGTTAAAAAACTCTGAAGAAATTTTGAAGCAGCTTGAAATACCATTTAGATTTGTACTTCTTTCTTCACGAGACACTGGAAGAGTGCCTACAAAAACAGTTGATTTTGAAGGATGGTTCCCAAGCCAAAAAGCATATCGTGAATTAGGATCCTGTTCAAACTGTCTTGACTATCAGGCAAGAAGAAGCAATATAAAATTCCAGGATAAAGGAGATTTCAAATTTGTGCACACTCTGAATAATACAGCAATAGCAACAGAAAGAATGATTGTCTGTCTTGTAGAAAACAACCAGCAGCCAGATGGAAGCATCAAAATACCAAAAGCCTTGTGGAAATATACTGGCTTTAAAGAAATCAAAACCCCAAAATCAAAGCCTGCTAAAAAAGAAAATAAGAAGACTTTAAAGAAAAATATCAAAAAAGCTTAAAAACTGCTCTTTTTGCATAAATATCTATGAATAGATTAGAAAGTATGCTTAACGGACAAGCAATAATATTTGATACATGTGTTATGAATCCACACGAAGAGATTTCTCTTACCGAACTATTGTATAACGGATTGAGCGGTTTAAGCTCTGTCCACACATCAATGATAGAGGATAGAATTCATAGAATAGATCAAATAAAATTACTCCTTAGCAAACCAGAGCTAGTTGTAATTGGGGAAGTGTATAAAGAAATAAAGGAACATTTTAGAATTATAAGTAACCAATCTAAATATTTATCAGACCTTTTTAAGAGAAAAAGAGATGTTAGCTCTAAAAAGCTGGACTTATTAAAGGACTATTGTAATGATCTTTTTCACTTTGTAAGCGGGCTCAGAAATAGAGATCCAAGAGTATATTTTAGCAAAGAGCACTATAATATTCTGCTTCTGATGGCACAAAATTATTCAAAGGATATTAGATACGAAGAATCGGGAGATAAAAGGCACCTGAATACTCCAGTTCTAATAGGGCAGAAACTTGGAACAGACGCGCACATTATTGCTACAGCATTTACACTGGCTTATGAAAAAGATGCTTTGGTATTTACAGCAGACAAAAACATAGCAGAAATTATAGAAAGAATTAACATAAATATTCTAGATCCAATTAGAAGAACAAAATACGGGCTGGAATCCAATCCTTTATACAAAGTAAGCGTATTCAACCCAAACTTACAACAAAATTAATTAAAAAATTAATTATTTGCTGAATCTGTCTATCAAAGCAAGCAGGATTCCTAGAAAAGTCAATATAACAACTATCCATCCGGCTGTTACAGTTACAACATCCGGCACGTAAGGAACCGATAAAATAGGCACTCCATTGCTTCCGATCATACCGAATCCTACAGCTAAAGAAACTAGAACTCCAGTCACCCAGGCAACAAAACTCCACAAACCTTCTAATGCATTGCTTTTATTTTTTTTAGCCATTTATTTTTATCCTCTTTATTAATAACTAATTATAGTTTATTTTATATATAAATCTTATCGTTTCAAGATCTTTCAATGCCGACTTCATTCTTGGCATTTAAAATAATCACTTTGTTGGGAACAGAGCGCTTGATCTCATTATCAAGAGTTGCTATATAATATCCGTCCTTGCCTTTATGTATCAGCTTTTCATCCAGCTTCTCTTTAGATCTAAGGCTTCCAAGACTCATTTTCTTTACTTTCCGCTTCTCAAATAGCTCAAAAGCAATATCAATAGCTGCCCTGTCTGCTCT
>Ga0247727_10018797_pt1 | contig 10804 bp, 8 predicted proteins | sample WisWelCaveWW1625_FD_202498 | JGI IMG/M metagenome (GOLD analysis project Ga0247727, IMG submission 202498) | Biofilm microbial communities from Wishing Well Cave, Virginia, United States - WW16-25 | ecosystem: Environmental > Aquatic > Deep subsurface > Groundwater > Cave microbial mat | place...
TTCGAGCACGACGGGATCGATCTCCGCGGCGTCGGGCGCGCTCTTTGGTCCGACATACGCAACCAGGCGATCGTCGAGGGCGGGTCCACGATCACGCAGCAGTTCGTCAAGAACGCGTACATCCGCAACGAGCGCACGTTCGCGCGCAAGGTGCGCGAGGCCGCTCTCGCCTGGCAGCTCGAACAGGACTGGACGAAGGATCGGATCCTTACCGAATACCTGAACACGATCTATTTCGGGAACGGCGCGTACGGGATCCAGCAGGCCTCCAAGACGTACTTCGGCAAGGGCGCCAGGTACCTCGAGCTCCACGAGGCCGCTCTGCTCGCAGGAATTCCGGCCGACCCCGCGCGCTACGACCCGGTGACGAACCCGTCGAGCGCCGATCAGCGCCGGAGACACGTCCTCGCGGCGATGTTCGGGCAGGGCAAGATCACGCGCCGCGATTTCGAGCGCGCGAACGCGAAGCCGCTGCCGCAGCCCGACAAGGTGCGTCTACCAGGCGGAGTCGGACCGGCCCAGTACTTCGTCAACTACGTCAAGGATCAGCTGGTCGAGAAGTACGGAGCGGGGCGCGTGTTCGGCGGCGGCCTGAAGGTGACGACGACGATCGACCTCGAGCTGCAGGCGCGCGCGCGCGTGGCGATCGAAAAGGTGCTACGAAATCCGGACGGCCCCGCCGCCGCGCTCGTCGCCATCGACCCGAGCACCGGTGCCGTCAGAGCGATGTTCGGCGGCAGGAACTTCCGCGAGAGCCAGTTCAACCTGGCCGCGCAGGCGGAGCGGCAACCGGGGTCGGCGTTCAAGCCGATCGTCCTCGCGACGGCCATGCGTGCAGGGCTCTCGCCCACAACCGAGATCGAGTCGAAGAAGGTCTCGATCGACGCCGGCGACCGCATCTGGACGGTGACGAACTACGACGACACGTACCTCGGGCGCGTGAGCCTCTCGCGCGCGCTGGTCTCGTCGGACAACTCGGTCTACGCCCAGCTCACGGACCTCGTCGGGCCGAAGGCGATCGTGGACACCGCGCACTCGCTCGGTATCCGAAGTCCCCTCGACGCCTATTTCTCGATCGGCCTCGGCTCCCTGGCCGTGAACCCGCTCGAGATGGCGAGGGCGTATTCGACGATCGCGAACGGCGGCCGACGTGTCGACGGCTCGCTCTTCGGCGACCGACCGCGCGTGGTCGAGCGCGTCGAGCGCGTCCCCGCTGCTCGCCTCGAGGAGAACATCCCTCAGCCGACCCAGGTGCTCGAGCCGGGCGAAGGCGAGCTGCTCACGTCAATCCTCCAAGACGTCGTCCGCGTCGGCACCGGGCGACGCGCGGCCGTCACCGGACGGAGCGTCGCCGGGAAGACCGGCACGACCGACAACTACGGCGACGCCTGGTTCGTGGGCTACACGCCCGAGCTGGCGGTCGCGGTCTGGGTCGGCTACCCGGACAGGCTCCGGCCGATGCTGACGGAGTTCGGTGGCCAGCCGGTCACGGGCGGAACGTTGCCGGCGCTCATCTGGAAGGAGTTCGTCGAGAGCGTCGAGGAGGACGAGGATGCGTCATTCGACTCGCCGCCGTACCTCGGCGCAGTCGCGACTTGGGTCGTGAGGCGCGGCGGCGAATGGCGGGTCGACAACGGCTACTGCCGGGGGTCACGGCTGCTCGTCTACTTCTCGGAGCGCGGCCCGGCCGAGACGGCCGACTGCAAGCCGAACGAGGTCCAGGTTCCGCTCGTCGTCGGGATGACCGCAGAGAGAGCCATCGACCACCTCGCCGCACAGCCGCTCGAGGCCAAGCTCGTCTACAAGCCGGCCAAGCCGGGACGATTGCCGGGGATCGTCGTGGATCAGGACCCGCGCGCGGGCGGTCTCTCCGCGCACGACGCGGTCACGGTCGTCGTCTCGAAGGCCCGCTACGGCCTCCTGCCGAACTTCGTGGGCTCCAGCCTCGAGGATGTCAACCGCGAGCTCCAGCGACTCGAGCTCCGCGCGAAGGTCGTGCCTGCTCCGGGCGTCCCGGGGACCGTCCTCCGCCAGAGCCTGAAGCCAGGCGTGGCGGTGGCTCCGGGGCTCAGGATCAGACTCGTGGTCGGGGACGGCTCACGAAGATAGAGCCTCTCAGCGAGTAGCGCCAGGGAAGGTCACCGGCGCGCGTGATGCCGATGCGCGGTCCCGCGACGATGTCCACGGGCGGGCCGGCTGGAACCAGCTCGAAGGGCGAACGGTCTAGCCGGAGCCCGTCATGCTCTCCCGTAATGCCGAGTGCCTCGGTCAGACGGCCCGGCCCGGAACAGAGGAGAAGGGCGTCGTCCAGGGCACGGCGGACGCGCATCAGCCGCAAGCCGGACGTCGGTTCGAGCGCCCGCAGGAGGACGGCGGCGCCGACACCTTCTTCGTGGCAGACGACGTTGGCGCACCAGTGGATCCCGTACGAGCGGTACACGTACAGGCTCCCCGCTGGCCCGAACATCGTCGCGTTTCGCCGCGTCGGCCCGCGGAACGAGTGGCTCGCGGCGTCGTCTGGGCCGTAGGCCTCGGTCTCGACGATCACCCCGCCGACTCCGTCGACGAGGAACGTTGCGCCTACGAGGTCCCGTGCGACCTCGCGCACGTCCCGCCCGAAGAGCGCGGGGACGACGGCACTCAGAAGAGCTGCTCGGCTTCGGCCGGTCGTGCGGTGGCCGCCAGAAGCCGGCGTGCCCGACGGCCGAGATCGCCGAGGTCGACCCGTCCCTCCTCCGCGGCAGCGGCAAGGCGCTCCGCGAGATCGAGCGCCCCGTCGAGCAGAGCCGTGTCGCCCGCGTCGTGGCCCATGTCGTGGAGAATCGTCCGCTCCGTCCTGGAAGCCACGAGCGGTCCGTCGATCCCTTCGACCCAGACCCGCGTGCGGCGTCCGTCGCCGCGCTCGTCGCCGACGAGCGGCTCGAGCGCATAGACCTTGTCCGAGCGGGCGTACTTGCCGAAGCCGAGGAAGACCATCGTCTGCGCACTCATCGCGCGTGATTATCGCCGGTTTGCGCACTTCCGTCGTGGCGTGCGAATCCGAGCGCGTACAGGAGCGCCGCCCCACCGAGCACGACGAGCCAGATCGCGTGCAGGCGTGGCTCCAACGCCGAAGGAATGTCCCAAGACGTCCAGCCGCGCTTCACGACCTGCTCGTGCCAGAAGTCGTTCGCCAGGTTCGCGAACCCGTACGCGAGCATGAGCGAGACCAGCGCTGCGTAGACGTGCCGCAGTCGGGCACCTGTCGGACGAGGGCGCGACAGGAGAAGGGCCGACAGCACCAACAACATCCCCGTTGTGCCGTGGTGGTGGCCGAGGTGCACCGCCGCGGTCGGAAGCTTCCCGGGCTCGGTGTAGAGCTGATCGGTCAGAAAGACGCCGCGCGGGAGGTGCAGGCCGATCTCTGCTGCAATCCAGGGGAGAGAGGCGAGAACGGCCATGATGGCGACGGCAACGCGGACGCCGTCGTGACTGCGTGCGGGTGCGAAGCCGGATCCGGCCCTGCGCGCGGCCGCGACCGTGAGGGAGAACGCCAGGACGACGCCGAGCGCGGGGAACGCGTTCACCACCTTGGCGTCCAGATCGTCGGGGTCGACCACCCTGGGCCAAGCGATGACGGCACACAGCCCGATCGCCGGAGCACCCACCAACCAGGCGCGCCGCGGAAGCACGTCGAGGGCGAGAAGCACGAGGGGGACAGCGGCGGCGGCGACCGACGGAAAGTTGAGCTGGACGAGCGCCCGGCTCAGGCCTCCCTCGAGCCCGTCCCGCGAGACGTTGTACAGCTCGCTTTGGCCGAGCACGGAGTAGACGACGAGGATGGCGAGCACGTCGGCGACGAGCACCGCCCAGATGGCGAGGGCCTCGCCTTGGGCCGTGCCGCGGCGCATCACTCCAGTGCGGTGCGGAGCGCAGCCGCGACGTACGCCTGGTCGTCCTCCTCGAGGAGGGTGTGGAACGGGAGCGCGAGCGTGCGGGCGCTCATCTCCTCGGCGACCGGACAGAGGCCCACGCGGAAGCCGAATCGCTCCTGCATGTAGGGCTGGAGGTGGATACAGGGGAGGTAGCGAGCGGTCTGGATTCCCCGCTCCTCGAGCGCCGCGATGACCGCCTCCCGATCAGTTCCGGCGGGCAGCGCGACGACGTAGACGAACCAGGAGCGCTCGTGGTCCGCGTCGTCCGCGCACGGGAGCTCGAGCCCTTCGAGGTCGGCGAGGAGCTCTCCGTAGCGCGCGGCGACGACGGCGCGGCGCGTCAAGATCTCGCCGAGCTTCTCGAGCTGACCGAGGCCGATCGCGGCGCGAACGTCGTCGAGCCGGTAGTTGAAGCCGAGCCTCACGTGCTCGAGCCAGCCGCCGGAGTCGGCTCGCCCCTGGTTCCGCAGGCTCCGGAGGAGCCGCCACTCTTCCTCCGAGTGCGTGGTGATCATGCCGCCCTCGCCCGTCGTCAGCTGCTTGTTCGGGTAGAACGCGAAGACCGCGGACGGGCCGTGCGACCCGACCGGCCGGCCCCGGTAACGGGCACCGAGCGCCTCGCAGGCGTCTTCGACGAGGACGAGCCCACGACGGTCGCAGATAGCTCGGAGCTCGTCGAGCTCGCAGGGGTAGCCGTAGATGTCGATTGCTACGATCGCCCTTGTGCGCTCGGTGATCGCCGCTTCGACCGCGGCGGGGTCGAGGTTCAGCGTGCGCCGGTCGACGTCGGCGAACACGGGGGTCGCGCCCTCGTAGATCGCACAGTTCGCGGAAGCCACGAACGAATACGGAGACGTAACGACCTCGGCACCCGCACCGATGCCGGCCGCGACCGAGAGGAGGTGGAGGCCTGCGGTACCACTCGAGACGGCAGCGGCATACGGTGCGCCGACCGCCTCGGCGAACGCCTGCTCGAAGCGATCGATGGTCGGGCCGAGCGACAGCCGACCCGAGTGGAGAACCTCGGCGACGAGCTCCTCCTCCCGCTCGTCAAGCCAAGGGAAAGAGAGTGGGACCCGCCTTGTCAGCGCCACTAGTCGTCTCTCCGGGAAGTACGGGGCCGGGTCGCCGGCGAAAACCAAGCAGGGCTAGGACGCAGGAAGGCCGCATACCAGAAAGGTATGCGGCCGACCAAGTACGACGCCGTGCGCAGGTTTGCAGCCGCGCGACACGGTGGCGTACTTCCCGGAGCGACCACTACTAGGACGGTGACCGCGAGGGCGACATCTCGACGACGTCGAGCCAGTGGCTCCAGCGTTCCGTGCGGCCGTTGACTGTGTCGAGATAGGCCTTCTGCAGCTCGAGCGTGACCGGGCCGACGCCGATCTCCCTGCCGTCCACCGCACGTACCGGGGTCACCTCCACAGCGGTTCCCACCATGAAGACCTCGTCCGCGAGGTAGAGGTCGCTGCGGATGAGAAGTGTCTCCTCCACCGGGTAGCCGAGGTCCTGGGCGATCTGGATGACGGTGTCGCGCGTGATTCCGGGCAGGATCGACATCGCGAGCGGCGGCGTGAGCAACCTGCCGTCCCGTACGACGAAGATGTTCTCGCCGGGCCCGTCGGCGACGTAGCCGTCGTGCGAGAGCATGATCGCCTCGTCGTACCCCGCACGTCGAGCCTCCGTCGTGGCGAGCATCGAGTTCAGGTAGATCCCGGTCGCCTTCGCGACGTGCGGAATCACATTCGGGCCGACTCGCTGCCAGCTCGACACCATGGCCGCGATCCCCGTGCGCTGACCCTCCTCGCCGAGATACGCCCCCCACGGGAAGCTGATGATCACGACGTCCACGGGGTTGCCCGTCGCCGCCACGCCCAACTCGCCGTACCCGTAGAAGGCGATGGGTCGCAGGTAGCAGGAGGGCAGGCCGTTGGCGGCGATGAGGTCGTGCGTGGCCGAGCGGATCTCCTCGGGCGAGTACGGGATGTCCATGTAGAGGACGCGGGCCGAGTTCGTCAATCGCTGCAGGTGGTCCCGGAGCCGGAAGACAGCAGGGCCGTTGGGCGTCTCGTAGCAGCGGATGCCCTCGAATACCCCCGAGCCGTAGTGGAGCCCGTGGACCCCGACGTGCACCTTTGCGTCGGCCCAGTCCACGAGCTCGCCGTTTACCCAGATCTTGTCGGTCTCTTGCATCGAGTCAGCGCTCCTTGGGTTCGAAGGAATCGTAGACCTGCGAAGCACTTTCTGGGGCTGAGCGCGGCCTGGCGACATGCTCTGTCATTGCGAGGGGAGGTCTGACGGTCGTTCCTTGACCACGTCCACGGGCCGCGCACGCGCCAGGCGTTCGAGCTCGACCGGAGCGAGGCCGACCATGTGCTGCGCGGATCCCGCTCCCGCCCAGACGATCCGGTGCTCGAGGAGCGTTCGCTCGATCAGGACGGTCTCCACGCGCGGAAGCGGGAACGGCGCCACAGCCCCGGGCTCGAAGCCCGTCGCCTCTTGCACCTCCTCGGGCGAGGCGACGCGTGCGCTCTCGGTCCCTGCGGCGCGGGCGACCTTCGCGAGATCGCCGCGCCGGTCACCGGGAAGGAGCGCAACCACGGGCCGGCCGTCGCACACGAGGACGAGGGACTTCACGATCTGGTCGAGCTCGCACCCAACCGCGGCCGCTGCGTCTGCGGCGGTCGGCGTTCCGTCGGAGAACTCTTCGATGCGGGCCTCGGCTCCGGCTTCGCGGAGGAAGGAGGACACCCGTTCCACGGGCTCCGGCCAGGCCGCCACCACATGCGCAATCTACCCGCCAGAGGTCGGCGTGGGTCGTCACGAAAGCATGATGAAGCGGGCGTCGTCGAACCCCGACTCGACGACGAGCGCGACGAGATCGGGCGGCGCGGGCGAATCGATCGAGAAGGCCATCAGCGCCTTCCCTCCCTCCTTCGTCCGCGAGACCGCCATGTTCGCGATGTTCACCCCCGCGTCGCCGAACATCGTGCCGACCTTCCCGATCACACCGGGGACGTCGTCGTACACGAGGAACGCCATCCGTGCCGCGAGCTCGATGTCGATGGCGAATCCGAGCGCGCCCGCGAGGAAAAGACGGTGCTCCGGCCCAACGGTGGTCCCGGAGACCTCGCCGTCCTCGCCGTCGGCCGTGACGACCACGCGGACGAGGTTCGTGTAGTGCTGTGAGCGGGCGAAGCGCTGCTCGGAGACCTCGATGCCCCGCTCCGCTGCGATGACCGGAGCGTTTACGTAGTTCACCGTCTCGTCGACCCGGTCCTGGAACGCCCCGTTCAAGGCGGCGACGGTCAGCAGCCGCGTGTCGTACTCCGAGAGGGGCCCGTGCGCAGCGACGACGATTCGCCGTGGCCGCCCTTGAACGAGCGCGGTCGCGAGTCGCCCCAGCTTCGCCGCCAACGGGATGAACGGGCCGAGCACCTCGAGGTCGGCCGGTTCGACGACGGGGATGTTCACCGCGGTCTGGACGATCTCGCCGTCGAGAGCAGCCGCGATCTGCTCGGCGATGATCAGCCCGGCGCGATCCTGTGCCTCCGTCGTCGAGCCGGCGAGGTGAGGCGTCACGACGATCTCCTCCAGTTCGAGCAACGGCCCCGCGTACGGCTCGGAGACAAACACGTCGAGCGCCGCACCGGCGACCTTCCCCGACCTGATCGCGTCGGCGAGCGCCTCCTCGTCCACGAGCCCGCCCCGTGCCGCGTTGACGATCCGAACGCCGTCACGCATTCGCGCAAACGCGGCCGCGCCCAATAGGCCGCGGGTTTGCTCGTTCAGCGGGAGGTGGACGGTGATCAGGTCCGCCGCCTCGTAGAGGTCCTCCGGGGTCGACGCCGGCTCCACGCCGAGCTCGCGGAAGCGCTCGAGGGCGACGTAGGGGTCATACGCGACGACCCGTAGCCCCAGCCCGAGCGCGCGGCGCGCGACCTGTCGTCCGATCCGCCCGAGGCCGAGCACGCCTAGTGTCTTTCCGGCCAGCTCGATCCCGGCGAACTGTGTTCGCTCCCACGCGCCCCCCTTGAGGGCAGCGTGGGCCTGCGGGATGCTTCGCGCGACGGCGAGCAGCAGCGCGATCGTGTGCTCCGCCGCCGACACGACCGCCGCTTCCGGCGCATTCGCGACGACGATCCCCCGCCTCGTCGCTGCATCGACGTCGACGTTGTCGACACCGACCCCGGCGCGGCCGATGACCTTCAGCCGATCCGCCCGCTGGATCAGCTGGGCGTCGAGAACCGTCGCCGAGCGCACGACGATCGCGTCGAACTCACCGATGATGGTCTGGAGATCCGAGTCGGCGTCCTCGACCACCTCGAAGCGACGGCGGAGGAGCTCGAGCCCCGACTCGGCGATCGGCTCCCGGACGAGGACGCGGGGTCGAGTGAGATCGCCGGTCTCTGCCTCAGAGCTCATTTCGACATGATCGCCCGTCGCGAGGCGGATGGTGGGGGTCGGGAGGCGAGGACGCAGGGAGCGCCCATATCAGAGCGATATGGGCGCGACTCCCGGGGTCCCCAGAAAGTGCGGCAGCACTTTCTGGGGTAGGGCTGAGGACAAAGCCTCGCGGCCCCCAACGCCGGATCGCGACTTGGCTGGTCATGTCGAAAGGAGCTCTTATACACGGGCGGCTTCGCGGTACGCCTCGAGCGCGCGGGCGACGGCAGCCCCGCGCTCGACGTCGACCCCGCTCTCGGCGAGAAGCACCTCGACCGCAGCGAGCGCGGTCGTCACGTCGAACACGTCGTAGTAGCCGATGTGGCCGATCCGGAACATCCTCGGCCCGAGGTCGCCGTGTCCGCCGGCGACCGTGATGCCGAAGCGCTCTCGCAGCGCGAGAACGAGCTCACGCGCGTCGACTCCCTCCGGCGTCAGAATCGCGGTGACGACGGCGGACCGCTCTTCGTCGGGCGAGAAGAGCTCGAGGCCCATCGCCTTCGCCCCCTCGCGGCACGCCCTTCCAAGCGCGGCGTGACGCGCGAACGCCGCGTCGAGACCCTCCTCGAGCAGCATCCGAAGCGCGGCGTCGAGGGCGGCGACGAGCGAAACAGCAGGGGTGAACGGCGTCGTGCCCGTCCCCAGCGAGGCGAGAAGTCTTTGCCAGTCGAAGTAGAAGCGTGGGCTGGTCGCCCGCGCACCTCGCTCCCATGCCGCAGGCGAGACGGTGACGAGCGAGAGTCCCGGAGGCGTCATCAACGCCTTTTGCGAACCTGCGACCACGACGTCGAGGCCCCAAACGTCCGTCTCGAGCGGCACCGCGCCCAGGCTCGAGACGGCGTCGACGACGGTGAGGGCTCCGGCGGCGCGTGCGGCCTGCGCCAGCGCCTGGACGTCCGCGACGACACCGGTCGAGGTCTCGCAATGGACGAGGAAGACGACCTCGGCCCCTGTCTCCTCCACCCGCGACCGGACGTCCTCGGGCCGCGGTGTCTCACCCCACGCGTAGCGGAGATCCTGGACGTCGGCGCCGTAGGCGGCGGCCAGAGCCGCCCAGCGGTCGCCGAACTCTCCCGCCGAGACCGCGAGGACACGGTCCCCTGGGGAGAGCAGGTTCGCGACCGCCGACTCGAAGGCGCCCGACCCGGACGCGGTGAAGAGAAGGACGTCGTTCTGCGTTCGGCATACCTCCCGGAGGCGCGCCAGGCAGCGCAGCATCAGCGCCCGGAAGTCGGGACCGCGATGGTGCAGGACGGGCTGCGCGCCCGCCGCGAGCACCTCGGGCGGAACCGGCGTCGGCCCCGGCGCCATCAAGTAGCGCTTCACGGCCCGAGGGTAGCTATCTGGGTCGATGACCCGAGAAGGACATGAGCTGCTGGAAGGTCGGCCGGTTTGTCCAGCGCATCGTGTCGGTAAGGACGCCCGACGTGAACCGGATCCGCTCAGCCGTCGCATCGGCACGCCAGGCCGACGGAGCCGGGCCTTGCGCGGCCTCCAGCTCGGCCGCCGCGGCGTCGAGGGCTGCCCAGAGCGCTTCGCGACACGTCGCGAGCACTCCCGCACCGCAGTAGCGCCGTGAGAACGGGCCACGCACCTGCCGGCCGAGGAGCGTTCGCAGGTCCTTGTCCACGTAGCCGTACCAGCCGGCGATGTACGCGGAGCCGCCGGGACCGGCGTCGTCGCTCCGCCCGTGGAGCTGCGCGAGCCTTTCGACGAGCGGACCGAGCACTGGCGCCATGACGGCGTTGGCAAGCCGCGGCCAGGCCGCGTCCATCACCGCCGCGCCCGCGTCGTCGATCCGGCCATCGAGGTCGCGGTCGATCCTGCTGGCTCCGGCCGCGCGCCACGCGTCGACCAGTGCGACCGCGGCCTCGGCGCGAGCGCTCGGCGCGGTCCCAGTCCGGAGCACGTCCCTGATGACAGGCCAGACGTCGGTCGCGCGCAGATCCTGCGTCGCCGCGGCATTCATTGCCCCGGTGACGCCGGCGAGCGTGTGCTTCCGCGGTCCCGCCATCGCCGCAGTGAGGAGGTCGACCCGGTGCACCGAGCCGTACGAGAAGTTCGAGTCGGCGGAGCCGACGTTCGCGGCGGGCCTGTTGTTCCAGTTGAGGATCACGCCCGAGGGCGGGTTGACGCCGCGCGCGTGTCCGGCAAAGGGCAGGAAGCCGCGCCAGTCGTACTCGCCGACCCCGTTCGTCGGCAGCGCGGGATCGGCCCCTGCGTGCCGGAGCGGGAGACGGCCGCTGGAGAAAAACGCGATGTCGCGATCGTCCGCGTAGAACCAGTTGAAGCTGAACTCGACCGCGCTCATCGTCTGCAGGAACCGCTGTGCCGAGGTAACGCGTCCAGTGTTGAGCTCGTAGAACGCCTTCGCGCTCAGGATCTCGCGACCGCGCGTCGAGCGCTGCAGCGCTATCGCAACCTTCCGCCCGTCCACGGTCGCG
>Ga0247727_10018798_pt1 | contig 10804 bp, 5 predicted proteins | sample WisWelCaveWW1625_FD_202498 | JGI IMG/M metagenome (GOLD analysis project Ga0247727, IMG submission 202498) | Biofilm microbial communities from Wishing Well Cave, Virginia, United States - WW16-25 | ecosystem: Environmental > Aquatic > Deep subsurface > Groundwater > Cave microbial mat | place...
CGCGCGCGGCTACGAGGCCGCGAAAGCCGAAGCCGCGCGGGCCGCGCAGGCGAGCGCCGCCCGGGGCGGACCGCTCGACGGGCTGCTGGCGGCGGTCGGGCTCGCGCCGGCCGCGCCCGACCCCGCGGTGGGCATCGGCGCCGCCCAGCTGGAGCCACTGCTCGCGAGCGCGTTCGAAGCGCCTCGCGCGAGCCCCGCATCCGACGCCGAGCGCCGCAATCCCCTGGTGCGGACGATCGGCGCGCTCGGCCTCGAGCACGGCCTCGGATCCGGCGGCGCGGCCTCCGGCGAAGCGCTCGCAGCGGCGGCGCGTGGCCTCGACGAGCGGCTGGCGCGGGCCCGCCGCTACCAGGAGGGCGTCGCCTGGGCCGGCGTGTGCTTCGCGATGTACAACCTGGTGGCGTTCCTGTTCGCGTTCGTGCTGCTGGCGCTGGTGAAGCGCTTCAGCGCCCGCGCGATACACATCGGGTGCCTCACGCTCGGCGGCCTGGGGCTGCTGTCGGTCGTCGGGATCCGCGATCCCGGCCTGCTGCTCGTCTCGATGACGGGCGTGGGAATCGGCTGGGCCAGCATCCTCGCGATGCCCTACGCGATGCTGTCGAACGCATTGCCCCCGGGCCGGATGGGCTTCTACATGGGGGTCTTCAACTTCTTCATCGTGCTGCCCCAGATCCTGGCCTCGGTGGGCTTGGGCTTCGTGATGGCGCACTGGCTCGGCGAGGACGCCACGCGGGCGCTGCTGCTCGGCGGGGTCTCGCTGCTGCTCGCGGCGCTCTTGACGCTGCGCGTGGCCGAGGCCGAGACGGAGTAGCCGGCGGGACCCGAAGAGAAGCTCTGGCGCGACGAATTCGGGAGACCTTCGTCGCTTGTTCGTGACTCCGGGGAGCCGCCGGCGCAAGTTGTGGCATACCTCAGGCTCGAGCCCGCCTTGCGCGGGCGTTCGGCCGGTTCCCGACCCAGGGGAGGCATGACGGCGTAGCGGGAGGCGCGATGAGGGCGGCACTGTCGAGGCTCACCTTCACGGGACTGCTGGGGCTCGCGGCAGCGTTCCCTACCGCGGCCGCTGCGGTGCCACGGTCGAAACCGGCCGTGCTGAAGGTCGAGCCGCCGAGCTGGTGGCCGGGACATTCGCTCCATCCCGTCAGACTGATGCTGCGTGGTCGAGAGCTCGCCGGGGCGCGGGTCGAGGCGGCCGCGGGCTCGGGTCTCTCCGTGGGCCGCGTCCGCGTCAACGACCGCGGCACCCACCTGTTCGTCGACGTGGAGATCGACCCCCAGGCGCCGCCCGGCCGCCGCGCGCTCGAGCTGGTGACCGGCGCCGGCCGCGCGGCGTTCGACTTCGAGCTGCTCGCCCCACTTCCGCGCGCGGGTCGCTTCCAGGGCTTCTCGGCCGACGACGTGATCTACCTGATCATGCCCGACCGCTTCGCCAACGGCAATCCGGCCAACGACACGAGCGCCCGCTCGCCGGACCTGCTCGACCGTCACAAGCCCCGGCACTTCCACGGAGGCGACCTACAGGGGGTCATCGACCGGCTGCCGTACCTGAAGGAGCTGGGTGTCACGGCGATATGGCTCAACCCGATCTACGACAACACCGACCGGCTGAACTTCAAGGAGGCCTACGACGGCGAGCCGATGACCGGCTACCACGGCTACCACGCCGAGGACTTCTACGCGGTCGACGAGCGGTTCGGCGACCTGGCCAGGCTGCGCGAGCTGGTCGACGCCGCTCACGCCGCCGGCATCAAAGTGATCCAGGACCAGGTGGCCAACCACACGGGGCCCTTCCACTACTGGCTCGAGGACTCGCCGACCCCGACCTGGTTCAACGGTAGCGAAACCCGGCACCTCGCCAACACGTGGCAGGTCTGGACGCTGGCCGATCCCCACGCCACGCAGGCGTCGCAGCGCGCGACGCTCGAGGGCTGGTTCGTCGACGTGCTGCCCGACCTCAACCAGGACGACGAGGAAACGGCCCGCTACATCATCCAGAACACGCTCTGGTGGGTGGGGGTGAGCGGCCTCGACGGGATCCGCCAGGACACGCTGCCCTACGTCCACCGCCGCTTTTGGCGCGAGTGGATGGCGGCCATCAAGCGCGAGTATCCCCGGCTGCGCGTGGTGGGGGAGCTCTTCGACGGCGACCCCGCGCTCGTGTCGTTCTTCCAGGCGGGTGCGCGGCGCTTCGACGGCATCGATTCCGGCATCGACGCGCTGTTCGACTTCCCGCTGTTCTTTCCGCTGCGCCGGGCCTTCGGTCAGGGGCAGGAGCTGCGCGAGGTCGCGCGCACGCTCGGCCGCGACCACCTCTACCCCGATCCATCGCAGCTCGTGACGTTCCTCGGCCTGCACGACGTGCCGCGCTTCCTGCACGAGCCCGGAGCCACACCCGAAGGCTTGAAGCTCGCCTTCACGTTCCTGCTGACGACGCGCGGCATCCCGCTCGTCTACTACGGCGACGAGATCGCTCTGCGCGGTGGGGGCGATCCGGACAACCGCCGCGATTTCCCGGGCGGCTTCGCGGGGGACTCGCAGAACGCCTTCCAGGCCGCGGCACGGACGCCCGAGCAGCAGGACGTCTTCGCGCACGTGCAGCGGCTCAACGGGCTGCGAGCCGCGCGGCCCGCGCTGCGGCGCGGCGCCACGCGCAACCTGCTCGTCGAAGCGCAGCAGTGGGTGTACGCGCGAGTCGCCGGGGCGGAGACGCTGGTGGTGGCGCTCAACAACGCGGCCGTCCCGGCGACGCTCGAGGTCGGCGTGAGCGAGCTCGGCCTCGCCGACGGCGTCGAGCTCGAGGACGCGCTGGCAGGCGCGCGCTACCGGGTCAGCGACGGGCGCCTGCGGCTGCCGCTCGCCGCGCGCGCGGCCGTGGTGCTGGTCGAGCGGCGCTGAGGCCCGCGCGGGGCCAAGCCGTCAGTTCCCGGCCGTGGTCCGCTGGCCCCGAGCGCCGTCCGCGGTGGCCGTGAGACGGCGGAACTCCTCGTCCCCCCGCACGCTTTCGAAGTCCGGATCGTCGAGGATGTGGCGGAGCTCACCGTGGCCCAGGGCCAGGCCGCGGGCGAGCTCCTCGAGCGCACGCGCGCGTTCGCCGCGCACCGCGAGCAGCCGGGCGGTCTGCACGAAGTAGGTCGTATCGTCGCCGCGCAGCCGCGCCGGCTCCGGAGCGGCCGTGCCGATGCGTGCGGCCGCACGCGCCAGGTAGCTCGCCACCTGGAAGCGGGACGCCTCGTCCTCGCGCAGCTCGCGCCGCGCGAGCAGCTCGCGGCAGAAGGCCATCAGGCGCCGGAACACCGCGTCCGCGCGCCGGTCGTCGCCGAGTCTGCGGTACGCGACCCCGGCGTAGTAGAGAGCGGCGAGATCCCCGCCGACGAGGCCCTGGTGCGGGTTGCCGAAGCGGCGCGGCGTGCGCTCGAAGGCCGTCTCGAGGCTTCGCGCCGCGGCCGCCGCGTCGCCCGCGGCCAGCTCGAGCCATCCGCGCAGGTGATACGCGTTGCCGTAGCCGGGATCGAGCTCAAGGGGCCGCGTGACGAGGCGCCGGGCCTCGCCGGGCTCACCGGCCATGTAGAAACCCCAGGCGGCCTCGGTGAGGTTGGTGGCGTCAGCGGCCGGCGAATCGCGCACGGCTTGGAACTCCTCGAGCGCGGCTTCCCGGCGTCCGGCATCGAGGCTCATCCGGCCGAGCAGGGCGCGCTGGCGAAGGAACTCGGGACCACCGCGGACCGGCCACAGCCGCACGGCGCGCTGCGCGTGGCGGCGGGCCTGCTCGAGCTCGCCCTTGCGGCGGAACGCCAGCGCGAGCCCCGCCGCCAGCCGCGCCCGCTCGCTGTCGGGGAGCGACGTCGAAGCGATGTGCGCCTCGCCGCGCTGGATCATCGCATCCCAGCGCCCCAGCCGCTGCAGCGTCTCGATCTCGAAGCCCGGCACGCCCGCCTCCTCGGCATAGGTCGGGTAGAGCTGGAGCAGCGACTCCCACAGGCCGAGTGCCGCAGCCGGCTCTTCACGCACCGCGAGCGCCTCGAAGCTCTGGACGAGCAGCCGCTCGCGCTCGGGCAGCCCGTCGGCGAGGCGCGACGCCTGGCGCAGGGCGGGGCGGGGGTCCGGCGCGCCCCAGCCCCACTGCTGCCGCCAGAGCTGGATGCGAGCGGTCATCACATGCGCCTGGGCAAAAGCCGGGTCGAGCGCAAGCGCCTGGTGGAGGCTGGCCTCGGCCTGCTCGGCCCCGGAGCGGCCGCCGCGGTTGAAGGCGTCGAGCGCCTCCACGTACAGGCGGGAGGCATCGACAGAACGCGTCGTAAGACGTGTCGGCCGCCAGCCCGGGGCCGAGCCGGCGTCGGGCGGCAGCAGCTGCTGCGCGAGGCGCGACGACAGCTCGTCGACCGCGTCCAGGATATCCGCCGGGTGGCGGCCGCGCACGGAGGCGGTGGCGGCCACCGCGCCGCTGCCGCCGTCGACGAGATCGCCCGTGAGCACGAAGCGATCCTCCAGGCGCACGTAGGAGCCGCTCAGCACGCGCTGCGCTCCAAGCGCCCGCGCGAGGCTCGTGGCGGCGCGACCGCGCGGTCCCTGGTCCTCCTTCGAGCCCAGCGTCGCGAGCGCCGCCTCGAGCCGCTCCCGCGCGACGATCCTCACGCCGGGGATCTGGCCGAGCGAGGCACGGAGCATCTCGGCCAGGCCCTGGCGCAGCCACGCGTTCTCGGGGCCGGGTTGCTCCACGTGCAGCGGCAGCACCAGCAGCGAGCCGGGCTCGGCGGGCCGCACGGCCTCGGCAGCGGGGATCGCAGGCGACCAGGTCCCGAGCCTGACGAGGGCCAAGCCAAGGGCCAGCAGGCCGACGAGCCCCAGCCACCCGCTACGCGACAACCGCGGGACCGCACGGCGGACATGCCGTGCCGGGCCTGCTCGGATCCCGTCGGCGGCCACCGGCAGGACGGGCACGACGAAACGGTAACCCTTGCGCGGCAGCGTCTGGATGTAGTGCGGCGAACGAGCGTCGTCGCCGAGCGCTCGGCGGATGTCGACCACACACTGTACGAGGACGTCATCCGTCACAAAGGTGCCCGGCCACAGCCGCTCCATCAGCTCGGATTTCGAAACCAGCCGCCCGGAGTGCCGGACGAGATAGTGGAGTGTCTCGAACGGCTTGGGCGCCAAGGGGATGGAGCGATCGCCCTCCTGCAGCAGCCCGCTCGCCGGGTCCAGAACGAAGCAGCCGAATGCGACGGCCTCTCCGTCCGGCGGCCGCGTGTGGCCCGGGGGCAGATCTTCGGTCACGATTTTCGTGGAACCTTCGTCGCTCGTTCGTGACTTTTGAGGCTTCCTGACGGATCTTCACGGGTGACGTAGACCAAATGCGAAAGAAGCCCCGTTCGGCTCGCGGGAACCGTCTGGCCATCTTCAAGGCTGGTGTCGGTGAAGTCAATCCTCTCGTCGGAGGTCCCTCGCGCGCCCGACCCGGGGGGAGGCACGAACCATGAGTAGGTTGCTCAACGCGGCCGCCGGCCGTTTCGCGGCGGCGATTCTGATCGCGGGCCTGTTCGCAGGCCCCGCTCTCGCCCAGTCCGTCAGCGGCCGGGTCGAGGGCATCGTCACCGACGACTCCGGCGCCGGCATCCCCGGCGTGACCGTGGTCGCCACCCACACGGGCACCAACGCGGCGCGCGAGGCGGTCACGGGGGCCGAGGGCCGCTACCTGATCACGCCGCTGCAGCCGGGCGGCTACGAGCTGCGCGTCGAGCTCGCGGGTTTCAAGACCCAGAAGACGCAGCTCGCGCTCAGCGTGAACCAGGTGTCGCGCATCGACTTCAAGCTGCAGGTCGGCGGCGTCGAAGAGGTCGTCGACGTCGTGGCCGTCTCTCCGAACATCGACAAGACCACCTCCAGCATGAGCACCGTGATCGACAGCAAGCAGGTGGAGAACCTGCCGCTCAACGGCCGAAACTTCACCCAGCTCATCACGCTCGCGCCCGGCGTCAACCGGGGCGTCCCGGGCGGCCAGGCGAGCGGCGAGTCCGGCAACACCGAGACCTTCCGCTACGGCGAGGTGGGCGGCGCCGCCGTGTCCGCCAACGGCGTCCGCGAGCAGGGCAACGCCTATTACTACGACGGCATCGACAACAACGAGCGTCTGGTCAACTCGCTGGTGTTCTTCCCCTCGCCGGACGCGCTGCAGGAGTTCCGCACGATCACGGCCAACGCCCCGGCCGAGTTCGGGCGCGCGGGCGGCGCCATCACCAACCTGATCTCCAAGAGCGGCACGAACCAGTTCCACGGCAGCGCCTACTGGTTCGCGCGGCCGGAGTCGACGGCCGCAACGCCGACCTTCGCCGCCACGAAGCCCGACTTCAACCGAGACCAGTTCGGCGGAACGTTGGGCGGCCCGATCGTCAAGGACAAGACCTTCTTCTTCGCGAACTACGCCGGGCTGCGCCAGACGGTGCCGGTCGAGGTCGGCAACACCGTGACGGTGCCGACCGCGCGCATGCGCAACGGGGACTTCTCCGAGCTGCTGAACCCGAGCTTCTCAGGAGTCGGCGCCCCGGTCATCATCTACGACCCGCTCACGAACCTGCCGTTTCCGGGCAACGTGATCCCGGCAAACCGCCTCAACCCCGTGGCGGTCAGCTACCTGAACGCCTTCCCGTTACCCGAGCTCAACGATCGCGCGCTGCGCAACTAAAACGTGCGCCGCGAGAACGAGGGCCGCTTCAACGACTTCGACCTGCGCATCGATCACCGCCTGAGCAACACCGACCAGCTCTTCCTGCGCGGCAGCCTGTCGGACTCCGAGAAGTTCGATCCCGGCCGCATCCCCGGCTACCAGGCGGGCTTCGGCTCGGGGACCGCCGAGGCCAAGGCTTGGAGCGTGGCGCTCGGCTACAACAAGGTGTTCTCCTCGGCTGTGGTGAACGAGCTCCGGGTCGGCTACGTCGACTACGAGTACGCGTTCCTGCCGGTGGGCTTCGGCACGAACCAGAACGCCCAGATCGGCATCCCCGGCCCCGGCGGCATCAGCGTCGACAACGGGATCTCGTTGATCGGCGGCGGCGACGGCCGCTACATCGAGTACCTGGGCGACTTCGGCCAGTTCCGGATCAAGCAGAACACCTTCCAGGTTTCCGACTCGCTCACCTGGGTGAAGAACCAGCACAGCTTCAAGTTCGGCGGCACGGTCCTGATGGCCGACCTCGACTCCGAGCGCAGCCAGTTTGGCAAGGGCTTCTACTTCTACCCGGACCAGGTTTCGACGCCCGGCGGCCGCCCGGACGCCGGCCGCACCGGCTACGAGGTGGCCGAGATGCTGATCGGCACCACGGCGTTCACCGCCACCGGCATCCCCGGCTTCACGCCGTTCAAGACGCGGGCCTTCGAGACGAGCGCCTTCGTCCAGGACGACTGGCGCGTGAGCCCCAAGCTGACACTCAACCTCGGGCTCCGCTGGGACCTGTTCACGCCCTACTACGAGCAGGACGACCGGCTCGCCAACTTCGAGCCGACTTTCGGCGCGAGCGGCAACATCAGCGGCGGCACGCTCGTGCTCGCGGGCGAGAACGGCGTCCCGCGCGCGACCGTCGACAAGGACTGGAACAACTTCGGGCCGCGCGTGGGCTTCGCCTACCAGCTCGACGACAAGACGGTTGTGCGCGGCAGCTACGGCCTGCTCTACGCCGCTCCCGACCGCGGCGGCATCGACAACCAGCTCACCGAGAACCCGCCCTACACCGTCACCGCCTTCCGCTTCGGCGGCCCGGGCGCGAACGTGCGCCTCTCCGACCCGATCCCGCTGCCGCCGAGCATCGACCCGAACAACCCGGTACTCCCCGACGGCTCCGGGGTCGTCTACATCCCGCGCGAGACGAAGACCAGCAAGTACCACCAGGTCAACCTGGGCGTGCAGCGCGAGATCGGCTGGCAAACGGCCGCCTCGGTGTTCTACGTCGCGAACCGCGGCGACAACCTGGCCGCCCAGCTGCAGTTCGCCGGGTTCTCCGGCGACATCCAAGGGCGGCTGCGCATCTACCAGAACGTGGCGGAGTCCTGGTACGACTCGCTGCAGCTCTCGCTGCGGCGCACCGCCGCGGACGTGTCGTACATCGCGTCCTACACCTGGGGCCACGCCCAGAACAACGCGCCGGGCGCCTTCCCCGGCCCGGGCGGCTTCGTGACGCCGACGGACGCGGACGACCTGGGCGTCGACAAGGGCAACGCCGACTTCGACGTGCGCCACCGCTTCACGCTCGGCGCGACCTGGGCGCTCCCGTTCGCCAAGAACAACAACGTCCTGGGAGGCTGGTCGCTCAACGCGATCCTGACGCTGCAGACCGGCAATTGGTTCAGCGCCTTTGCGGGCAACAGCCAGACGCGCGCCGACAGCGTCCCCGGCCAGAACCCGAACGACGGTCCGCGCACGACGGCCCAGTGGTTCAACACGGCGGCCTTCACGAACCCGACGCCCGCCACGGATCGCTCCGGCCGCAACATCGTCGAGGGCCCGGGGCTGCGTGCGCTGGACCTCTCGCTGTTCAAGACCTTCAAGCTGGGCGAGCGCGTGGCGCTCGAGGTCCGCGCCGAGAGCTTCAACATCTTCAACACGCCGCAGTACGGGATCCCGAACCAGTTCGTCGGCGACCCGAACTTCGGCAAGATCACCAGCACGCGCCAGAACTCGGAGCGGCAGTTCCAGTTCGCGGGGCGCCTCACCTTCTAACGCCTCCCCGGGGAGTGCCCGTGTAGCGCACTCCCCGGGGTTTTGTCCGGTCGTCGGTGGCCCTTCTCTCTGTCCGTTTCCGTTGCCGCTTCAGGTCCGCGCGCGGGCCGCTCACCCGGGCCCTGAACGTGGTCGGTGGCTGGCCGGCCTCGCGCCGGAAGAAGCGCGCGAAGTAGGCGGGATCCTCGAAGCCCAGCCGGAAGCCGACCTGGGCCGCCGTCAGGTCGCTGTGAGCCAGGAGCCGCTTCGCCTCGAGCGTGAGCCGCTGGAGCAGGACACGGCTCGCGCTCTGGCGCAGCGCCCCACGGCACAGCGCGTTCAGGTGGCCGGGGCTCACGCCGAGCTCTGAGGCGTAGTCCGCCACGCGATGGCGACGGGCGTAGTCGCGATCGACGAGCCTGCGGAAGCGCTCGACGATCGAGTTCAGCGGGGTCCGAGGCGCGGCTCCATGGCGCTTCGTGTACCAGCGGTTGAGCAGGACCAGCAGCTCGTAGAGAACCGCGCGCAGCGCGTGGGACGCGTCGTCGCGCAGCGCCCTGATCTCCTTCTGCATCGCACGGAAGCGTGCCAGGAAGGTCCGGCGCTCGGTGGCCGTGAGCTCGAGCAAAGCACTCGGCCGGCCCTCGCGGAAGAAGGCGAGCTGGTCGAGGAAGCGCACGTCGGCGAAGGTCTCGGCCACGAACTCCTCGGTGAAGAAGAGGCAGGCTCCGTCGAGTCCGGTCACCTCCCACGCACGCAGCTCGCCCGGGCGCGTGAACAGCAGCACCCCCGGGGCCACGCGGCAACGCTCGGCGTCGAGGTGGAAGGTCCCCTTGCCGTGCGTGACCAGCAGGATGTCGTGGAAGCGCAGCACGTGCGGGTCCGGTACCTCGAGGAACGTGGGCATCGCGCGGACGAAGGCGGCGTCGACGAGGAGCTCCCGCCCGTACTTCGTGCGGTGGAACTCGACGACGTGCGGCGCCCATGGGCCTGTACGCGGCCTGCGTCCCATCGTCGAAAAGTACCAGCCCGGCGTCGTCCCGTCCATTCTCCGGGGATGGCCCCACGGTTAGGGTGCTGGTAGGGGCCACGAGGAGCGACGATGAAGAGCAGGCTGCCGGTTCTTCTGCTGGTTGCCGCGGGGAGCGCGCGACTCGCCTCCGCGCAGCCGCAATCGCTGCCGCTTTTGGACGGCGGCTGGGAGCTCGAGGGTCCGAGCGTCAAGCTCGAGCGATACGACGGCCGCGACGTGCTGAGCGTCGAGAACGGTTTCGCCTATCGGCGCGACGTCCGGCTGCAGGACGGGACCGTCGACTTCGAAGTGCAGGTGACGCGGCGGCGTTCCTTCGTCTACCTGATGTTCCGCATGGCCGGCGACCGCGAGTACGAGGACCTGTATCTGCGGCCGCACAAGTCCTCGCTACCCGACGCGATCCAGTACGCGCCCGTCTACCAGGGCGCGAGCGCTTGGCAGCTCTACCACGGGCCGGGCGCGACGGCCGCCGTCGGGTTCCAGCCCGGCGCCTGGACGCACGTGCGGCTGGTGCTCTCGGGAGAGAAAGCCGCGGTCTTCGTCGGCGATCTCGGGAAGCCGGCGCTCGTGATTCCGCGACTGGCCCGGCCCGCGGCGCCCGGCTACCTGGCGCTGCGCGGCTTCGCGCCGCCCGGGTCCGGCTCCGGGCCGATCGCGCGCTTCGCCAACGTCAGCATCCAGCCCGGTGTTTCAGCCTTCGATTTCTCATCCGGCAGGCGCGACGATGCGCCCGACCAGCCTGCCCCGTCCGCGCCGGCCAGCGGGCTGCGTTCGCCGGGGTCGGTCCGCGCCTGGAGCGTGTCGCGCGCCTTCGCGGTGCCGAACGACGTGGCCGCGCCCGCGCTTCCCGGACTCGACGCGCTCGGGGAGTTCCAGCGCATCGAGGCGCTGCCCAGCGGGCTCGTCGAGCTGCACCGCTACGTGAAGCTCCCCACGGCCGACAGCCGCGAGGCCGCCGCGGTCGCGCGCGTGCGCGTGCGGGCCGCGACAGGGGGCCTGCGCCGCTTCGACCTCGGCTTCAGCGACGTGGCGACCGTGTTCCTGAACGGCCGGCCCCTGTTCCGTGGCGACGCGCACTACAGCTA
>Ga0247727_10018799_pt1 | contig 10803 bp, 14 predicted proteins | sample WisWelCaveWW1625_FD_202498 | JGI IMG/M metagenome (GOLD analysis project Ga0247727, IMG submission 202498) | Biofilm microbial communities from Wishing Well Cave, Virginia, United States - WW16-25 | ecosystem: Environmental > Aquatic > Deep subsurface > Groundwater > Cave microbial mat | place...
ACGCTCTACGCTCTTCGTCTGCCCAAGAAATCGAAATCATTTTCCGCCCCGACCCTACCCTTTGGGACGGCCGCTTCGCCAACAATGGCTGGCTGCAAGAATTGCCAAAAACTTTGACGCGACTGACTTGGGACAATGCGGCTTTGATGAGTCCGGCGCTGGCTGAACGCCTCCAGCTTGCCAACGAAGAAGTTGTCGAGCTGAATTATCAAGACCGCACGCTGCGCGCGCCGATCTGGATCATGCCCGGCCATCCGGATAATGCCGTGACCGTGCATTTTGGTTATGGCAGAAAACGCACGGGAAAAGTTGGCAGCGGCACGGGCTTCAATGCTTTTGCTCTGCGCACTTCTGAAGCGTCGTGGTTTGGCTCAGGGCTCGAGATTCGAAAGACCGGCGGCCGTCAAAAATTAGCCACGACCCAGCATCATCACAGTATGGAGAATCGGCATCTCGTTCGCTACGGCACGATTGACGAATATCGCGAGCATCCGGATTTCGTGCATAAGATGGGCCACGATCCGGCGCCCGGACTGACGCTTTATCCGGAACACAAGTATGAAGGATATTCTTGGGGGATGGCGGTTGATCTCAATTCGTGTATCGGCTGTGACGCCTGCACGATAGCTTGCCAGTCGGAGAATAACATTCCCATCGTTGGCAAGGAGCAAGTGATTATTGGCCGCGAGATGCACTGGATTCGCATTGACCGTTATTATGAAGGCGATGATCTCGACAACCCTGATACCTACCACCAGCCAGTGATGTGCATGCACTGCGACAATGCGCCGTGCGAAGTGGTCTGCCCGGTGGCAGCGACGGTGCATGGCAGCGAAGGCTTGAACGAAATGGTCTACAACCGCTGCGTCGGCACGCGCTACTGTTCCAACAATTGTCCATACAAAGTTCGCCGGTTCAATTTTATTTTGTACAATGATCTGAAAACTCCCAGTCTGCAGTTGATGCGCAATCCCGACGTGACCGTGCGCACCCGAGGCATCATGGAAAAGTGCACCTACTGCGTGCAGCGCATCAATTGGGCGCGCATCGAGGCGAAGAAAGAAGATCGTGAAATCCAAGATGGCGAGGTGATCACCGCCTGCCAGCAAGTCTGCCCGACGCAGGCGATTGTGTTTGGCAATATGAACGACCCGAACAGCCGCGTCGCCAAGCTCAAAGCCAGCTCGCTGAATTACGGGTTGCTGACGGATTTGAATACGAAACCGCGCACGACGTATTTGGCGAAGCTGAGAAATCCGAATCCTGAATTGTCGAAGATTGAAGATAGAGGATAGAAGATCGAGAATCGAAGATAGAGGATGGAAAATATACATGGCTGATCAAGAAAAGACCGACACGATGACAAAGAGCGAGAAGCACGATCCTCGATCTTCCACCCTCGATCCTCAATCATCGTTCTTCGATGCCACGCCTCCGGTGCTCCAGCCCGGCCATACCTATGGCTCGGTGACCGACAAAATCAGCTCGATGGTGCTGATGCGCAAAACGCCGCGCGGCTGGCTCATCGGCTTTGCGGTGGCTTTTTCATTGGTCATGGTGCTGCTGGGATCGGTCAGCTATTTGCTCTACAAAGGCGTCGGCATTTGGGGCGTCACCATTCCGGTCGGCTGGGGATTCGACATCATCAACTTTGTGTGGTGGATCGGCATCGGCCACGCGGGAACGCTCATCTCCGCCGTTCTGTTGTTGTTGCGGCAAGAGTGGCGCACGTCGATCAACCGCTTCGCCGAGGCGATGACGCTGTTCGCGGTTGCCTGTGCGGCGATGTTTCCGCTTTTGCACATGGGCCGGCCCTGGCTGTTTTATTGGTTGATGCCGTATCCGAATACCATGGCGCTGTGGCCGCAAACCCGCAGCCCGCTGGTGTGGGACGTGTTTGCCATCACCACTTACGCAACGGTGTCGGCGCTGTTCTGGTACATCGGATTGATTCCCGATATGGCGACGCTGCGCGATCGGGCAAAGAGCCGCTTCTTTCAAATTGTCTACGGCATTCTCGCCATGGGCTGGCGCGGCTCGGCGTTGCACTGGCACAATTACGAGACGGCCTATCTGCTGCTCGCCGGATTGGCCACGCCGTTGGTGCTCTCGGTTCACACCATCGTCAGTTTTGATTTCGCGATGTCGGTGATTCCCGGCTGGCACACGACGATCTTTCCGCCGTATTTCGTCGCCGGCGCCATCTATGCCGGATTTGCCATGGTGTTGATTCTCGCCATTCCGCTTCGAAAAATTTATGGCTTGGAAGACTTTATCACCATGCGCCATCTCAAGAACATGGCGAAGATCATGCTGGCCACCAGCTTGATCGTTTCTTACGGCTACGTGATCGAGGCGTTCACGGCGTGGTACAGCGGCAACCAATATGAAGAGTTCATGATTCTGAACCGGATGACCGGCCCGTACGCGCCCCTGTACTGGGCGCTGATTGTGTGCAATCTGATTGTGCCGCAGCTTCTCTGGTTCGATAAATTTCAAAGCAGCATCCCGGCGTTGTTCATCATCTCGATCGTCGTCAGCATCGGCATGTGGCTTGAACGTTTCATCATCGTTGTGACCAGCTTGAGTCGCGATTTTCTGCCGTCGTCGTGGCACACCTATACCCCGACGATATTTGATTGGTCGACTTTCATCGGCACCATCGGGCTGTTCTTCGCGCTGCTCTTTCTCTTCGTACGCGTGTTGCCGGCGATTTCGATTTTTGAAATGCGGGCGCTGGTATCGGAAACTGAGGAAGGGAAGCGATGATAAGCGCCGTCTTGACTTCATATCATACTAAGATGTTTTGAAAATTCGTGCTTCGATAGAAGCGAATGCCATTTGTTTATCACAACCAACATTGAAAGGAGATTCACATGGCCGGCAAAGTCAAACGCACCACCCATCGCAGTAAAACGGGCAAGAAGCTTTACGCTGTTCGCGACGCCAAGGGGCGCTTCAAGGACATTCAAACCTATGAGCGCGCGCATCGTCAGGATTTGAAGAAAAAAGCTCGCAAGGAATCCTAAGAACGGGCGCTCACGGTTTTTGTCCGGGTCGGCGCGCGGAACGCGCCTGCTGCGCGCCGACCGGCGATGGAAGCCATCTGAAAAAGAAATATTGATAAAGATGGAAAAACAATCCGCCCTTTACGGCCTGATGGCCGAATTTGACAACCCAGACGATCTCATCACGGCGACGAAGCGCGCCCATGCTGAAGGCTATCGCAAGATGGACGCCTACTCGCCGTTTCCCATCGAAGGCCTGGCCGATGCGGTGCATGTCCATCGCGGCCGGCTGCCGAAGCTGGTGCTCATCGGCGGCATCGTCGGCTGCCTCGTCGGATTTTTCATGCAATACTACGCGGCGGTCATCAGCTATCCGTTGAACGTCGGCGGGCGACCACTCAATAGCTGGCCGTCGTTCATCCCGATTACTTTTGAAGTAACGATTCTGATTGCGGCGTTTACCGTCGTGCTCGGCATGTTGGGGTTGAATGGGTTGCCGATGCCCTATCATCCGGTGTTCAACGCGCCACGCTTCGCGCTCGCCAGCCACGATAGATTTTTCTTGTGCGTTGAAGCCGCGGATCCGAAATTCGACTTGAATGAAACAAAAAAGTTCATGCAGAAACTTGGCAAGCATGAGGTGGTGGAAGTGCCGTCGTAGTATTCGAAGATCGAGGATAGAAAATCGATGATTGGAAATCTCATTCAAAAATGGAGGGGATTATCATGGCAGTTATCAAAAGCTTTCGCGAATTAGAGGTTTATCAACTTGCTTTAGCAGAAGCAAAGAAGCTCTTTGTTATTACCAAAGGTTTTCCGAAAGACGAGACATACTCCATGAGCAGCCAAATTCGTCGCTCATCTCGAGCTGTCAGCGCCATGATTGCGGAAAGTTGGGCACGGCGAATATATCCCGCCGCGTTTGTCAGTAAACTTGATGAAGCGCTGGGCGAAGCTATGGAAACGCAGGCGTGGTTAGACAATGCCCTGAATTGTGATTATATAAACGCCACGCAGCATGTCGAATTGAATGATGCTTGGCAGCATGTCGGGGCGATGTTGAACAAAATGATCCACAATCCAGACGACTTCTGTAAGTCTGCAATTAGAAAATAATACACCTATGCGCTCAGCGATCTTCTATCTTCGATCTTCGATTCTCGACCTTCGATTCTCAATCTTGGCTATGACGCTGATCATCGGGATCACCGCCTGCCGCCAGGACATGCACGACCAGCCGCGGCACGAGCCGCTCGAAGGCAGCGTCTTTTTTCAAGACGGCCGCGCCTCTCGACCGCTGGTCGAGGGCACCGTCGCGCGCGGACATCTGCGCATCGACGAGCATTTATACACCGGTAAAGTAAATGGCAAGTTGGCTAAGACTTTCCCATTCGCGATGACGGGCGAAGTGCTGGCGAGAGGGCAACAGCGCTTCAACATTTATTGCTCGCCATGTCATGATAAAGCCGGCACTGGCCAAGGGATGATTGTCCAGCGCGGCTTTCGCCCACCGCCGTCTTATCACATCGACCGATTGCGCGAAGCGCCGGTGGGTTATTACTTCGACGTCATCACCAACGGCTTTGGCGCGATGTATAGCTATTCGGATAGAATTTCTCCGCACGACCGCTGGGCGATCGTCGCGTACATTCGGGCGCTGCAGTTGAGCCAGAACGCCACGCTCGACGACGTGCCGCTCGAGAAACGTTCGCAACTGGGTGGGAACGAAAGATGAACCATCCTGAGTCGCTCAAACTTTTGCTGAATCGAATTCAGCAGCGCGCCGCGCTCATCGGCGTCGTGGCGCTGGCGCTGTGCGGCGCCGGGGCTTATCTCGCGCCCGATCAATTCTTTCAGTCGTATCTGCTTGGCTATCTTTTTTGGGTCGGCATCGCGCTCGGCAGTCTGGCGATCGTCGCTTTGCATCATCTGGTCGGCGGCGGCTGGGGCTTCGCGATTCAGCGCCTGCTGGAATCATCGATCCGCACGCTGCCGCTCATGGCCGTGCTCTTTCTTCCTTTTTTCTTCGGGATGGAAAAGCTGTATCTCTGGGCGCGCCCGGAAATGGTTGCCGGCGATGAATTGCTGCAGCATAAGGCGCCTTATCTCAATGTCTCCTTTTTCTGGATGCGCGCCGCCGGCTACTTTTTGCTATGGACGACTTTTGCCTTTCTAATCAACAAGTGGTCGCGCGAGCAGGACCGCACCGCCGAGCCGTCGCTGACGCGGCGACTTCAGAGCATCAGCGGCCCGACGCTGGTGGTTTATGTTCTGACCGTGACCTTCGCCGCCATGGACTGGGTCATGTCACTTGATCCGCATTGGTTCTCGACAATCTACGGTCTCATTTTTGTCGTGGGCCAGGCGTTGGCGACCCTCGCGTTCGCCGTCGTTGTGGTTGGAGCGCTGGCGAAACATCCGCCGCTGTCAGAGGTGATGGCTGCGAAGCATTTTCACGATCTCGGCAACCTGCTGTTGGCCTTTGTCATGCTCTGGGCCTATATCTCCTTCTCGCAATTTCTCATCATCTGGTCCGTCAATTTGCCGGAGGAGATTCCGTGGTATGTGCACCGCTTGCACGGCGGCTGGGAATGGATCGCTTTGATTCTCCTCGTCTTTCAATTCGCCTTGCCGTTTGTGCTCTTGCTGTCGCGACAAACCAAGCGGCGCGCTGAGATTCTTGTCAAAGTAGCGATGGCCATCGTCTTCATGCGGTTGGTCGATTTGTTCTGGCTCGTCGCCCCAAATTTTCATCCCGAGGCGTTTGCTATTCATTGGATGGACGTGCTGGCGCCGGTCGGCATCGGCGGAATTTGGATCACAGTATTCGTCTGGCACCTGAAGGGAGTGACGTTGTTGCCTCTTCACGACCCGCGTTTACAAGAGGCGTTTCATCATGAATGAGTTTGTAGTAATGCCTTTAGGCATCCGCAATTGCAACGACTAAAAAGCCAGCGAAGAAAAGGACTAGCACAAACTTTATTTTTAGGATGGTTATTTCAGATGAGTGAATCGAAACCCCTGGATACGCCCGGAACAAACGGCGGCTATGAAAAGAGCGACGCCAACGTCGCTTCGCTGGCCAAGCTCGGCTTCGGCCTATTCAGCCTAACCGTTGTCGTGCTGCTGTTGATGTTTGGGATGCTGAAGACTTTTCAAAAAGGCAGGGAAAAATCACAAGCGCCGAGGCATCCACTCGCCGAAGCAACGCAAACGCCTCCGGAGCCGCGTTTGCAAATTGTGCCAGAATTGGATTTGGAAAAACTTCGCGCTCGTGATGATTCGTTGCTGAAGAGCTATGGCTGGGTGGTCAAAGAAGCCGGCGTGGTGCGCATTCCCATCGATAGCGCGATGGCGCTGATGGCGCGAGCCGAGGCTCGAAGATCGAAGATCGAGGATGGAGGATCGCAGCGATGATAAGTTTTCTTCGATCCTCTATCCTCTATTCTCTATCCTCGGTTTTGCTGATAATAGCGAGCACGGTTCCGCTGTGTGCCCAGGGCTTGAGCTCCTCCGCGCAGCCGGAGATTCTGCGCGAGGTTGGAATCGATCAAAAACTGAACGAGCAATTGCCGCTTGATTTGACATTCGTTGATGAACATGGCCAGCCGGTGCGTTTAGTCGATTACTTCGGCGAAAAGCCCGTCATCCTGTCGCTGGTTTATTACGAATGCCCGATGCTGTGCAACCAGATACTAAATGGGCTGCTCAAAAGCCTTCGCACTTTGTCGTTCGACGCTGGCAAACAATTCAACGTGATTACCGTCAGCTTCGATCCGGTTGAAACCGCCGCGCTTGCCGCTGAGAAGAAAAAAACATATTTGGCGCAATATGCGCGCGATGGCGCGGAACAAGGCTGGCATTTTCTGACCGGCGACTCCGCTGCGATCAAAGCATTGACGCAAGCGGTGGGATTCCGGTACGCCTATGATCCGAAAACCGATCAGTTCGTCCATGCCAGCGGCATCATGGCCATCACCCCGCAAGGCCGAATCTCCCGATACTTTTACGGCATCGAGTATTCGCCGAGAGATTTGCGCCTGGGCTTGGTCGAGGCCTCGAATAACAAAATCGGCTCGCCGGTGGATCAGGTGCTGTTGTATTGTTATCATTACGATCCGATTACCGGGAAATACGGCGTGGTCATTATGAACGTGATTCGGCTTGCCGGCTTGGCGACGGTGGCGGTGCTGGGATCGTTCATGATCGTGATGTTTCGGCGGGAGCGGCGCGGAATTCGGATAGGATAAAACGGCATGCAAATTGACAACATCATTTGTCCCGATAACATTGAAGACAAACTTGAATTTGAGCATCATGTGACAGTACGAGAGGTGCGCCAAGTCATGCTCGGTAAACCGCGCATTCGATTTGCTGAAAAGAGCTATACCGAAGGCGAAGATGTGTATGGCGCTTTCGGGCAGACATACGGAGGACGGTATCTATCGGTTTTCTTTGTTAACAAACCCACCACAAAAACAGCCATCATCATAAGTGCGCGTGATATGAGCGCAAAGGAGCGAAAGGCCTATGGACGCAAATAAATTAAGCAGTATCTCAAAAGCAGATACCCTGGAGAAGATGGGAGAGTTTTGGGACACTCACGACTTCACAGACTTCGACACCGACACGCCGGACGTTGAGTTCAAAATTACGTGTGCGGTGCCGATTGAGTTGGACTTGCTTTCGTCTGTAGAGAAGCAAGCCCGCCGGCGCGGCGTGAAGGTAGAGACTTTAGTGAATCTCTGGTTGCAGCAGAAGTTGGCAGAGCAGGCTGAACCGATGGTTGAGTAGGCGCTGGGTTTGATTGTACGTCTATCGATCTGCGGTTTGGTTTGATTGAGGCTTCAAACAACGAAATCGGCTCGCCGGTCGATCAGGTGCTGTTGTATTGCTATCATTATGATCCGATTACCGGTAAATACGGCGTGGTTATTATGAACGTGATTCGTCTTGCCGGCTTGGCGACGGTGGCGGTGCTGGGATCGTTTATGATTGTGATGTTTCGGCGCGAGCGGCATGCAGGGCATGCAACATAATTTGTTGTAGGCAAACAAGGAGGTAACGTTCTATTAAGAATTAAGGAGATCATCATGGAAAAAACTAAACAAACAAAGCGCACACGTCGCGAATTCTTGCAAGGCTTATTCGCTATTCCAGTAACCCTAGCGCTCGCCGTTTGGGGCAGACGAACTGAGGCGGCTCCCGCGGCGGCGATACAATCTGGAACTAAACCGCCGACCCCAGACTGTGGCGACGATGACGATGTGACTCCGCGACAGACGGAAGGGCCTTTCTACACCCCCGAGTCGCCAGAGCGCACTTCGCTGCTGACGCCAGGCATTACGGGGACCGCCATCACCCTCACTGGCCTGGTGCTGACAACAGACTGCAAGCCGGTGGCGCATGCCCTCGTCGACTTTTGGCATGCGGATGACAACGGCGTGTACGATAACGTCGGCTACAAACTGCGCGGCCACCAATTTACCGACGAGGCGGGGCGATATACGCTTAAGACTATCGTTCCGGGTCTGTACCCGGGACGGACGCGCCACTTTCACGTGAAGGTGCAGGCGCCGAATCAGCGGATTCTCACAACGCAGCTCTATTTCCCCGGGGAGCCGCGCAACAAAACGGACAGGATCTTCAACCCTTTTTTGCTGATGGATGTGAAGAGCAGCGCCGATTCCCAGACGGCAACTTTTAACTTCATCTTATTAATAATCACCTAATATCTCTCAAAGAGGTAAGGTTCGTTTTTGATTCGCCGTTACTAAAACGATGAGAGCACAAGTTGTAGGTTAATGCAAACGCAAAATTCTGTTGAAGACCAAACACGCAGTTGTTAGGCCAGCTCAAAAAACAAATGAGGTCGGAGGTGACTGTGCGACGAATTCGCTATGCGGTTGCGACGAGTTTGGACGGGTACATCGCAGGTCCCGAGGGCGAAGCGGACTGGATCATCATGGATCCGGACATCGACTTTCGCGCCATCTTTAGCGAGTTCGATACGATCTTCGTCGGACGCCGGACGTTCGAGGGCATGGCGCACGCAGGGAACGCCGGGATGCCCGGCATGAAGACGTTCGTCTTTTCGCAGACCCTGCAGCAACGCGATTATCCGAAAGTGACCATCGTGGCGGAGAAGCCGGAGGAGACAGTGGCTGTCCTTCGGAAGAAGTCGGGCAAGGACATCTGGTTGTTCGGCGGCGGCTTGCTCTTTCGCAGTCTCGCGGCGGCAGGACTTGTCGACACGGTTGAGGTTGCGGTTGTGCCGGTGCTTCTCGGCGGAGGGATTCCGCTGCTTCCGTCTCCGGCCAAGCAGGTGAAGCTGAAGTTGTTAAGCCACAAAGTCTACAAAAAGACAGGCATTGTCTCTTTGGAGTACGCAATAAAGTAGATAGCTGTTTGACGATGGGAAAGGAGTGGGCCGCGCCGAGATCTTTGCAGATAAAATGATGCAAGAGTTTTTAAGTCGACAAGCTAATAGGAGCCGTTTATGACCCCATCAACGATGCGCATTCTCGGAATCGCATGTTTCGTTGCCGCGGTAGCCATCGCCATTCTCAATTTAAAGCGATTCGCCGGCTTGGGAATGAATTCTTTAGTGCCCATTCTCATGATACTCGGGATTGTTTTTGTGGCAAGAGCAAAAAGAGCTGGCAAATCGTGACAATTCGGCGAAGAGTGATTAACACAACCGTGAATTGTTCAAGGAGAAATATCATGAGCACCACCACCGTTGAGAGAGAAATTAGCGTTGAACCCGCAGCGCTGACCGCGTGGGCAGAGGGCAGAACCATTTTCATCGAGCTTACGGATGGGCGTATTATTGGCTTTCCAGCGGATCGCTTTCGGATACTGAAGAATGCGACGAACGAACAATTGAAAGAAGTAACCCTTCGCTTGGATGGTTATGCCCTGCGCTGGGAATCTTTGGACGAAGACATTACCGTGCCCGGCGTTGTGGCTGGAAATTTTCAGTTGCCGTACGAACCCGCTGCAAAGCAGCAAATACATCATCACAAGAAAGCAAAAGAATCAAAGAAATAGGCCTGCGCCATGACTGACAAACCTCGCAAAACCGTGCTCTGCATTTCCAGCTACGAAAAAGGGCAGGAGTTCATCCGCGAGTGCAAGCGCCAGGGATGCTGCGTGTACCTGCTGACCGTGCAAAAGCTGGAGCACGCCGACTGGCCGCGCGACTGCATCGACGAGATGTTTTACGTGCCGGATCTGTACGACCGCAAGGACGTCATCCTCGGCGTCAGCTACATGGCGCGCACACGGGTGATCGACCGCATCGTGCCGCTGGATGATTACGACGTGGAGATGGCCGCGACGCTGCGCGAGCATCTGCGCATTCCCGGCATGGGCGACACCACCGCCCGCTACTTTCGCGACAAGCTGGCGATGCGGGTGCGCGCTCGCGAGCGCGGCATTGCCGTGCCGGATTTCGTGCACGTCTTGAACCACGACACGATGCGCGAGTTCATGGGCCGCGTGCCGCCGCCCTGGGTGCTCAAGCCGCGCTCCGAAGCCTCGTCGGTCGGCATCAAGAAGGTCAACAGCGCCGAGGAGCTTTGGCCGATTCTCGAAGCGCTTGGCGACCGGCAATCCTTTTACGTGTTGGAGCGCTACGTTGCAGGAGATGTCTTTCACGTCGATGCGATTGTTTCCGAGCGCGAGGTGGTCTTCGCCGAGGCGCATGAGTACGGCCATCCGCCGATGGACGTGGCGCACGGCGGCGGCATTTTCACGACGCGCACAATGCGACGCGGCTCGCCTGAAGAGC
>Ga0247727_10018800_pt1 | contig 10803 bp, 11 predicted proteins | sample WisWelCaveWW1625_FD_202498 | JGI IMG/M metagenome (GOLD analysis project Ga0247727, IMG submission 202498) | Biofilm microbial communities from Wishing Well Cave, Virginia, United States - WW16-25 | ecosystem: Environmental > Aquatic > Deep subsurface > Groundwater > Cave microbial mat | place...
AAACTGCTCCCAACACGAGAACCCTTTGGCCCCATGTTCAGCCTGGTGATGCCGCACGGCGCGAGCGAATCCCGCACGATCGATCAGGGACAGGATTTGCGCAAAACAACTGGCAACGGCTACCATACAATACCTCCGGCTTGTGGGTGACACGGCGTGGCAACGCCGCAGACGGGTGTGGATGAACCACCCATCCTACTCACAAGCCGGAGGCATTTTAAGAACTTATTTTGGACAAGAGTGGGTCGGGAGTCTTTGTTATACGACCTGGCGCGCGGCGACTCCGAGTTCGCTTCCCAGCCTGGCGGAAGGAAGGTGCCGTAACCGGTTTCGGTAATCCGTGTGAGTTGAGTCTGCCGGGAAGCTGACCGATATGTTCTCCTCCCACCAAACATCGATTACCGGCACGATGCGCGGTCGTGCAGCAGGAGACTAAACTTGGCGAAGCGTTAGGGGGACAGGCTTGTAAGCGGCCTGTCCCCTTCTTATTTTTAGGTATACGGACTTCCTTTGCAGGGGTGACATAGCCCGGAGCGCATTTCGCCGGAGGAACGGGGAGCCCGTCGAGACTTTGCCAGGAAGGAAAGCGGAAACTGACTGAGTCCGCGAAGGAATTTCCGAAGGATTCCGCCTGGCACAGTCCGAAAGGGCCGTTCCGTGAGGCGCTGGAGCGAAGGGCTCTGCCACCCCGCTCTATTTTGTCTTGGCCCCTATCTTTCCCATTGACTGCCCCTCGTAACTTTGGGACCATAGCGCCGTGCACTTCACGTTGCTTGGCCCGATCACGCAGCTTGAGACGTTTGCAGCTGGGTCGGGAATACGAGAACTCGCGCGGCTTCGAAAGTTCTACGGCAAGGGTCGTTGGCGAAAGCGGAAGGGCGTTGCGAAGGTTCGGCTCCCCGATGGCACCGCTCATCTCGTTGAGATTCACTGGTACGAGGCGACAGGGATCGGTCGAAAGGAATATAAGATTAAACGGTTCTTGTGAGGACTCGGCGATGAAGAAACTCAAACGCGCTCCAGCACGATTCCTGATCTGCGTGGACAATAAAGGCTATGCCGTTTCTTTGGAGAAACGGAAGATCTATCTTGCCCTTCCTGATACCGATGCCTTCAAGCATGGTCAGGTCCGCGTCATCGACGAATCCGACGAAGATTATCTCTATCCGAAAAGCCTCTTCCTGCCCATTACAGTTCCCCAATCTATTCGGAAAGCCATTCTCGAAGCGGCATAGCACCGGCAGAAGCTCGTGGGAGGCCTAGTTTTATGGCGCGCGGGACAGGGACAGGTGCCGTAGCCGTTTTTGGAAATCCCTGCAAGTTGAGCCTGCTGGGAAGCGGACTGCTACATTCTCGTCCCACCAAACATCGATAACCTGTGCGATGCACCGTCATGTAACAGGACACTGAACTTGGCGAAGCGTTAAGGGGACAGGCTTGTAAGCGGCCTGTCCCCTTGTTATTTTTTTAGGTATGCGGACTTCCTTCGCAGGGGTGGCATAGCCCGGAGCGTAATCAGCCGGAGGAACGGGGCGCCCATCGAGACTTTGCCAGGAAGGAAGGCGGAAACTGACTGAGTCTGCGAAGGAATCCGCCTGGCACAGTCCGAAAGGGCCGTTCCGGGAGGCACCGGAGCGAAGGGCTCTGCCACCCCTGCTCCGCTTCGTCTCCGAGTTCTCCGCTAGGGGAGTTGACGCCATCTACAGAACGACGTAGCCTGTCGCTGGCACTTGAACCACAGGAGGAGGAAGCACCATGGGACTTCAACCGCTACAGGATTGGGCGCTGATCGAACCGTCGAAGGCCAAGGAGAAGACGACCGGGGGGTTGTTCATCCCAGACACGGCCAAGGAGAAACCGGTAGAAGGAAAGGTCCTGGCCGTGGGGAAGGGGCGCTGGGACACACCGGAAAAGAAGTCGGGTAGTAAATCTAAAAAGAAAGAAGAAAAGGTCTTCACGCCCACGGTCCTCAAACCAGGCGATCAGGTCCTCTACGAGAAATACGGAACGACCGAAGTCGATCTGGACGGGAAGGAACTCGTTCTCGTTCGCGAGTCCGACGTCCTGGGCTTGGTGGGGTAAGAAGGGTCGTTTAGATTTTCCACTTGAACGAGCAGCCATAGATCATTGCTTAACTTTGCGCTGCCGCTGGATAGGCCCCGCACCCATGGCTCACCAACTACGCGAGTGTCACATCGCGCAATGCCCCGCTCATTGCATATTCGACTGACGCTCTGTTGACAGGTTTGCCGCTAAGACAGTAGCCTGGAACCGTTTCTCGTTCCACTTTTTACCTCGCAGGGTCATCGCATGACTGAGCCTGAGATTGCCAAGCCTGATGTCGGCGAGCTGATTCGGAAGCTGCACGAGCGGCCACAGATGCCCGTGGCCGAGTGGCTGCGAGCCCCTGCGCACGTGCACTTCAAAGCGTTTCGCATGACCGACCCGCCGGTGCAGCGGCCGGCGAGCCGTGACGAGTTCAGGTCTCTTCTGGAGGCCTTCAAGATCTCCGCGGGCGCGATGGCCATCCATGACACGTTTGGCTATGGCGTGAAGGTGGAAGCGAGCGGCGAGCGGCTGATTTTGATCTGGGAAGCGCACACAGAGTACTACAGTTATCAAACCTGGCATATTCCCTCCGACCACGCTGGGGAGGTGACCTTTGGCCCGATGACCTTCCCGCAGTACCGATCTCCGGTCACTCCGCTCGGTGCGGAAGTGTGCCGTCTGGATATCCTGCTGATGATCAAACCGTTGCCAGGAAGTGAGGCGTTGCGCCCTCAGCTTCCCGGCCCGGTCATGTATGGCAGCCGGATTCTCGATGAGGAGACCGCATTGGTCACCAGCTTTACACCGGACGAGCATGGGCGCGAGCGCTATTGGGTCACGGTAGGGTCTGGCAGGTCCAGCAAGTCTCATCTGAAAGACATCATCGACGCCATTGTCCGGATCGAAACCTACTACCACTTGTTACTCATGCAAAAGCCGTTGTTTTCTGCTGCGATCGATCAGGCCTACAAGTTTGAGCAAGTGCATTTGAAGCAGCGTGAAATCATCAGCGAGCATATCGGCCACGCCGACTCCCAGGCTTTGCAACGTTGGCTCAATGGGCTGACGCAAGACTTGTTAAAAACCACCCGGCTGTCCAGCAAGTTGCACTTCGAACTGTCCGCCTCTGTTCCCTACGACAGCATCGTGCACCGGACGCTGGCGTCACTCGACGAACGTACGCTTCCCCTGTATCGTCCGATGTCCGAGTATGTCCTCAGCGGGATCACCGGGGTGGCGGAGGGCAATCAACAACTCCTGAAGCGGATGGACACCCTTCGCAGCGGATTTGAAGGGACAATTTCCATTATTCGCGCCCGCGTCGATCTCATGTTGCAATCCCAGAACCTGACGCTTTTGATCAGCGTCGACAAGACGACGAAGAGCCAGGCCATCCTCCAGTACACGGTCGAAGGTTTGTCGGTTATCGTGATTGCCTACTATCTCAGCGGGCTCATGGCCTATATCTTCAAGGGTCTTCATGAGATGGGGTGGCTGCACAGTGCGGATATTGCCGCTGCATTGTTCGTTCCGCTCTCGCTCGGCCTCGCATTAGGGATTACAATCCTCGGCCGAAAACTTCTCCACAAGAAACTCTCCGGCGCATCCACGCCTTCAGCATCAGAGAAACCCCAGGTCTAAACGTTGGAGTCGGTCACGCTCCCGTTTCGATCCTTGCGCGACTTCATTCCTCCGCTCTGGATGAGGTCGTAGGTCTGGCCGCCGCACAAGTCATTTCCTGTAGGCGGAGATTTTCCATATAGTGTGCCCGGATAGGGCATGAAGTTCCCCGAATAACCGCCCTGCCAGGGCTCAGGCTCCTACGCGCCTGTCGTGGCTGCGGAGTGGTCATGTCTCAGGTGACAACCGCTATAAGCGGTTTGTTTGTGCCAGGGTGATGGCCTTGCACGGTTCATCTACGAGGACTCCAGTAGGAACAGCTGTTTACGGTCGGTCCATCTGGCTCGCGCTCGCCGTCGTTTCCGCCTTGATCACCTACATATACGAGCTCCAGGTGGCCAGTTGCGAGGCGTAGATGGCTTTGCGGCGCAACAACGCCCCGATCTCGCCACTTGGGTACAGCGATCCGCGGCAGCCAGGATCCGGCGCTTTTCGTGACGGGAGAACTGTCGCCGTTTAGCGATGGCCGCCACTTCCGGGTCGGGCGCCGGCGGCGCGAGGGGGGAATGTGGGGCCTACATCGATACGGTCATCTGAGGAACAGCCATGATTCACACCTGCCTTTCTACTCGAATTGGTCAGAGGGAGGTGTCTCACGTCACATTGGCACAGAGGGGGCCGGCGATAAGCGAAGTCGCCTTACGGCACCGACAACAGACCACGCGCTTGTGTTTAGCTACGGCCCAATACGCCGCATGGCCGCAGCGCGGACACGAGAAGCCCTCTGGCCACCGGCTTTGGACAAGATACTCAATACACGACACTTCCGATGCGAAATACCTGCGGAAATCCCTCACGGTCGTTGAGTAGGCGGGTGTGTGCGGCTTCACCAAAATAACAATGATTTGGTATAGTCATAGGAGTCAAGTGCCCAAGCATTTGGAAGTACTGTTCAAGCCCCCTACGTAAGAGGAAGTGACAGGTTTTGCTGCGAGAAGTATACAACAGTCGCAATAGCGAGGCCTGTTGGATTTGTTCCTTGGAGTGCGTTACTGGCTATGCAGACATTTTCTGGAACGGCTTTTGCCCGAGCAAACTGTACTCATTCTTGATCCCAGCTATCTGCTCTTTCGACGGTCATTTTTGACAAGGATCACTCCGGACTGACTCTTCTTTGGCGCCACTTTCCTGTGACTGTGGAGGTGCGTTCATGGGCAGCTGTTGCACGCGATCACTCTTGCCTACGGTGACAATGGCCGCGATGGTGATTGCAGGCGGGTGTCAGATGCCGTCTTCCCCTTCCGCCGGTAGCCCATCCCAGCCTGCGCCGATGTCGATAGGCAAAGGGCGAGTCTCTCAGCAATTAATCATCAAGTTCAAATCCATCACCATCGCCTGCGATGCAGCGGGAATTGCGGGCTTGTCTTCCGCAACGGAGGTGCCGTTGGAGCATGTTCGTCCCATGTCCGGCGACGCGTGCGTGGTCAAGCAATTCGCGGATAACGCGATTGGCCTTTCGCAAGGACAGGAAATACTGAAACAGCATCCTGCGATCGAATGGCTGGAGGAAGATAGGATGATGAAAGCCTTGTAAAATGGGCGAGGCCTCTCCACCCAACGCAGTTGAAACGGAATTTAACTCTGGGGGGTGATCATGATTCTTAAATTACTGGGCCGCACAGTGCTCGCGCTGACAGCGACGACAGCGTTAAGTACTGCGCTGGTTTCATCGGCTTTCGCAAGTAAGGCAGGGCCTCCCAAATTGCCATTGGTGTCGGCCTTGAGCACTGCGGCAAGTGCGTCGAATGAAGAAGAAGAGATGGTGTCGAGCCTGATTGTGAAGCCACGCGCGCAAGGCGACGCCAAGTTAGCCAGTGCGATGCAAACCTTTGATTCCAGCGGTCTATCGAAGACCGCCAATGTGCCATTGGCGGTCTTGCGCCCGATGTCCGGCGAGGCCTATGTGGTCAAGCTGGATCAGCCCGTCACGTTGTCCGAAGCGCGAGTCATCGCGGCGCGTTTGATGCACAATGACCCGAGCATCGAATTTGCGGAACCGGACAGCATGATGCACCCTCTAGCCACGACCCCTACTGACCCTGGTTATACGAATCAGTGGCATTATTTTGCGCCTAATGGCACCACCAACAAGGGTGGCGTCAACTTGCCGAGCGTGTGGGATTTTAGCAAGGGGAGCGCTTCCGTCAAGGTCGCGGTCATAGACACTGGCTATCGCCAGCACGTGGATCTTGGCCTGGTATTGCAGGGTTATGATTTCATAACCAGTGCCACCATAGCCAATGATGGCGATGGCCGAGATGCCGATGCCCTGGACCCTGGTGATTGGGTTGCAGCGAATGAATGCGGCGCGGGAAGTTCTCCCTCAAACTCCTCTTGGCACGGGACGCACGTGGCCGGCACCATTGCCGCCTTGATGAATAACGGCAAAGGCGGTACCGGTGTTGCCCCCAACGTGAAAATACTGCCGGTGCGGGTGTTGGGTAAGTGCGGCGGTCTGATCTCGGACATCGCTGACGGGATGCGTTGGGCGGCAGGCCTTTCGGTGCCCGGCGTGCCGGCCAACCCGCCCGCAAACGTCGCGCATGTACTGAACATGAGCTTAGGCGGTAGTGGCGCATGCAGTGCAACTATCGCAGCCGCCGTGAATGCGGTCGTCAATGCTGGAAAAGTGCTTGTGGCAGCTACAGGCAATGACGGCGCGGGAGCTATAGGCCAGCCAGCGAATTGTACCGGTGTCATTGCCGTGACCTCGCATGTGATCGATGGGGACAATGCTGATTACGCCAATATTGGAACTCAAACAGCAATCAGTGCTCCCGGCGGGGGATGCGGATCGCTGGCTGGAGGGTGCAGTCCTGGTGGCCCCAACGGGCCTCTGGTCTATTCGACATTAAACAGCGGTCTAACCGCTCCGGCGGCGGATAGCTATGCGTTTTATCAAGGCACCAGCATGGCCACGCCACACGTGGCTGGTGTCGCAGCACTCATGTTTTCGGTACAGTCGACGCTGACTCCTGCGAATATCAGGTCGTACTTGCAATCGTCCGCCCGTCCGCATCCAGCCGGCACTTTGTGCCAATCAGCAGGTGCCATTGGGCTATGCGGGTCTGGCTTATTAGATGCCCAAGCCGCCCTGGCCGCGATTCCTGCGTCACCGCCGACGGTCACGTTAACCAACGCTTCGCAAGTCGTTGGCCCTAATGTCACAGTCTCGCTTTCGGGTACCGCTACAGCCGCTCCGGGGCGCACCATCGGTCTTTACGCGTGGGCCCAACTTACCGGCGCCTCTGTTGGCACCATTGCCAACAGCAACACGGCCAATGCCACTTTTACTGCGCCCGCTACCGGCACCTACTCATTTCGACTAACCGCTACGGACACTGGCGGGCTGACAGGCACGGCGACAGCGATGATCCGGGTGAACTCCCCCCCCGGACTTACCCCTGTAGCGGCACAGACCGTCACGGTAGGTAATGCACTCAACTTCACCGTTACTGCCACCGACGTTGATGGCGATATCCCGATTTTCGTCTCGGTTTCTCTACCGGTTGGGGCAACCCTCAGTGCAACAGGGGCGTTCAGCTGGCCAAATGCGACTCCAGCGGGCAACTACACCCTAACGTATTTTGCCAGGGACAACGATGCCAACAGTAATCAAGGCACGGTGAATATCTCCGTCGGCGCGGTGCCCCCTTCAGGCGACGGCGGCGTAGCGCCGCCCGCTTCAGGCGGCGGTGGAGGCGGGTGCACGCTTGCGAGGACGGGCAGTGGCGACGCGATGTTCGCAGCGCTCTTCCTACTGAGCCTCGCCGTCTTTGCATGGAGGGCGACGCGCAGACGGACATAAATCCGAGCGGGCCCATTGTCTTGCACGGCTACGGCTCCGTGCCCCGTTAGAGTGTTCTAGCGGGGCACGGGTCTCTTCAGTGAAGGACGCGACGACGATCTGGAACGCATTCCTGTCACGATGTGGGTGTGATCGATGTCCTCCCTTTCACAGGGATTGGTCATTCTTGCTGGCTCTGTTGGTAGGGGCCGTGTTCTGGCTTCTCCTGTGGTCGCTGGTTCCGGTTGACCCGCTGCCGTGGACCCTGGTCTGGTCCCTTCCATTCCTGTCTGTCGTCATCTGGCAGCCGCTGATCGAGGAGCTGTTGTTTCGAGGGGTCCTTCAAGGTCAACTGCTCCGTATCTCGTGGGGACACAGCACGATGGGCGGCATCACGTCGGCGAACGGGATCACGTCGCTCGTGTTTATGCTCGGCCACTGGTATGGCCATTCGCCGGTCTGGGCGATCGCGGTAATGGTGCCTTCGCTTCTATTTGGGTTTATGCGGGATCGCTTTCACAGCACCTACCCGGCAATGGCCCTGCACACGTTCTACAACGCCGGCTATTTCCTTCTGACCGGCGGCTCGTCCCTTGCTCTCTCGTAAGCACTGCACCCCCGCGCTGTTCACGCCGGTGAAATGCGGCGTGGCCTAGTCCTGTGACGTGCAGTCAGGGCGCGGGATAAATCCTGTTTGTGTGACCAGATGCGGGCGTGAGCGAAGTTCTCCAGGTGCAGAAGAGGCGCGCGCGATGATCCTTCTGACTCACTCGGGGCAATCGATGAGATAGCGAGGCCGTGCGGGCAAATCGGTGGCGATCTGTTGGGCGTGGCAGGGGGGAATGTCTTCCTTCAGTCGCTTCAGGAGCCTGAGGACCTTCATGCTGGGAGGTACCTCGCATATCCATAGGTGCGTGCCCGACTCCAGTTCTTCGATGTGCCGTTGCACGCGAAACCCCGGATGCTCCATGAAATACGCCGATAAGAACCCTCCGATGGCCTGAACCACCCAGGGGTGTGCGGTAGCATAGCGGTAGCTGATCCGAAGCTCAACCACTTGTATGGGCTCTTGCTCATCCATCGTTGCACGAGAGTATAGCCTGTTTAATCCGCGTTATTCACGAAGGTTCATCGCCAACGCCTGCCTACAGGCCAGGCGAGGGGCGCGAGGCTAGGGGCTAGAGGAAAGAGCTGTATTTCCGACCGGAAGTCTTCAGACCCCTAGCCTCTAGCCCCGTACCTCTCGCCTGAACATCGGCTATTGCAGCAGAAGCGCTCATGAATAATGTAGGCTATGGCGTGAACGGCTTCACGGGACACAAACAGTGAGATACAAATGAACATCGCCATTGTCGGTGGAGGACCGGCCGGGCTCATGGCCGCGGAGACGGCGAGTGCCGCCGGCGCACAGGTCGATCTCTATGACGCCATGGCATCGGTCGGTCGCAAGTTTCTTCTGGCCGGGAAAGGCGGCCTGAATCTCACGCACTCGGAACCGTCTGAGAAATTTCTCTCACGCTATGGGACGCGACGCGCGCAGATTGCGCCGCTGCTCGCGTCGTTCGGACCCGATGCGCTCCGAGCCTGGGCCCGAGGGCTCGGCATCGAGACATTTGTGGGCTCTTCCGGGCGCGTGTTCCCTACCGATCTCAAGGCCGCGCCGTTGATGCGCGCGTGGCTTCGCCGGTTGCGCCAGGCCGGCGTGCGATTCCACATGCGCCATCGGTGGTTCGGCTGGGATGAGCAGGGGGCTTTGCGTTTTACCACGCCAGAGGAAAACCTCTCTGTCCAGGCCGATGCGGTGGTGCTTGCGCTCGGCGGCGGCAGTTGGCCGAAGCTCGGCTCTGATGCTTCGTGTGCGCCGCTGCTGGCAGGCCGCGGGCTTCACATCGCGCCATTGCTGCCGGCGAACTGCGGCTTCGACGTGGGCTGGAGCGAGCATTTTCGAACGAAGTTTGCCGGACATCCGGTCAAGTCAGTGGCCATTGTTATGCGTGGTAATGCCGGTACAGAGTCCAGACATCCTGGGGAATTCGTGATCACGGAGACCGGCGTTGAAGGCGGCGTGATCTACGCGCGGTCCGCCTCTCTTCGCGATGAGATCCTGGCGAAGGGAACGGCGACCTTGCGCCTCGACCTGACGCCTGACCGAGATATGCCGCGCCTGACTCACGATCTGTCAAGGCCGCGCGGCAAACGGACAATGGCGACGCATCTTCAGCGGCAGGCACATATCGAAGGCGTGAAGGCGGGGCTGCTTCGTGAAGTGGTTTCGAAGGAAGACTTCGCAGACCCGGCTCGTCTGGCTGCCACGATCAAATCGTTGCCGCTGCGACTTTGTCGCGCCGCGCCCGCTGGAGGAAGCGATCAGCACGGCTGGTGGAGTTCCATTTGAAGCGCTCGACGCACGGTTGATGATCCGTACGTTGCCCGGCATCTTCTGCGCGGGAGAAATGCTGGATTGGGAGGCGCCGACCGGAGGCTATCTGCTGACAGCCTGTTTCGCCACAGGTCAGGTTGCGGGCGCGGGAGCGGTGGCATGGCTCAACGAGAGCGTGAAGCGTGAAACATCATTTGAGCGAGACTCGCGTGACTTGCGAGAAAAGCGGGACGAGTGAGAGGGGAAATGTTGAATGATCAATGTTCAATGGTGAATGATAGGGACGGGCGAGACGAGGGAGAGTTCGAGGTTTACGGAACTTCGAATCCCGACCTTCAGCCTTCTGCTCGGACGGCAGACTGGGACAGGCACCACCGCAGACGGCGGAGCCAGTCCCCGTCTATTGAGGAAGAGCGGCCAGCCCGTTGACGGCTCCGATAGATCGGTACTTCTGGTCACGTTGGGCAAGCAGTTGGTCGGTCGAAAGGTCGGTGAGCTGGGAGAGTTGGTTGCTGAGGGATTTGGCGACTCGATCGGTGATGGCATTGAGGTCCCGATGGGCGCCGCCGAGCGGTTCCGGAATTACTTCATCGGCGATATGGAGGTCGACCAGGTCTTTCGCCGTCATCTTCAGAGCGGAGGCGGCATCGGGAACTTTAGCCGGATCGTCCCACAGGATGGCGGCGCAGCCTTCCGGCGAAATCACCGAATAGACCGCATGCTCCAACATGAGGACACGATCTGAGACGCCCAATGCGAGTGCCCCACCGCTGCCGCCTTCACCGATGACGATGGAAATAATCGGGACTGCGAGCCGGGACATCACAAACAGATTGCGGGCAATGGCTTCAGCCTGACCGCGCTCTTCCGCGCCGATGCCGGGGTAGGCGCCCGGCGTGTCGATAAA
>Ga0247727_10018801_pt1 | contig 10803 bp, 7 predicted proteins | sample WisWelCaveWW1625_FD_202498 | JGI IMG/M metagenome (GOLD analysis project Ga0247727, IMG submission 202498) | Biofilm microbial communities from Wishing Well Cave, Virginia, United States - WW16-25 | ecosystem: Environmental > Aquatic > Deep subsurface > Groundwater > Cave microbial mat | place...
GGGGTCCGGCGGAGTGTAGGCGAAGGTGCCGGCGCTGGTGGCCAGCGAATTCTCGGCGACCAGCCGCCGGTACACGCGCGAGCTCTCGCCGCCGCCGAGGATGTGCGCGAGCACGTCGAGCGCCGGCGTGTCCTTGTGGTTGGCATCGGGGATGTGGAAGCCGAGCGCGAGCTGCGCCTCCTGGACGTCCATCGTGGCGTGCGCAAAGCGCGTCTCTTTCTGCTGCGGCTCGGCCGCCCGCTTCGGACGGTTGATCGAGTGATCGGCGAAGGACCCGAACCTGGCTTCGATCTCCCGCTGCATCGCGTCGGCATTGACGTCCCCGACCACGATCAGCGTCATGTTGCTCGGCGCGTAGTAGCGCTGGTAGAAGCCCGTGATCAGCTCGCGCGAAAGTCCCTTGATCGATTGCTGGGTGCCGATCACCGGGCGCTTGTACGGATGCGCGCCGTAGGCGGTCTCGAACATCATGTCGTAGACGCGGTTGGACGGTGAGTCCTGGCCGCGCTTCCATTCCTCGAGCACCACGCCGAGCTCCTTGGAAAGCTCGCCGGGATCGAAGGACGAGTGCTGCATCGCGTCCGCGAGGATGTCGATGCCTTCGCCGGCAAACCGCGACGCCAGCACGAGGTGGTAGACCGTGTGGTCCCAGGAGGTCCACGCGTTGATGCTGCCGCCGGAAGACTCGACGGCGCCGGCGATCTCACCGACGCCGCGGCGCGCGGTGCCCTTGAAGAGCATGTGCTCGTGGACGTGGGCCGCGCCGGCCTCGGCCCCGATCTCGTCGGCGCCGCCGATCTGCACCCACACCTGCTGGGCCACGACCGGCGCGAAGTGGTCCTCGCGGATCACGACGTTCATGCCGTTGGCGAGCCGGAACATGCGGGTACCACCGGTCTGGCCGGGAGTGAGGTGCGCTTCGTTCATGGAGCATCCTGAGGCTGCGGCCGCGGCCAGGGCCGCAAGGCAGGCGGCGGCGCGCAGACGGGTCCGGAAAGAAGGCGAGGCAGAGTCTGGGTGCATCATTCGCTGTCCCGCTATCGGTGGGCTGTCCCGCTATCGGTGGGAGAGATAGTCGACAACCTGACACGACCACGGTGCGCGGGCCAGTGGGGACAACCGGAACGCGGCGGAATCAAATTGACTCCCGGCGTCCCGCTCGGGATCATGCCGCCTTCGCAGATTGCGGACCGTGCGCATGGTGCACGGGTCTGGAGTTCGCCTTGAATCCCGTGGATGTCGTCTTCGGAGTCCTGCTGCTGCTCGCGCTGGTGCGCGGCTACTCCAGGGGACTGCTTGGAACCGCTGCGACCTATGTCGCACCCGTTGTGGCTTTCGTGGTCGCGGCGGAATGGTCGGATCCGGTTCGAGATCGCCTTGCCGAAGTGATGCCGGCGGCCGACTTCGTGCTCGACATCCTGGCGCCGTTCATCGTTTTCGTCGTCGTCGTGATCGTCATCCGCGCGGTTGCCGCGCTGCTCGCGCGCCTCCTTGGAGTGGGCCGCTCGCTGCCGAGCCGCATCGTCGCGGCGGCTGCCAGCGTCGCCGTCTCGGCCATCGTGCTCGGGGCGATCGTGCTGCTGACTCGCGAGATGAGCCCCGCGGGCAGGCCCCGGATCGACGACACCGGCGCCGGCGCAGTGATCGCCGACCCTGTCGAGCGCGCGATCGCGGACCTGGACCGGCGCTTCTCCGAGTCGCTGCTGGCGCCCCCGATGGCCGCGCTGGCTTCGCAGGTCGTCCACGAAGCCGTCGCGCACCAGCAGCTGCTCGATCGCGAGCGTCTCGAGGACGCCGCGCGCAAGGCTGCCGCGGTTGCCGGCGATGCGGCCCGGCGCCTGCCGGCGGCGGGCGCCCTGCCCAGGCGCGATCGCGAGGAGCCGGCCGCGCCTGCCGGCGACGCTCCGGCCGAGCGACGCAAGTGATTGCCGAGCAGAAGATCGCCGAGGTCCGAAGCGCCGCTCGAATCTCCGAGCTCATCTCGCCGTACGTATCGCTGAAGCGCAGCGGCCGCGGCCTGATCGGACTGTGTCCGTTTCACGGTGAGAAGTCGCCGTCGTTCTCGGTCAGCGACGAAGGCGGCTTCTACCACTGCTTCGGCTGCGGCGCGGGCGGCAACGTCTTCAAGTTCGTCATGCAGATGGAGAACCTTTCGTTTCCCGAGGCGGTACGGAAGGTCGCCGCGCACTACGGCATCGAGGTTCCCGACGAAGGCGGCGATCGCGGCGCGGCTTCCGAGCGCGACGCCGGCTTTGCGATGCTGGCGTCGGCGGCGAAGTTCTATCGCGGCTGTCTGGCGGCCTCCGGCTTCGGCGAGACGGTGCGCGCCTATCTGGACGAGCGCGGCATCGGCGGGCAGGCTCGCGAGAGTTACTTTCTCGGCGCGGCGCCGGCCGGCTCGGACGCATTGGCGCAGCATCTTCGCCGCGAGCAGGGCGACCTGAAGCTCGCCGAGCGCATGGGCCTGGTCGGGCTTCGCGGCGGCGCACCGTACGACCGCTTCCGGGCGCGCCTGATGTTTCCGATCCGCGATCCGCAGGGACGCACGCTCGGTTTCGGTGCGCGCCGGATCGGCGAAGGCGAAGGGCCGAAGTACCTCAACTCCGGCGACTCGCCCGTCTACCACAAGGGCAGAGTGCTCTACGGTCTGTACGAGGCTCGCGAAGCCGAAAGGCTCCAGCGCGCCGCTCGCAGCGAGGACGGCGCGGCGCAGGACGGGTCGGCGCGCGGCGCCGACCTGATCCTGGTCGAGGGCTATCTCGACGTGATCGCGATGTCGCAGGCCGGCATCACCGGCGTGGTGGCCGGCTGCGGAACGGCGCTGACCGTCGACCAGGCCAGGCTGATGGGCAGGTATGGCGGCGATATCGTCGCGCTGTACGACGCAGACGATGCCGGGCGCCGCGCGGCTGGGCGCAGCTTCTCGATCTTTCTCGACGCCCAGCTGTGGGCGCGCGCCGCCTGCCTGCCGCAGGGCGAAGACCCCGATACCTACGTCCGGCGTCACGGCGCCGCCGCGCTTCGCGGGCTGATTTCCGAGGCGGGTCCGCTAGTTGAGCTCTACGTTGCGTACCTGGCCGAGACCACCACCGGCGCCGGAGCCAAAGCGCGCATCGGCGCCGAGCTGGCCGCGACGCTGCGCAAGGTGAAGGACCCTTTCGAGTATGACGACTGCGTAAAGAAGGCGGCCCATGTCGCCCGCATCTCCGAGCAGGTCCTGCGGGGACAAGCGCTGCCGGAGCAGAAGGCGCCGCTGCGGCCGACCGATCGAGGAATCGAATTTGCGAGCGGCCCGCCAGGCGCCGAAGAGCTGCTCGTCTCGGTGATGCTTTCCGATCCGGCCTGCGTTGATCCTCTGGAGAAGCGGGCTATCTTGTCCCACCTGCACACGGAGCCGTGGGCCACGATCGCGTCGGACATCTTCTCGGCGCGAGACTCGGTGGGAGGCTTCGTGCCGGGCGAGATCCTGGCGGGGCTCGACGACAAGCTGCGTGGTCGCCTGGTCCGGCGCCTGCAGGAAGACCCGACGTTCGGTGACGAGGTGGCGCGCCAACGAATGATGACCGACTGCCTGACCCGGCTTTCCACGGCGGCGCTCGAGATCCGCAAGCGCCGCATGCTCGCCGAGCTGCGACGCCTCGAGGAGCTCGGCGACGAAGCCGGAGCGGCGGCGCTGCTCGAGCGCTGGAACGACTTCAAGGGCGGGATCGCCCGATGAGCACCCGGGGCGTTCACGCCCGCTGAGATGTCCATGGCAGAACGCAAGAGCGAAAAGGGGAGCGGGAAGGTCAAGGGCGACGCCGATCTGGTCGAGCCTCTGGGTGAGGACGACGAGATCGGTGGCGGCGTCCGCGAGCTGCTCGAGCTCGGAAAGACCAAGGGCTACGTCACCCTGGACGACGTGCACGAAGCGCTCGACCCGGAGCTGGTCGAGCAGGACGACATCCTCGGTGTGCTGGCGGCGCTGCGCGAAGGCCACATCGAGGTGCGCGACGGCGGCGTGGCCGCCGTCAAGGCCGACGTCGCCGAACCCGCCGACGAGCGCGAGTTCGAAACCAGCGACAGCGTTGCCGACTATGTCCGCATCTACATGCGCGACATGGGCGCCGTGCCGCTGCTGTCGCGCGAAGGCGAAGTCACCATCGCCAAGCGCATCGAGGAGGCCGAGACGCGCGTGTTCGTGCTCGCGTTCGGTTCCGCCTCCGGACGCCGGCACGTCGAGTCGATGATCCAGGGCCTGGCCGAAGGTCGCCTGCGCGTGCGCCAGCTGGTGAAGGAGACCGAGACCAGCGAATTCAATCCGGAGGCGGCGTTCGACGAGGACGCCGCCGACGATCCGCTCGCTGCCGACAACCCCGACGAGAGCGGCAGCGACGACGAGCCGGGCGAGGAAATCGCAGCGCTCACCGCCGCCGAGGAGGAAGCCGAGGCCTTTGCGCGCGTCACCGGCCTGCTGTGCAGGGCCGGCGAGCTGGTGGAGTCGATCGAGGTCGCCCTCGATCGCGCCGGAAAAGACTCCGTCGATGCGATGCAGGAGGAGCTGCTCGGCGTGCTGCGCGAGATCCCGCTGCACCCCGACCAGGTGGCCGCGGCGGTCGCGCGCATCGACGAAGCGCATCGCGCGTTGCGCTCGCGCCTGACCGTGCTGGACGCGGCCGAGAAGAAGACCGGACGGCGCGCCGACCAGATCATCGACTACGCGGGCCAGCTCGGCATCGATCGCACCAGCGATCAACGCATCTGCGGCACGCTGCGCATGAGCGCCGACGTGATCCGCGACACGGCGACGCAAATCGTGGCGGCCTCCCGCGAAGTCGACGTGCTGCTCGCGTCCGTACGCACGACCGAAGAGGGACTGACCAGGCTCGTGCGCGACCTGACGCGCGCGCAAAGCGAAGTCGTCGACGCGAAGAAGGCGCTGATCGAAGCCAATCTCCGGCTCGTCGTCTCGATCGCCAAGCGCTACAACAATCGCGGCCTGCAGTTCCTGGACCTGATCCAGGAAGGCAACATCGGCCTGATGAAGGCCGTCGACAAGTTCGACTACCGCCGCGGATACAAGTTCTCGACCTACGCGACCTGGTGGATCCGCCAGTCGATCACGCGCTCGATCGCCGACCAGGCGCGCACCATCCGCATCCCGGTACACATGATCGAGTCGATCAACAAGATCATCCGCACCAAGCGTCAGTTCCAGCAGGACAACGGCCGCGAGGCCAGCGACGCGGAGATCGCGAAGCTCCTCGACATGGCGCCCGAGCGGGTGCGCAAGATCCTGAAGATCACGCGCGAGCCGATTTCGCTGGAGACCCCGGTCGGAGACGAGGAAGACAGCCACCTCGGAGATTTCCTCGAGGACCAGCGCGCGGTGTCGCCGGCCGAAGCCGTGGTCAAGAGCAACCTGCAGCATCGCACGCGGCAGGTGCTCTCGTCGCTGACGCCGCGCGAAGAGCAGGTACTGCGGCTGCGGTTTGGAATAGGCGAGAAAACCGACCATACCTTGGAGGAAGTCGGGAGTCGTTTCTCGGTAACGCGCGAGCGCATCCGCCAGATCGAAGCCAAGGCGCTGCGCAAACTGAGACTCTCGGTGCGAAGCAAGAAGCTGAAGGGTTTCATCTCGTAACTCCGACCAGGGGCCCATAGCTCAGTTGGTTAGAGCGGGGGACTCATAATCCTCTGGTCCCAGGTTCGAGTCCTGGTGGGCCCACTTCTTCGTAAGGTTGATTGGAGAACGCAGTTCCTTGTCGTCCACGCAGCTCGAGATGCTGTTCCAGCTCCAGGTCCTCGATACGCGCCTGCAGGAGAAGCAGCGTGTCGTAGGGCGCTACGAGTCCGAGCTGGCGACGCGTCGCGCTGCGATCGCCGCCTGCACGGGCAGGATCGACGGACTGCTCGCTTCCAGGAAGGAAGCGGTGGCGGCACGCGCACTTGCCGAGCGCCGCGTCGAGGATCTCCAGGAAACGCTCAAGCACAAACGTCAGCGCGCGCAGAAGGCGCGCAACGAAAAGGAAGTACGCGCCGGCCAGGACGAGGTTTCCTCTGCGCTCGGGGACATTCGCGACGCCGAGACGACGCTTCTCGAAGCGATGACCAAGGTCGAGGAGCTGGAGACCCAGATCACCGGCGCCAGGGCCGATCGCGCCGAGCTCGAGAACCAGGACCACCGCCACGTCACCGAAGCCGAAATGCGCATCGACGCGCTACGCAGTGAGCTTCATGCCGAGCGCAGCCTGCGCGACGGTGCCGCAGACCAGGTCGATGCCTCGCTGCGCAAGAAGTACGACTCGCTGATCGAACACCGCGCTGGCGTGGCCGTCGTCGAGATCGACGGTAGCGGTTGCTGCGCGGGCTGCCACGTCCAGATTCCCCCGCAGACCCTGCTCGAAATCCGCCGAACCGGTTCCCTGCGGGTCTGTCCGATGTGCCAGCGCATCCTCTACGTCTCCGCTCCCCAGCAGGGCTGAGACCCACCCCGCTATCGGGGACAGGTCCAACTCCGGTCCAACTCCGGTCCAAGCCGGACCAGGGCCTGTCCCCGTTTTCCCGTTTTCTTGCAGGGCTCGGCGCCTTCGGATTTAGCGGCGTAGTGTTAGATTCTGCCCGGAGCCTGAGCCGGACGGGCAGTCGCCGGCGTCGCAGCAAGCGGCGCGGGAGGAAAGTCCGGACTCCACAGAGCAGGGTGGCCGCTAACGACGGCCCGTCGCGAGACGGGGACAGTGCCACAGAAAACAAACCGCCGCGGCTCTCGAGTCGCGGTAAGGGTGAAACGGTGAGGTAAGAGCTCACCAGATCTGCCGGTGACGGCGGATGCTAGGTAAACCCCACCCGGAGCAAGACCGAATAGGGAGGCGGGCGGCTCGTCCCAGGCCTCCGGGTAAAGGTCGCTCGAGCCGCCGCGCAAGCGGCGGCCTAGAGGAATGACTGCCGGGCCGCGCAAGCGGTCGCACAGAATCCGGCTTACAGGCCGGCTCAGGCTCCGTTCTTTTTGGTCCGCTGCCTGCGCTTCTTCCCCTTCGCGATGCGAACTGCGCGCCGAAGGAGAGCGGGGCGGAGTGGGGGCGCCGATCCACTACCCGTGATCCGCCGCACTTCTGTCGCCCCGCCGCGCTGCGGCATCGCTCCGCATCGAAGCTAAAACGAAAGTGAGAAGCAGGTCCGCGGTTTCACTTCGGAACCTCGCGTGCCCGTGCACAGGTCGCGAAGAATCTCTGCGATTCCTCTGGCGGTTTTGCTTGACGGCGGTGGGAGGCTTGTCGTATGCGATGGGTGCCGGTGGGTGGCAATGGGTTCAGGTGGATTCCTCTCCTGTTGCGAGTCGGTCGGGGTTTCGCCGTCAGTCGTACGATGTGCGTTGGCGGTGGTGGTGTGTGGTGCCGCCCACCGGTTCATTTTGAAGCGGACGCCCGCCGAGGCGGCCGCTTCGGCAGTCCGGCTGCGGCGGGCGTCCGATGTTTCGTGGCACCTTCTTCCACACCCTTGACGACAAGGCCCGGGTCGCGATCCCGAGGAAATTCCGCGAGCAACTGCCGGCCGGCGACGGCGACGCCAAAGTCGTCGTAACCCGATCGATCGGCGGCCTTGCTACCCTCGACGCCTATCCTCTCAGCGAATGGGAGAAGCTGGAAGAGCGCATCGCAAGAATGCCGCAATTCCAGGAGCGCACCCGCCAGTTCAAGCGCCAGTACCTGCATCCGGCGCAGGAGCTCACGCTCGATGCGCAGGGCCGGATCCTGCTGCCGCAGGACCTTCGCGAGTCGATCTCTTTGACCAAGGAAGCCGTTTTTACCGGCGACCTCGAAAAGTTCCTGATCTGGTCGCGCACCTTCTGGCAGCAGCAGAAAGACTCCGACGACAGCACGATCAAGCCTCTCTCCTTCGAAGACATCGGCATCTGAGCGGAGGTGTCGCGGCCGTGAGCGGGAAGCTTCCTCCGGACTCTTCGCCCGCCAGCGCGGCCTCCGACCGCGATCGGCTCGGCCGGCACATTCCGGTAATGGCCGGCGAGATCGTGGGCTCCGTGCGGCCGTCCTCGGGCGGGCGCTACGTGGATGCGACGCTCGGCGAGGGCGGCATGGCCGAGCTGCTCCTCGAAGCTTCTGCACCGGGCGGCCAGCTGCTCGCCCTCGATTGGGACGATGCAGCCCTGGAGCTGTCGCGCCAGCGCCTGGCGCGCTTCGGCTCGCGGGTCCAGCTGGTGCGCGACTCGTTCGCGAATCTGCGCGCCGTGCTTGCCGAAGCCGGCTGGAGCGAGGGCGCCGACGGCATCATCGTCGACCTCGGCGTCTCCACCCTGCAGCTCGGCCGCGATGACCGCGGCTTTTCCTTCCAGGCCGACGCGCCGCTCGACATGCGCATGGACCGGCGCCTCGAGCGCAGCGCCGCCGAGCTTCTTGCCGAGCTCGACGAAGTCGAGCTCGCAAACATGATCTTCCGCTTCGGTGAGGAGCACGGCTCGCGCCGCATCGCGCGGCAGATCGTACGCCGCCGCAGCGAGTCGCCGGTGCGCACCACCGCGCAGCTCCGCGATGCGGTGCGCGCCGCCGGCGTGCGCAGCAGGCCCGGCATCGATCCGGCCACTCGCACCTTCCAGGCGCTTCGCATCGCCGTCAATCGCGAGCTCGAACAGATCGAACTTCTTCTCGATCGTGGCTGGGAATTGCTGCGCCCCGGCGGCCGGCTTGCTATCCTCAGCTATCATTCGCTGGAAGACCGCATCGTCAAGCAGACCTTCGCGACCTGGGCGGCAAGCTGCCTGTGTCCGCCGCGGCATCCGGTCTGCAACTGCGGATGGACGGCGAAGGTGCGCCTGGTCACGCGCAGGAAACAGAAACCGACCGAACACGAGCTGGAACACAACCCGCGCGCTCGCAGCGCAGGATTGCGCGTCGTAGAGAGGCTTGCCGCATGAGTACCAACCGTCGCGCCGCGATCACCAACGACAGTCCGGCCTTCCTCGAGCTTCTGACGCGCCAGGGAGTGCTCGATCCCGAAGAGGCAGGCCTGCGCCGCCGCTTCGGCATGGGTCTGGTCGCGTTTGCGCTGCTGCTGGGCGGCCAGGTCTGGGTCAGCATGGCGAACCGCGATCTCGGCTACGAAGGCGAGGCGCTCGGCAGGCTGATCCACCGCCTCGACCAGGAGCGCGTCGAGATCGAGGACGCACTGGCGCGCGAGTCGCGGCCGGCCCTGCTCGCATCGCGGGCCGTCGAGCTCGGCATGCAGAAGCCCGGTCACGGGCAGCTCCGCCGCCTGGGCGCTAGCCCGGGTGCGCCGGGCGCAAGCCCCTCTGCGCCGGGCGCAAGCCCGCTGGACTGATGCGAAGCCGTAACAAGTTCAGCAGCAGCCTGGCACTGATCGGGGTGCTCTGCGGCAGCGCCGGCATCGGGCTGGTCGGCCGTATGTACTACCTGCAGATCCTGTGGGGCGACCACTACCGCGTGCTTTCCGAGAGCACCAAGTGCAAGGACACGATCCAGATCGCCTACCGCGGTCCGATCGTCGACCGCAACGGCGTCGTGCTGGCCACGACGACGTCGGCGGCCAAGGTCTCGCGCGGCGGCGGCTACCGCTACGACTCTTCTCACGCGGGCATTCTGGCGCCGCTGCTGAAACTGGACCGCGCCGCGCTCGACGTGAAGCTGGTCGCGGGCGGCGACGCCTTCCGCTGGCTCTCCCGCGCGGTCGACCAGGACGTCTCGACCGCGATCCAGAACCTTCGAATTCCCGGCATCGCGATCCACCAGAGCCAGGAGCGCAGCTATCCGCAGGGCGCCACCGCGGCGCACATCATCGGCTTCGTCGGCGCCGACTCCGACGGCCTCGAAGGCGTCGAGAAGGTCTTCGATCGCGAGATCCGCGGCTCCTCGGTCACCGTGCACGTCTGCCGCGACGTGACGGGCCGCGCGTTCCTGAGCAACAGTGAAGACACCGGGCTCAACCGCGGCGGCACCGCGTACCTGACCCTGGACGCGACGCTGCAGAGCATCGCGGAAATCGAGCTCGCCAAACAGGTCGAGAAGACCCACGCCAGCGCCGGCGCCGTCGTGATGATGGATCCGAAAACCGGCGAGATCCTCGCGCTGGCCAACGTGCCCACCTTCGACCCGAACGACGTCGATGCCAGTCAGCCGGCCGCGCGCCGCAACCGTGTCGTCACCGACCTGTTCGAGCCCGGCTCGACGATGAAGCCGTTCGTCGTTGCGGCGGCGCTCGAAGCCGGGCTGATCAAGCAGGAGGATAAGTTCTTCTGCGAGAACGGCCGCCTCTACGTGCCCGGCTGGCCGAAACCGATCCGCGATCACCATCCCTACGGCATGCTCGACGTCGCCAGCATCATCCGCGTCTCGAGCAACATCTGCTCGGCCAAGATCGGATGGCTGCTCGGGCCGCAGCGCGAATACGAGTTCCTGAACGCGTTCGGATTCGACCGTCTCAGTCACGTCGAGATGCTTGGCGAGCGGCGCGGCATGGTGCTTCCGCCCGACAGGTGGAAGCAGCTCGACACCACGACGATCAGCTTCGGTCAGGGCATCAGCGTCACCGTGCTGCAGCTCGCGACCGCCTATTCGACGCTGGCCAACGACGGCGTGCGCATGCAGCCGCGCATCATCCGCAAGATCACCGACCAGTACGGCACCGTCACGCGCGACTTCCCCTTGCAGGAAGAACGGCGCGTCGTCAGCGTCGACGTCGCGCGCCACATGCGGCGGATGCTCGCGGCGGTGGTCAGCAGGGAAGGCACGGCGGCGGCGGCGATCGTCGACGGCGTGCCGGCGGCCGGAAAGACCGGCACTGCGCAGAAGGCCG
>Ga0247727_10018802_pt1 | contig 10803 bp, 11 predicted proteins | sample WisWelCaveWW1625_FD_202498 | JGI IMG/M metagenome (GOLD analysis project Ga0247727, IMG submission 202498) | Biofilm microbial communities from Wishing Well Cave, Virginia, United States - WW16-25 | ecosystem: Environmental > Aquatic > Deep subsurface > Groundwater > Cave microbial mat | place...
GCTCTAGGGAGGGGACTAAGCGCACTGCTACCGCCCCGAGCTGCTCCTCGCTCGGAGGAAAGGGAGGGTGCTGGGGTCGAGGAGATTCGGCAGATATCGATTGAGTCGATCGACGCCAACCCATACCAACCGCGCCGGGTGTTTGATCCGGAGCGGCTCGAGGAACTGGCGCGATCGATCCGCTCGGACGGCGTGATCCAGCCCATCGTGGTTCGACGGAGCGGAGCGCGGTATACCCTCATCGTCGGGGAGAGGCGCTGGCGAGCGGCGCGCCTGGCGGGACTGGGGCAGGTCCCGGCGGTGGTACGTGACATTCCGCCCGACCGGTTGCTCGAAGTCACGCTGATTGAAAACATTCAACGGGAAGACCTGAACCCGATCGAAACGGCGCAGGCCTACGACCGCATGGCGCAGGAGCTGCGGATCAGCCACGAGGAGATCGCGCGGCGCACTGGGAAGGACCGGTCTTCAATCACAAACATGCTGCGGCTCCTCAAGCTTCCAGCGGACCTCCAGATGCTGGTGGGGGAGCGCCGGCTCTCGATGGGTCATGCACGGGCGCTTCTGGGCCTGCCCGATGAGGTTCTCCAGAGGCGGGTCGGGGAAAGGTGTGCGGCGCAGGGACTGTCGGTCCGGCAGGTGGAGCGGCTGGTGCGGCGGATGACGGAGAATCGGGAGGGGGCGGAGGAGATCGATCTGGATCCCAATGTTGGCGCCGCCATCCGGGAGATGGAGCAGGCGCTCGGGACGCGGGTGCAGATCATCGAGAAAGGCAAGGGGGGGGCAGGCAGAGTTGTGATCGAGTATTATTCATCCGACGACCTGGATCGAGTCTACGCCATCATCGTTCGGGCCTGACAGTGGGCAGTGGGGAGCAATGATTCCTTTGACGGCGCAGGTGAAGGCGGCCGGTTGAGCGTCTAAACTGAGTCCAAGGTTCTTGGACGCGGTGCTCAGCAGGCTGCCCCGGGTGGCCGACGAGAACATCCTGGTCGGGTTTCACACCTCGGACGACGCGGGGGTGTACCGGCTGTCGGCGGAGCTTGCCCTGGTGCAGACGGTCGATTTCTTCACGCCGATCGTGGACGACCCGTTTTTATTCGGTCAGATTGCGGCGGCCAACTCCTTGAGCGACGTCTACGCGATGGGAGGGCGGCCCCTTTCGGCGCTTTCCATCCTGGCCTATCCGGCCAAGGGGGACGCGGATGTTCTGGTGGAGATCCTGCGCGGCGGGTTCGAGAAAATCCGGGAGGCCGGGTGCGTGCTTCTGGGAGGGCATAGTATTGCTGATGACGAAATGAAGTTCGGCTACGCGGTCACCGGCTTGGTTCATCCCGAGAGGGTTCTGACCAACGCCGGGGCGCGGCCCGGGGATGCGCTGGTGCTGACCAAGGCGATCGGCACCGGGGTGATCACAACGGCTCTGAAACGCGGCATGGCCCGGCCCGAGCACGTGGATGCCGCGGTGGCTTCGATGCAGTGCCTCAACCGCGCGGCCTGCGAGGCCATGCTGCGTTATCCGGTCCACGGCTGCACCGACATTACCGGGTTCGGACTGCTCGGCCACGCGCGGGAAATGGCGGCGGCGAGCGGGGTCACGCTCGAGATCGATCACCGGCAGACGCCGGTGCTTCCGGGGGCGCGGGAGTACGCGTCGCAAGGGGCCATTTCGGCGGGACTGAAGAACAACCGCGAGTTCGTTTCGTGCGCCGTCGATATGGCGGCCGGAGCGCCGGAGGAGATCGAGAGCCTGCTTTACGATCCGCAGACATCGGGGGGACTGTTGATCGCGGTCGCCGAAGAGGGTGCAACAGAACTGGCGGGAGAGATACAAGGGGCCCGGCGAGTGGGCAAAGTCCTCCCGCAGGGAGCCAAGTCGATAGTTGTAGTTTAAGCCGCCGGGGTGGACGCCGTGGCCAGCTACTCGCGGCGGGCTTCTTCGATTTTTTCCTTCAACAGCGTCAGATAGGTTTGGGGGCTGAAGCCGGGGATTCGGCCGGCCAGCTCGGCGTGCTTGTTGAAAATGATGGTTGTGGGAATGCTGCTGATGCGGTAGAAGCGGGCCAGGCCGTCCTCGAAGTATACGTGGTCGGACCAGCCGGTTTCTTCGAGGAAAGGCTTCACTTTCGTCCGGTCCTGGTCGGCGTTGATGGAGACGAAGACGACCTGGGCGGTGTCCTTGTAGTCCCTCTCGAGCTGCTCGAGCATGGGGTGCTGGACACGGCAGGGGGCGCACCAGGTGGCCCAGAAATCGAGGACGATCACCTTTCCACGCAGGTCGGCCAGGCGAAGGGAATCGCCCCGCAGGCCGCTAAGGCGGAACTCGAAGGCGTCCTGCAAGTCCTGGTTGGAGGTGGTGGCCGCGGCTTTCTCCGCGGTGCGGTCATACCCCTTCAGCACGAGCTCGCCCAAGGCCGGGGCGGAGACGCCGAGCTGGGCGGCGAGCTCGCCCATGGCCTTCCGGAAGCGGGCGCGGTCGTCGGGAGTGGACTTGGCATCGGCTATCGAGAAAGCAACCGCGTAATTCTCCAGGGCGGCCCGGTGGCGTCCGAGCTTGGCCTGCCAGCGCGCCAACTCGGCGGCGGCCTCGGCGGTGGGATGTTTCTCGAAGCCCTGGGAAGCCAGGGCCAGCGCTTTTTCGGGCTCACCGGTGACGCCTTGGGCGCGAGCCAGCAACACCAGCGCCCGGGCCATGGCCTGGCCGCCGGCGATCTTCTGGAGCCGCTCGGCGTAGGGGATGGCCCGGCGCGCCGAGGCGGGGTCCTCGGAGGTTAGAAGGGCCCGGACCACGCGCTCGAGCGCCTCGGCGTCATCGCCGCGCGCCAGAACCTTTTCCCCATACTCGATGGTGCGGCGGATATCGCGCGAGTCGATGGCGGCCTTGAGGACCGCGCGCTCGAGCTCGGCCCGGAGCAGGGAATTGGGATGCCGGCGGAGGTGACGCTCGGCGGCGCGGATGAACTCGACGGGGCTGTTGCCGACCTCCGAGACCGCCTGCTGCAGCAGGCGCTGCTCCTGCTCGAGGGAGGGAGGGGTCTGCGCCGGGAGCAGGGCTGAGAGTATCAGTAGTATGCTGAACGGCCTCACTGCTGCGGCTGCGGCTTCCCGGCCCGGATGCGCTCGGCGAGCGACGCAGCGCGGGTCTGGGCCATGTGGAGCTGGTTCTTCTGTTTCACGATTTTGTCGAGGACAGGCAGCAACTGGTCGGGCGCGACCAGGCGGTTGCGGTCCCAGGAACTCTCCACCAGCAGCAGCGCCTTGTTGACCCCCAGGCGGTCGAACCGGGCGGTTCGCTCGAGGCTGGCCACGTGCTGCGCGGTTTCCGAAATGCGCTCGAACCAGTCGGAGAGCGCCCGGGCGTCGGGGTCCTCCGAGTAGTTGAACTTCACCTCGCCGCGCTGGTTTCCGCTGTGATAACGGAGCGTTTTCAGGCCCATGTTGGCGACTTTCAGCTTGGTTTCGAGCGGTCTTGAGAAGAACCCCAACTTCTCGGCCAGACCGAAGATCTCGCGGGTTTCCTTGGCCTGGAGTGTGAACCGCAGCGGCTGCTCATCGTCGGGGGCCTCGCGGTGGACGCCCGTGCCGGATTCCTCGATCTCGATCTCGAAATAGGCCGGGGTGGATCCGGGGAAGGACTTGGAGAAGAAGATCTGGGCGGCCAGCAAGGCCACGCCGGCGAGCGAGGGAGTCATTCAGCGGGCTCCCCGGGCGAGCAAGGAGTCCAGGACGCTCGAGGTGGCGTGGCAAATGGCGACAGCCAGGGCGTCGGAAGCGTCCTCCGAGGCGGGGGCTTCGGGGAGGCCGAGCAGGGAAGCGGTCATGATCTGCACCTGGTGCTTTTCAGCCCTGCCGTAGCCGACGACGGCGGCCTTGACCGCCAGGGCGGAGTACTCGGCGACCGAGAGCCCGGCCTGGGCGGCAGCGAGCAGGGCGATGCCGCGGACGTGAGCCAGTCGCAGGGCGGTCTGGACGTTGACGGCGTGGAACACTTCCTCGATGGCGACAGTGTGGGGCCGGAATTCCCGCATGGCGCCGGCCAGCCCGTCGTGGATGGCGGCCAGGCGCAGCGGCATGGCCGAGGCGCGGGAGGTGCGGATGACGCCTGCGGAAACAAACCTGTGGGTACGGCCGTCGGAGTCGACGACGCCGAAGCCGGTACGCTCGCAGCCGCAATCAATTCCCAGGATGCGCATGGGGCGAAAGGCTGTGGACTCTACCGGGATAGCGCTTCGAGCTCCCTTTCCTCGATGTCGAAGTTCGCGTAGACATTTTGCACGTCCTCGTGCTCTTCCAGGGCATCGTTCATGCGGAGCATGGCCTGGGCGTGCTTGCCCGCCAGCCGCACCTCGTTCTGGGGAATCATGGTGATCTCCTGAACGGCGGGCACGATGGAGGCTTGCTTCAGCGCCGCCAGAACCGTCTCGTGGGAATCGGGGCTCGAGAGGATGGTCCAGTTGGGGCCCTCGTCGCGAAGGTCATCGGCGCCGGCGGCGAGGGCCATGTCCATCAACTGGTCTTCGCCGGCCTTGTCCTTGGGCACCACGATCAGGCTGCGCTTGGAGAAGATCCAGGAGACGCAGCCGTTCTCGCCCAGGTTCCCGCCGTACTTGCCGAACAGGTGGCGGATCTCGCTGACCGTGCGGTTGCGGTTATCGGTGGCGACCTCGACCAGCACGGCGACGCCGCCGGGACCGTAGCCCTCAAAGGTCACCTCGTCGATGGTCGCCCCCGGCAACTGTCCGGTGCCGCGCTGGATGGCCCGCTTGATATTGTCGGCGGGCATGCTGGCGGCCTTGGCGGCAGCCACGGCGGTGCGGAGGCGGGGGTTGGCGTCCGGATCGCCCCCGCCGGATCGGGCGGCGATGGTGATCTCCTTGATGACACGCGTGAACACCTGGCCGCGCTTGGCGTCGGTGGCGGCTTTCTTATGCTTGATTGTCGCCCATTTGGAGTGGCCCGACATGACGAACTCCTCAGAAACTGCGGTAACTACGTGAGGATAGCACGGAATGGGGGAATTGAGAAATGGGCCGGGCGCTCAGGCGCGGCCCGGTTTGGCCGTCGCCTGCAGCGCTGGGTTGGCCCGCGGTCTGTCGTCAAGTCACACCAGCTCTGCGACTGCGAATCTTGCGCAACTGGATCACGAGGCGTAAGGCATCATTCACTGCTCTCTCATCGCGAAAAGCGTTTCGAACATCAGGATCTAACGGAACCAAATTGGTGCCGGCATGGTAGCGCTTGGCGTACTTGCCCCGGATCCCTCCCTTGAGCAGGTGGCGCAGATCGTATTCGGGGCGCAACTCGTCGGCTCTCTCATTTCTGCGTTTCTTCATAGGCTCTTCTCTCACTCGGGGTCAGCTTTCGAACACTGATGATCCGAATCCGTTCGCCCGACTTGACAGCCCCAAGGTAATGCGTCGATGTTCGTCGAGGGAGTGGTCGGGGTCAGCGACCGTGGTGCTGAGAAAATCACCAAACACGCTCGTGGCCTCACCGAAGGATACCTTATGCTTGCGGAGATTCTCGTCTGCTTTGGACGGATCCCACTCAAACACCACCCCTTCAGTATAGCGAGTTCGGCTCGACTCTGCGAGCGGAATGGCCCGGCCCATTCCGGAACAACTGCGGCATACTCGGCATCGTCAACGGCAGACTTACCGCCCGGTGCAACGTGCACACGCCAGCGGCTCGCTCTGGTGCTCGTTTCGCAGCCACCCTTCGAGTGCATGTCTGTCAGCCGAGCAGACCTTTCCTCCATGGTTTCCTTGACCTGTCCCTCTGGATGCTATGACAGGCGACATCGTGGACACGGATCTGCTCCTGCCCCGGCTCGGGGCGGCGCAACGGTTGGGGCATCACCCACCGCCCGGTTTCTGGGCGGTGGGGTGCGTGCCCTGGTTAGCCGCGCCGCTACTCGTTCAGTAGATCTCCAACGCCGTTGAGAACCGTCCCAATCCCTGTCGCCACAGATGCCAGGGCACCCCATGTCTGAGTCTCCGGTGATACCGGGAAGCGGATCACGCCGACAGCCAGTGCAACGTTCGCAATCGACAGCGCGGCTTCCTGACCGATTTGGCCGAGGCCCTTGAACCAGCGCCGCGATTTCATTGGCGCTTTCTCTCTGACCTCCGAGTTCAACTTCTTCTGTTCATCAAAACTTTTCTGGGCCTCCTCGAGGCGTTCCCCAAGGGTGTGCAGTTGATCTCGCACGGGCATCCTGCGGGCCATCCGCGCGCGCGTGCACCTCGAGATGGACGCGCGCGGAATACAAGGTCAGCAAGCTCAGCGTCAACATCCGGACTGCCCATTTCCCGGAGAACTTCCTTGTCAGCATCTGGATAGTGCTCAGGGCGTAGGCCAGCAAGGATCTCGCTGGCGTGCGCTTCGTACGCGTCTAGGAATCCAGCCTCTTCAATCGTCCGATTGCTGAAGTCGACGCTGTACCGGGTGTCGGACACGGTACTCGCGAGTCGCTCAAGGGTAAACGTGCGATAGACATCACCTTCATCGTCGCAGTAGTTCTCGATGTACCGCAGCACGCGCGCCGCCCTTTCAGCCTGGTCGAGATGGTCGTCCCATTCTTCCATCATGTGGCGGTGGAACCGTCTGCGCAGCCTGGGAATCCGCGGCTGAACGTACCGTCGAACGAGGACGGCCAAGAACTCTCGGTATTCTTCGCTAGAGATCAGTTGGACTAAGCCGCGCTGCACTAGTCCAACCTATGGGGGTTGTATCGCGCGGTGGAGTAGGCGGCAAGGCGGAAAGGGGCAGGTCTGGTGGGAGGGCGGGGCGCCAACCACAAACAGGGGGCCTGCCGCCAGGGGTTGTGGTATCGGCCAAGCGGGTCTGGAGGTACCGCAGGCCATGCATGGGACGGTACGCGACACGGCTCCGGTGGCTCGGTCGCACCAAGCCGGCTCGGGCACGGATGGGCGGCGCGATGGGGTGGTCATGAGCTGTCGGCGATGGCCGGGCGCTGGGGAACGCCAGCCAGAATCTCGACCACCAGCATGCGACCCTGGTGGCAGGCCGGGCGTTGCCAGAGAGAACAACCGGTGAGCTGCTCGTAGCGGTCGCGCAGTCGGCGTAAGGCTCCGCCACGGGAGCATCCACCGAGCGGCGGAGCTGCCCACAACGCAATTCCTCAATTTATCCACTCCTCAACTCCATTGGTGTAGTCTGGATGGGATGAAGATCACGAATGTGGAAGCGTTTCTCATGTCTTATGTGCTGCCCGAGCCGGTGAAGCTGGCGTTTTGGGGCGGGGAGCGAACGATTCTGAAGCGGGACGGGATGCTGGTGCGGATCACGACGGACGGCGGGATAACCGGGTACGGGCCGGGGCCGGCCTCGGAGCAGGCGCACCGGGAGATCAACGAAGATGCCCGGCCGCGGCTGGTGGGACGCGATCCGGCAGGGTGGGCCCAATTGCGGGCGGTGGCGGGGGCGGCCGAGATTGCGCTGCTCGACCTGGCGGGGAAAATGGATGGGCGACCCGTCTCGGAGCTGCTGGGGGGGCGGGTGCGGGACCGCATCCGGCTGTACGGCAGCGGTGGGATGTACATGCCGCCGGAGCAGTACGCCGAGGAAGCGGCGGCGGTGGCGGGACTGGGGTTCCCGGCCTACAAGATGCGGCCAGGCATCGGCCCGGAGGGCGACCTGGAGGCCGTGCGGCTGATGCGGAAGGCGGTGGGGCCGCACGTCGGTCTGATGGTCGACGCCCACACCTGGTGGCGCATGGGGGATCGCAACTACTCCCTGGCTGTCATCGAGGAGCTGTACCGGGACATGGCCGCCTACCGGCCGGCGTGGCTTGAGGAGCCGTTGCCGCCCGAGGATCACGAGGCCTATCGAAAACTGAGGCGCAATGCTCCGTTTCCGCTGGCGTCAGGCGAGCACGAGCACACCTGGGAGGGCTTCGCGGACCTCGTCGGCACCGGGGCGGTCGATTACGTGCAGGCCGATGTCTGCTGCCAGGGCGGCTTCGCCATGGGCGAGCGGATCTTCGCCTTGGCCGCTGAGCGAGGGGTGAAGTTCGCTTTCCACAGTTGGGGGACGCAGCTCGAGGTGCTCGCCGCCGCGCACCTGGGAATCACCCGGCCCGAGTCGGTGGTGGAGTGGCTGGAGTTTCCCTGTCACGGGCGGGGCAAGCGGCCGGGTATGTATCCGTTCGACCTGGCGGAGGACATCCTGGCCGAGCCGCTGGCGATTGAGGGCGGCGACCTGGTGGTGCCGCGCACCCCGGGGCTGGGGCTGCGCGTGGATGAGACGGTGCTGCATCGCTATCCCTACAAGCCCGGGCCGTGGTCGTATTTCCGCCTGGATTCACCCCCGCAGACGCTGGCGGTGGTTTCCGATCACAGCGTGAAGTTTGTGGCGGTGTAGCGAGGCTGCGGGGTCAGTGCCGCCGGCGGGTGCGGATGAGGATGGGGCTGCCGGTAAAGTCGAAGCGCTTCCGGAGCTGGTTGATGAGAAAGCGCTCGAAGGAGAAGTGCAGCTTCCGGTCCCGGTCGGCGAACAGAACGAAGGTTGGGGGAGCGGCGGAGGCCTGGGTGAGGTAGAGGATCTTCACCCGGCGGCTGTGGGGGACCGTCGCGCGGTCGAGGTCGATCGAGGCGAAGAAGCGGTTCAGCTCGGCGGTGGGGATGCGGCGGCGGGCGTTGTCCGAGACCTGCCGGATGAGCGGGAACAGCCGGCGGGTGCGGTCCCCGGTCAAGGCTGAGACGAACTCCACGGGGGCGTAGTCGAGGAACTTCAGCTCGTCGCGCAGGCGGCCGGTGAAATCGGCGGCAAGGTGGTCGCGGCCGGCCGCGTCCCACTTGTTGACGACGATGAGGATGGCCTTGCCGCCCTCGTGAGCGTAGCCGGCGATGGTGGCGTCGAGCGCGGTGACGCCCTCCACCGCGTCGATCACCAGCAGCACCACGTCCGCCAGCCGGATGTGCCGGCGCGCCATCACCACGCTCAACTTCTCCGCCATGAGCCTGGTCTTGCCTTTGCGCCGGATGCCGGCCGTATCGACGAAGTTGTAGACGACCCCGTTGCGCGTCACCAGCGCGTCCACGGCATCGCGCGTGGTGCCGGGCGTGGGGGAAACGATGGCTCGCTCGGAGCCCACCAGGCGGTTCAGCAGCGTGGACTTCCCGGCGTTGGGCTTGCCGATGATGGCGACCTGGATGGAGGCCGGCCGGTCCGCTGGCCCGGCGTCGGTGGGAAGGTCGCCGGTGACTTGGTCCAGCAGCTCTGCCACGCCCCGGCCGTGCTCGGCCGAGATCGGCATCACCGGCTGCATACCGAAGGAGTAGAAGTCCGCCAGCAGCGGCTCGCGGACCTCGGCGTCGATCTTGTTGACGGCAAGGGTGACCGGGCGGCCGGTGCGGCGGAGCAGGCCGGCTAGCTCGCGGTCGGCGCCGGTGATTTCAGCGCGCCCATCGATCAGGAAAATGATGTGCCAGGCCTGCTCGATGGCCACCCGCGCCTGGCGCAGGATGTGAGCCGGGATCTCGGCTTGCTCGCCCACCAGGATGCCGCCGGTGTCGATCAGCTCGAAGCGCCGCCCCTGCCACTCGGCCGGCAAATGGATGCGGTCCCGCGTTATGCCGGGCTCATTGCCGACGATGGCCCGCCGGCCGCGCGTGACGCGATTGAACAGCGTCGACTTGCCGACGTTGGGCCGGCCGACGATGACGATAGTGGGGGTTTCGCTTCGTGGTAGCATTCGGTGCCGTGGGACTCTATTATCCGATTTTTCTCGACCTGCGGGAGCGCCCGGCGGTGGTGGTCGGCGGAGGCCGGGTGGCGGCCCGCAAGACGGCCGGGCTCGTCGAGGCCGGCGCCCGGGTGCGCGTCATCGCCCCTCGCGCGCTCCCCGAAATCGAGGCCCACCGGATCGACCGCCGGCGCTACCGGTCCGGTGACCTCCACGGAGCGGTGCTCGCCTTTGCCGCCACCAACGACCGGGCGGTGAACCATGCGGTGGCGCTCGAGGCGCGGCGGCGGGGGATTCCGGTGAATGTGGCTGACGCGGCCGCGGAGTGCACCTTCCTGGTTCCGGCGCGGATAAGGCGGGGCGAGCTGCAGATCGCCGTCTCGACCGGGGGAAAGAGCCCCCGGCTGGCAAGGCGCCTCCGCCTGATCCTCGAAGCCGAGCTGACCAAAGCCCTTCGGAGAGCCCGCCCGTGAGACTCCGCGCCGCGCGGGGCAAGCTCAAGATTGAGCACAGTATCCTCGGTGGCCTGCGGCCCCTGCTGGAGGCCCTGCTCGAAGACAACCCCCAGATCCGGTCGGTGATTCCGGGCGTGATCCGTCCCGTGCGGGACGCCCGAGGGAAACTGCGGCTCCGCGTCACCACGGCCACGCAAACGGGCTGGAAGGTTCTGGCCTTCTCGGCCGGGGCCCGGCAGGAGGTCTTCCTCAACACCGCCCTGACCCGCGAGCAACTCGAAGCGGCGCTCGACAAGGCGCTGGCGAAATACTGACAACACCGCCGGAATCCGGTCGATAAGTCTCATGAGGTGTATCCCAAGCCGGAACTCGATGCCGCGGTCCGCGACCGTCTGGCGGCGGAGGCGGAGGTGTCGCTGGCGCGGCGGTCGGCCACGGGCGCCCTGGCCTACCCCTTACTGCTGCCGCTGGCCGCTTTCACCACGCCCCTCTGGGCAAACCACACGGCGCCGGTGGCGGTGCTGGGAGCCGCTCACCTAGTGGTAGCGGTGGCGCGGCTGGCGGTGGCGCTGGCCATGCCCCGGCGCTACGCCGCAAGCCCGGTGCGGTGGAGCCGTTTCTTCCGGGCCGGGGTATACG
>Ga0247727_10018803_pt1 | contig 10803 bp, 7 predicted proteins | sample WisWelCaveWW1625_FD_202498 | JGI IMG/M metagenome (GOLD analysis project Ga0247727, IMG submission 202498) | Biofilm microbial communities from Wishing Well Cave, Virginia, United States - WW16-25 | ecosystem: Environmental > Aquatic > Deep subsurface > Groundwater > Cave microbial mat | place...
CCTTCTCCTCTCCCCTCTGGGGAGAGGGCTAGGGTGAGGGGAACTCTCAGTCCTCAGTCCTCAGTCCTCAGTCCTAAGATTCAGAGCCAATTATTCAACAATAAGAACGGCGACCAGTAGGCCGGATGCTGATAGATCGGATCCTGCATCAGCTTCAACTGGGCCCGCTGGAGCGCCACCGCCTTGGACACCGAGCCGTCCTTGAGCTGCCGGTAGAATTCGGACACCAACGCCGTCGACGCCTGATCGTTGATGAACCACAACGTCGCCAGCGCGCTGCGGGCCCCGGCCCGGATGGCCACCCCTGCCAGACCCAGCGCCGCCCGGTCATCCCCCGCCGCGGTCTTGCAGGCGCTCAGCGTCAGGAGCCCCAGGGGCTGGTCCCGAAAGCGGAACAGCCCGATGTAGGCATCCAGGCGGTCCATCGTCAGCTTGTCGTCGAACGTCAGGAGAAAGGTCTTCCGGCTATCGCTCTCGAACTGGCCGTGCGTGGCGATATGCATGATCGAGAACGGGTGCGCCTTCACCTCTTTTTCGAACCGGGAGGCCACGAAATCTTGATTCAGCAGCACCGTGCCGCCGTACAGGCCCCGCACCGCCGCGAGCTCCTCCGGCACATTGGGCAACGACGGAAAGCCCTGCACCCGTTGCGAGAGTCCCGCCGAAAGGACCTGGATGCGCTCGCGCGTCAGGGCGCGCGGGTCGGTCAGCGTGAGCCCCGGTGTCGTGGCCACGGCATACTTGCTGATCAGAAACTGTTTTCCGTCGTGCAAGGCCGCCATGGGAATCGTCCGCAGCGGCCCGTCCGGGACAAAGACCAGGGTATCAATGGGCGACCCGGCCAGCACCGGCTCCAGCGGCCGAATCAGCCAGTCATACATCTGTTGCGCGTGCGGCAGATATTCCACCGTGGTGCGTTTCTCCAGCCGCTTGCGCAGCGTCCGGACTTCCTTCGTGATCTGTTCGACCCCGACCGGCACGGCCACCCGCCGCATCCCGGACGGCAGGCTCACCAGGAGCTCCAAGCGATCCGGGAGCAGAATCGGGTACACCACGGCCGCGGTCTGGGAGACCGCCTCCAGGCCGGTGACCCGGGACCGGGCCGCATCCACGCAATCATCATGGAAATAATCCCGCAGCTCGGCCACCTTCAGCAGCTCGACCGTATCGCGCGCCTCTTTCAAATAGGGTTCGCCCTGGGCCGGATCGGCCAGCGCGGCGGCTCGTTGAAGCAGGAGATCCGCCAGGTCGAAATACACCCCACCGACACCTTCCCGGAAGGAGGCAGTCCCGGAGCCATTGGCCATGGCCAGCTCGGGACGCACGGACTCCGCGGCATAGATCGCGCGCCGCAACGCATCCAGCGCCTCGTCGGGCTTGCCCATCTTCTTCAGCACACGCCCCGCCTGCCAATGCCACCGATACAGCGACTCCGGCGCCACCACTTGCTGCGCCAGGAAAATCGCCTGGCGGGTGAGGTTCAGAGCTTCCGGATACTGCTCCTCGCTTTCGTAGAGCCCACCCAGCGCGCCCCAGGCGTAGGACCCGATCCGCGGATCCCCGATCGCCTCCGCCACCGCCCCCGCCTCGGTGAACGCACGATGCGCCCGTTCCATGAGGTCCGCGTGCATGTTGGGCAGGTGCGGCGAAAGCCGGTGGTAGGCCAAGCCGATCGTGATCAGGGCGAACGCCTTGTCATAGGAGGGATCGAGTCTCTGGAGGTACTCCATGGCCCGGTCGAACTGCATCTTGGCGTCACGGTACCCGGTCTCTTGCACAAAGACGGTGGCCGTATTCATCAGCGCCCGGACTGCCAGCGCCTGGTTCCGGTCGGCTTTGGCCAGGGTAAAGCTCTCACTAAACGCAGCCAAGGCGTCTGTATGCCGTTTTTGAATTCCGGCCAGGGTGCCGAGATTGTTCAAGACCACGGCCGACAACCCGACATTCTGGAGCTCCTGGGAAAGCCGCAGCGCGTCCGACAGATAGCGGGCGGCCTCCTCCTCCTGCCCGGCCGCCAGATACAGGTGACCGAGGTCGGCGACAATGCGAGCCTCCCGGGTACGGTCCCCGAGCTGCGCGGCCAGCCGCTGCGCCGATTCCAGGCTTTGCGCCGCCGACCGATACTGGGCCATCGCGTGATAGGCCTCGGCCAGGCGGACGAGCGATTCGGCACGCTCAGACCCGTTCCCGGCTTGGCCATACAAGTCCGCGGCCCGAGTCCAGCTCACCACCGCCTGGTCGAAGGCGCCGCGCTGATAGGCCAACGAGCCCTGCTGGAACTGCTGCTCCGCCGAGATCGGCACGCCCGCGTCCGCCGGTACGGGTTCGGCGGCCCGGATCGACCCCGCCGGCCCACCCAGCAGAAGGGCGACCAGCCCACTCGCAACGAATGCCGAATGATGAATGGTCAGTGCCATGGTTTTTAGTTGTCAGTGCTCAGTGCTCGGCTCTCAGCTCTTAGCTCTCAGCTCCCAGCCATCACCCACCCGTTCCTCATCACGCGTCACGCGTCACCCGTCACTCAGCGCTCCGCGCTGTCAAACCTGCACCCCACATCCCAAACCGGAAAGCGGTCCGCCATGGCCACGAGCACCGCGGGGGCGAAGGCGACCGGCTCTTCACCAGCCAGCCCCGTGGCGCTGGTCTGGTAGGCCGGGCTCGTCAAAAAGCCCCCGGGCTCGGCCGGGAGCCCCTCGCGTCCGGCCATGACGAAGGTGCTCACCTGCCCACCCGCCATCCGCGCCGCACACCGCTGGGCCAAGAGCGCCGCCGCGCTCTGGAAGTTCTTTGGCAACGGCGCCAAGCTGCTGCTGAAGTTCTGCACCGGCGACTGGATATTCACCGTCCCGCTGACCCCGAGCTGCGAGGAGGCGCTCACGACGCTGGCCGGATCGGCCAGGAAGGTCCCCGCGGTGATTGTTATGTTGCCCCCCTGCCCCTGGAACGCCTGGGCGACGATCTGGCTGTTCTGCAGGATGACGAACTGAGGATCAATGGTGATATCGCCCCCGCGGGTTTCTGCTCCACCTTGCACGGAAGTGGTGATCTTGCTGTTGACCAGATGGATCATGTCCGCGGCCTCTACAGAGATAGCGCCACCGCTCGCCGCAGTGGCCCCAGTCGTGATGACACTGTCAGTGCTCAGGAATTGGTTCCCGGCGTTGATGACAATGTTACCCGCGTTCGCAGGCCCCGTGCTGCTGGCCCCGATGCTTGCGCCGTTACTCAACGTCATCGATTGGCCGGCCGTGAGCGCAATGTTGCCACTCGTTCCCGAATCAGGCGCCGTTCCGATCGTGCGGCTGAAGATGCCGACAGGCGTGCCGTCGCTCAAGGTCCCGGAGATCGAGATCGTGTCCGTCGCGTTGATCGTGATAGTGCCGCCTTGACCCGTGCTACTGGTACCGCTGTCAACGTGGGAGCCATTCCCCATGGTCAGCGAACCGGTTGTGATCGAAATGTCGCCAGCATTGCCGCATGGACCTGCGCAGAAGTCGCTGCCGACGGTTTTCGTGAAGAGCCCGCTGGGATGGATGTCGGTTATATTGAAAATCGGTTCTGGCTCAAAATCAGGGTTGGGAAACTCTCCGGAAATCGAAATCACGTCCGCGTTGACGGTCACATTGCCTCCGCCGCCACTGGACGCCGTACTCGTATTGATTCGGCCTTCCTGCATCACGAGCTTCGGAGTCGTCACGACGATGTTGCCTGCATCCCCAAAGCTACCGAAATCTCCAAAGGAGTTGCTAAAGAGGCCGCTGGGGCGAAAGATGCCACGAGGATTGGGGCCAGTCACACCCAAGAGACTGACATGGTCACTGGCGGTCACGACGATGTCGCCCGCGTTTCCGTCACCAAATGTGCTGCTGATCATTGAGCTTCCGTTGGTCAGCTCAACCACGCGGGCGTTGACCGTGATTCCGTTTCCCGGTCCGGAGACGGCATCGGTCTCAAAAAACGTGAAGTCGGTGACGAGGCTATCCGTGTTGATGGTAATAGCGCCTCCGCGACCCATGCCTGTCGATGTGATTTGACCGTTGATCATGTTGATTTCGCCCACATTGATCGCAATATCGCCAGCCTGCTGGGTGTCGGCAAACGACACAAAAGCATCAGAGATCAATACTGCATTATTGAGATGCAGGCTGTCCGCCGCGATCGTGAGGTTGCCAGCAGACCCGCTTGGCTCTAAGAAGAAGTCGCGTGCGACAAAGTCGCCGGTGCTGATGCCGGTATTCTCCAATTTGATGTTCCCGGCGATGACCGTCACGTCACCTCCGTGCCCAGATCCTGTCGTGCCACTATCGATGAGATAGAATGCGGTACTACCGGCTAGGCCAGAAACCTCCAGGTTGCCGGTCGTGATGTTGACATGCCCGGCCCTTCCTGCATCGGAGGTGTGAGTATCGATCAGAGCAAAAAGAATTTCCGGCGAAGTTGCGTTGAGATTCCCGGACGCGATTCGCACTTCGCCTGCATCGCCGGCTCCCGTCGTTCTTGCGGTCATCGCGGGAACACCACGCGTATCGGAGATGGAGAGATCGCCAGTGACATTGATGTCAACCGCGACAGGTGCCCCGCTGCTATTTGCTGTGTCAGCGGAGATAGTGGCATCGGCGATCACCAACTTGCCACCACGAATTCTGACCGTGCCAGCCGCGTCTCCGGAGACATCCAACGTCGCCCCTTGGGAAAGATTGATATTGCCCATGCTGGTAAAGACGTCCCCATTCACATTCGGCGCGACAGCCAGGTCGGACTGGAGGACTTCGCCCGACGAGGCAACGCTTGCCAGATTAATCTGGCCACCCGGGGCCGATAACCGTGCCGCCTGGAGGGTCCCGTCTTCCAGCGTGCCGCCCTGGATAGTAATGTTTCCCCCGACCAGCGAAATACCCTGACCCGATGGAACGGAGAGTTGAGTGCCTTGAATGGTGATGGGACCTGGATTCGAGACCAGGAACCCAAAGGCGGCCACCGGCGCGCTCGTCAGCAGCGCGTCCTGCACCGGATCGGGGATGGCACTGAACCGCGCACCATCCGTCAAGCGCAGATAGTCGGCCGTCCCAACGTAAAAGTTCCCCCCCACATTCAATGTCGCCGTGGCCCCAAACAGAACGCCGGCCGGATTGATCAGGAACAGATTCGCGTTCCCAAACCCCGTGGTTTGAACGGTGCCGAAGATGTTCGAGGGATTCCCGGCCGTCACGCGACTCAGGATATTACTGGTCGGAAGCGCGGTCTCGTTAAGGAAGTTGGCGATATTGTTGGTCGGAACATTGAAGTCTCCGAAGCTGTGAAACAGATTCGGCCCGTTCCCGGGCCTGGTCCCGCCCGTGATGTCATAATTGATCTTCCCACTGGGTAGCGTCGTCGGCGCGCTGACCTGCGTGTTCAATCCAGATGAGGTAATGGGGACTTGCGCATAGGTCGGAGAAACCATGGTTAATGCAGAACTCCACAGAACAAAAGCTCCTGTCAGAGGCGCGACCGAGAGCCAGGACGGTTTCGTCGGAAACGTGTCGAGGCATAAAAAACTCATGGCGCGTGTCCTCCCGACCCACCTACGGGCTTAAGATCGGCAAGCACCGTATCCTGGTAGTGCTTGCGTCAATGACCCTTTCGATTCGCCCATAAAAATGCTGACAGCCCGTATGACTGGCCCCGAGCGAGGCGTCCTGTCCAAGTGGCTCTGAAGGGCGACATTTCTTTTCGTTACACCAGCCGCCGTATTCCAAGCAGCTGGCTAGACGGATAGCGAGAAACATTGACCGAGTCTGTCTGATTTCCGCCAAGGACGAGGATTTCATCACCCTCCCGCCCGGCAAACAAACCAACATGACCAGGTGCGTCTATCACCTCTGGCCCTGGTTGGGTTCCGGGGCCTCGCTTCAGGATCACAACGTCGAATCCTACTTCCGCTTCATCAAGATTTACCGACTGGCCCACGGAGAGCCAAGAACGTGCACGGAGATCTTTTGAACGAGGAAGACGCAAAAGCCACGCAACATAATTGGCGAATGCTGAACACCAGTGCACTTCATCGTGTTTGGGCCATTTCTCGTCGAGCCGAAGCATGGCCAAAACCTGAGGATTCGCTGTCGAACCTGCAACCTCAGAGACTCCAACAAACCTCTGAGCAAGGTCAAACGCGGTGAGCTCGATCTTCTTCATTGTCGTCTTCCACGAGAACTGGGCCAAAGAAAGTGCCTCGCGAATTCCTAGGCGGCTAGCGAACTCTTTCCATCGTCCACACGCGACCGGCGACGTACCTTTGTAGGTACTTTGCCATTCTTTAAGGAGCTAGTCTAGAACAGGTTTCCCCTTTTTTAAGATTCGCCAGATCAGGACTGCCGAATCATGCTGTCGGTGGTTGAAACGAAATTCCATCTCCTTCAGATACAGCAGAAAGTGATGCCGCGAGACGCCATAGTAGCGTTTCAATTTGGTCTTGGCATAGCCCCAGAAGTTCTCGATCCCAGTGATGTGGCGCCGGCGGCTCGTGGCGAAGCTGTGGCCCTGATGGATCCGAACGTGTCGGTACTCTTGTGTGATCAGGCCATCGTACCCCGAGAATTGGTCCGAATAGATCGTGGCGCCCTTGGGCACCTTCTGCCGGATCACGGCCCGGAGGGTCTCGCGCGTGACATTGGGCACGGGCCGGGTGTACACCTTGCCACGCCGCTTCAGCAGCCCAAACACGGCGACTTTGCCGGCGGCCGCTCGGCCTCGCTGTCCCTTCCGGTGTCCCCCGAAGTAGGACTCATCCGCTTCGACCTCACCGCGCAGGGGCGAGACCCGTTCACACTCCCAGGCGAGGTGGCGGCGAATGACCTGATAGACCCGCTCGGCGCTGTGCCGATTGATCCTCAACACGCGGGTCGCTTTCACCGCTGGCACTTCCAGCGCAAAGGGGGCAATGGGTCTGCCGATCTGCCGGTTCGAGAGTTTGCTCCGAGGAATTAACCGCTTGGTCATAGAAGCAGCCTAGAGAGTTAGGCTGTTCTAGACAAGCTCCTTCTTTAAAAGGATACGTTCCTATCGAAGCACGGACTCATTTGGGAATCTCGATACGCTTCCAGAAGAACCGACATGATTAACAGGTCCCTCAAGTTCAACAAAGGCTGCTGTGTCGCGCATGACACGCTCTACTTATTTATGGCCAGGCCTCTTGGTTTGCGCTTCCGGTCCCAGGCAATCGCCTGGGACCGGAAGCGTTCCCGACTCACGAGCTCCGCGTGTGAGAGTGAGAGAAAGTCTTACATACATGAACAGAAGCACGTCCCCCCAGAATTTTGGGTTTTGCATTTCTTGCCCGGATTGCAGATCTTATTTTCGACTGTGCACATGCTACCGGCTGTACAATTCCACGGGTTGGGCTGGGAAACATTGGTAGCATTGCATGAGCCTGGCGGCCCGCATTGGCCCTTCTTGAGAAGTTCTTCAGATTCTTTTTCACTAATTTGACCTGGAGCTTGTTTCTCACTGGCGGCGGCTGCGACCTGTATCTCACTAGGGGGTGCCGCTGCTTGTATCTCACTAGACAGGCCTACGACCAAGAGGACCGCAAGGAACCCTCCACCTAACAGAAGGTGTACGGCGACTCGTGAGAGCATACAGATCTTTTTCATCTTGTCCCTCCTTTTGTTGGTTGCATCACTTCAGTGCGAATTCAATCAGACCTTGTGACTATGTGAACAACACCTCCTTCACCCGTCTTTTCTTAATTCGGTAGATGGACTGAGGCTACTGCTTCATTAAGGAATCTTCAGCGTGTCGTTAATAATTTTCTGCAGGTCGGGCATGACGCCAATCTTGTCAGCATTCCAGTTCCGGGGACTCCGCGTCGAGTTCTCGGAAAGGGTCCCTGTCTTCCAATCACTCAGGATGCTTCGCAACTGATCCGGGAGGAAGCGGTAATTCAGCGTTGGATCACCTTTTCTATGTACCTGCGCGATGCCCTGTACTGCTAACGCGGCGCCGGCTATGATGGCAGCAGCTCCCGACGTGCCCGAGAAATAAAAGTAACTCGTGGTGGGGTCTGGTGGAGCGGGAACGGTGTCATCATAGCCAGTGGTATAGATGCTGTCGTCCCACACAAAGCAATCAATGCGGCTCCCGACATTGTTCACTGGGGTACGGGTTCTGCTATTGGCCGATCCCACCATGATGGCCCCGGAGTCTTGGAAGTGACGACTCCTCCGATTGAGACTGAATTGTCTTGTCGGCCAGTTGAAGACTAAGGGATCAAGACCCTCATCCTCTCCGAGATCGCCCGCTGCCTCAATAATGACGACGCCACGATCAGTAGTGCCGTATTGAATGGCGTTGAACACCGCTTCCTCGACCTCGATCGGATAACCAAACCCGGCGGGATCCCAGGATTGGGTTTGGGCCTCGAGCAAGAGCACATCCCCAGAGTTAAGCACATTAATGGCAGCCATAATGGCGTCCACCATATTGTAGATCCAAGTCCGCTGTTCCTCATCCCACTGCCATGGTGACACCACCTTCGTGGTTGCTACATGGGGTGTAATCCCGACACAGTCTTTCATAAGAGTGCCTGTGATCGGGTCTGGAGCCGCATTGTTATCCTCCGCGATCACGATGCCTAGCACAGCGGTCCCATGGCCGTGCCAGGCTGCGTTGTAGCCATAAATTGGGTGGGGGTTGATCCTCCCCGCCGGCAAGTCTGCGTGGTCAAGCACCCAGCCCCACTCTAGGTCTACGAATTGAAGGCCGGCTAATGGATCGCCTGTATCGCCATCTCCGCCAGGTATTGTCCAGGCGTATCGAGCATCAATCCCGCCCGGGTTCCCACCGTTGGCCGGCGATGGATCAAGGTGCCCCTGCTTTGCGGATTCGTTTGGGCTTAGGATCACGCCGGGTGGTGGGGTGGGCTTGCCTTCCACGTAGGCCCCTTCAACAACCGTCTTCCACGAACGTGAGCGTAGAGCCTTCACGACCCCCTGGGGGGCCAGATTAGACGGGCACCGCACCGCGAAGTAGTTCTGAAATTTGGGAGGATCATATTTAGAACCTTTTCCTTTTGCCCTTGCGCTGGCTTCCTCAACTAATCTTTTGAGCTTTTCTGGATCCAGTGACGTTATGAGCCTTTGGATGGTGATGCCAGGGAAGTGCTCCTTGAGCTGACGGTCGGCATCCGTCAGATCAACATCATCACGAAACTTTACGACCACTCTGGGCTGATAACCGACAGGCCAGACAGGTTTCTCACGACCACGTCCTGATGCCTTCTTCAATTTTCCACCCTTTGTGCGCGCCATCATACGGTGCTCCTACGCGCGGATTCTCTGAGATCCGTCGCTCGACTGATCAGCCATTCTCACAGGACCCGTACGTGAGCAGAGATTCAGACAAACTCTCCATTGGTTTGATCTTGGTCAGAGAGCGCATCAGGACTCTCCGGGACGGCCGCCGGCTTTTTTCAACAGATACGCACCCTGCCCAAGACCGAAGAATGAGAGAATCGTCGTGTCTACTCCGGGAAGCGTTATCGTCTTGACGCATTGGATGGTTCCTAGGAATTTGAATGCCGTCGCAAGGTAGACCACCACGGCCATCAGTGTGATGATCAGCATCTGGATGTCCCCAAGATCCGCCTGTTTCTTATCGTTGGTGAGAAGATTCGATAGGAATTGACGTTCTCCTTCTGATGCCTGGGATTTGCCAGGCTGCTTGGCTTTCTTTGCTGCGTTGTCCTTCCAAGTCGTAATGGCCTTGGCCCCACCGAAGGAGGCTGCGCTTAAGCCGGAGAGCTCGACCAGTTCGGTTGGAATGTCCACTCCCGCGATAAAACAGTTTTCGCATGCCCACCATCGCAGGAAGACCGTCGCGATATAACTTCCCAGTACCACACCAAACCAGACGACGAGTTGAATTTTCGAGTTGCTATACCGATTGTCTTCCCCGACCAGGGTGTCCGAAAAGTTCTTCCCCGCGACACGTAGGAGGCCAAACACCACCGCCCAGAGGGCCCCAACGGAGAGGAGCAGGATCCCAAATCTTAGCCATCGGCCGACTTGCACTGTTTTCACCGACACGCCTTTCAGGATGCTGGGTTTGTCCGGCTCTTTCACAACATCCAGGACGAGCAAGTCTCCTTTCTTGAACCCTTTCAACTTTTCGATCAAGGTGTCCTTGTCCACGTCCTGCACGACGAAGAACTGCTCTTGTCCTTGCACCAGAACGTACGTTAACGCTTTTTGTTCATTCAATTTCTCAAAATGTCCCTCTATTTTGACGGTTGCCGGAGGTGTAGGAGCTTGAGCCAGGACTGGGCCAGCCGAGAGGACCGTTACGATAACAGCAAAGAAAACTCTTGGGCTGATCAGCATACTTTTCTCCCTTCTATCGTGAGGGCGCAGCGAGGGGCGCGGGGGAAAAGCGGTCGGGAGTCTTTGTCCGGGATTAACCCATCACATGGGCTGCTTCCTGAAGATTTTCCCGGTGGCGTTCTGCACTTGTTTCGTTCTGGCACTGGATCAATCCACGAGAAAGGGGATACTCCCCGGTCTCTGTTCACATTGGCCGTCCCAAAAACAAACGCCTTCTCAGGCCGCTGAAAGCCCAGGAAGGCGTGTTGCCACGTCGGAAGTCTGTGAGTAGGAGTGGATGAGTTCGGAAACAGGAACGCTACCCCGGTTCCATGACGGGCCTCCTCTTGCTGCCTAAGCATTCCCCCCACCCTCCCCTCGCTTGCTAGGGGCGAGAGAGAGGCATGGAGTGGACTGCCTAGGGTCCTTGGCCCAGCTACCAGGGGTCGGGGATGCGGCTGCATCA
>Ga0247727_10018804_pt1 | contig 10802 bp, 9 predicted proteins | sample WisWelCaveWW1625_FD_202498 | JGI IMG/M metagenome (GOLD analysis project Ga0247727, IMG submission 202498) | Biofilm microbial communities from Wishing Well Cave, Virginia, United States - WW16-25 | ecosystem: Environmental > Aquatic > Deep subsurface > Groundwater > Cave microbial mat | place...
TTGCCGGCGCCATCGCGAGCGTTTTGAAATTAACGCCATCGGTCGAATAATACAAAGTCACGCCATTGGGATTGACCCCGATGAACGCCGCGGTGCTCACTTGCGCCTGCACGAGATAATCATTCTCGGCCGCCGCCGCATCACCGCGCTCCTGGTGTGCGATTCTGAGCAGCGCGCCGGCACCAATCCCATGCGCCGAAAACGCCTGATTGATCGCGCCAAAGTTCGGCGTGAGATTCGCGAGATTGCCGTCGTTGTCGTCTTGAATCAAAATCTCGATAAAAAACTCATTACACGCGGTGAGCAAATTCGCATCGTCCGGCGTGCCGTAGCGCGCGAAATGCGTATAGCGTCTGGCCTTCTCCAAACCGAGCGCCTCGCGCAAATCCCACAACGCGCCCGCGAGAATCAAGCCGTCGTTGTGCACCTCGCCGCTGACATTTTGCGGAGAGCGATTGGTGTTTTTCACGTTGCGCAAACCGCCGCCGTTTTCCGCAAAGCCGCGCCCGACCACCGAATCATCGGCGAGCAGCGCCGCGTTGACATCCGCCAGCCCTTCATGCAACGCGCCGTTGATCAAACCGTCCTCGACGCCGGCGGCGATATACTGCATATCGTTGATGCCGTGGCCGTATTCATGATAAACCACCGACGGCACTTCCGCGGTGTTGCGGCAACCGGCGCCGGCGCGGTAAAAATTTATGCCGCGGCCATCCCAGAACGCATTACAAGTTTGCGTGATGTTGACGCGCACCGGCATGGCATAATCAACGCCGGTAAAAGCCGGATCAATCGACTTGATGAATGTATGCGCCATGTTCGTGTGAAAATAAGCATCGCGCTCGGAGGTTTGCGAGTTGCTGTCATTCCAGACAATATTCACTTGCTGGCCGTCCTGCACTGTGGTGGTAAAACTTGCGGAATTGCCGTCGGCGCGGGTGACACGCGCATATTTGCCTTCTAACTTCGCGGTCAAAGTAAAACTCGCTCCATTTGCATTCAGCGTGTATTCGCCGCTCACATTCGTCGTCGTTTGTTGCACACCGTTCATCACAAACAAGTTCGGCAATGCGTGATTTGTCACCGCGTCCGTCGCATTGTTGCGATGCACGCTGCCCGAAACCGTGCCGGAAACCGCAGCGCGCACGCGATTGAAGCGCCACAAAATTTCGCCGTTGTGCGCATCGACATAACTCACCCACCGGCTCGACGTGAGCTCGCCGACACGGCCTGGAGATTCATCCACGCCGAACTCGCAGCGATACGCGAGATGATATTCGAGGCGATCATCGCTATCAATTGGTAAAACGTAGAGCGTGGGTTCGGCAGAATGCCATTCGCTAACTTTCACGCCGCGCGCCGCCGCTTCCTGCGCCGTTTGCCACGAAATCGCCGGTATTGGATTCACGTTAAGATCCGGATGAAAATCCGAACCGAACATCATCACATTGCCGCTTGCACTCAAGCGGAGCTCGACCTCCGAAAACAATACCGGAACGCCGTGATGCATTTGGCGGTAACTCACGTACCACTTGCCGTCAATATTCTCCGCGCGTCGCAGCGCAAGTTCGCTGGCTTCGAGTTTGAGCATATCTTCGTGCTCGCCTAAAAATTGCTGCGCCGAAGCGGCGACGCCCGCCACACTTTTTGCGAGAAATCCGCCGAGCCGGTATTGCCCGCCAAACGCGCGATGCGGATTACCGGTGAGGGGATTCCACTCGACGATCCACTCGCCGGTCGGCGCGATAAATTTTTGCCACGCCGCCGCATTGGCGGAAACCGGCATTTGCCGCCGTTCTTCCGGCAATTGCAGGCGAGTTTCTGCGGGAAGTTTTTTGGCGAAAAACTCGGTTGCAGAATTGGAAGCGAGCTCAGATTGCGCTAAAACAACTCCGCTCATCATCACAAGGCCGGTTGAGAAGAACAAGGTGAGATTTTTCATAAACCTTCCAGAAGTTTGGGGTAAATTCTAAAACTATTTGCAGAAATCATGCCTGTAAATTTTCAAATTTATTCGACGAGAGAACCATCCGCTTGATCCGCCAAGAAAACAAGCGAATCTTTTGTTTGCATTTTTCAAAAATAATTCGCATGATAATAGGCAAGATAGCTTGCTTATTTTTTCATGTGCACAAAGGAATTTGATCATGGATACCGTAACGTTAGAATTAAAACTCCCCCAAAATGTTTATCTCGCTTTGCAGTCCGCCGGCCTCAGCCACGATGACCTCGGTGAACGTGCCACGCGCAATTTTGCAGTGCAACTTTGTGCCGACGGGCGTCTCTCTCTTGGCAAAGCGGCCGAGTTGGCTCAAATGTCTTTGCTTAATTTTTGGCTATTGCTTTCCGAGTGTGGTGTTCCTGTTTTTGATTATACCGCTGATGATTATGAAGCTGATCTTGCCACTGTGCAGCGCGTTTTAGCAAAAGAAAAAAAGATAAAATGACCGTTATCTCAAATACGACTCCTTTGATTGGGCTTTCTCTGCTTGGCCGTTTTGATTTATTGAAATCGCTTTTTAACGAGATCGTCATACCTTCGGCGGTTTATAAAGAACTTGTCGTGCAAGGTGCCGGCCGAGTTGGGGCCAATGAAATTGCAAACGGCGTTAACGACGGCTGGGTGCATGTCAAAGATGTTCCCTCAACACCGATTCTTGTCACACTAAAAGTTGATTTGGACGAAGGCGAATCTGAAGCCATCGCCTTAGCACTCGAACAGCAGGCCGATTTGTTGTTGATGGATGAACGAAAAGGCCGGGCCAAAGCCAAGGCGATTGGGATCGAGGTGACGGGTACAATCGGCATTCTCCTGTTGGCGCAAGAAAAGGGCATAACCATCGATCTGCAAACAGAATTGGAACAACTGCGGAACCATGGTTTTAGAATTAGCGCTGCATTGATTCAACAAATTATTAAACCGCATTAATCCGGACGATTCGCCAAATCCGAATACAGCTTTTAAAAAACGCCCGTTCACGAAAAAATTCCATAGCGCAAAATCGTCGTGATGATCTTCCACCCCGCCAGCACCGTTCCCTTCACCGTGCCGGAGATTTTGGATTTGCCGATGCGCTTGCGATAACGCGCCGGCACTTCTTGCACGCGCAACTGCTGCAGCGCCGCTTTGATCTGCATCTCCACGGTCCAACCGTAATTGCGGTCGCGCATTTGCAATTTTTCCAGCGCCGCCATCGAGATGGCGCGAAACGGGCCGAGATCGCTGTAGCGCGCGCCGAGCAAAAGCCGCATGAGATGGCACGCCAGCCAATTGCCAAAAAGCTGTTGCGGCGTCATCGCGCCTTTTTCTTTTTCTCCCAGCGCGCGCGAGCCGATGACGAAATCGCATTCGCCGGCGAGAATCGGCGCGATCAAAGCCGGAATTTCTTCGGGATAATCGCTGTGATCGGCGTCGAGAAAAACCACCAGTTCCGCGCCGCATTTTTTCGCCTCAGCGATGCCGCGCAAACACGCGGCGCCGTAACCCGGCTCGCCTTCGAACACCACCTGCGCTCCGGCCTGCGCCGCCACCTCGGCGGTGCGATCACGCGAGTTGTTATTCACCACAATGATTTTTTCCACCGGCGGCTGCGGAATGGCGGCAACGACTTTGCCGACGGATTTTTCTTCATCGAAGGCGGGAATGATGGCGACGATTTTGGGCGTCGCGATAAAACTTTTATTCTGCCCGAATCCTTTATCTAAAACAATCGCGGGTTCAGATTGGCTCATGGACGCAAGGGTGAGATCATGACAAAAATCAGCTAAAGTAATCACGGAATCATATTACGCCAGGCCCGAATTCGCTGTCGCGTAAATGCCATGCCTTCATTGAACAATAAATCGAATAGGTTTAATCCGCTCACGAAACCATCAAATTGTTGATGATACGGCGGCAGCGCCAAATTAATAAAACGAAGCTGAAGGTCCGGCATCAGCTCCGGTTGCAGCACGGCGCGATATTTTTCCGAGGTTAAATAAACGCCGGCACCCACGGCGCGCACCAGCGCTGTCACTCTCTGTGCGCCGCTGCCTGTAAGATGAATTTCGGAAGTTTGTTGCGGCAATTTTTCCCAATGCAAAATTCTCCAAAAAAATTGCAGAAACGTCCATGTCACTTCCGCTAATTTTTGATACGGCTGTTGATACAACGATTCCAGTTCGTCAGCCAGTTCGCCAAAATATGGCGCGTTGTGATAGTTGAGTTGGATTGTCCGCCAGTGTTGGCGTTGCCATTCACGCGTGGGGTCAATTTCCACCTCATGCAATTTTTGCCCGTGGCGACCTTTCGTCAAAATCGGAATAGTCAACCATTGCACGCCGGTTGCGGTTTTGATGCGCGCGCGATTAATATTGTTGTTGGTTGAAAATTGAACATCATCTGCCACCACAAAAACGTCGGCACCTGCAGCTAAGGCAAAAAAAATTTCGGAGGGCAAATAAGACAACACTTCTGCGGCGAGGGTGCGCATGGCGTGAAATCGTAACCAATCTGATCGTATGGCGATGTGAACTTGCAGAGATGGGTTTTTGCAAAACCGCTGATCAGTAGACCCGAATGCCGGTATCGAGAATCTCCTGCACAAAAGGATTCTCGGCAGAGAACTCTTCCGGACGAAAAGGATGAACTTCGATGGCGGTATCGACTTTCAAGATATCAAGATATAAGGAAAAAGTTTTTTGCTGTCATCAAAGCTATCGCCGAAAAAATCCGACGACACAATGGCAAGATCGATATCGCTCCATTCATGGGTGTTCCCTTTTGCATTGGAGCCAAAGAGCTAAACCGCTTGCAACCGCAGAGCGGCCGTTGCCAGATCAACGAAACGCCTTATGCTCTCTTCTACATTTGTTGCAATAGCCATTGATAAAGCTCTTTGATTTTTGTAAAAGCGTCCAGTGTAAATACAGAGGTGCATTTCTTATAAAATTCAAACTTATAATCGGGATACCGCGTTTTGATAATGACCGATGAACAAACACCAGTCATATCGCTGATGCTGGAAAAGCGTCTCCGCTGATTCCAAATCATGCGCCGCTGCTTTGAGCCAATAATCAATGTGTTCGGTTTGTGTCATAAAAACATGCGCGGTTGTCGATGATATTGCAATCTAACGAAAAAATGTTCCAATTGCAAGCATTCTCACGCTGAAAAATTATTGCCTCGGAAAAATATTACCCGCTGATGATAGGATAACGCAGATATTTTGTCCAACGTCACTAACTTTTAAAAAAAGGGGCGCGTTTGGGGATGAGAAAATTGAGAGGGGAATCGTGTTTCGCTTAAAAAAAGCCCCCAAAACGCGACGAGTCCCGATGGAGTCGGGACTCGTCAAAGCATTCGTCACGCACAGGCGCGGTTAGAATCTGCTGCCACCGCCACTACCTGAATCGCCAGCCTTCACATTCGTTTTCACCTTCATGACATCTCCTTTGAGATTGGGGTTAACAGCTTTGTCGTTTATTTTTTACTTCTTTGCTTTCAGCTTCCACTTACTTGATGCAGCTTGTAGTGAAATTCCATAAAATTTCTCTTGCATGTTTTCGGTTTATGTATTAAATTTAGGTAATCCTAAATTATATTTTAGGCATACAAAGCAACTTACATATAAACAAATTTTAACGAAATTTGCAATAATGATGATAGACCCAGCTAAAGCCTTGTTCGGCGGGAGTTTACTCATTGCCCTCGTTGCCATTTGCCTTTGGCCGAAGATTGGCTTGATTTGGCAATGGCGAAAAAGCCGCCGCAACACGCAAAAGGTGCTGATTGAAGATGCGCTCAAACATTTGCATCATCAGCGATATAAAGGAAAATCGGTTTCATTAGAAAGCCTTTCCGGTGCGATGGAAATCAGCCGCGATCAGACCGCCGCGTTGTTGGTCAAGTTGGAAAGACTCGGTTTGATTCAATCGCAACAAAATGAGTTTGAGTTAACTGAAGAAGGCCGACTCTCGGCGCTGCGCATCATTCGCGTGCATCGTCTCCTGGAGCGTTATTTGGCCGACGAGACCGGTCTCGCGGAAACCGAGTGGCATGGCGAAGCGGAAAGGCGTGAGCATTGGACGTCGCCGGAAGAAACGGAAGCGCTGGCGATACAAATGGGCAACCCGTTTCACGATCCGCATGGCGATCCAATTCCGACCTCCACCGGCGAATTGCCGCCGCATCAGGGCAAGCCGCTAACCGATCTGGCGATCAGCGAAATGGCGCGTATTACCCATATCGAAGATGAGCCGGAAGCGCTTTACGCCGAATTGGTCGCGCAGGGTTTGTATCCCGGCATGCAAATTCGCATGTTGAGCAAATCTTCCGAGCGCATTCATTTCCTCGCCGACGGTGAGGAGATCAAACTCGCGCCCGTGGTGGCGGCGAATGTCACAATTTTGCCATCGCCGCGCGAGCATCAAATGGAAGGTCCGTTTGAATCGCTCACCGCGCTCCACACCGGGGAGGCGGGTGTCGTGCTCGGCATCTCCAAAGCCTGCCGCGGCCTACAGCGCCGGCGTTTGATGGATCTTGGCATCATTCCCGGTACCACGATAATCGCCGAACTCAAAAGCGCCAGCGGCAACCCAACGGCGTACAACATTCGCGGCGCGCTGATTGCGCTGCGCAAAGATCAGGCGAACTTCGTTCATATTCGCCGGCAAATCTAACTCGGAGTGCAAACTTCAGTTTGCACGTAAAGAAATTTCAAAACTCTCGGCGAAGCTAAAGCTTCGCACTCCGATTTTTCAGGAAAAACTTATGAATACAGCAACTGCACACGCCTGCGAAACCTGCCCCGTCCACAACGTCGGCAACTTGATCAAGCTCGGCGTGAATATGAGCAACGCGGATTATGTCATCGCGCTGGCGGGAAATCCCAACACCGGCAAGAGCACCGTGTTCAACAGCCTGACCGGCCTGCGGCAACACACCGGCAACTGGCCCGGCAAAACCGTCACGCGCGCCGAGGGCGGCTTCAGCTACGCGGACAAGCGCTACAAGATCGTCGATCTGCCCGGCACGTATTCGTTGCTCTCGACCAGCACTGATGAAGAAGTCGCGCGCAATTTTATTCTCTTCGGCCAGCCGGACGTCACCGTCATCGTCGTCGATGCGACGCGGCTCGAGCGCAATTTAAATCTCGTGCTGCAAGTGCTCGAAATCACCAGCCGCGCCGTCGTGTGTTTGAATCTCATCGACGAAGCGAAACGCCATCAGTTGAAGATCAACGACCGCCTGCTCGCCAAAGAATTGGGCGTGCCCGTTATTCCCGTCGCGGCGCGACAGGGGCAGGGCATTCAAGAGTTGCTGAAAAACATTCACGCCGTGGCGACCGGCGAGTTCGTTTGCAAACCGCATCGCCTCAAAAGCGAGTCGAAAGAATTGAAACACGCGTTGAGCAAATTGGCGAGTATGATTGAAACGCAATTTCCCGGCCTCACCAACGCCCGCTGGGTGGCGCTGCGCCTGCTGGAAGGCGATCAGCGCATCATCGACGCCATCAAAACCGGCGAGCTGGGAACGCTGATTCCGATTTCACAATCAGAAAATGATGCGACAAAATTGAATATTGCGCAAAATGGAAAATTAGATCAATTTGGCAATAACGAGCGCACGAGCAAGCCGTTGCTAGTTTTGCAATAGAACGAAAAGAGCCAACCAGAATGAATTTTAACAATTGGCCCCACTGATTGAAGAAACCCGCCGATAAAGCAAAATCCGTGTCCCGCTTGCGGGATTCAATCAGTGGGAAATTTAAAGCGGCTTGATGATTTTGCCGTTAACATTATCCGTTGGTCGTTTTTAATCCGTTGGAAAATTTAATAACAAGAAAAATTCTTATGAATAAACCCCCCGCTTCACCCGAAGCCATTCTCGCCAAAGCCAACACCCTGCGCTGGGAGATTGGCGAGAACTATCATGACAGCTTGATCGACGCGATTTATCAAGACGCCGGCCGCATCGCCGGCCGCGTCGTCGCGAAAAGCGGCGAGAAACCGCGCTTTGATTGGGATCGCACGCTGGACAAAATTCTCACCAGCCGCCTCACCGGTTTGCCGGTGATGCTGCTATTGCTCACGGCGGTATTTTGGCTGACCATCGCCGGCGCCAATGTGCCTTCCGGCATGCTCGCTTCATTGCTCATCGACAACTTTCATCCGGCGCTGAAAAGCCTCGCCGCGCAGATCGGCCTGCCGTGGTGGTTGAGCGGTTTTCTCCTCGATGGCATTTACCTGGCCGGTGCATGGGTGATTAGCGTCATGCTGCCGCCGATGGCGATCTTCTTTCCGCTGTTCACGTTGCTCGAAGATTTCGGGTATCTGCCGCGCGTCGCGTTCAACATGGACAATCTTTTTCGCAAAGCCGGCGCGCACGGCAAGCAGGCGCTGACGATGAGCATGGGCTACGGCTGCAACGCCGCGGGTATCGTGGCGACGCGCATCATCGACAGCCCACGCGAACGACTCATTGCGATCATCACTAACAACTTCGCGCTGTGCAACGGGCGCTGGCCGACGCAGATTCTCATCGCCTCATTGTTCATCGGCGCGCTCGCCCCGGCCGGACTCGCGGGACTCGTTTCCGCCGGTTCTGTTCTTGCCATTACTCTGCTGGGGATTTTTCTCACGTTCGTCACCTCGTGGGCGTTATCGCGGACGATTCTCAAAGGTGAAGCCTCGACGTTCAGCCTCGAATTGCCGCCGTATCGGCCGCCGCGCCTTTGGCAAACTTTTTACACCTCGCTGATCGACCGCACGATTTACGTATTGTGGCGCGCCGTGGTGTTTGCCGTTCCCGCCGGCGCGGCGATCTGGCTGCTCTCGAATATCAAAGTCGCCGATTTGAGTTTGGCCGAGCACATTATGAATTTTCTCAATCCGTTTGGTTTGCTGCTCGGCTTGAACGGCGTAATTTTGCTTGCCTACATCATCGCGATTCCCGCGAATGAAATCGTCATTCCCACCGTGTTGATGTTGACCGTGCTCAGCGCCAAACTCGCCGGCTTCGGCGGCGGCGCGGGCGTGATGTTCGAGCTGGATGACGCCAACGCCTACATGAACGTTTTCACTGCCGGCGGCTGGACGCTGCTCACCGCCGTGAATCTCATGCTCTTCAGCTTGATTCACAACCCGTGCTCGACGACGATTTACACCATTTACAAAGAAACCGGCAGCGCCAAATGGACCACGGTTTCTGCGTTGCTGCCGGTGGTGATGGGATTGGTGGTTTGCTTTTTTGTGGCGCAGGTGTGGAGATTGTTGGGGTGAGAATCGAGCCTTTGCGAAAGAGAAAGCGGGAAGATATTTTAAGACGAGTTATCAGGCCGCGGTGATCGTTACCAATTCGCCTTCAGCCAAAATACCTGACTCAAAGGGGTGAACGGTGCCGTTACGAACGACGCCGCGAAGCGTGCGTTTATTCGTATGATTGTGATTATTCATAACGCTATTCCACCTGTACTTGTTTAAAAATCGGCGTGTCATTTATCGCACCGCTCATCATTCCTCTCTGGTGGCTGCCCAAACACGGGATCAACGGCTGGACGGGAGAACCGAAAGACAAATACCACGCGCTGCGCGGTTGGAAGAAAAAAACGGCGTGAAATAAACGAGGCGATAAACTGGCGAGGTTAAAAAGCGTGTAACATTGGCGGAGCTTATTTTGTCCGGCGCGCTCTCTTCTTTTCCGGCACGCCAAAAGTGCGTGGAATGAAATTTTTGTCGTTCCAAATTTGCACGAGATTGCCGGCCGGCACCAGTACGAACAAACCGTTTTTATAAGCGTAGCGCGCCACGCTGGTTTCGACACTCAAACCGACAACCGCGCCGTAGAGCTTGAGGCCGCTAAAACGCGGAAAGTAATCAAAAAAATGCGGCAGGCGCTTTAAAAAATCTTTGACATATTCCGTTCGCAGCCGCGATTTGGTTTCAATCGCCACGACGGCTTCCGGCCCGAAGCCGAGAACGTCGATTTCCATCGTGCCGCCATTGCGCCGTGCCGTCAAACGGGCAGAAACATCCGTAATCACGAGGCCGCGTTCTGCGAAAATCGGAATCGTGCTGGGATGCACCATGCTCTCGGCAAACAAGCCCAGCGTCTCGGTCAGGCCGTAAAGCTGCTCGCGCATTTCTTGCCGCTCGATTTCAAATTGACGCGAACGTTCTTTGATTGATTCCGCGTTCTCTTGCAGACGGCGATCGGTCTCCTGGGCATTGCGATAGATCAATTCTTCAAGTTTTTCCAAAGTGGTCATGGAAAGCGCCTTTTCGAGAATGCTTTACGGGATGAAATGTATCCGTAATTTACAATAACCTTTGCCAAAAGTCAAGTTGAAAGTCAACTATGAAATCTTGAAACCATATCATCATGGTGCACCGACACGCTCTGGTTCGAAGCCGCAATGATTTGTGGAATCACTTTGGAAGCGATCTTACCTTTTGCAAATTTCGCCCGGATTTTGTATCTTAAAATATCATGAACACACTGCATCTTCGCATCACCGGCATGGACTGCGCCGATTGCGCCGCGACGCTCGAGAAAGGCGTGGGCAATCTGAGCGGCGTGCAAAGCTGCTCGGTTAATTTTGGCGCGGCGCGGCTCAAAGCGGATTACGACGCGGCGCACACCAATGAGGCGGCCGTCGTCGAACGCATTCGGGCGCTGGGTTATGATATTCATAATGAAACGTCGAATCAAACTGCACGGATTGCCATGCAACGTGGCGGCATATTAGGCTTCTTCCCATTTTTATTTAAAAGAAGAGACACGACACTGGCTGCCATCGGTGGTTTGTTGGTTGGCTTCGGCA
>Ga0247727_10018805_pt1 | contig 10802 bp, 9 predicted proteins | sample WisWelCaveWW1625_FD_202498 | JGI IMG/M metagenome (GOLD analysis project Ga0247727, IMG submission 202498) | Biofilm microbial communities from Wishing Well Cave, Virginia, United States - WW16-25 | ecosystem: Environmental > Aquatic > Deep subsurface > Groundwater > Cave microbial mat | place...
TCCTCGCCGTTGTAGGGCACGGCGTAGGTCTCCCGCGACCCATATCGCCGCTTGGGGATAAAATCCCCCGCCTCGTAGTACCGGGAGAAAAACGCCCAGAGATGATTGAATACCTCCGCCTTCTGCTCCTCGCTAACCTGAATCTCCCGGAGTTGCGTCCGCTTCGCCTCGTAAGCAATGACCAGATCTCTGGCCGCTCTCGCCCGTTGCTCCCGGTATTCCGCTTTGATCTCTCCGGTTGGCGCGAGAGCATCGGCGTCAATCTCCTGCCGCACCCGTTCGGCCAGTTCGGCGAGCTCCCGTTCCAGGCGCGCGTAAACTTCGCCCGCCGCGCCCTTGAACACCTCGTCCACGCGACGAGGCAGTTGCTCGGTTAGAAATGCCTCCACCTCGCCGCGCTTCAACCGCAGCAGCCGGTAGATTCCGAAATCGAGATCGGCGCAGTCGTATTGGAACAGCTCGCGCAGCAATTCCTGAAAACGCTGCAGCGCGGCGGGGTGTCCGTCGGTTTGGGGCATGGGGCTTGGTCGCTTGAATGCGCGACTTCAGCCCTGTCTGCCCCGATGCGGTCGGGACATAGGGATCGGCTTCCCTCAAGAACAACCTCCGTGCCTGTAAAAACAAAGTGGGACGCACCTACTTGCGTCCCGAATCAGGCACCGGAAGGAGCCCTCAAAAGAACGCTTTCGATGCGCCCCAGTCGGGGCGCACCTCGAGCGCTGCCTTTTGATGTGAAACTTCCGGTTTCGATTCGGACAGCAGCCGAAGCTACGCGAAATGATTTTTGTTAAATACTTCTGTCGATGCGCCTCCTTTTTCCAGGTCTCTCACCTTAAACGAGCCGGGATTCTCTGACAAGCCCGATGGCCGTTCTAATTCCACCTTTCCGATCCGTTCGTCGAACTCCTTCGGAAAGGCGCTGAAGGCAAACTTGGCGGGGCTGTGGCGTTATCACGTTGGCGGTTGCCACATTCATCGCAAGAGCATGGTATCCTGTGTCAGCGCATCAGACCTTTGCGCAGGGAATCAACGAGTCGCGCCAGGTAATCGGGCGGCAGACTGCCTTCTCCCGGAGGCACTGAGCGACCGGCAAATTCAAGATGGATTGTTGGGCCTGAAACGATTATTAAGGAGGACATGATAGTATGGACATGGTTTCTGGAAATTTGTAGGGCGCCCATCTTGGGCGCCACCTGAAAAACGGCGGCCTGGAAGGCCGCCCTACAGATTTATGTCCATTCTATTTCGCACGGATTAGTAACCTGCCTACCAAAATCGGAGATCAGCCCATCACTCCGTCCCCTTCTCAAAATTTCCTCCTCGTCCTTGTCGTCACCCTTATCCCCGGCATCCCAGGACCGGCGGCGCGCGGCGAAGAACGTGCCTTCGACGGTTCGGACCTGCGTGGCCTCTATTCTCTCTTCCGCGCCGGAACACCCATCGGCAAAAAAAGCCTCGAATGTCCCCACGTGGTGGGGTTGAGCATCCGGGGAAAATGGCTGGAGATCCAACCCAAGGAAGGGGAATTCCGATGGGAATATTTCGATGAATCCCTGAAACTGGCGAAGGAGAACCAGAAGAAGGTGATCTTTCGCGTTCTCGCCGGCGCCAGCACGCCCGACTGGGTGTACGCCAAAGGGGGCGCGACCCTTCCGGTTCAAAGACACGAATGAGCGCCACGAGACCACTTACGGCGACATGCTCCAGACCCCGGTTTTCTGGGATGAGGCTTTTGTCTCCTCTTGGAAGTAGTTCATCCAGGCCATGGGGGAGCGTTACGGCAGCGATCCCGCCGTCGTGCTCATCTCCATGACCGGTCCCGCCAAGACTTCGGCCGAGATGTACTCCATTGATGTCGAGAACCCGGACTTTCAGAAGATGCTCCAGGAAGCCGCGTCGAAGTACAGGACCATTGCGCAGAATTAAAGAGACATCCTGTTTTTCCTATGCGCCGCCTTTTTACCTGGAGGGCGACGCTTTGTCGTCGCCTCCCTTCGGCGCCGACGGCCCGCGCTACGCCGGAGGCTTCGAAGTCCCCATAGAAACATCTTGCCGCAGCGCGTCTCCCATTCGATGCTCGGAGCGTGCCCTGGGCCGACCTCACCACCCAACCGCGCGTCCGCGATCTCCTCCAGCGCTCGCTGCGCCAGGGGCGGGCGCATCATGCCTATCTTTTTGTCGGCGAGGAAGCCGAGACCGAGGGCCTCGCCCTGGCCTTTGCGCAGGCGCTGAATTGCGAGGCGCGCGACGGCGATTGCTGCGGGCGCTGCGAATCCTGTTCGGCGATCGCGGGGGGACGACACCCGGACATTCACGTGCTGCGCCCTGAATCCAAATCCCGGAGGATCGTGATCGCGCAGGTGCGCGGGCTCGAACAAGCGGTGTATCTCAAGGCCAGCCACGCGCGGACCAAGGTGGCCATCGTCCACGCCGCGGATCGTCTGCAGCCGGAGGCGCAGGATGCATTTCTTAAGACACTGGAGGAACCGCCGGGCGAGAGCGTGCTGCTCCTCCTTACCGACGAGCCCCAGCAGTTGAAGGAGACCATCCTCTCGCGATGCCTGCGCGTTCCCTTCCATCCATCCGCACGGCGGCCGAAGAGCGCCGCGGAGAAGCAGGTTGAGGACTGGCTGGCCGAGCTTCACTCGGGGTCCACCGCGCCGCAATCGGAGGTCATCCGCGCCTACGCGCTTGCCGGCAGGATCCTGCAGCTCCTGGCTCAGACCCAGGATGAAAACCGCAAAGCGATGAAGGAACAGTCCTCCGACCCGAGCCTGGAAAACCTTGAACCCCACCAGAGGAAACGCCTGGAGGAGGAACTGATCGCGCAGGCCCAGTCCGACTATGTCCACGAGCGGTCGCGCATCGTGCGCGCCCTTCTCGAGTGGTACCACGCAAACCGTCCCAACCCGCGCAACATCGAAACCCTGGAAACCCTCGCGAGACGACTCGGTCGCAACGCCAACGAATCGCTCGCGTTCGAAACAGCCATCCTCGAACTGGCGGCATCCGCGGCGGGAAGCAAAGGGGTTTCACGCCAAGGCGCAAAGGGCGCAAAGAAATGAACCTTCGCGGAAGACTTACGTCTTCCGCGAAGGGTATGGCCGTCGGTCTGGTCGCCTCCTTTGCGACCTTGGCGCCTTTGCGTGAGCCGTCCGGGACCGCAGGGCCCGCGCGAAAGGTTTTGAAATGGGTGCTACAGCCTCCGCTTGCGGGCGGCCATCCGGGCCGCGAGGTTGATCGCCTCGATCATGCTCGCCGGATTCGCCCGGTTCTTCCCGGCAATGTCATAGGCCGTGCCGTGGTCGGGCGAGGTCCGGACGATCGACAGTCCCAGGGTAACATTCACGCCACGATCGAATGCCAGGGTCTTGATGGGAATCAAGCCCTGATCATGATACATGCAGACGATCGCATCCGCCGAACTCTGCCGCGCCAGCCAGAAGACATGATCGGGTGAGTATGGACCGCTGATTCCGGTTCCGAGTTTTCGCCGGGCCATGGAGACGGCGGGCCCGATGATCTGCTTCTCCTCCATCCCCGCTTCCTCCTTCACCCCGCCATGCGGATTCAGGCCGGCCACGAGAATCCGCGGCTTCCGAATTCCGAAATCAAGCAGCCAGCCATGGGCGAGATCGATCGCCGCCGCGATCACCCCGCGACTGAGTGACCCGGCCACCTGCCGCAGGGGCAGGTGGGTCGTCACGAGCACGACGCGAAGCCCGCCACCCACGAGCATCATCGCAAACCTGCGGGCGCCAGTCCGGGCAGCAAGCCATTCGGTTTGCCCGGGAAACCGGAAGCCTGCGAGACGCAGGGTGGACTTGTTCACCGGGCCGGTCACCAGCGCGGCGTACCTCCCGCAGAGGCACCCGTCGACCCCGGCCTCCAACGAATCGAGGGCAAAGCGCGCGGCGGTTCTCGATGGTCGGCCGGGCCTCACCCGGGGCGCGCGATCCGCCCGCAGAATCTCGTAATGAAACCCGCGGGCCAGTTTACCCGACCGGAGAGCCTTGCGCACCACCTCGGGCCCGATGCCGGCAACGTCACCGAGAGTGATGGCGATGGTTTTCATGGAGCGGCGCGCGATGCCGGCCAGGATCGAATCATCCGGCTTCTAGCATCCATCCGGGATTCGTGGTGTCCGGATTCTGTAGGGCAAGCGCATCGCTTGCTCCGGGAATGAAAGCCCCCTCGAGCGGGGTCGCCATACCACCTTCATGACATCCGGGGCTGAGGCAGGAGTACGAGTCGGAGTAAGAGTAGGAAAGGTGGATCAATAGGTCCGGATGTAGGCCCGTCGCTTCAAAGACTGGAGCCAGCGGTTCTGGATCCGCTCGCGCTCGCTCTCCACCAGGCGGCGCTCGATCCTGGGGCGCGCTTCGTCCAGCGGGATCACGCGCGCTTCCTGCCGGTCGAGGATCTTGAGGATATACAGACCGTCCTTCGTGTCGATGACCGGGCTGAGGTCACCCGCGTCGAGAGAGAAGGCCTTTTCGCGTAATTCCTCGCGAATGTCCTCGCGGCGGACAAAACCAAATTCGCCTCCGCTGTTCTTCGAGCTGTCCTCGGAATACACACTCGCCATGGTCGCAAAGTCCGATCCCGTGGTCAGCTTCAGGAGAAGCTCCTTCGCCATACTTCTGGCTCCGGCTTCCTCTTCCGGCGTGCCGCCTTTGGGGATGTAAACGAGCTGCAGCTTGACGCGTTCGTTCTCCTTAAACTCATCGGGATGCTGCTTGTAGTACTGCTCGAGTTTGTAAGGGGAGATGATGATCTCGTCGCGGATCTCCTCTTCCAGCAGGATGCGTACGGTCAGCTCATCCCGTTTGCGCTCCTTGAAGTTCTCCAGGTTCATCCCGTGGGCTTCGAGCGACTTGATGAAGACACTCCGGTCGCCACCGTAATCGAGGTCAATCATCTCCTGGATCTGGTCCTCGACCATGCGATCCAGGAGCTTGAGATTCTCCGGTTTTTTTCCCGGGCCGGCATTGAAATGCTGGAGGATCAGCTGCCGGTCGATCAACTGGTCCAGGGCATCCTTTCGCGTCTGCTGGATCTTCTCGAGAAGCACCGGGTCGCTCCGCTCATAGCTCTTCAACAGGACGTCGATGTTCCTGCCCACCATCTTGTCAATATCGGTATAGGTGATGATATCGTCGTTGACCACCGCCGCGATCCCATCCACGCTCACCGGGGCGGCCCGCAGTCCCCCGGCCGCCAGGAAGCACACCCCTGCCATGACGAGATGCCATAAATTGGATGAATTGCAGGGCGTCCGCCGCGGCGGACGCCATCTGGAAAACGGCGGCCTAGAAGGCCGCCCTACAAAAGCAATGTCTGTTCTGTTTCGCACTCAGTAATCCTGACAATCCATCCCCTTGGAAGCTAAGATCTTCGGTGGTAGGGTATAGTGCCAGAGGGCCGGGCGCGCGCAATCCAAATTTTTCGCCACGGCGCTGACGGTGCCCGCCGGGGCGAGGTCTCGTGGGAGCGGAAGGTCTCGTTGGAACGGACGGGAGCGGACAGCGCCCTCCAGGTTGTGCTTGGGACAGATGCAGGTTATACACGACGTCATGATGAGCGCCGCTTCTGTGGAAGGGTCACACGGTCGCAAGATCACCGGACCCCTCGTCATCTGCCTTTCCCTCGCGGCAGGGACGGCGATTCTCTACCTGCCCATGTTCAACGCGGACTTCGTCTACGACTCGCGGTCGCAGATCCTCATTGACGGTTACATCCACGATCCACGCAATCTGCCGGATGTCCTCTCGTTGAACGTGTTGACCCAGGAGGCGCTGGACAACGCGCGGCCGGTTCACCTCCTGTCGTTGATGCTGGATTCGTTCTTCTGGGAAAAGGATCCCCTCGGCTATCATCTCACCAATATCCTGCTCCATATCGCATGCTCGGTGGCTCTCTTTTTCTTGATCCACAGGTTGTCCGGAGAAGGAACGCGTCAGGGAATGCGAGACGCTGCGGTTGGGGAGGAGCAACACACCCTCCGTCCCTGGCTGTGTGGCGCCATCGGCGCGTTTTTCTTCGCCTTCCATCCCGTGAACAGCGAGGCGGTGTGCGAGGTGAGCTATCGCGAAGATTTGCTGGCGACCTTTTTTCTGCTCATGGCTTTGCATCTGGGGATCCGGTTCTCCCGGCGTTCGGGGTTCTCCAAACTCGGCGTTGGATTCGGATGTGTGCTGGCATGTTTGCTCTCCGTGGGATCCAAGGAAACCGGCCTTGCCGCACCGCTGGTTCTACTCGGGTACTGGCTGCTCTACCGTCCTCAGGAAGTTCAACGCGGGTGGCCATGGCTCCTGCTCGCAAGCACGGTTGTCACCGTTTCCTTCCTCGTGGCTCGTCTGGCACTCAACCCCACGCCATCCTGGGTGGGGATCCATGTGCCAACCTGGCTCGGCGGATCCTTTGGCGAGATGCTGAAGCTGGAGCCCCGCCTGTGGGCCCTGTCGCTCGGTCTCATCATTTGGCCCGTGGACCTCTGCGCGGACTACGGACTGTGGTCCATCCGCAAAGTCGGCCTGTCCCTTTCTTTGCTCGTTCTCGTCCTTGTCCTCGTCGTCCAGGTCGTTCTCGCCCGGCGAAACAAAACTTTGGCCCTGGCCTTTGCCATCTATTGGCTGGGTTACCTGCCGGTCTCGAACCTCGTGCCGATCTACGTCCCCCTGGCTGATCACTTTCTCTACCTGCCGATGGTGGGTGTCTGCCTTGCCCTGGCCGGGCTTGCAGCGCATCCATTCATCTGGCGCACCGGCAGGCCGCTGCTCTTGATCGGCATTGTGTTGATGCTTGTCATCGGTCTGGGTCACCTCACCTCTCGTCGAGCCGAGGCTTGGAGCAATCGGGTGAGGTTGTGGGAAGACACCCTCCAGAAGAATCCCCGTTCCTACACGGCGGCGAACAACCTCGGGTTCGCACGCCTCATGAGCGTACCAATCACAATCACAACCCGCTGGGCCGCCGCCGACCCAGCCGTTCAAGCGTGGACCGAGGCCATCAGGCTCTCAAACGGCCAAGCCGCCGATTCCTGGGCCGGCCTGGCGATCGGCCTCTGGCGATCGGGAAAGTCTTACCAGGCCGAGGAGGCATATTCACGAGCCATCCAGCTTGATGCCCGGTATGGCGATCCCGATTTGTTGGTAAAATCGCTCCTTTGGGAACCGGACCACGCCCGGTTGCTCAAGGCGGTGCGCGCCTCGACCTCGCACCAACCACCGCCGGTTAAACAACCCTGAAGACGAGGGGTTTGATCTCCCGTCGGCTGCAAGCCGACCAAGCGCACCCTCGATGGATGAATCGTTTCTCGGCACTTTCCCCTTGGAGGGCGGTCCCGCCCCCAAGGCGGGATCGCCGCCTGGGTGGGGGGAACGATGAGGCTCGCCTCCTCAGGTCCCGAGCCGCCGAACGGGGCACGCCAGTGGCGTGCTCTCCCCACAAGCCCCGAGGTCCCTCAGGAAGAAATCGCCGACCTCTTCTCCTGCCATTCCATGAACCATGCAATCCAGATGCAGGCTTCGTACATCACGATCAAGGGGCCGGACATGAGCAGGAGGGAGAGGACGTCCGACGTGGGCGTGAGAACGGCGGAAACAATCACGATGATGATCACCGCGTAACGACGAGACCGGGCCAGGATGGAATGACTGAGCACGCCCGCCCGCACCAGCACCAGGATTACCAGGGGCAATTCGAAGGACACTCCGGTGGCCAGCATGAAGTGGCAGACAAAGCTCACGTAGTCATCCAGGAAATAAAATTCCACCTTGCTCCCAAGCTCTTCCGACCACTCGCGTGAAACCTTCAGGAACATCGGCAGCATCACGAAGTAGCAGAAGAATACCCCGGCCAGAAACAAGAGTGACCCGAGCCAGAACGCGATCCGGATGTAGCCCCTTTCCTTGCTGGTGAGAGCGGGGAGGATGTACGCCGCGAGGAAATAGATCAGCGCGGGCCCTGAAACCACCATGCCCGCGTAGAGGGCGATCTGGAACGCGATGGTAAAGGGCGCACCGGGACTCGGGATCTTCAGAAAGCCCTGGGTGTTCTCGATCCCGCTGCGACGAAGAGGTTCCGAGAGGAAACCGAGAATCTCCGTCCGGTACGCAAAACACAGCACCCAGGCGACGGTGATGGTGATCAGCAGCTTGAACAGCAACCACCGTACATCCTCGATATGTTCGAGGAAGCTCTTCACCGGCCCCTGACCCTCCGATTCCGGGTCGGATGAGATATCGGACATCGTTGGGTCATCATTCAACCTTCAGCTTTCAACTTTCAACCACTTTCAAATGCCAGCGAACACCCCTTCAATTCCGCCTGGGGAAGCCGTCCGACAATCTCGAACCCGCCGCCTCTCTCAATTGCCATGTCCTCTGTCCGGATCCAGGCGCATGAGTCCACATTCGCCAGGTCATGGATTTCCAACACGCCGCGCGAACCCCTGGGAACACCCCGCCGCGAATCCGGCGCCACGACCCGGTGCCGGCACCATGGTGGGAACCGGAATACCGGCTCTGCCGATATTGCTGCCGCGCCTGCTGTTCTTATAGGAAATGAATACGCCTGGGAGGAGACTTCGCACATCGAGTATTCGCCCCGTATCTGGAGGACAGCCACGCCGAGGACTCGTGCCACGCACCGGTACAGCTCCGCTCGTCCAAGCGAACGACTGCGGCCCTTGTAACCGCCGGTCTCCAACACCAGCGCGCGGGATCCCAGCCGGAACCGCCGCCGATGCGCGACACACCAGTCGAGGAAATGCATCCAACCAAAGGCGGTGCCGAAGAGGACGGCTGGTTGCGGGTTCCGGGCAAGTCGTTCCAGAAACGCCGCAAAACCGGACCAATCCCATCGCCCGCTCCGCATACACCAAAAACCACGCCCATCACCGAATTCATCCATGAGCAATTGCACCATGGAGGAAAGCGAGGAGCGTCGCGCCTCCGAAAAAGAGGGCATCACTCCTGCGAACGCGGCGCCGGACACCCGGCCGTTGTCAAAACCGCTCTCCCGCAAAAACCAGCGCCAGCCTTCGATCACGCTTGCCCGGTAAACCGTCAGCGAGCGAAAATAATGCCGGCTCGTCCCGGCGATTCCACCCGGTCCCGGCCGAAAGACCGCGCGCGGCGCTGGCATACGCATGCGGCCTGTGGTGCCGCTGGATTCGAAGAAGGGATGCGCGCGCGCCACGCGGAAGGCCGCCACCACGGATTCCTTGAAAGCCACGATCGGAAGCGCGGGGAATCGAGTCTGATTTCGTCCTCCGCCACCGCTCTTTTTCTCGGAGTGAACCCACCGCCGATAGACCGGATTCTTCCGGCATTGGTGGCGATAGACCCGTTGGGCGAGTGAATCCCACCATCGCTTGTTCCAGGACACGGTCCTGCCCTTCCGGATCCGCTCGAGGATTTCAAATGCCGGATGCAGCACCGGAGGGCGCCGTTTCATCCGCCTTCGTCCCGCACTGCGGGACTTCGGCGGACAAGTCGTCCCCGTGGGCGGGTGATCCGGCCCGTTGTAGGCCGCGCGGCCCTGCGCGGCGCGTGGGACGTGCATGACTCCGGCCTTTTGCCCGGATGGCGAATCAGGCGGATGTGGCTGCATGAGCCGGCTGAGTTGTGGCCTCCGCCTTCTTCGCCGGCTGGACCGGTAAAGCGCACACCGTCTTCAGCGAGAGAAGCGTGTACACCTTCACCGGCTGCATGCGTCCCTTCACCTTGATGTCTCCTTTCAACTCCACCTCCACGAGGTCCTTGACCAGGTCATGGACGGTTTCCGTGATCAGGATGTCTGTCTTGAAGTCTTTATTCAACCCCTCCACCCGGGCGGCGACATTCACCGCATCGCCGATTACGCCGAATTCCCTTCTCTGTTTGGAGCCAAGGTCTCCCGCCATCACCTCCCCGTGATTGATGCCGATCCCGATCCGGAAGAAGGGCTTCCCGCGTTCCTCCCAGCTCTTGTTGAGCTCTGCGAGGCGTTCCCGCATTTCGAGAGCGGTTTTCACCGCACCCCAAGCATCTTGATCTTTCCCTTGCGTGGTCGGGTTGCCATACACGGCCATCACCGCGTCTCCCACGAACTTGTCGAGCGTCCCTTGGTTATTGAACACACACTCCACCATGGCTGTGAGGTATTCATTGAGCTGTTCGACCAGAGGCCCCGGCTCACTGTTTTCCGTCATGGTGGTGAAACTGCGGATATCCGAGAAGAGAATGGTGACACTGCGTCTCTGGGGGGCAAGGACCGCATTCACATCCTGACCGCTCTTGATCAACTCATCCGCGATATTTTGCGACACGTAGCTGCGAAGCATCCCACTCACCCGGCGCTTCTCGAGCTGTTCCCCGATTGCCTGCCCGGTGACCACCGTACAGGTGCTCCCCACGATCAGAGCCACCACCGGCACAAGGGCGATGAAGAAGTCCATGTAGACGAAGCATGCCTGTGCCAGAGCCAGGTATATTACCAGCGTGAAGAAAGCTGGAACCAATTTCCCCGCCGGGGATTTCGGCAGCGGCAGGACACAGGCGTAGACGATGCCCACCCCCACGATGAGCACAAGGCTCCAATGAAGTCCCATGCCCTCGAGAATCCGACCGCTGAGGATGGTACTGATCGCATGCATATGGATATCGGGTCCATACATGAGGTTCTGGTTGCCGGTCCCGAACGGAGCCCGATGTTCATCGTGAAAGACATTCGCTCTGGGACCGATCAGAACGATTTTGTCTTTGAAGAGCCGGCCGCCGTAGAGGGGAGGCCGTTGCGGTTCCCACGCCTTCGTG
>Ga0247727_10018806_pt1 | contig 10801 bp, 12 predicted proteins | sample WisWelCaveWW1625_FD_202498 | JGI IMG/M metagenome (GOLD analysis project Ga0247727, IMG submission 202498) | Biofilm microbial communities from Wishing Well Cave, Virginia, United States - WW16-25 | ecosystem: Environmental > Aquatic > Deep subsurface > Groundwater > Cave microbial mat | place...
CCGGGGCTGATGGGGTTCGGGAACGGGGCGAACCCGGCGTTCATCACCACCCCGGTGGGATTCAGAAATACGCCCGTGCCCGTGAAGGTCGGCCGGCGCACCGCAAAGAAGATGCCGTACTGATCGGTCGCCACGTTCACCGCGCCGATCTGGGCCCCCACGATCGTGTTCGGGCGCGCCGCGCCGCCGACACTCACCGACACCCCCAGCGCCATGTTGCTGACCCCTTGCACCGGCAGCGGCGCGATCGCCCCGGTGCTGTCGGAGTTCACCGTGTAACTGTTCACGCCGGTGAAGTCGAGCAGCGTCGTGTCCTGGTGCAGGCGCTCCGAGAGAAGTACTCGGCCGGCGCCCCCGGCCGCCAGCGAGCCGCTGGCGGCGCTGAAACTCGCCCCCGCCACGGTCAGCTCCGCAACCCAGTAGCCGCCCTCGAACGCCGCCGCCGCCGCCGAGGCGCTGAAGTTCTTCGTCGCCACGAAGATGTCCCGGCCGCCGGTAGCGGTCGAGACACCTAGTATGTAGTTGCCGTCCTGGGACACGAAAATGTCGCGAATGCCCGAAAACAGGCTGGCCGCGGACCCGAAACTGGCCGTCCCGGTGCCGTCGCCGTTGATCGCGTAGGTGACGGCCGTGGCGTCCTGGCTCACGTTGCGGCCACCGGCCTGGTCGGCCGCGTGGCCCACCACGCTCGCCCGCGTGAACTGCCCGCTCCCGTTGGCCGTGATCGACACCACGGCCGACTTCATGGCCGCCGAACTCCCATTGGGAAACTGCAGCGACGCCCCGGTGTAGGCGCCGTTGAGGACCGCGTTGGTGACGTTGGCGGTGGGCGCCTTAATGGCCACGAAGAAATCGTTGGTGTTGTCGGAGGCCTCCGTGCTCGATCCGAGCAGCACGTTGCCGTCGGCGCTCAGCCGGGCGACCACCTGCAAGGTGGAACGGATGGGGTTGGCCAGCAATACCGTTCCGCTGGCCGACACCGAGTAGACGCCGTTGCCGGTCGAGGCGCCCGGGGCTCCCGAACCCGTCCCCAGCCGGCCGGTATAGCTGAATCCGCCGGCGCCGTTAAACGTGATCGCGCCGCTGGCGTTGCGGGCATCGGTGGCCTGGCTTTGGGTGGCGGTGACGAGCAAGTGCACGAAGTAGTACTTGCCGTTGAGAGAGGAATTGCTCAGCGTCTGGGCCGGCGCCACAAAAGCGCTCACAATCCAGCCGCACAGCAGCAGCGGAAGTCTTGGTCTCATGGGTTGAAATCCACCATCCATCTTACCCTGGGGAAACACCTGAACGCTGGAAAAGTTGCCTGCTGCGCCGCTCCGGCCCCAACCCCGACCCTGACCGCCGAGGTGGCCGCCTTCCCATTCCCAATCGGCTTTGAAAGCGTGGCAGGCTGCGGGATAATGGGCGTGAGGAGTCCGCCTATGACTCTGGCTGCCGGTATCGAGTTACCCGAAGAGGAGATCGCCGAACTGTGCCGCCGCTACCGGGTGAAGGAACTGGCTAAGTTCGGTTCGACGGCCCGCAACGAGCTGCGTCCAGACAGTGACATCGATCTGCTGGTGGAGTTCTTTCCGGAAGCCGGGGTTGATCTGGTGCAGCACTTCGCGGCGGAGCGGGAGCTCTCCACTCTTCTTGGCCGAAAGGTCGATCTGGTCTCGAAGCGAGCGCTTCGAAGCGCCCTGCGCAAAGAGGTGCTTTCCCACGCCCGCGTCATCTATGCGGCGTGAGCGGCTCTTTCTCGAAGACATCCTCACGGCCGCCGATGCCATCGCGGAGTTCACTCACGGACAGAGCGCGGGGGCGTTTTTTTGGAACCGCCTGGTTCGCAGCGCCGTGGTTCACCAGTTGACGATCATTGGCGAGGCCGTCGCGCATCTGCCGCCGGAGCTTCGTGAGCGCCATCCCCAGATCCCTTGGGCGGATATCAACGGGCTTCCGCAACATCATCGTCCACAACTACTTCGGAATCGACTGGGAAGAGGTTTGGCGTTCTGCGACGGTACGGGTGCCAGTTCTGCGCTCCCAAATCGCCGAAATCCTTCGGGAGGAGTTTTCCGGCTAAAGTCCAAATAGGGCCCGCCTTGGAATTGACCCCCCAGAACTGCCGGGAATACCTGGCCGCGCGCGGCGAGCCGGAGGCCGCGCGCCTGGCAGTCACCGAGCTCGGCGGCGGGGTTTCCAATCGCGTGCTGCTGGTCGAAGGGCAGGGAAGACGGTTCGTCCTCAAGCAGTCCCTCGACCGCCTGCGCGTGGCCGAGGAGTGGCTCGCCGACCGCTCCCGAATCTTCCGCGAGCGGCAGATCCTCGATGACGTCGCGGCTCTGCTGCCGGCCGGTGCGGTTCCGAACGCGCTCTGGATCGACGAGGCCAACTTCCTGTTTGCGATGTCGGCCGCCGGCTCCGCCGCCAGGACCTGGAAGGAGCACCTGCTGGCCGGCTCCGTCGATGCCGACGTGGCCGCCCGAGTCGGTACCCTGCTGGGCCTGATCATCCGGGACAGTTGGGGCAGTCCGGAAATGGAACGCCGCTACGGGAATCAGATGGCGTTCGAACAGCTCCGGGTCGATCCCTATTACCGGACCGTCGCCCGCCGTCGCCCGGAGCTGGCCCCGGCCATCGAGGAGATCATCGCCCAATCGGCCGCCCGCCGCGTGTCGCTCGTCCACGGGGACTTCAGCCCCAAAAACTTCCTCATCTCGCCCGGCGGCGGGGTCATGGTTATCGACTGGGAAGTGGTGCACTACGGCGATCCGAGCTTCGACGCAGCCTTCTGCCTGAACCATCTCTTGCTGAAGAGCTTTCGGCGGCCCGAGCAGGCCGGGATGCTCCTCGAGGCCGCCCGCGTCTTTTACGCCTGGACCGAGGGACTGCTGCCTCCGCCGGCCCTCGAATGGTTCGAAGCCTCCGCCATAAGGCACCTGGGTTGCCTGATGCTGGCCCGCATCGACGGCAAGTCGCCGGTGGAATACATCCGCGAAGAATCGGCCGCGCAGGCAGTGCGGGAAACGGCGATGCGGATCCTTCGAGAACCCCCGGACGATATCGAGGCATGCTGTAAGATGGTTGGGGAACGGGCGGGACATAGATGAGCTTCCAGATCCAGAAGCTGGCGGCGTGGCAGGTGCTCGATTCGCGCGGCGACCCGACCGTGGCGGTCGAGGTGACGCTCGCGGGCGGCGCCCGGGCGGCCGCCATGGTACCCTCGGGCGCCTCGAAGGGAAGCCACGAAGCCATCGAGTTGCGGGACGGGGAAGGCGGGCGTTACGGCGGCCGCAGCGTGCTCAGGGCCGCGAGCAACGTCAGCGGCGAAATCGCCCAAGCCGTGCGCGGCTCTGACGCCCGCGACCAGGAGGCGCTCGACCGGCGCCTGATCGAGCTCGACGGCGACTCCGGCAAGAGCCGCCTGGGGGCCAACGCCATCCTCGGCGTGTCGATGGCCGCGGCCCGCGCCGCCGCCGTTCAGTCCGGGACTCCGCTGTGGAAGCACCTGGCCGGAAGCCGGACCCCCGCCCTGCCCCTACCAATGATCAATATCCTGTCGGGCGGCCTGCACGCCGGCGGCAACCTCGAGTTTCAGGATTTCCTGGTCGTGCCGCACGGCTTTTCTTCCCTGAGCGAAAGGCTGGAGGCGGCCGTGGCCATCCACCGGAAAACGGCCGAGCTGCTGCGTCAGGGAGGGCACCGGCTCACCGGGGTGGCCGATGAGGGAGGCCTGGGGCCGTGGCTGAAGTCGAACGGCGAGGCCCTGGAGCTGCTGGTGGACTCGATCGACGCCGCCGGCTTCAGTCCCGGCCGCCAGGTGTCGCTGGCCATCGATGTCGCGGCCACGCATTTCTTTGACGACGGCGTCTACCGCCTCCCCAGCGAGGGCCGGGCGTTCAGCGCCGGGGAAATGGTGAGCCTGTTTGACCAGTGGATCCAGAAGTACCCCATCGTCTCGATCGAGGATCCGCTGGCCGAGGACGACTGGGGCGCATGGAAGAAGCTGACCCACGTGCTCGGCGCACGCTGCCGGCTCATCGGCGATGACCTGTTCGCCACCAACCTCGAGCGGCTCGAGCGCGGCATTCGCGAGCGGGCGGCCAACGCCGTGCTCGTGAAAATGAACCAGATCGGAACCCTCACCGAGACCTTCGCGGTGATCGACCGCGCCCGGCAGGCGGGCTATGCGGCGGTCATCTCGGCCCGGTCCGGCGAGACCGAGGATTCCTTCCTGGCCGACCTGGCGGTGGCCTCCGGGGCCGGTCACATCAAGGTCGGCTCTGTTACGCGATCGGAGCGGCTTGCGAAGTATAACCGTTTGCTCGAGATTGAGCAGCGGGAATGGACAGGCTGACCAGGTGGCGCAGCAGATTCAGGTTGGCGTCGATCGACCCGGCCAGGTGTTCGGCGATGCCGGCCAGCAGTTCCATCTGCTCGCGGCGATAGAGCGCCCCGCCGCGCAGTGACTCCGCGGGCAGGGTCTCGGCCAGCGCCAGGTAGTGCCGCACGGCCGCAGCCTTTTCGTCCACCGCGGCCACGTTGCCCCGCTCCAGGTTCATGAGCAGGTCCTGCGCCGCCCGGCACGACAACTGATAGAGCGCTTTCTCGTTCACAACCGGTCTTATCGGGCCGGTGGCGCGATGTTAGAGGAAATTTCACGACGCCGGCAACCGGCGGCAAACTAGGGAAAACCTCCCGGCGGGCCGATAGGTCAAGGGGGGAACCCCCGGCCATGATACGTGTTACCCGGCTGAATCAGCAGCCGATTGTCATCAATGCCGAGTTGATTGAGTACCTGGAGACCACTCCGGATACGGTGATTTCCCTAGTGAACGGGCAAAAGATGACGGTGCTGGAGAGCCTGGACCAGGTGATGGCCCAGATCGTGAATTACCAGCGGGCGATCCGGCAGATGCCGGAGGTTCGCGCCGGCAGGGAGCAGGCGGAACTTGGCTGAGAAAAAGAAGACTGCGGCGAACAGAGCGCTCGACACGGGCACCCTGCTGGGGTTGGCGCTGGCGGTGGGCGGCATCTGCGGCGGGCTGCTGCTCGAAGGAGGCACGCTGCGGGAGATCGCCCAGCCGACAGCGGCCATCATTGTGCTGGGGGGCACCATCGGCGCCACCATGCTGGGTCAGCCGTTTCCGGTTTTTCTGGGCGCCTGCCGCCAGTTGGCTCAAGTGATCTTCGTCATACGAGCCGACGCAGCCGAAGGGGTCCGGCAGATTGTCGAGTTTGCGATGAAGGCGCGCAAGAACGGGATCGTGTCCCTCGAGAAGGAGGTGATGGCGATTCCGGACCCGTTTCTGAAAAAGGCGCTGACGCTGGCGGTGGACGGCACCGAGCCGCAGGAGATCCGGCGAATGATGGAGCTCGAGAGTGGGATCGAGGAGTCGCGGCGCGAGGCGGAGGCCAGGGTGCTCGAGGCGGCCGGCGGCTACGCGCCCACCATCGGCATCATCGGGGCGGTGCTCGGTCTGATCCAGGTGATGAAACATCTCGAGAACATCGAGGAGGTCGGCAAGGGAATCGCGGTGGCGTTTGTGGCCACCATTTACGGCGTCGGGGTGGCAAACCTGCTGCTGTTGCCGGCCGCGGCCAAGATCAAGGCCAAGGCCCAGGCCCAAAGCCGCCTTCGGGAGCTGACCCTGGAAGGGGTCATCGGCATCGCCGAAGGATTGAACCCCAAACTGATTCAAGGAAAGCTGGAGGCCTACCTGGAGAAGCGGCCAGAAGCGGCCAAGCCCGCTCCCAAGCCGGCCCCGGCAGCCGCCGGAGAATCGGCCTCCACCGCATGAGACGCGGCAAGAAAACCGTCCCTCACGAGAACCACGAGCGTTGGCTGGTTTCCTACGCCGACTTCATCACCCTGCTGTTCGCCTTTTTTGTGGTGATGTTTGCCTCCTCGCAGGTGAACAAGAAGAAGGTGGGCAACATCTCCGCCTACTTCGAGGCGTACATCCGGGACGGCACCGCGCCCGCGCCGGGGGCGCTCGATCCGAGCCAGGGCGCGCCCGAGCCGTCCTCGGGCCTGGAAGCGCTGACGCGGGCCGAGCTCGAGAAGGTCGAGACGCAGCTTCGCCAGGAACTGACCGCCGAGATCGGGGCGAGCCAGATGACGCTCTCCATCGAGCCCCGCGGGCTGGTGCTGAGCCTGCGCGAGTCGGCCCTGTTCCCGCCCGGCCGTGAAACGCTGGGTCCGGATTCGCTGCCCATGCTGAGCAAGGTCGCGGCGGCGCTCCAGAAGCTGCCTGACTTTCCGGTGCGCCTGGAAGGCCACACCGACAACATCCCCATCGAGACCGCGCAGTTCCCCTCCAACTGGGAGCTGTCGGCGGCCCGCGCCGTCGCCGTTCTCGAGCTGCTGGAGAAGCGATTCGGGATCTCGTCCCAGCGGCTGGCCGCGGCCGGCTACGCCGACTACCACCCCGCGGCTGACAACTCCCAGGCCCAGGGCCGTGCCCACAACCGCCGCGTCGACATCGTGGTGCTGAGCCGCTCGGCGGCCGAAATGGAGCCTCGGCGCAGGCCGGCCGAACCCGCCCCCGCATCGGCCGACGCCTCTGCACCGGCCGCCACCTCCGCTCCGGCCGGCGTCCCCCCGCCGGCCAGCGCCTCCGCACTGGCCGCGACCTCCACATCCGCCGGCGCCCGCGCACCAGCCGCCGGCCGCGCACCGATGGGGGCCCCGGCATCGGCCAGCGCCGCCTCCCCGCCAGCCGCCGCGCCGGCGCCGTCCGCCGACGCCCGCGCACCAGCCGCCGGCCGCGCACCCCTGGGGGTCCCGGCATCGGCCAGCGCCGCCTCCCCACCAGCCGCCGCGCCGGCACAGTCCGCCGACGCCCGCGCACCAGCCGCCGGCCGCGCACCCCTGGGGGTCCCGGCATCGGCCAGCGCTGCCTCCCCGCCAGACGCCGCGCCGGCGCCGTCCGCCGACGCCCGCGCACCAGCCGCCGGCCGCGCACCGATGGGGGCCCCGGCATCGGCCAGCGCCGCCTCCCCACCAGCCGCCGCGCCGGCACAGTCCGCCGGCGCCCGCGCACCCCTGGGGGTCCCGCCATCGGCCCCCGCCGCCTCCCCACCAGCCGCCGCGCCGGCGCGGCCCACTGGCGCCCGCGCAAAGGACCTGTGAGACTCCTGCTGGTCAGCCACGACCCCGGCTCGGGCGCGGTCCCGGTCGGGGGCTTGCGGGCGGCCGGCTTCGCCGTCGATACGGCCGGCTCCGGACCCCACGCTATGGGCCTGCTCGACGGGTCTCCCTACTCGGTCCTGCTGATGGAGCGCGAGTGCGGCGACCTCGATGCCGTCCGGCTGCTCGAGCTGGCCCGCCGGCGATGGCCGCGGCTGGCGGTGGTGGTGATCTCGGCGGCCGGAACCCCTCAGGATGCCGTTCGTCTGGCAAAGCTCGGCCTCGATGACTACCTGCCGGCGGGCCTGGAGGCCGCAGCGCTCATCGAGCGGCTGGGGGAGATCGTCGAGCTGCGGCAGCGCTCCGTGGTTGAGACAACGCCTCCGCCGTGTGGTCCCCTGTTGATTGGCTCAAGCGGCGCCATGCAGCACGTCACTGAGGTCATCCGCCTCATCGCTCCCAAGCGGTCGACCGTGCTGATCACCGGACCCACCGGCACCGGCAAGGACCTTGCGGCGCGCTGGATTCACGCCTTGAGTCCCAGGGCCCCTCACCCCATGGTCACCGTCAACTGCAGCGCCATCCCGGAACAACTCATCGAGGCCGAATTGTTCGGGCACGTTCGTGGCGCCTTCACCGGCGCTGTCGGGCCCAGGGTGGGACGCTTCGAGCAGGCCCATCGATCGACGTTGTTCCTGGACGAAATCGGAGATATGCCGCTCGACATGCAGGCCAAGGTCCTGCGGGCGGTGCAGGAACGGGAGTTCCAGCGCGTCGGCTCTTCCCAAAACATCCAGGTGGACGCTCGGGTGATAGCCGCCACCAACTCGGACCTGAAGGAAAAAGTGCGGCGGGGGGAGTTTCGCGAGGACCTCTACTACCGGCTCAACGTGGTGCCGATGGTCATGCCCTCGCTCGCCCAGAGGCCCGAGGATGTTCCGCCCCTGGTCGAGCATTTCCTGGACAAGGTGGCGCGGGAGGAAGCCGTGCCGCGAAAGCAGGCTGCCGCGGCGACCCTCGACCGGCTGAGGCGCTATTGCTGGCCAGGCAACGTCCGGCAGCTCGAAAATGCCGTCGCCCGTGCAGTCATCCTGAGCGGGGAGCGCGAGCAGTTGTACCCGAGCGACTTCGACCTGCCGGCAGCCGAGCCGGTGACGCCCGGGGAGCTCGAGGGGGAGCTGCGGCTTCCGCCCGGAGGCCTGGATCTGGACGCGCTCATGGTCCGGGTCGAGCGAACCCTGCTCGAGCAGGCGCTCGAGCGCTCCGGGGGCAACAAGAAACGGGCCGCCGACATGCTGCGGCTGAAACGCACCACCCTCGCCGCCAAGCTGCGCGTGGCCGGGGTGAGATGAATCTTCGTCGAACGGCAACTCTTTACCGCGCTCCGCCCCCCGCCCCGGGCGGTTCTTCAACCACTTGCGTCTGGAATCATTCTTGCTTTTGCCTGATCTGATGCTTGGCTCAACCGCCCTTCTGCTCGAGCGATACCTGGACATCCTGGCTGCGCGTCAGCGAGTCACCTCGGCCAACGTGGCCAATGCTGACACGCCCGGCTACCGGGCGCGGGAGGTCGACTTTCGTTCCGAGATGCAGAGTTTCCTCAACGGCGGAGCGCGGGGACCCTTTCCGGCGGTGACGGCAAGCGAGAGGTGGGGCGAGGGGGCCAAGAACGACGGCAACAACGTAAGTCTCGACCGGGAGATGCAGGCGCTGGCGGAGAACGGGATGCGGTTCTCGCTGGCCTCCCTGCTGCTGCAGAAACAGATCCGCGGGGTGCGCAACGCCATCCGGGAGGGCAGAGGATGAGCCTGTTTTCGGCCCTCCGGGTCAGCGCCACCGGCCTCGAGGCCCAGCGCACGCGGGTGGAGCTGCTGGTTGAGAACCTTGCCAACTCCGAGACCACGCGGACCCCGGAAGGGGGACCGTACCGGCGGCGTGAGGCGGTGTTCCGTTCCGAGCCGCTGCCGGCGCCGTTCGGGGTGATGCTGGCCGGCCTCACCGGGGATCCGCCGGTGGGCGTGGCGGTGGCCGAGATCCGCGTCGACGACACCCCGCCCGAGCGGCGCTACCAGCCCGGCCATCCCGATGCCGGCGCCGAGGGCTACCTGCTGGCGCCCCCGGTGAATCCGGTCGAGGACATGGTCGACCTGATGTCGGCGGTCCGGTCCTACCAGGCCAACGTGGCCGCCATGGGCGCGGTGAAGGAAATGCTGCACCGCTCGATCGACCTGGTGCGCTAAGGCGATGAACGGGATCTCGGGCATTGGCGGCGGGCAATGGCAGACCCCGCCCCCGGAGTCCGGAAAGGCCGGCGCGGCCGGGTTCGCCGACGCCCTGGCCGAGGCTGTGGCCCGGGTCCACCACCTGCAGCTCGATTCCGGAAACGAGGTTCGCCGCCTGCTGGCGGGCGACAGCGAAGACCTGCACCGGACCATGCTCGCCATCCAGAAGGCCGATCTGGCCTTCGAGATGCTGCTCGAGGTGCGCAACAAGGTCGTGGCGGCCTACCAGGAGATCATGCGGATTCAGGTGTAGGGCCCGCGTGGTCTGCGGTGAACAACAAGCATGCCCAAGTTTCTTCAACAGCTCCAAGCGCTGTGGGCCGGCCTGTCGGGGCGCCAGAAGATCAGCCTGGTGCTGGTGTCGGCGCTGGTGTCGGGCGGGCTGTGGGCTTTCCAGCGCTGGTCGGTCGAGCAGGACTTCAAGCCGCTTTACACCGACATGAGCAGCGAGGAGGCTGGCTCGGTGGTGGCCCGGCTGCGGGAGCTGAACGTCCCCTACCGGCTCAACGAGACGGGCGCCACGGTGCTGATCCCGAGCGCGCGGCTGGCCGAGACGCGGTTGCAACTGGCCACTACCGGACTTCCCCAGCGCGGCCGCATCGGCTTCGAGCTGTTTGACCAGACCAAGTTCGGGGCCACCGAGTTTGCCGAGCAGGTGAACTACCGCCGGGCTCTCGAGGGGGAACTGGAGCGCTCCATGCTGTCGCTCAACCAGGTCGAGCAGGCCAGAGTGCACATCAGCCCGGGCAAGGATTCGATTTTTCTCGACCACCAGCAGCCGGCCAAGGGGAGCGTGGTGGTGAAGCTCCGCCGCAGCCAGCGGCTGGACCCGCACCAGGTCCGCGGGGTGGCCTACCTGGTGGCGAGCGCGGTCGAGGGATTGTCGCCGGACATGGTGGCGGTGCTCGACGTGGCCGGAAACCTGCTGTCGCGGCCGCGCCGGGCCGGCGCCGAGACCGGTGAAGAACTCGAGCTGCAGCAAAAGGTTGAGCGCGAGACGGCGCAGAAGATACTCCACACCGTCGAGCCGTACCTGGGAGAGAACAAGGCCCGGGCCAGCGTCTCGGCCGAGGTGGAATTGAATACCGGCGAACAGACCGAGGAAGTGCTCGACCCCAACCCGGTCGTGGTGCTGTCACAAAAAACCGACGAGCAGTCCCAGCCGGCCTGGGCAGGCGGCCCGCCGGGGACTGCTTCGAGCGTCCCTCGGGGCACGCCGCGGCCTCTGGCCGGCGGAACAACCCTCAGCCGCAAGCAGGAGAACTCGTCCTACCAGGTCAGCAAGACCGTCACCCGAACGAGGCTCGAAAAGGGCGCCATCAAGCGGCTGTCGGTGGCCGTGATCGTCGACCACAAGGCCTCCCTGAATCCCTCCGGACAGCGGGTGGTGACGCCGCGCACTGCCGCG
>Ga0247727_10018807_pt1 | contig 10801 bp, 11 predicted proteins | sample WisWelCaveWW1625_FD_202498 | JGI IMG/M metagenome (GOLD analysis project Ga0247727, IMG submission 202498) | Biofilm microbial communities from Wishing Well Cave, Virginia, United States - WW16-25 | ecosystem: Environmental > Aquatic > Deep subsurface > Groundwater > Cave microbial mat | place...
TCGACCTCGGGCCCGGCCATCGGCCGCAATGGTCGCCGCAAAGCGACTATCTCGTGTATATGATCACGGGCGACGACGGCCAGCAATTTCTCGCCGCGGATATTTACACCATCAAAAGCGACGGCTCGGAGAAAACGAACATGACCAACACGGAGGAGCAAATCGAAATGAATCCCTCGTGGGGCCTCGGGAATCGCATCGCCTTCGATGTCATGGACGAAGGCGAGATTTATGTCATCGAACTAGTGCGTTGAACACGAACGTTCGTAGTGATGCCTTCAGGCATTTTGAGTTGATAGGTATAGTGCTTCGAGTTTGGTTTACAATACCCTTTTTTGAAATGTCATCCTGGAAGGAACTTCCCTAGTGCTCGGCTCTCTTCCCAGCGCGAGGGAAGATTCTTACAGAATGACAGCTTGAGGGGAGTTGCCATCAACTTTCAACGAGATAGCAAACGCCTAAAGGCGTCACTACGAGCGCAGCATTTGACCTCAACCGCTGCTTTGCAACTCACCTCTTGCGGAGAAAACATGCCGAACGCAAACGGAAGGAATCGTGACGTCGATACCGCGCGCATAGCCGTGGCGCGCGCCGAGATGGCCCACTCCGATCTCTTCAACGAAGACCTCGCGCCCACCAACCTCGCGCAGCGCAAATGGTCGCGGTGGAACATCGCCTCGCTGTGGATCGGCATGGCCGTGTGCATTCCGACCTACATGCTCGCCGCCGGCTTGATCGACAGCGGCATGAGCTGGCAGCAAGCGCTGTTCACGATCATTCTCGGCAACCTCATCGTGCTCGTGCCCATGGTGCTCAACGCGCACGCGGGCACGAAGTATGGCATTCCTTTTCCGGTTTTGTTGCGCGCCTCGTTTGGCACGATCGGCTCGAATATCGCGGCGCTCATGCGCGCCATTGTCGCGTGCGGCTGGTTCGGCATTCAAACGTGGATTGGCGGGAGCGCCATCTATACTTTGCTCGGCGTGCTCTTTGGCCTCAAGCCCGGCGTGGATGATCAAATCATTTCGTGGCTCGGCATCTCGTTGCCGCAGTTCGGCTGCTTCATGATTTTTTGGCTCATCAACGTTGCCATCATTCTTGCTGGCATCGATTCCATTCGCTGGCTCGAAACGCTGTCCGCGCCGTTTTTGATCTTCGTCGGTTTCGGCCTGCTCTATTGGGCCGTCACCGCCGCGGGCGGAATGGAGGTGATTCTCTCCGCGGAAACCGTGGCGAAAATTAAAAGCACTGCGGGCACGGAGAACGTCTCGTTTTGGAAAATATTTTTCCCCTCGCTCACCGGCATGGTCGGCTTTTGGGCCACGCTCTCGCTCAACATTCCCGACTTCTCGCGTTTCGCGCGCAGCCAGAAAGATCAAATGCTCGGACAGTTTCTCGGCCTGCCCACAACGATGGCATTGTACTCTTTCATCGGCATCGCGGTCACGTGCGCCACGGTGATCGTCTACGGCCAAGCGATTTGGGATCCCGTGCAACTGCTCGCGCGCTTCGATTCGCCGTTCATCGTGATTCTCTCATTGCTCTCGATCATCATCGCCACGCTCACCACCAACATCGCCGCGAACGTGGTTTCGCCGGCGAATGATTTTTCCAACCTCAAACCCACTTTGATCTCGTTCAAAACCGGCGGCTTGATTACCGCGGTCCTCGGCATCGTGATTATGCCGTGGCGTTTGATCGCGGACTTGGGCAGCTACATCTTTGTATGGTTGATCGGCTACAGCGCGTTGCTCGGGCCGATCGGCGGCATTATGCTGTGCGATTATTTCATTCTGCGCAAGCGCGTGCTCAAAGTGGAAGACCTCTATTCGCGCACGGGCATTTACAGCTACACCAACGGCGTCAATTGGAAAGCCGTGCTCGTGCTCTTTCTCGCAGTCCTGCCCAACGTGCCCGGCTTCCTCAACGCCGCTACGAAGTCTGCCCTCTTCCCCGCGTTCTTCGATCAAATTTATACCTACTCCTGGTTCGTCGGCCTGCTGTTGGCGGCGGGTTTGTATTATATGGTGATGAGGAACACGGTAGTGCGGGAATGAAAGCGCGTCGTGATGCCGTAAGAGTTTTGCTGATCAAAATCGGTAACTAGGCGAGCCTCCCATGCCGTGTCATTCAGTAGGAACCCTTTTAAGTACTGGAGTTGATGCCCAGCGCCGAAAAGGTTTCCTTCTGAATGACATATCTTAGAGGGCAATTACCGAATTTGAAAGTCACAACTCATGAGGCATTTTTGAATAAAGACATACACACGCCGGAGCAATAAGGCAAAACGATTGCCGACAAAACTATTCTTTAATCGTTTTGCTGATAAGAGTTTTGCCTTTTGCCCTTTCGTATAAGCAACGAGTTCATTCTTAATCAACTTGCTCACGGGGAGCATTTGCCTCATGCCCAAAAAATCTCAACCGAAAAAGACCGAAGAAGCCTCGACCACTCGCCGCTTCGAATGGTGGAAGCTCGTCTTGCCATTGGTGCTTGGCCTTTTGTTGGCCAAGCCGTGGGAATGGCAAATTTTCGAAGCGAAGCGCCGCGTTTTGAATTGGTGCACCCGATCACGAGGCCGGATTCGGGCCTTGTCATTCGCGCGCAGAACGAGGCCGCGAATCGCAACGCGCCGCTCGATGTCGAGTTCAGCGGCTTGCGTTTTCCTGCCGCCGCGAGGGCGATACCCAACACGAAGCCGCAGCAGTGGCGTTTCGACTGTCTCGCGCACAACTTGCCCGACACTTCTTTGCAAGACGGCCCGCATCTCTTCCGCGTTGGTTTCACCGGCGAAACGGAAATGCCGCCCTTGCGTGTGCTCTTTTCCACGCAAGCGCCGGTCGTTGAAGCAGAAATAACTTCCTCGCCCGAGCGGCCGCAAGATCGCATGCTCTTTGGCCGGGTCGCCAGCAAGCTGCAAGCGCCCGAAGAAACGTTGCGCGTCGAAGTCGCTTTTCACAGCCAGGGCCGTCTCGTCACTTCCGAACTGCCGGTGGAGCGCATCACCGATAGCAGTGGCGTGACCTATTTTGAATTTGAAACCACGGTGCAAGGCCTGCCGCGAATTTCGCCGAGCGACCCGCGTTACGCCGAGCCCTTCTTCGCGTTCCGTGTGCGCGACGAAGCCGGCAATGAATATCGCCAGATGGAAAGCTATGCCCAGTTCATGGCCCCGGGCGACAAATATTTCGGCGTGAATCGCATGGCCGATATTGAAGTGCATCGCCACCCCGAGGACGTGAAGCAGATGACGAAGGTGAAGTTTCGCTTCACGCCCAAACCGGTGACCCTACTTCCCAATGGCATGCCGCCGTTCGAGGTGAAAGTAACGGCCATGGCGCGCAACATCTACCAGATTGATTGGACGAACCTGCCGGTCAACCTCAGACCCGAACAGCCTCTCAGCATTGTCTTTCGCGATGAAAAGCAGATCGGCTTCACTTATAAAAAGCGTTATGAAGATAAAGCTTCGCCCTCGCAAATGTCGCCCAACTATCGCGTGGAGCAGGAAGGCAACGAGGGCCTGCGTTATAGCAGCCCCACCGTGCCCGCAAAGCCTTGGCCCGAGCCGGAACTAACGCGCGCGGAAAAAGATTCTGCTGCGAAAACGCCATTGCCGCAAACGCGAACCGAGCTGCCCGGCCCGCGCGGTTCCACGAGCCGGACGGAGTTGGCGCAGCCGGCGCTGGGCTTGCGTTCAACCTCAACTACTCTGTCCGTCGGGCAAGCGCAAAGGATGTTGAAGGAGAGAGGCTACTTTGATAGCGACTTGAATCAAGAGGGCAAAGGGCTCCAACATCAATACGAGAAACGCAATGCCGGCGGCGAGCAAGTCGTGTATGATGGCGCGACGGGCCGCACGTGGCAGCAAGCCGGCTCGACTGAGTACTTGACTTATGCGAAGGCCCAAGAGTATATTGCCGCATTGAACGCAAAGGGCTTTGCCGGTTATCATGATTGGCGCTTGCCCACGCTGGAGGAGGCGATGTCGCTAATGGAGCCGAAGCAGTACGGTGAACTCTATCTCGATCCGATGTTCGAGCGGAAGCAATGGTGGATTTGGACTTGGGATGAATACAGCACGGGGCGTGCGTGCGTGGTCAATTTCGGCAACGGTAGTTGCTCCCACTACCTTGTTGGCGGTTACGACAACTACGTTCGCGCTGTGCGCTGAGGACAATCGACTCTTTGAGGCTTTGTCTTTTTTGGCTCTTAATCTTTGGCTGTTGCTTTTGCCTTTGCAGAGCGAGCGCTAGCGAGCGGCTAGAAAAAAATTTTTAAAATCGTAGCGCAGTCATCCTGACTGCGTTTGGACTAAGCAGGCTGGAAGCCTGCGTTACGAGGCGAGGCCATGGCCCAATACGAGCACCTTCCCATCTACAAAAAAGCCTACGATCTCATGCTCTATTTCGAAGAGATCGTGCGCAGCTTCAGCCGCTACCACAAAGCGGAACAAGCCGAGCGCGCTAGCCTTCGAACGCGATCATGAAGCCCAGCTTCTCGAGCTCGTGGCCGAGCTGCGGGAGCGGCGTTATCAGCCTTCCACTTCGATCTGTTTTTACACGGACAAACCGAAACGCCGCGAAATTTTTGCGGCCTCGTTTCGGGATCGCATCGTCCACCACCTGGTTTATGCTGCCCTCGCGCCGGCGTGGGAGCGCGTTTTCATTCATCATTCTTACGCGTGCCGCCCGAACAAAGGCACGCACGCCGCGGCCTCAGCTCTTCAGAAAGTCCTCCATCAAATTACGGCCAACGGCACACTGCCCGCCCATTTTCTCAAGCTCGACCTCCACAACTTTTTCATGAGCATCGACCGGCGGCTGCTGTTCGACATGCTGGCCGCGGCCTGCAATGACGACGCACTGCTCTGGCTCTTGCGCGTGCTCGTATTCCATGTGCAACGCGATTAGCGCTCGTCGCCGGCGGGGTAGACTTTGCCGGGTTTATCGTGCGGCCGCAATATACGCTCGTGCGCCGGCGCGTCGTGGGCAATCTCAAAGCCAAGCTGAGAAAGGCGCGCTTGCAATTGTGCCGCCCGGCCGGCGAGCCTCTCGTGGTGTGGCGCTTTCATGAGGAAACGTTGCAGAATTGCCTCGCCACCGTGAACTCGTATCTCGGCCATTTCAAACACGCACACGCACGGCGCTGCGAAGCCCGATTGTGGAAAGAATTTAGTTTTCTGCGGCGCTTTTTTGCTTTATCTTCGCGCCGCCTCGTGCGCCGCGACCGGCCGTTGCGCCGCGTGCTTCGGCTCCGGCAGCAAGTGCGCTGGCTGCAAAGGCATTTCAAAGGCTCTCTTTGCTTGATTCAAATCGGCTGCTATTATGAAACGTTCGACCACGATGCTGTACGCTTGGCGCAAAGCGCGGGCTTGAAGCTGCAACAAAACTGGCGCGGCTTCGCTCAGGGCTGTGGTTTTCACCGGCGCTGGCTGCCCAGGATTTTAGCCCGACTCAAACAACAACGCGTGCCGCTCGTGCTCGTGGCTGAAACCGGACGCGAGCTTTATCAAACCAAAGAACGACTCCCGCAGCTCATGTGGGAATATCCGCAGGGGAAACCCGAACCATGACCACAACTCCCAAACTCTGCTTTGTCATCATGCCGTTCAGCGAGGACAGGAAAGACGTTTATTGGAAGGCGATCAAGCCCGCCTGTGATCAGGCCGGTTTCGAGGCGCTGCGCGTGGACGAACTTGAAGGCGTCTACAACATCAATCAAAAGATCATCGAGCACCTTTTTAACAGCGCCGCCATCATTGCGGATCTCACCGACTGGCGGCCGAACGTTTTTTACGAGATGGGCGTGGCGCACGCGATCGACAACAAAACCATCATGATCATTCAAACCAAAGACAAAGTTCCTTTTGACATGCACAGCTATCGCTGTATCGAATACGTCCAGGATGAAAAAGGCCTGGACCAACTCGCGAAGGCGTTGGCTGCAACGCTGAAAACGCTAGCACAGTGGCGTCGGCATCCGACGAACCCGGTGCAACAGTTTAAGCCGCGTGACGCGTTCGCGCTCGCGCACGAAATGGAAGACTTGCGTCTCCAACTGCGCGAGGCCGAGCAGCAATTGCGCGAGAAAGAAAAGCTCTTGCAAGCTGCCATTACGCCGGCGCAGTGGCAAAAGCTGCAAGCCGAACATGGACAAGCGCAGAACGAGTTGAAGGCCAAAGAGCAAGCCGCGGCGCAAAAGGCCGCGGAGATGGCGGCTTTGCAAAAAGAAGTGGAACGGTTGCGCGCGTTGGCGCCTTCGCCTAAACCGGCGCAAGTACCCAAGCCCAATCTTAAGTTGCGCACCGCGCCGAAGGACAAGCTTTCGGAAGAAGACGTCAAGCAGATGCTCAAGGCTAAAAATTTCTACGATAGAGATTATCATTCGAGCGGCGAGGGCATGGCGCACCAATACGAAAGCCTCGAACACGGCGGCGAGAAGCTTGTCGTTGATCATACCACGGGCTTGACTTGGCAACAGGCCGGGTCCGATAATGCCATCATGTATGAAAAGGCCGAGCAGTATGTGCGAGATTTGCAGAAGAACCGTTTTGCCGGTTATGACGATTGGCGCTTGCCTACGCTGGAGGAGGCGATGTCGCTCATGGAACGCGAAAAGAAGAGCGGTGATTTGTATATCGCAACGGAGTTTGATCGCACACAGCTCTGGATTTGGACCGCGGATAAGCACGGCACGGGGCGGGCGTGGGTGGCCTATTTCGGCGGTGGTGTTTGCATCCACGTTGGTGTTGGCGGCAGCAATCACGTTCGTGCTGTGCGCTGAGGACAATCGACTCTTTGAGGCTTTTTCTTTTTTGGCTCTTATCTTAGCTGTTGCTTTTGCTGTTGCAGAGCGAGCGGCTAGAAAAATTTTTGCGGGAAAAAGCCTTTGAGAGTTTGGCGGCAAATGCGTATCATTTTCCACCGGAATTTTGCACTGGTGATGCCGCCAACCTCCGCCTGATGCTGAAAGCATCAGGCTAGCAGATGAAAGCGATCTGAAGATCGCTGATAACCCGTAGGATCGTAGCCAACTTTAGTTGGCTTGCATCTCCTCGCGTGATGATTCATCCTCACGCGAGGGCGGGTGCGAAAGGGGTGCAAAATTCAGGTTCTGTGAATCCTCTACAAGAGAAAGCGATGAGCCAAAACACCAAACCCCGTCCGAGCTTGGAGCAAGTGTTCGACCTCTTGCGCCAACAGCTTCCCGCTTTGCGCGCCCGCTACGGCGTGCGTTCGCTCGGCGTGTTTGGCTCTTATGTGCGCGGCGAACAGAAGAAGCGCAGCGATGTGGACGTTCTAGTGGAGTTCGGCGAGCATGATATTTCTCTGCTCGAATTTGTCGGGCTGGAGCAAGAGTTGAGCGGCTTATTGGGAATCAAAGTGGATTTGGTGGAGAAGGGAGGCTTGAAGCCAGAGATCGGCAAGCGCATTTTGCAGGAAGTTATTCCGGTATGAAAGCAAAACGAGTGCACACCGATTATCTGCGAGACATCATTGATGCCGCGGAGAAGGCCGGGCGCTTTTGCGAAGGCCTAGATCTGAATGCGTTCATGCTATATGACAAAACTAGCTTCGCGACTATACGCGCTCTGATGATTATCGGCGAAGCGGCGAAGAAGATTCCAAAGTCGTTGCGAGATCGCTATCCCGAAGTACCTTGGAAAGAGATTGCAGGCATGAGAGATAAGCTTACGCACGATTATTTTGGCGTTGTTCTCCGGCGCGTTTATGATACCGTAAAAAAGGATGTGCCCTCGTTGCGGATAGCGATCACTCGTATGTTGACGGATTTAGAAAAAGAAGAAGAGAAGCAAGAATGAGTGCGAACATGGATAGCAAAAGTTTTTCCTCCGACGCGGCCATCGACGGCTTGCTTGACAATTGGACGCAGCATCTCAATCGCGTGTATGGCACGCGCACCGTGTCCGCGAAATATCATGCGATGGAATGGCGCGCGCAGGGTTATACGATCACGGACACGAAGGGTCGCGAGTATCTCGATTTCCTCGGTGGCTATGGCATTTTCGCGGCCGGGCATCGGCATCCGAAAATCGTGCAGGCCGTGATCGATCAGCTTGGCCGCATGCCGCTCGGCTCCAAAGAGTTGCTGCATCCGCAAGGAGGCTGGCTCGCTAAGAAACTCGCGCAGATTACGCCGGGCGATTTGAAGTACTCGTTCTTTTGCAACAGCGGCACGGAAGCAGTGGAGGGCGCGATCAAGCTTGCGCGGCTTTATACGAAGAAGCCGGAGTTCATTTGCGCGGAGAATTGCTATCACGGCAAAACCCTCGGCGCTCTCAGCGCAACGTATCGCAAAAAATTTCGCGACCCGTTCGCGCCGCTGGTGCCGGGCTTTCATCATGTGCCCTTCGGCGAGGCGGACGCAATTGCAGCGGCGATCACGGACAAGACCGCGGCGGTCATGCTCGAACCCTTTCAAGGCGAGGGCGGCATTCGCATTCCGCCGAAAGGATATTTGAAAGCAGTGCGCGAGATTTGCGATCGCAAAAACGTGCTGCTGATTCTCGATGAAATTCAATGCGGGCTCGGGCGCACGGGCAAGATGTGGGGCTGCGAGCACGAGCAGGTTGTGCCCGATATTCTGTGCAGCGCCAAAGCGCTCGGCGGCGGGGTTTTGCCCCTCGGCGCTTTTATCGGCACGGAAAAAGTTTGGGCGCCGTTGAATGAATGGCCTACGATTCACACGAGCACGTTCGGCGGCAATCCGCTCGCGTGCGCGGCCGGACTCGCGACCATTGAAGTAATCGAAGAAGAGAAGTTGCCTGCGCGCGCGGAGCGTGTGGGTGCGTATTTGATCAATGGCCTGAAGAAGGTGCAAGCCCAACACGGCGAGTTTCTCAAAGACGTGCGCGGTCTCGGGCTCTTCGTGGGCATGGAGTTCGTGAACGGCAAAGTCGGCGATCTCGTATATGAATTGTTTCTCGAACACGGCGTGCTCGTCGCCTCGATATTGGCCACGCCCGAAATCATTCGCTTGGAACCGCCGTTGATTATCGATGAAAAAGTGGTGGATGATTTTCTGCGGAGGTTCGAAGCGGCGCTCGCGGAGTTGCCCAAGCGCTTGCGTCTCACGGATTGACCCAAAAACGAGTGAAAGGAAAAACTATGCAAACCAGAGAACAAACTCTTGAGCTTATTCAGCGCCTACCCGAGTCATGTTCCTTTGATGACGTGATGGAAGCGCTTTGGGTACAGCGAAAAATTTTCATTGCGCAAGAGCAAATCAAGGCGGGCGAAGGCATTTCACACGAAGAAGCAAAGAAGCGTCTGGAAAAAAAGATATCGCATCATTTATGAGACGAAAGGCGATCATCTGGAAATTCTGGTCGTCATTCATTCCAGCCGATTGTTGGAATGGCCGCTTTAAGTTTGCTGCGCCATCTTGGTTCGTCACTCAAAAAATATTTTTGGTGAGAAGGAGGATTGACTATGCGCCTCTCGTGGATTGACTTGCACTCTGTGCGACCTCGTGCACTCGGCTTCGACCGCATGCTCGCACTCGCACTCGCGCTCGTCGTGAGCTTGGCCGCGTGTTCCGGCTTTAAAAAAGTCGAGCGCCAAATTTCGACGCCGGAGGCCTTGCAAAAAATGCCGGAGAACCGCCTCAAGCTCATGAGCGCGGCCTCGCCGTTTTTGAAAGCGCACATGCGCAACGGCAACACCTATGTCTTGTCGGCTTGGGGCATGGACGCAACGCGGCAACACGTCAGCGGAAAAGGCGCGCTCTTCAACGCCAAGCGCGATACGCTGCGACAAGGGCAATTTCACCTCGGCGTGGATTCCGTGGTCGTGTTTGAAACCAACGTGCTCAAAAATTCCGGCACGGTTGCGGCATTAACCTTCTACACGGGCGTCACGGCGGCCGCCACGATTTTTTGCCTCACCAATCCCAAAGCCTGTTTCGGCTCATGCCCGACGTTTTATGTTTCCGACGGCGATAGCTTGCGTTTGCAAGCCGAAGGCTTTTCGGCGAGCATCGCGCCCTCGTTGGAGGCCACGGACGTCGATGCGCTCTTTCACGCCGTTGCCGGAGGGCAAGAGTTTGAGATCGAAATGAGAAACGAGGCGCTGGAAACGCACGTGGTTCGCCGCGCCGACCTTCTCGCCGTTCCCAGAGCAAAGGGCCAACGGATTTTTGCCGATCTTGAGGGTCTGTTTTGGGCGAGCACGAACGTGATTCCTCCGGTTGCGGCGAGCGGCGCGGAAGGCGATTGTCTTGCGCCGCTCTTGCACGCCGAGGGCAACGAGCGTTTTAGCCGCGCCGATTCCCTCGATCTCGCCGCCAAAGAAATCCTCGAGCTGGATTTCGAAAATCTTCCGGTGCAAGCTTGCGGCTTGGTTCTCGGATGCCGCCAAACGCTGCTCTCGACGTATCTCTTGTATCAAACTTTTGCCTATATGGGAAACGATGCGGGCTATTGGTTTGCGCAGATCGAGCGCAAGAACATTGCGCAAAATCAAAATCCCATTCACCGGATCATGGGCGGCATCGAAGTCTTGCTGCAAGATGCCAGGGGCGAATGGCAGGCCGTGGCGCAAGTGCAAGAGCACGGGCCTTTGGCAACGGATTTTCATCTGCTCCCGTTAGGCGAGCTTGCGAACCGCTCCGCTAAAATTCGTTTGCGCATGACCAAAGGCAATTGGCGCATCGATTACGTTGCGCTCGCCGCGCTCGCCGACCCGATTCAAGCTTTGCGCTTGCAGCCGCGGCAAGTTCTCAAAGACGGTCTGGTTGATGAAGAGGCGTTGCAGCTGCTCCGTGATTCAAGCCAAGC
>Ga0247727_10018808_pt1 | contig 10800 bp, 9 predicted proteins | sample WisWelCaveWW1625_FD_202498 | JGI IMG/M metagenome (GOLD analysis project Ga0247727, IMG submission 202498) | Biofilm microbial communities from Wishing Well Cave, Virginia, United States - WW16-25 | ecosystem: Environmental > Aquatic > Deep subsurface > Groundwater > Cave microbial mat | place...
TCTGTGATCGCACAAGCAGTGCTGGAACATGTCTTGGATCCGTTCCGCTGTGTTAAAGAGATTCACTCGGTACTGAGACCGGGTGGCTTGGTTTACGCCGAGACATCGTTCATGCAACAAGTTCATGGGGGTGCCTATGACTATCACCGATTCACTTATCCTGGCCATCGAAGGCTGTTCAGGCGCTTCGAAGAGATCTCGAGTGGGGCAGTTGCAGGTGCTGGAATCGTTATGGCATGGTCGTATGAGCACTTGCTTATCTCGCTGTTTGGACACCCTACAAGGGTATGCAATGCTCTGGCGTTCGATTCTTCGGGGTAATACTCATACCATCTGAAGATTAAGCAGTGAAGGTTCTTGTCCTTAGCAGGTATTCCATGGCGGGTGCGAGCAGTCGGTACCGTTTGTACCAGTACTTTCCGATTCTTGAACGAGAGGGATGTGAGATCACGGCTCTTCCACTACTCGGCGACGTTTATCTCGAGCGCTTCTATTCCGGAAAGAGGATCCCGGTACAGGAGGTCATTCGAGGCTATGTCCGTCGGGTATGGTCTTTATTGACTTGTCGGCGTTTCGATCTGATTTGGTTACAACAGGAAGCCTTGCCGTGGATCCCCGATGTGCTGGAAGCGATCCTTGTTCAAGCGAAGGCTCCCTTGGTAGCTGACTATGATGATGCACATTTTCACAAGTATGAATACCATAGATTTTTCTTGTGCCGAAAGCTGCTGGGGAACAAAATCGACCGTGTGATGAGCCGAGCGTCATTGGTCATTGCTGGAAACAAGTACCTGGCCGATCGGGCCTTCGCCAGCGGTGCATCTCGGGTCGAAATCATTCCGACAGTTGTTGATCTCGCGCGATATCAAGTAACTTCCCCTCCAAGGAACAACGTGTTTACCATTGGATGGATTGGTTCTCCGACCACCGCTCATTACCTCACGTCCGTTGATCATGCGTTGAGAGAAGTCTGTTCCGACGGATCAGCTCGCGTGGTTGTTGTTGGTTCATCGACTCTTCGTGTTGACGGTGTTCCAGTTGAAATACGACCTTGGTCTGAACAAACGGAAGTGCAAGACCTTGGTGGGTTTGATGTAGGCATCATGCCGCTCCCTGATACACCATGGGAACGAGGGAAATGCGGCTTCAAGCTTATCCAGTATATGGCTGCCGCGCGCCCCGCAGTTGCCTCGCCTGTTGGAGTCAATTCGGAAATCATCTGTCATGGAACCGAAGGGTTCCTTGCAGCAACGACAAGGGACTGGATCCAAGCGTTCCAGAGGCTCAAACAGGACAGGAATTTGAGAGAGCAAATGGGACGGTCGGGACGGGCTAAGGTAGAACAGAAGTATGATCTCCGTGTTACGGCACCAAAGATCCTTGAATTGTTTCGTGCCGTTGCGGGAATGTGAATGTCATCGCAGGCAGAACTTGAGTAGAGATAAAAAAGGTGGACACCCGCTGGCTTGAACACTGCAGAGAACACGGCTTTGGCACCGACGCCCACAACCCGAGCAGATAGGCCGAAAGTAATCATCGTTGCAAACACGTCCTGGTATCTCTATAACTTTGGAGGATCGTTACTTAGAGCTTTGCTATCAGCTGACGTTCGGGTGATCAGTCTTGCACCGTATGATGAGTTCTCCCGGAAGTTGGAGCAACTGGGGATGCAACACTTGGACCTCAGGATGGGAAGGCGTTCGCTCAATGCGATTGCAGATCTTGCGCTCAGTGTTCGCCTGTGGAGGACTTATTTGCGCGAACAGCCTGACATTGTCTTTCACAACACCATAAAACCCGTCATCTATGGCTCTCTTGCGGCACGAATTGCAAATGTGCCCAGAGTTGTCAATATGATTACGGGGCTCGGATACATCTTTACGCGTAATGGCGTTGTGCAGAGGATCCTTCGACCTTTAGTGAAGGTGATGTACCGCTATGCCTTGAAGAAATCTGATACAGTCCTCTTTCAGAATCCAGATGACAAACGATACTTCGAGCGGCACGGTCTGGTCGATGGTCTGAGCTCAGCGATTACCTACGGTTCCGGTGTCGATTTAGAACATTTTTATTTTGTAGAACCAAGGAAGACGAACGAAGCGTGCACGTTCTTGTTTGTCGGGCGGATTCTACGCGATAAGGGAGTTGTAGAGTTTGTAGAGGCAGCTTCAAAGGTGAAGCGCGACTATCCGATGTGCAGCTTCAAGCTCTTGGGGAGGATCGATAAGGATAATCCCACGCAAATTAAAGAACATAGCATCGATAAGTGGACCAAAGCAGGCTGTGTTGAGTACCTCGGTGAAGTGGAGGATGTTCGGTATGTACTTGAAAAAGCGGATGTTGTAGTTCTTCCTTCCTACCGAGAGGGAGTTCCAAGAGCCCTGCTTGAAGCGATGGCCATGGGGAAAGCCATTATCACTACGGATACCCCTGGCTGCCGAGAGACGGTGATCAACGGACAGAATGGAATCCTCGTCCCACCACGGGAAGTTGATCCCCTAGCTGAGGCTATGATCAGGATGATAAGGGATCCCGAAATGCGAGCGCGCATGGGACGCGAAGGACGGCGGCTGGCTGTCGAGCTTTTTGATGTGAAGAGGGTGATCAAGCAGATTCTATCTGCCATGAACATTCCAAGTGGGCCGGTGTGACTCAGGCAGATGATTCGCGTACTTTCCTGGTGACAGGCGACTCGGGTTTTATCGGGACCTATCTCGCACGCAGGCTCATGCAGACCGGGTATTCGGTCAAAGGGATTGACGTGCTGCCACACTATTCGTCCTGGACAGTTCATCCTCAGATCGTCGGCAATATCCTTGAGCCGGAAGCCGTCCGTCGGACGCTCCGGGACGTTCAATGCATCATTCATCTTGCAGCTGAACACAAGGATTTTGGTGTGTCCCATTCGCGGTATTTTCAGGTGAACAAAGATGGAACGGAGAATCTCCTTCGGTGCGCTGCGGAGCAGGATGTCAAGGAATTTATTTTCTTTAGTTCGGTGGCCGTCTACGGTGAACAGCAGGCAACATCCGAGGACACCGCACCGAACCCAATTACTCCCTATGGTGAGTCAAAACTCGCGGCTGAGAACGCTGTTCGCCAGTGGACCAAGGAGGATCTTTCACGCACCGGGATCATTATACGGCCAACCGTAGTGTTCGGACCAATGAATAACGCAAACATCTTTCGGCTCATTAAACAGGTGTGTGATGGGAGGTTCGTGTGGGTTGGGAACGGCGACCAGATTAAGTCCGTTGCCTATGTGGAAAATCTTGTTGACGCAACCCTTTTCCTGTTGCAGAACGTGAAGCCGGGTCTTGAAGTGTTCAATTACGCAGATTCTCCTCATCTGAGAACACGCGAACTTGTAAATCTGATTGCCAGCAAAGCGGGTGTTCGTATTCCTAGCCTTCACATCCCGGCAACAGTAGCGGTTTCAGCTGCCAAGATATTCGATTTAATCGGGGCGATTTCTGGACGCGATTTTTCACTTACTTCATTACGAATCAAAAAGTTTAGCACACCGACGTACCACACGGCAGAGAAAATTAGAAGGTGTGGATTCACACCATCTTACACAATTGAAGAGGGTATCGAAAAGAACGTCCAGTGGTACCTGAACCATTACAGATCGATGAATACCTCTTTCGAAATCTCTGAATAGGTGAGCAACCGTGGATGCGAGGAAAGAAAGAATGATCCTTCTGGTCACCGACTTCCTGGCGATCGCTCTGACGTGGCTGATCCATTACGTAATACGAGTCCAGAGTGGCTGGATCCACATTGCCCTACAGCCCGATCTCTGGCTTCCGATGGCGGCAGTGTCAGTGTTCTGGTTGACGTTGTTTCTTCTCGCCGGCCTCTATCGCCCCTGGTATGCCGCCTCACGGCTGGATGAACTCACCCTGCTATTCAAAGCTGTCTCCTTTGGCTGCCTGTTTCTGTTCTTTCTCGTGTTCGTCGATGACCAGGGAAGCAATGTCCAGGTGAGCTCCCGTCTGCTGATCGCAATCTACTGGACAATCCTGCTTATTTGTGTTGCCGCGGGCAGAATTGCTGTCCGCAGCCTCCAACGCCGACTCCTCATCGCTGGCGTCGGTGCTCACAATACGCTGATCGTGGGAAGCCCAAAGAGAGCGCGGCAGCTCTATGACGAGGTTGTTAAATATCCTGCTCTCGGCTTTCGGGTGACCGGCTTCGTCGAAGTGGAGGGAAGGGAGAAGAAAGGCGCGCACTACAAGGGTGTCCCTGTGGTCGGAAACGTGAACCAACTTGAAGACCTCATCAGAACGTATGATGCGAAGGAAGTTCTGATCGCTCTCGACACTTCCGATCATGACCGTCTGCTCGACATTGTGTCGCACGCCGACTCGCATAACGTGGGGATGAAGATCGTACCAGACTTGTACGATATCATCAGCGGACAGGCTCGAACCAATCAGATCTACGGGTTCCCGCTGATTGAAATCAATCCGCAAATCATGAGACCATGGGAGGAATCGCTGAAACGAGCTATCGACATCACCGTATCACTCGCCGTTCTTGCCTTGGGACTCCCGCTCTGGCTTCTTGTTGCAATGTTGATCAAGATTGATTCTCGAGGGTCGGTGTTTTACAGACAAGATCGTGTGGGAAAGGATGGAGAGATATTCTCCATCCTGAAATTTCGGTCGATGGTGGAGGAAGCAGAGCTTGCCGGCCCTCAATGGGCATGGAAGGAAGATCCTCGCGTCACGCGCTTTGGAAGAGTTTTCCGCAAACTCCATCTTGATGAAGTCCCACAGTTCATCAATGTCCTGAAGGGGGAAATGAGTCTCATTGGTCCACGCCCGGAACGACCCATGTTTGTTGACGAGCTGGCTCGGGAAATCCCTCTGTACAAGCGAAGACTCAAGGTTCGACCAGGTATCACAGGGTGGGCTCAGGTGAAACATAGCTACGACGAATCCATAGATGATGTCCGGAAGAAAGTCCAGTACGACCTCTTCTACATCGAAAACATGAGCCTCCGGATGGATATGAAAATCATTCTGAGTACACTCTACCATATGCTCCTCGGGCGGGGACGGTGATGAATGTCGACGGTCTCCATATGGTCGATGTGGTTGGGCAGTATCGCCGCATCAAGCCGGAAATCGATGCCGCCCTTCAACAAGTGATCGAGTCCGGGCAGTTTATTCTTGGAAAAGAAGTTGGCGAATTGGAGTGCAAGATCGCAGGTTACCTTGGCGTAAAGTACGCCGTTGGCTGTGCGTCCGGGACCGATGCTCTGCTGGTGGCTATGATGGCTCTGGGTGTGGGACCGGGAGACGAAGTGATTACCACTCCGTTTACCTTTGTCGCAACAACGGAAACGATCGTCCTCCTTGGTGCAAAACCGGTGTATGTCGACATCGATCCCATAACCTACAATATCGATCCATCCAGGATTGAAGCGGCAGTGACTCCAAGGACCAAAGCAATCATTCCCGTCCATCTGTACGGACAGTCCGCTGACATGGATCCGATCATGGAGGTAGCTCGAAAACATCACCTCGCGGTGATTGAAGATGCTGCGCAAGCACTGGGGGCGTCATACAAAGGAAAGAAGGTCTGTAGCTTTGGCGATATCGGATGCGTCAGTTTTTTCCCAAGCAAGAACCTGGGAGCCTTCGGAGATGCCGGAATGGTGACAACGAACGACAGCACACTTTGGGAAAAGCTGAAGATGATCGTCGTGCACGGATCAAACATCAGATACTATCACGATATTCTTGGCGTGAATAGTCGTTTGGACACGCTTCAGGCAGCCGTACTGGCTGTCAAGCTCAAGTACCTCGACCGGTGGAACGAGATGAGACGGACGTTCGCAGCGCGGTACGATGAACTCCTGCAGGGCCTCCCCGTGATACTTCCCTATCGCTCACAGGAGTGCTGCCACATCTTTCATCAATACACACTTCGGGTTCCAAACAGGAACGCGCTGGCCGGATTTCTGCGTGAACGAAAGATCCCGCACGCGATCTACTATCCGATCCCTCTCCATTTGCAGAAGGCGTTTGCAGTTGCAGGTGGGAGGAATGGGGATATTCCTATGGCAGAGAAAGCGGCCGATGAGGTCATCTCACTCCCTATGCACACCGAACTTACCGAAGAACAGATGAGCCATGTGGCCGGTGCCATTCTTTCGTTCTATTCATGACTGGTGGCCTCATGGCCATACTCGACACCTCTGAGGAAACATGCTGAAAACGCTGGTGATCATTCCGACATACAATGAGGCTGAGAATATTGCGCGGCTTATCCCTGCAGTGTTGGGCCAGGACCCCGGCATCGATGTGCTCGTGGTCGATGACGCGTCACCCGATGGGACTGCAGAACGCGTCCGCGACCTGAAGGGTTCTTCGACGCGGGTTCATCTCCGCGAGCGGTCTGGAAAATTAGGATTGGGATCGGCCTATGTGGAAGGGTTCAAGTTCGCACTACAAAACTCGTATGAGTACATTTTCGAAATGGACGCCGACTTCTCACACAATCCAAAAGAGATCCCGACTTTTCTCAGCCGAATGAGCGAGTACGATCTGGTTGTCGGTTCGCGGTATATCGATGGTGTGCGCGTTCTGAACTGGCCAATCCAGCGCCTGTTGCTTTCCTTCTGTGCCAACGTGTACACGCGTTTCATGACCGGCCTCCGGCTCCATGACGCCACCGGAGGATTCAAGTGCTACCGCCGCCAGGTGTTGGAAGCCATCGACCTCGACAACATACGGTCCAACGGATATGCGTTTCAGATCGAAATGAGTTATAAGGCATGGAAGAAGGGATTTCAAATTCTCGAGATTCCCATTGTGTTTCTCGATCGTAGGGTGGGAAATTCGAAAATGTCAAAGAGCATCATCTATGAAGCATTTTTTATGCTCTGGAAGCTAAGATTGGAAAGCATTTTTAAGAAGCTCTGAACTCGTGGAGATCTCCGTCATCATCGTGAACTACAACGTGCGCCAGTTCCTGGAGAACGCGCTCTTCTCTCTCAAGCGCGCAATGGAGGGACTTGCCGGAGAGATTATTGTCGTCGACAACGCCTCTGATGACGGAAGTGTGGAGATGCTGAAGGAAAAATTTCCGGACGTTGTTCTCATCAGGAACAAGAGAAACGTCGGGTTCGCACGAGCGAATAATATCGCGCTCCAGCGCGCACGGGGTCGTTACTTCCTCCTGATCAATCCCGATACCGTGGTTCAGGAAGATACCATCCGTGTCATGGTCAGCTTCTTTGATGAAAACGATGATGTTGGCCTTGCAGGCTGCAAGATCCTCAATCCTGACGGCTCATTCCAGCTTCCCTGCAGAAGAAGTTTTCCGACTCCCTGGGTGTCGTTCACGAAGACTGTCGGTCTCAGCGCGCTTTTTCCCCGCTCACGACTCTTCGGGCGGTATAATCTTACCTATTTGAGTCCCGATGAAACGTATCCGGTTGATGCGGTGAGCGGCTCGTTCATGATGTTCTCGCGCAGAACATACGAGCAAGTTGGCGGCCTTGATGAGACATTCTTCATGTACGGGGAAGACCTCGACTATTGTTATCGCGTCCAGAAAACTGGGTTCAAAGTCTTTTATGTCCACGGGACGAAGATCATCCACTTCAAAGGAGAAAGCACAAAACGGAGCGACATTAACGAGATTAGTGTGTTCCATGAAGCCATGCGCATCTTCGTCAAAAAGCATTTCGGTCACTCGTTCTTGTTGAGGCTTTTCCTTTCTCTCGGAATTACACTTCGCGCAGCGACTGCCTTTCTCGGAAGGCTGGGCAGGCCTCTTTCAGTTGCACTGCTCGACTTCATGCTGACGTTCTGTGCTATGCTTCTCGGAGAAATGCTCAGATATGGAGCACTCTTTCGCTTTCCGGAGTATGCATACCCCATCGTATGGATAGTCCCGCCGGCGATGGTCGTTTCGGCCCTCTTTTTTTCCGGTGTGTATACGACCAACCGGTATTCGGTGTCACGGTCCGGTGCTGCAGTCATCATCAGCTATGTGGTTCTCTCTGCAGTTGTCTTCTTTGCGAAAGATTTTGCGTTCAGTCGGATTGTTGTGGCGATGGCGGGAGTCATCAGCGTGCTTGTCATTCCGGGCTGGCGTCTTCTGTTCAGGTTTGCCGGAACGGGGGGGGCGTATGGGAGCTCTCGTAAGAGTCTGTTCGGAAGGCGGACGGTCATCGTGGGGACGGGCCCTTCTGCTCAGGCCGTTTTGAAGAAGCTCCGCGGAAGAGTTGCCGATGGCTATGAGATTCTCGGATTTGTTTCAACGAACCGGCGCCAGATCGGCGAACGGATAGCAGGGCTTGAAGTCATCGGAAGCATCGATAACGTGGGAAGAGTGATCAGCGATCGTAGGGTGAGCGAAGTGATCTTTTCAACAGAAGGACTCTCGTTCACCGACATCCTTTCAGTTATCGGGAGGAGCAGCAGCAGAAGTGTGAATTTCAGATTAGTGCCGAACAGTCTGGAAGCCATTATTGGCAAAGCAAGCATTGACGAGCTTGATGCCATCCCCCTTGTTGAAATCGAATATAACATTCACAGACCTACGAACCGCCTGGTGAAACGTCTGTTTGACATTCTGCTTGCGATGGTGTTGGTTGTTACCGTTTATCCCTGGAAGCTCCTATCCTGGACCCTCGGAGGTAAGAAGCGAGAACCTGAAGCGAGGCCGTCGTGGATTTCTTTGCTGCCACAGATTCTTCTGGGAAAGCTGAGCTTTGTCGGCTTACCCTACGATGAGTCTCGTGAGGCGAGTCGCGTTCCCGGCGTCGGTCTGAATGGTCAGGCTTCGTACTTGGGGCCCAGAGGATTGACCGGGCTTGTTCAGCTCCATGAGCATGAGAAACTGGATGCAGAGGAGACCGAGAAATTCAAGCTCTACTATGCGAAGAACCAATCTTTGATCCTTGACATTGAGATCCTCCTGAAGACGATGCTCGGCAGAAAGTGAGTGACCGATTGACCAAGACTATTCTTGAGTTTGAAAAACCGATCTACGAGCTGGAACAAAAACTTGAAGAACTGCGCCGGTACGCCGATAATCCCGACATTGCTGCTGAGATTACAAAGATTGAAAAACGCGTGAATCAGCTGCAGGCAAACATCTTCTCGAGTCTTACGCGATGGCAGCGTGTTCAATTGGCGCGCCATCCCGATCGTCCATACACGCTCGACTACATCAACCTGATGACAAAAGGATTTGTAGAGCTTCATGGTGATCGCCTCTTTAAGGATGACAAAGCGATCGTCGGGGGATTTGCCTGCGTTGATTCGTATGCAGTGATGATCATCGGGCACCAGAAGGGGAGGGATACAAAGACCAATCTCTACCGCAACTTCGGTATGCCCAACCCTGAGGGATATCGTAAGGCTCTTCGGTTGATGAAGCTTGCTGAGAAATTTAAGAAACCGATCATAACGATGCTCGACACACCGGGGGCATACCCCGGACTTGAGGCGGAAGAACGGGGACAGGCGGAGGCAATCGCACGCAATCTCTTCGAAATGGCTCGCCTCCGAGTGCCGATTATTGTCGTCATTATTGGTGAAGGTGCATCCGGAGGTGCGTTGGGAATCGGTGTTGGAGACCGGATTCTCATGTTAGAGAATACCTGGTACTCGGTGATCTCTCCGGAATCGTGTTCGAGTATTTTGTGGCGGAGCTGGGACTACAAGGAACAGGCGGCAGAGGCTCTGCAACTTACGGCGCCAGACTTACAGAAGCAGAAGATCATCGATGTCATCGTTCCTGAACCGCCCGGTGGTGCTCACAGAAACCCCGAACGTATGACCGAGATTCTTAAGGAGGTTCTCCTGAACGAACTCAAGACCCTTCTCAAAATCAAACCCGAGAAACTTGTGGAAAAACGTGTTGAGAAATTTTCAAAGATGGGAGCCTTCGCGGGGTAACAATGATTACCCAGGTGACGAACATTCGTGTTCGGTACGCTGATACTGATCAGATGCGAGTTGTCTATTATGGAAAATTCTTCGAGTACTTCGAACAGGGGCGCGCCGACCTGCTTCGAAGCATCGGTCTCCCCTACGGACAAGTGGAGGAAATGGGATTGTATCTTCCCGTGATCGAGGCTCACGCAAGCTACAAACGGGCGGCTCGTTTCGATGATCTTCTCGTTGTCATAACCTACCTCCGCGAAAAACCGGTTGCACGTGTACGGCTTGACTATGAGGTTTTCAAAGAAGGTGGGAAAGAACTTCTGGCGGATGGCTACACCGTTCATAGCTTTGTCAATGCGGTGACCGGAAAGCCAACCCGGGCTCCGGCGCAGTTTCTTGAGGCAATCGAATCGAAGGCTGAGGATTAAACCCATGTAGGGGCGTAACATGTTACGCCCCTACCAATGCTGAACCGCCTAGATGATGATGAACGACGTAACAACTGACAGCAGACTTGATCGGATCGTCGAGCTTGCGTTGCTCGAGGATTCGGGAATGGGGGACCTCACGAGCGACGCGCTCGTTTCCGATAATCAGGTCGGCACGGGACGGCTTATCTGCAAGGAGCAAGGCGTCATTGCCGGACTCGAAGTCGCAGCCCTTGTGTTTCGTCATTGTGATCCCGGTTTGACCTTTGCGCCGGTCATTGCCGATGGTGTTCCGGTTGATCGCTTGCAGGTGTTAGCGACTGTACAGGGTAACGTCAAGAGCATACTCCGCGGGGAAAGGGTGGCCTTGAATTTTCTTCAACGGATGAGCGGGATAGCTACACTCACACGCTCTTATGTTGAGGCTGTGGCCGGAACCGGTGCAAGAATCGCTG
>Ga0247727_10018809_pt1 | contig 10798 bp, 10 predicted proteins | sample WisWelCaveWW1625_FD_202498 | JGI IMG/M metagenome (GOLD analysis project Ga0247727, IMG submission 202498) | Biofilm microbial communities from Wishing Well Cave, Virginia, United States - WW16-25 | ecosystem: Environmental > Aquatic > Deep subsurface > Groundwater > Cave microbial mat | place...
GGCCTGCGAATCATTCGCAGGATCTGGAGGCGAAGTGGGTCTTTCACTGAATGAACAATGGTTAAACCTCTTGTATTTCAATTTTTAATTTCTAACTCCTTCTTTTGGGCAAGCTGGTTCTTGCCCTCAGGTTTGCGCCCCGGCTCAAGCACGCACACCGTTTTCAGGGATAAAAGGGCATAAACCTTCACTGGTTGGACACGCCCCTTGACCTTGATATCCCCGCGCAATTCGACTTCCACGAGATCCTTCACCAGTTCGCACACTGTTTCCGTGATGAGGATGTCGACCTTCTGTTCCTTGGTAAGGCTTTCGACACGGGCGGCTACGTTGACAGTGTCACCGATCACACCGAATTCTGCCCTCTGCTTGGACCCGATATCACCGGCCATCACATCTCCATGGTTGATCCCTATGCCGAATCGAAAGTGGGGACGCGCTTGTTGTCCCCATTGACTATTGAGTTGCTCCAGTCGCTGTCGCATGCCGATAGAGGTTTTCACCGCACACCATGCATCCTGCTCCTTACCCTGTGACGTGGGGTTGCCATAAACGGCCATCACGGCATCGCCGACAAATTTATCGAGCGTGCCATGATTATTGAACACGCACTCCACCATTTCGGCAAGGTATTCATTCAACTGTTGGACAAAGGGGCCGGGCTCGCTGTTTTCCGTCATGGTGGTGAAATTACGGACATCCGAAAACAACACGGTAACGGCGCGTTTCTGTGGAGCCATCAGGGTGCCTACGCTCTGACCGCTCTTAATCAGTTCATCGGCCACATTTTTCGAAACATAGCGTTGTAACATGCCGCTGACCCGGCGCTTTTCCATTTGTTCCGTAAAGGCTTGATACATTGCAACGCTGGCCGCAGCGCCAAACACCACGATTTCAATGGGCATGATTGGAAGTAGGAAACCGCACCATGCGAACAGTACGTAGGAAATTCCCAAATAGAGACCTGCGCAAATAATCATGGACAGGAATTTTCGCCAGACGGATTCCCCCGAGTACAAAACTGCCGAATACAAAATCCCGATGCACAAAATAAAAGCCAGTTTCTGGCGATCGGCGAATTCAGAAATGTGATTTCCATACAGAAAAGTTGAAATGGCATTTGCATGAACTTCCACGCCGGGCATAAACCCTCTGCCACCACCATCGGCAAATGGAGTCGCATGTTCGTCGTGCATAAAGTTTCCTTTTGGCCCAACAAGAACGATTTTGTTTTTAAAAACATCCCAGCCACGTGGACCACCCGGATAAAAGGGCTTCTCCCCACTCTGATGTGCCGGGTGAAAAATCTCGTAGTAATTCACAATCGGGAAGGAATTGGGAGGCCCTACGAAATTAATGATGCGTGCTTCGACGTCGCCAGGCAATTGGATGTCCGTTCGTGCTTTATGAATGCCAAGCCCGTCGATTGAATAATAAGATCCCAGCTGGGCATGTGCCCGCCGGATACTTCCGTCAGGATCGTTGAAATAATTAACAATTCCTACAATTTGATTGTCATCCACGTTATCCGGAATTAATGTAGCAGGGGATTGCACCTGGCCAACTTCGTAGAGTTCTTGATTCGGCCGGTCGGCGATGTAATTTGCGCCCAGAACCACATGGTCTGCATGACTCGCAATTGCCCGAGCAAATGCTTCGTCATCTTCTTTTCCGTATTGGCTTTCTGTAAGAAAAAGCAGATCAAAAATAATGACCTTTGCCCCTGCCTGAACCAGGCGTTCAACGAGCTTTCCGTGGAGCTTACGCGGGAAAGGCCAGGTGCGCATGAGCGCCATGTCCGGGTTGGCCTTGAAGAAATCCTCATCGTAAGTGTCGGAAAGCATGGATTTGTTGTCCACACCAACGATGACTACATCCGGATGAGGCGTCAGTGAACCGCGCCACGAAAAGAGTTGGTTGATTGCATAACCTTCCGTTTTGTGTAACCACAACGCCCCCCACCACTGGATAACAGTAATCGCAATCACCCAAAAGAGGGTGATGAATATGGGAGGGTACCTCAGCAGCTGATGCAGCGGCGGAATTTTGAACCCGAGAGCTTTCACAAACAATCAAGCATGTTAAGCAATAACCAACCCGGCTTCCTGGCAAGAGTCAGAATTTATCACATTACACCATGTCAGATGTATCGAGCGAGGATGGGTCTTAGTTTTTCAACGGTGGCTTCCGGCCAGAATTTGCGATCGGTGATGACGGCGGTCTTGAGAGCCTCATGGCATGACCAGTTGGCATCCACTGGAATCTTTGAGATCACGTTGCGCACAATCGCCTTGGCCGTTGACGCATTCTGATTCAATCGCTGGATGATCATCTTCACTGTAACATGTTCCTCATCCGTCTTCCAGCAATCGTAATCCGTCACCATGGCCATGGTGGCATAGGCCATCTCCGCTTCACGCGCCAGTTTGGCCTCACCCAGATTTGTCATGCCAATGATGTCGCATTTGAGCCGGCGATACGTATGCGACTCCGCGCGTGTGGAAAAGGCAGGCCCCTCCATGTTGACATAAACGCCATTCAAATGCGCCTTTGAAGTTCGATGGTCGATGGTCGATGGTCGACGGCCGGGTTTCCTTGTAGACTTGGCTGTGGACAGAACGGAAACGGCTGCCTGGTAAATCAGCTTTTGGAGCTCGATACAGATCGGATCGGCAAACGCCACATGCGCCACGATTCCCTGACCGAAGAAGGTGTGTTCGAGTGACTTCCTGGTCCGGTCGAGGAATTGATCCGGCAGCACGATATCCAATGGTCGATATTTTGCCTGGAGACTGCCCACGGCGCTGACACTGATAATGAAACGCACTCCCTGCGATTTGAGCGCCCAGATATTGGCTCGATGATTTAATTCCGATGGTAAAATACGATGGCCGCGTCCGTGTCGTGGAAGAAAAACGACCTCGCGTCCGTGCAGGCGCCCGGTGAGGAATTCATCGGAGGGGTCACCAAAGGGGGTCGTGATGTGCACCCAACCGGTGTCTTCCAATCCTTCCATTTCATAAAGTCCCGAACCGCCGATGATTCCGATCATAAGAAGTTGAAAGTTGAACGATGAAAGTTGAAAGGAAAGCAATCAAGCCCCGTTTTTCAAACTCCGACGAAGACCACTCAACATCTGGATGATTTCCGTACAGCGCTGCTCAAGCTCTTGGTGTTGGCCCTCAGCAACCAGCTTCTGGTGCTTCGCGACTCGCAGGAGAGATAACACCTCAAACGTGGAGCCCGTCGAAATCTCGATGAAGCGGCAAAAGTCGGGCTTGGATGACCTCGAACTGCCTTCCGCCAGATTCGAGGATATCGAAACAGATGCTCGCCGGACTTGCGAGGCAAGACCAAATACTTCCTCTCTTGGAAAAGAGGCTGTGCATTCGTAACAGCGGTTGGCGAGCGCAACGGCTTTGTGCCAAACATCAAGCTTCTCGAAATTTTGCACGATAGCGCTCTCTTTCAACTTTCAGCATTCAACCTTCACATCTCTTCAGATTCCCAGCATCTTACAATTCTCACGCACATGATCCGCGCTTGCCTTGAGAAGACCCAGCTCGCTTTCCGTCAGCTTCAATTCAATGATCTTTTCCATTCCATTTTTGCCGAGGACACACGGGACACCCACAAACATATCCTGGATGCCATATTGGCCGGCACACCAGGCAGCACAGGGTAAAACTCGCTTTTCATCATGAATGATGCTCTGCACCATCTGAGCCACCGCGGCTGAAGGCGCGTAATAAGCCGAACCAGTTTTGAGAAGACCGACAATCTCGGCGCCACCATTCCGGGTACGGGTTACAAGGGCATCGAGTCGCTCCTTTGGAATCAGATCCTGAATGGCGATACCGGAAACCGTGGAGTAACGGACCAGGGGAACCATGTCATCACCATGTCCTCCCAGCACCATCGCCTGAACATCCTGATGGGAAACGCCCAGTTCCATGGCAATGAAACAGCGGAAGCGGGCGCTATCCAGCACCCCCGCCATCCCAATCACCCGGTTTTTTGGAAAACCGGTCTTCGTGCCGACCAGACAAGTCATGACATCCAGTGGATTGGAAACCACGATTACGATGGCATTGGGGGCAAACTTTTTGACGTTATCGGCGACCCCGCCGACGATATCGGCATTGGTTTTAAGCAAATCATCCCGGCTCATACCGGGTTTTCGCGCGATACCGCTGGTGATGACCACCACGTCGGAATTCCTGTAATCCGCGGCATCATTCGTACCAGTAATCACAGAGTCGAATCCTTCGAGACAGGCGGATTCCATCATATCCAGGGCCTTGCCTTTGGGCATGTCGGGCACGATGTCGTGAAGCACAACATCTCCCAATTGTTTTTCGGCGATACGTTGAGCGGTGGTGGCGCCGACAAATCCGGCGCCGACAACAGTGATTTTAGGTTTCATAAGATTCTTCTAAATGGTTTTAGACAGGATTAACGAGATTTACAGGATTAAAAATAAGCTGTTGATTTGATCCCACGGACGGGACCAAATCAGCAGCTTTGCTTCCGTTTTCGATATTCTATCAATCCTGTCAAATTTCAAATGTCTTTGGCTGGGTTTTTTTACCTGATAAGGCAAACCGGATGGCTTCCAGCACCTGCGCTTCGGCTTCCTCCCGTCTACCCGGCACGCGGGCCCCCGCCGCTGCGGCATGTCCGCCTCCACCAAATTTTTGCGCGATATGATTGACGTTCACATGTCGGTCCTTCGATCGCAGGCTGATTCGGATGATGCCCTCGTCCTTCAGCTCTTCGAAAAGCACGGCAACCAGGACCGAGCGGATGCTTCGGATATGATCAATCATGCCCTCGCTATCCTCCGGTTTGGCCCCGCTGCGCTGGTAGCTTCCAGCGTCGATCCAAAAGTAGCCGATTCGATCCTGGGAATCGAACTGTGCGGATTGCAACACTTCGCGCAACAACAACAAACGCCGTGGAGGGTGACTCTCGTAGGTAAACCGGGAAAGTTCCCCCAGGTCAATGCCGACTTCCAGCAGTTCCGCGGCAATACGGAAGGTTGATGGTGTTACGGCGGGATATTGAAAGGAACCGGTATCCGTGCTGATGGCCACAAAAAGACACCGGGCCGCCTCCTTTGAAATGGGCATGTTTGCTTTCTTGAGCAGATCGAAAATCACCTCTCCGCAGGACGCACGATCCGGTTCCACATAAGCAAGATCTCCGAAACCGGAATTACTGGCATGATGATCGATATTCACAATGAGCGAGCGGGCATCCGGCTGAAGCGAAATTTTTCCACAACGGTCAAGGCTGGCGTTGTCCACTATGATGCGTACGTCGAAGGGACCGGTTGGAGGAGGGCCGGAGGCGATCCATTCACTTCCCGGCAGAAAGCGATAGCGATCCACAATGCCGTCCACATTCCACAAAATGACCTCCTTTTTCAGCGCTTTCAAGGAATGTGCCATGGCAAGCATGCATCCGTAGGCATCGCCATCGGGGCGGATATGGGTCAGTACAAGAAATCGCCTGCCCTTATCCACCAGCGCACGGAACTTTTCGGCGAAATCAGAAAGCTTTTTCATAAACCTGGCAGAGTCTCTCACAGAGTTCACAAAGAGACCAAAATTCTTTTACCTCCGTTGCTCTGTGCGAGATTTTCATGGTTAATGTACAGATTTTCGCCGGGCAACCGGGGTACAGCCTCCGCTCACATGACTTCCCACCTGCACCAGGATTTCAGCCGAACCCTGTGGCAGATAGAGTTCAACCCGCGATCCATAGCGGATCATGCCCAATAATTCTCCCCGGACGACCTCTTCCTCCGGCAATCTCCATAGGATGATCCGCCGGGCAATCCGTCCGGCAATTTGTTTGACGACCAGCCGCATGCCATCGGTTGTCTCAAGACCCAGGGCCTGACTTTCGTTTTGGGGTGAAGCGTTGGGATCACGCGCATCGAAGAATTTACCGGGCTGAAAATCCACCATTTTGAGTGTCGCATCACAGGGAGAGGGCTGAGTATGAACATCGAAAATCGAGAGAAAAATGCCAATACGCCAGGCTTTTCCCTTGATGAATTTCGGCTCATCCACGATGACAAGATCGGTTACCCTACCGTCCGCCGGAGCCACCAAAATGGACGGATTATCAGGGGCTTGTCGATGTGGATTACGATGAAAGGCGGCATGAATGAGGAAGAGCAGCACGCACGGAATAAAAAACGTCCACCAATGACCCAATCCTGCGATGAGCATCAGGAAAAAGAGCCATTGCAGCAGAGGCATTGCCTCTGCCATCGGTGAGGGTCGAAAATTGCGTTTCATCCTGGCTGCAATTAGAAGTTAAAAATCACTGCCGTCCCATAGGCGGCGGAAATGAGGCTGTTTTGCGTATGTTCCAGAGGAAGATACGGTGGATTGCGGAATAGTGAGTTTAAGAATTTTCCGTGAGGGGAGCACACGCGGCTCGCGTGTTCTGTTTGGCGACCCGCCAAACAGTTTCCCTCCGGAAAATCGGCGAGCCGCCGATTTTGGACACGCGGGCCGCGTGTGCTCCCCATCCATTGTTCCAATTTCATGGGATGGCTCTGGTTAAAAATTAGAAATTGATGATGAACACGGTGCGTTTTTTAGGTTCATACCAATTTAATGACAAACATATTGTTTGTGCCTTTTGTGCTTCTTCGTGGCAAAAACATTTTTGTGGTTAAATACGCCGGTTCCATGCGTCGGTCGCGAACTTACAGGTTGCCAGGTCGGAAATCGAGGTTTCATCGTTCGGAGTCAAATTCAAATCCGTAAAACGCGCCCCACAGGTCTGCCAGGCGCGTCGCAATTCTTCAGGAGAAACCCGCGGACTCCCTTCACCTTGAATGCTTCCCTGATGAAGAAGTCCTTTGCGGGTGATTCTCTGGGCACCGCCGGCCACTTTCATTCCACTGACCAAAACATCGTAACGACTGCTTTTCTGAAAACAATGGGAACCCACCGAACCTCGGACGCTTAATGCCGCGCCTTGATCAGCCAGGGAAAAATCGATGCCTTTTGATTCGAAAACCTTTCCGATTCGCGCATGGACCCATTCGTATCGTTCGAAAACACTTAGTTCCCGCCATGAATGATCCGGAGGCAAAATTACGGTAAAGGTCAGGTCTGAATCGTGAACCACCAGCGCGCCACCGGTTGGACGCCGAATAACGGTGTAGCGCTTTGGAATCTCCGTGGGAAATGGTTGAAAATAGCCGATGGTGACACTTGGCCGATCCCATCCATACATTCTTAAAATGGGTTGGGCAAATCGCTCAGCGTGAATCAAAAGCCATTCATCACACGCCATATTCCATGCAGGAGGACAACGATCATTTTCCAGGAAAAGCCACGATTCCATTCTGCCACACATTCTAGCATGATATCTCCGTGCCCCTACTCCTTGGCGCCAGCTTGTTTGAGCAGGTCGACGATTTTGGCATGGCCACGCTGTTGGGCCAATATCAGCGCGGTTTCGCCCCGACTGTTTTTCGCATTCACACTGGCTCTTTTCCGGATCAGATATTCCGCGGCAACAAGCTGTCCTTGACTTACAGCATCCATCAACGGTGTATTATCTCCAACCCCCTTGAGATTCAGGTCAGCGCCTGACGTAGCCAGTAACTGAACATTCTCATTACGTCCACTTCTTATTGCCAGGATGAGAGGGGTCCAGCCGTCATCCGTTTTTGCATTGGCATCGGCGCTGCTTCTCAGCAGCAGATGGATGACATCCGTGTGACCTGCCTGTACCGCGAACAAAAACGGCGTCCAGTTCTTGTAGAATTTTGTATTTGGATTTGCTCCGGCAGCGATCAGAACCTTGATGGGTTCGATTGAACCTGCGGTCACCGCCAGTTTGAGGGCCTGTGCCAATGTTTCGGCATCCTGTCCTTTGGCCAGGGCTGGGATTGCCTCGAGATTGCCGGTTCCCACTGCGTTCAGCAAGGCGGCCTTGCCGGAAGCATCCTTCGTCCTGGCATCCACGCTCTTGCCGGCCGTGGCGCCTGGCATGGCTCCCGCCTTTTGCAATGCTTCAACGATCTTGTTGCACCCTTTCTGTTGTGCCAGTGTGAGTGCGGTTTCACCACGGTCGTTCCGAGTATTGCAATCAGCCCCCCGGCCAATCAAAAGTTCGGCGGCAGCAAGTTGTCCCTGTCCCAATGATTGCAGGAGGGCCGTGTTCCCGTAGGCGCCCTTGAAATTCCGCGCATCAAGATCCTTTGCGCCACGAATTTGCTCCGGAGAAATGTAATAGGGAGTGCCAACCACCACACCGGACATGGTAAGTGAGGCTCCTTGTTCATCGGTCTGCTTGGCCAGTCCCAGATCGCCCACCTTCAGCTCGCCACTGTTGCTCAGGAAGAGATTTTCGGGCTTGATATCCCGATGGATGATATTGGCCTTATGCGCATAAGCCATCGCATTGGCAACCTTGATGCCGTAACGAATCGCGTCGCCTTCTGAAAACTGGTTGTGTTCCTTCAATAATTGAGCCAGATCACGGCCTTCAACGTATTCCATCACGAAATAACAAACCGTGTCTTCCGTGCCGGCATCCTGCACCGAAATGATATTGGGGTGGTTCAGATGAGCGGCAGCGCGCGCTTCGCGGAAAAAGCGTTCCACATAATCGGCGTTTGCCAGCAGATTCGCCGGCAGAAATTTAATCGCCACATCGCGTTCGAGGGTCATATGACGCCCCTGGTAAACCACGCCCATCCCGCCCTGCCCCAGACGGCGACCAATCACGTAGTGATTGATTTGACAGCCGATCAGGGGATCGGCGTTTGTATCTGCCATGGGTATGCTATAATTCCGGCAGATATTGTTTGCAAATCAATAAGCTGGATAACGTTGCAGTTTTATTTTGACGGCTTTTGACCCGCCTCCGCGCAGGCCTTGTCCATAAGGACGGGGTGCAAAGCACCGCGCTTCGGCGAGGTGTTCGTCTCGCCGTAACAAAAGGGACCATGGCCGTCAGGCCATGGGGCTCCACATAAACGCCGAAAACCGCAGCAGATGAATCAGCGCGCCTGTCAATACACATCCCGCTGATACCGCTTCTCGGACTTCATTTTCTGCACATAAGCGGCCGCATCTTCTGCGCTGAGACCACCCGCCTTCTGAACGACTTGATGCAGCGCCTGGTCCACATCCTTGGCCATGCGGCTGGCATCACCGCAAACATACATGTGCGCCCCTTCCTGCAACCATTTATAAAACTCAGCCGCGTTTTCCAGTATGCGGTTCTGCACATAGGCCTTTTGGGCCTGGTCACGGGAGAATGCCAGATCAAGCTTTGCCAGAGTGCTCTCCTTCAGCATGGCCTGAAATTCATCGCCATACAGGAAGTCGGTGGCTGCATGCTGATCACCGAAGAAAAGCCAGTTTTTGCCCTTTGCTCCCACAGCCTTTCTCTCCTCCAGAAACGCGCGAAATGGGGCAATACCCGTGCCCGGCCCCACCATGATGATAGGACGGTTTCCGTCCACAGGGGGTCGGAAATTCTTGTTGTGATGCATGAAGATCGGCATCGTTGATTTCGAGGGAACACGCTCCGCCAGATAGCTTGAACACACACCCTTGCGCTTGCGGTCATGTGATTCGTAATGCACTACAGCAACCGTGAGATGAACTTCATTTGGGTGAGCCTTCAGACTCGATGCAATGGAATAAAGACGCGGCGCAAGCTTTTTGAGCAAACGGACAAACTCTTCAGCAGAAAACTTTGCCTTGGGAAATTCACGCAGTAAGTCGATGATCTCGCGTCCCCACAAATATTTATCGAGATCTGCGCTGCCTTCCGGCATCAGCATGCGTTTCAGGTTCGAGTCACCGGATTTTTCCGCCACTGCTTCGATGAGTGACCTGGGCGGTTTCGTGATATCGTAATGTGCCGAAAAAGCCTCACGAAGAGGGGCGTTTCCACCCTTCGGAACAGGCGCCATTTCATCACCTTTGCAGCCGAGCACCTTGAGGAGGTCTTCCACGTATTCCGGCCAATTGGTGGGCTGAACACCCAAAGCATCGCCTACTTCATAGGAAAGCCCCGATCCTTCCAACCCAATTTCAAAGTGGCGTGTGTCCTTGTCTGATCCCTTCCCGGTCAGAACACGGTTGACCAGGAGAGGCGCTGGAAAAGGATTCTCCCTGGTGTAAGCCACGGCTTTTGCCGTTGTGGCGCCTTCAGCAACCGGTCCGGTGCCTGCAGCCTCCATGGAGGCGCGCGTATAAAATCCGGCCAGGAAACCATCCAGCCACGTCCGTTGTTGTGGCGTGAAAGGGGCATCATCCGGAATACGTGGCATCTGGGCGGGTGGCATACGTGTGGAAACTTTCCCCTGCTCTCTATACCATAAGCGCGCCTGAATTCAAGAAGGGGTTCGGACACCATCGATTTATTTGCGTGATTGAACCAAAAAACTTTATTTAATTTCAGAACACCCTCTGATGGTTGAATATTGCGAAGATTTTATTTCTTGTTGATTTTGAATCCAGAATGGCGTAATATTATGTAATGAGGGCACCTCCGGAAACTCACCCCTGACCGATGAAAACCATGAAAACCAACTTGGAGACCGATTTTCTGGCAAAACCCGGGCAAAAGCGAGGTTGGCCTTCTCGAAACGTTGCAAGGTTGGGTCAAAAATAATGCAAAAAAGGTTAACGGATGGCAACTTTTGATTTAAAAGCGAGCTGTTTAACTTTTTCCAATCACCCCAAACCACCCTCCCAACCGACTCGCCAAAACCTGCCATGAAAACTTTTAAGGCCAAAGCCGC
>Ga0247727_10018810_pt1 | contig 10798 bp, 12 predicted proteins | sample WisWelCaveWW1625_FD_202498 | JGI IMG/M metagenome (GOLD analysis project Ga0247727, IMG submission 202498) | Biofilm microbial communities from Wishing Well Cave, Virginia, United States - WW16-25 | ecosystem: Environmental > Aquatic > Deep subsurface > Groundwater > Cave microbial mat | place...
CGAACTTGCTGCGCGAGCGCGGCATCGCTCTGACCGGCGACTTGCGCACCGACTACGAGGCCTATGCGCGTGCATGCGCAGCGCGCGCGCGGCTCGCGACCCTGCAGAGCGAGATCGAACGGCGGGAGCGGGAAGAAAAGGCAGCAGCACAAGCGGCCACACAACGCGCCGCCGTCGACGCCGAGTTGCGTGACGCTGCACGCTCGTGCGGTATCAAGGCAGGCGACTTCGCCGCCATGCAGTCGGGATTGCGTACGTGGCTGGCGTCGCGCAGTCAGAAGCTCGCGGTGCACCAGGCCGCGGTCGAAGAGTGGACCGAACTCGAAACGTTGCTGGCGGGACGCCGCCTGCGCGAGGTCGAAACCGAATGCACCGCGGCCGAGGCGCGCGCAACGACGCTCGCGGCGGCGCTCGCATCCGGACTCGAGATCCCATCGGCTCCATCACCAGAAGAACTGTCCGCGGCGGAATCCGCCGAGCACGATGCCGCCGGCGATCTTGCCCGCGTGCAGAGCGAGATGGCGGTGCGCGCTCAGGCCATGCAGCCGGTCGCGGAGTCGGAAGAGCGTTTGAGCCTGGCGCGCGCCGAGTTGCAGCGCATCCAGCGGCTCGACACGACCTTGCAGACCACCCGCACTTTCCTCGAAAAGGCGCAGGAGCGCGTGCACCGCACCATCGCGCCGATCCTGGCGACGACATTGCAGAGTTGGCTCCCCGAGGTTACCGGCGGACGTTACACCGGCGCACTCGTGGACCCGGATTCGCTGGCCGTGCAGGTGCAGGAGCGCGATGGCGCATGGCGCGCCGCCGACTTGCTGTCGCACGGCACCGCCGAGCAGATCTACTTGCTGTTGCGCGCGGCGATGGCGAAGCACTTGGCTGGGCGGCGCGAGTCATGCCCGCTGATCCTGGACGACGTCACCGTGCACTGCGACGCGACCCGCAAGACGGCGATCTTGCAGACGCTGCACATGCTATCGCGCGAGCGGCAGGTCATCGTGTTCACGCAAGAAAACCCGGTGCTCGCCTGGGCGGAGACGCATTGCAAGTCGCCGGCCGATCGCGTCCAGCAACTCGCGACGACATGACAGATTCAGTTGCACGTCCGGGTTCCGCGCGCGCGTTCCCTTGCTCAGGCAACGCGAGCGGCACAGCATCGGCTTCCCGCCCGGCGCACCTACCCATCGCAAATCCCTGCTGCGAGTTGCGCCGCCTTTGCCGGAGGAATAGAGTTAGCCGGACAAGTCAAATGTCGAAAGGGTAGCGAGCATGCTGCGGCTGAGCATCCGGCGGATCAAACCAGAGAAGGAAGCCCGGCTCAGGGAGTGGCTCTCGGAACTCAACGCGAGAGCGGACGAGGTTCGCGCTACGTTCAAAGACGAGACTGTTCGGGCGGAGCAGGCGTACATCATCCCCACTCGCGACGGGCCGCTGCTCGTCTACGCAATGGAGGCTGAAGACTTCGATTGCGGGCGTCAGGCCTTCGCAGCCTCCAAGCACGCGATCGATCACGAACATCGGGCTGTGATGCAGGAGTGCCTGGATGAATCGCTGGAGTTGCGCCCTCTCTACGATGTCGCCGCGACGCACCGGAGGGCCAGCTAACAACGCCGATGGAGCAGCCGGTCCGCTTCGGCCTGTCATGGCAGATCATTCCTTCGGTGTTGGGCCGGATGTGAGCGCGTCGCGCGGGATCGAGTGGCCTGCGTGCGGCGCTCGCGGGTCGGAGTGTTCGCATGATCGGGTCTGCGATTGCCTACTTGGGACTCATCCTGGCTGTCGCCGGAATGGTTCTCGCCGTGAAACCGATTCGACGGCTGCGGATCACAAGGCGTAAGCGCGGACTCGTGGTTGCCGGGGCGGGCGTTCTCCTTGGCATTGTCGGCTTGATCCTGCCAGTCTCCGAGTCGCGAGTCACCCGGGTGGAAACGCGCCTCGACGAATTCGCACCAGCCTGGCAGTTTCGTGAAGTTCACACGATCAAAGTCGCGGCTCCGCCGGCGCGGGTGTTCGAGGCAATCAGACGTGTGCGTGCGGACGAGATTCGCCTGTTTCGTGCGCTGACGTGGATCCGGCGCGGCGGTCAGCCGGCCCCGCGTGGCATCCTGAACGCGGGAACGAGCGAGCCACTGATCGACGTGGCGACCCAGTGCGGTTTCGTGTATCTCGCTGACGACGCTCCGCGCGAACTCGTCATCGGCACGGCTGTCATGGCGCCGCCCGGAACTCATGGGACGCTGACCCCGCAGGTCTTTCAGCAGAGCCTGCCGCCCGGATTCGCCCTGGCGGCGATGAATTTCGTCGTGGCAGCGGATGGACCAGATCGGTCGTTCGTGTCGACCGAGACGCGCGTGTTTGCGAACAGCCCCGCGGTGCGGCGCCGATTTGCCGTCTATTGGCGGGTCATCTATCCCGGGAGCGCGATCATCCGCCGGATGTGGCTGCGCGCGATCGAGCGGCGCGCGACCAACCCGAATGAGACTTGATGTGTGTTGGACCGTCGAGGCGGGTGCCAGGTGTTGGATGGATTGATGTAGGCTCACGCGGCGCGGCAACAGCCTAGAAGGCAAAGGGGAGCGACATGCAGAACGCCGCACAACGTCCGCGCCGCACTCTTCGAAGCGTCGGCGCATTACTCGCGGGCTTGCTTGCGATCGTGATTCTCTCGACCGCCACCGATATGGTGCTGCACGCGACCGGCGTATTCGCGCCGCCCGGCCAGCCGATGGCGAACGCGCTCTGGCTGCTGGCGACGGCGTATCGCATCCTCTACGGCGTGGTCGGTTGCTATCTCGCGGCGCGGCTCTCACCCGATCGGCCCATGCGACACGCCATGCTGCTCGGCATCGTGGGTGTTGTCGTGAGCGTCGTGGGTGCCCTGGCGACGCGCGGCAAGGGACCCGCTTTTGGCCCCACGTGGTATGCCCTCGCGCTCATCGCGATCGCATTGCCGTGTGGCTGGGTGGGCGGAAAGCTCCACGACATGCGCGCCACGAAACACGCCGCTTGAACGCGCGCGATTGGCGCGGGAAACGAGAATGAACATGCGCGCCAGTCAAGCCGAGAAGGCGGAGCGATTCCGCGCCTTGCACGCTGGTCCAGATGCGTTCGTCATTCCGAATCCATGGGACGCCGGCACGGCTCGCATCTTGGCGGGCCTCGGCTTCGAGGCGCTCACGACGACGAGTGCCGGGTTGGCGTTCGCGCTCGGCCGGCGGGACGGTGCCGGCGCCGTGACGCGCGATGAGACGCTCGCCAATGCCAAGGCGATCGTCGATGCGACGGATCTGCCGGTCGCGGCCGATCTGGAGAATGGATACGGCGACACGCCGGAAGCGGCGGCGGAAACGATTCGCATCGCCGGCGAAGTGGCTGGGCTGGTCGGCGGATCGATCGAAGATGCGACGGGCGATCCGCAGCATCCGATTTACGACTTCCAGCATGCTGTCGAGCGCGTTGCGGCCGCTGTCGAAGCAGCCCGCGCCTTCCCATTCCCGTTCGTGCTGGTGGGTCGGGCCGAGAACTTCGTGCAAGGGCGCCCGAACTTGGACGACACCATCCGCCGCCTGCAAGCGTTCGAGGCGGTGGGAGCGGACGCGCTCTTCGCACCGGGGCTCACCAAGGCGGAGGACATTCGAACCGTGTGCGCGTCGGTGAGCAAACCGGTCAACGCCGTCATGGGTTTGAAAAGCGCTTCCTTCTCGGTGGTTGAACTCGCGGCCTTGGGCGTGCGGCGGATCAGTGTGGGGTCGGCGCTGAGTCGCGCGGCATTGGGCGCCTTCGTCCGAGCGGCGCGAGAGATTCAAGAGCACGGTACATTTGACTTTGCGAAAGCGGCGATCTCTTACGCCGAGGCGAATGATCTGATGGTCGGGCCATGAAAGATTTGACGATCGCACTGGAAAACCGACCCGGTGCTCTCGCCGAGATGGGCGAGGCATTGGGCCGCGCCGGGGTGAGCGTCGAGGGCGGCGGCGCTTGGGTCGTGGGCGGCAAGGGCGTCGCCCATTTTCTCTTCGTGGACGGCACCGCCGCTCGCAAGGCGCTGGAAGCGGCCGGCATCCAAGTTCTCGCGGAACGGGAAGTAATCGTGCAGCGATTGAAACAGGATGTCCCCGGTCAACTCGGCTTGCTCACGCGGCGGATGGCAGAGGCCGGCGTGAACATCGAAGTCTTGTACAGCGACCACGACCATCAATTGATCTTGGTCGTGGACGACCTCGCACGCGGGCGCGAAGTTTCCGCGTCGTGGACCCGCGAAATGCAATTGTGAATACCAGGATTCGCGCGAAGCCGTACAAGGAGCGATGATGGATGTAAAACTGCTGATGACGGTTTTTGCGTCACGAGATCCAGCATGAAGATCGTTCGGACACGACGCGGCGCACGCATGGTGGATGGCCGCGATGTGTTGAGTGAGATCCGCGCGTCACCAGGCCCCACGCACAGCTTGTTCGACATCTTGGCTGCGGCCATGGCCGGTCTCGCACGCGGCCCGCGTTGCGCCGTGCTGGGATTCGCCGGCGGCGGCGTGATTGCGCCGCTGCGCGCGCTCGGTTTCGAGCATCCCGTTCACGCGGTGGATTTGTCGCGCGAGGGTGAGCCGCTGTTTCGCGAGTTGTGCGGCGCGTGGGCGGGCGACGTACGGTTGTCCGAGGCGGATGCGGCGGTTTGGCTGCGCCGCTCGCCGCAACCCTACGACATCGTGCTCGAGGATCTCACCCTTCCGGCGCCGGGGGGCGCGGTGAAGCCGTACATCAGTATCGACGAACTGCCGCCACTCGTCGCCGAGCGCCTGACACCGGTGGGTGTCGTGATCGTGAATCTGCTGCCGTATCCAGGGATGTCGTGGTCGGCATTGATCGCGCGCGTCGCGGCGCCGCATGCGAACGCCTGCGTCGTCGAGTGCATCGACTTCGAGAATCGACTCGTGGTCGCGGGCCCGGGTTTGCCGTCGTCGGCGCGTGCGGTGGCGTCGGCCCTGCGGCGCGCACTGCGCGACCTCAGTTCGCGCCAAGCAACCCGCATCACCGCGCATCGCCATCCCTGATCAGATCTCGAACTCGGTTCGGTGGCCGACACCCCTCGAGGAGAGGGGCGCTTGATCAGCCTTCGGCGAGCGGGCGGCGGCCGCCGACGGCGGTGGCGTGGTCGCGGGCGGCTTGTTCGGAGAGGGCGTCGGCGACGGACTTGCCGAGGTAGCGTGCCACCGCCCAGTGGCCGAGGTAGATCAGCGGCGTTGCGAACAGCGCGATTCCCAGCTTCACCAAATAGTTCGGGATCGCGACACTGGCGTATTGCGCGAAGCCCCATTTGAGCGGCAGCGCGAGGCCGATGTACAGCACCACGACGCTGTCGATCATTTGCGAAACGATCGTCGAACCGGTGGCGCGCAGCCACAGCAAGCCGCGCCCGGTGCGATGCCGCAGCGCGTGGAAGATGAAGACATCCACCAACTGCGAAATCAAGAACGCGGTGATCGAGCCGACGATGATCCAGCGGCTCTGGCCGAAGACCTTGTTGTACGAAGCATCATCGACACCGGAGAACGAGGTCGCGGGCACCCGCATGGTCAGCAGCAGAATCACGTACGCATAGGCGATCAACACCACGGTGAGCAGCGTCAACCGGCGCACACCGCGCCGTCCGAAGAACTCGTTGACCAAATCCGTGGTCAGGAAGACCACCGGCCACGGAATGATTCCCACCGACATCGCGAACGGACCGAACGGCCCCAGCTTCCAGTTCGGGTCGCCGACGTAGATCAGCTTCGAGCCGATCATCTCGGCCACGATCGCATTGGTGATGAAGAACCCGCCCAAAATCAAGAAGACGACGTTGGCGCGGGTCACGCAGCTCTCCGTCCGAGGAAGTGGCTCAGTGCGACGCTTGCCAGGCAGCGAGGTTGCGCTCGATCTGCCGTGCGTGTGTTTCGAGGTGTTCGGCGTACGTTTGTAGCCACTTCTCGGCGCTGTAGGCGCCCGATTCGGTGTGCGTGCCGGAACGCGACCACGCGGAGTCGGGGACTCGATGCAGCAGTGCCGTCGTGTGCGCCCGCGCGATGTGTACCGCGGCCAGCGCGAGCGCGAGCGGATGGCTGGCGTAGTCCAGCACGGTCGCCCAGCGATCCTGGTCGTAACCCTGTAACACCGGCTTTTCTTCCGCCAACAAATAGCGAATGCGGAGCGCGGCGTTCATTTCAGAGTCAGCGCAGTGACACACGACCTCGTGTCCCGTCCAGCGACCGGGCCCGGGGCGCCACGAGCGCGCCATCTCCGGCATGCGCGCGATCGCGGCTTCGAGACGGTCCGAGCCGCTCGCATACGCTTCGATGAGCGCATCGCGCTCGACCTTGGTGAGGCTCATGGGTGCGTGCTCATTTCATCTCGAAGGATGTCATCGCGACGTGCTTGGCGCCGTCGGCTTCCAGCACGTTGCCGATCACGGTGATCGCGCCGCCCTTCAGGCGGTTTTCGAACAGCGGCGATTTTTCGGTGACGCCGTCCAACACGTACACGTCGCCGCTCGCCGTCTTCATCGCGGCGGCGCATTCGGACGTCGTGTGGAAATTGCAGTGACCGCAGCCGAGCGTGCCGGCGAGTTGTACTTCTCCCGGGGCGAGCGTCGCGGCGGTGTTGGGCGCGGTGGTCGCGGCATCGGTTGCCGCGGCTGGCGGCGGAGTTTGCGTCACAGGTTCGTCATCGGGCGACGGCTTGCGACTGCAACCCATCGCAAGCACGAGACACAAGCCGGTCATCAAAACGAGGCGCTGCATCGAGGGAACCTCCATCGGATCGGGCGGTAGGATCGGCGCGCTCGGCCAGGATAGCAATCGCCTCGACGGCTGGAAAGCACGGTGTCGGATGGGTAGGAGCGGCTGCGCCGGGCGGTCTGTTGACGAGTGCCGGTGTCGCAGGATGCCGGTTGGCGGCTACAAAGTTGGCCCCGTCACGCGCGTCTCAACGCGGGTTGGGAAGCAGATCCGCCGCGATGCGCGTGTTCGCCGTCAGGATCATTTCCATCGCCACCGCGACTCGGGCGTTGGGCCCCGCCGGCATGCTGTTGCGAAACGTGTCGCGCAGCAGCAATCGCCCGGTCCGCAGATCGTACACGCGCGCCGTGAAGTTGCCCGCCGTCGTCTTGCCGTCATCACGAAACTCGAAGATTCCAGGAACCATGAGGACGTCCGCTTCCATCAACACCTCGCGCAAGCGCGCCACATCGTGCGCTTCCATGAACGAGTCGAGCCCCGGCGCCGCGGTGCCCGGCTTCCAATCATCCTCGAGCTTGGTGATCCGACTCACCAGCAACACCAACTGATGATCGCCGTTCATGCGCGTACGGAGTTGCGCCGACGGAATGCGCAGTTGAAATCTCGGCGTATCGGCGAACGAGCGGTCGAGTCCAATGTCGATGCGCCCCGCGAGATCGCCGGTCATGGGCACGGGTGCGATGGCGAGCACGACACCGCGCGCCGGATCGGGCTGGAATCCGAGGGCCACATAGCGTGCAGGCTCGGGCGTCGCTTGCGTCGTGACGGTGGACAGCGTCGTGTTCGAGCGCGACGTGGTTCCGCCACAGCCGAAGACGGCGGCGCACGCAACGACAACGGCGATGACTCGGAAGTGATGGACGTGCATGGCGATGAATTCTCCAACGGTGGCGGCGCGGCTGCATCGTCACGCCCGGCGCCATCATGCCACGCGGGACGGTGCGAGGGCTAGCGCACCACGGCGATCTTGCGCACTGCATCCTGACGAGATCCACCAGCCGGTGTCGCCTGCAGGCGCACGAAGTAGGTGCCGGACGCGAGCGCGCGGCCGTCATCGGCCGTGCCGTCCCACGCGATCGCGTGCGCGCGCGCCGGCTGCGTGGTGTCCACCAGCGTGCGCACACTGCGACCGCGAACGTCGTACACGCGCAACGTCACCGCGGCGGCGGCGGGCAGCGCGTAGTGCACGGATCCCGACCGCCATGGGTTGGAAAGCGCGAGCGAGAAGCGCGGGCCCGGTGGAGTTGCGGCGGCGGTGATCGCCGGCACACGACGGTACGCCGACATCCCGCGCACGATGCCCCAGCCCATTTCGCGATTGGGAGCGCTCGATTGCGACGCGGTGGCACGAATCGCGGCCACGATCTGCAGCGGCGTCGCATCCGGATACGCTTCCAGCAATAGCGCCACGACACCGGCCACGAGTGGTGTCGAGAGCGAGGTGCCCGAAACTACCGTATAGCTGTCGAAACCGAACGGATCCGCGGCGTACACGAACTGACCGGGAGCCATGACGTCGGGTTTGAGCCGTGGTGGTTTGTCGGTCGTGGGACCGACCGAACTGAAGCCGGCGCGCGTGCCCTCGAAGCTGACCGCACCCACCGCCAGCACGTGCTCGCCGTCCGCCGGCGCGACGAGTGTGTTGCGATAGCGCTGCAGGCCTTCGTTGCCGGCGCCGTTCACGACCAGCATGCCGCGCAGCGCGGCGAGGTTCGCGGCGCGCGTCACGAGCGCGGTCGCGCCGTTCATGTCGCGCCAAGTGTAGCCGCTGCCGGCGGGCGATCGATTCTCCAAAAAGCGCAGCGACGACGACACGATGTCGGCGCCGAGTGCGTCGGCCCACTCGAGTCCGGCGATCCACAAGTCTTCCTCGGATGCGGTCTCGATCGAGGATCGCTCGGTGCGCGCGAGTGCGTAATCGGCGCCGTAAGCAGCGCCGACCAGTGCTCCCGGTCGATTGCCCGCCAAGACCGACAAGGTGTAGATGCCGTGCGATCCGTCGTCGCCGTCGCGAGGATCCACGGCGACGTCGGCTTCCTGTTCGACGAAATCCCAGGTGGCGATGATGTGCGTGTCGTTGAAACAGGTGTGCGCCAGCAAGTCGTAGCCCGCATCGAGGTGCGCCACCGTCACGCCGCGCCCGCTGAGGCCGAGTGCATGCAGTTCGGGAACTTGCAGCATCTGCAATTGATCGTAAGAGGGGCCGTAGTCGATGCCCCCGCGCGCGGGAGGTTGCGGCCGTGTTCGCGGAGCATGCACTTTGTCGAGCGCGGTCGAGCCGCGACCGACCGCGACGCGTTCGAGCGCGCGAACGCGCGGCAGCTGCGCGAGTGAAGCGATTTGCGCCGGCGTCGCTTCGACGCTGACCGCGTTCAGCCAGCGTGATTGCATTCGTATGCGCGTGACGAGTGCGGCGATCGCCGACACGTCCGCGGGTGCAACCGGTTGGTCGTGCTGTGAGGGTGGCGCACCGGCGCGTCGCAAACGCGCCCGTGCCCGCTCGCCGAGTTCGATCGGCGCGAGTTCAGCCGGCTTCGCATCGAGGAACACCCAAACCGGAATCGGCACGCCGGCCGCGAGCCACGGCCACTCACGCGCCAGGCGCGGCCCACACCGCGCGGGCTCGGATCCAGCCGCAGCCAAGGACGGAAGAATCGCCAGCGCTGCAAAAACCTGAGCTGCCGCAACGAACCGCATTCCCGCCGCCCTCGTGGATGTGTGCTGCGAACGCGGCAATATAGTGGTGCCGGCGGCAGTCCGAAAGCGCCGGGAAGGCATGCTGACGAGGTCGCGTGCAGCGCCGTGCTTCACGACGACGTGAGGCGGGCGAGGATGCCGCGCAGGTCGTCGCTCACACCGCCGCGCGATCCGAGGCGCTGCACGGCGTGGCGTTCGTAGTCGTAGGTGTCGTAGGGCGCGGCGCGCGTGATCAGATGGACGTGGCATCCCAGGTGCGCGGGCATGGCGAGGTCCAGTTCATAGACATCGCTACAAACGAGCGTCCGCGCCGGTCCGTCCAGGTCGCTTCCCCACACTTGGCACAGCGCTTCGAAGTACGCGCCGCGTCGCAGGTAGATCGGGCGGCCGAGTCCGGCGGCTTCCTCGGCGGCCGGTAAGCGTGCGAAGGCCTGTCGCCGCGCCGGGTCGAGCCGCGGATCGTCGAACGACAGCTCGCGAATGCTGAACTTGGCGGCGTCGCCCAACACCTTGATCGAATCGCGCCACGCGAAACTTCCGGCGAACAGTTTGTCGAGGCGCTTCTCGATCTTGCCGGTCGGGGAATTGGAGACGAAGCGCACCGTGAGACCGCGGCGAACCAGGTCGCGCAGAACCTCGGCAGCTTCCGGGCGCCAGTCCGACGGCGCCGCATCGTAGGCGCGACCGTGCACGTCGGGCGGCTTGCGGCCCGGCGCCACCTGTCGCATCAAATACGCGGCGGTTTCACCGGCAAGAATGTACGGATCGGCGCCCACGGGCGCGGCAGGCGTTCCGGCCAACATCCATCCCGCCTGCGGCGAACGCGCGCGCACGGTTGCGAGCGCCTGATTCCAATTGGCGGTCGCGCACTCGCCGATTTCGGCTGCGAGCAAGCGGCGAGCTTCCGCGAGATAGGCGTCGGCAGTATCGGTCACGCGCGTGCACGTGCCGTCGAAGTCGAGGACGACGTAGCGGATGCTCATGCGTTCTCCAGCTTGAGAGTGGGGAGGCTAGGGACCGTATCCCCAAGGCGTCAAGCGGTGACCCGTGGGTGCCGTCTCGGCTACCATGCTACTGTGGTCGCATCGGTCGGTTTTCTCGCTGTTGCTGTTCGCAGATGAACGGAACAAAGGAGTCGTGGTGAAGACGTTTCGTGAAGTCCTGCTGGCGAGCTGTTTGATCGCAGCGTGTACGAGCGGCGCCTTGGCACAAGAAACCGCAACGGCTGCCGTGCCGCCGAGCGCGGCGGCCACCTCGCCGAGCGCGTGGAGTTATCTTGTCGAGCCCTACCTGTTGTTTCCGTCCATGACGGGCACGTCCGGGATCCTC
>Ga0247727_10018811_pt1 | contig 10797 bp, 12 predicted proteins | sample WisWelCaveWW1625_FD_202498 | JGI IMG/M metagenome (GOLD analysis project Ga0247727, IMG submission 202498) | Biofilm microbial communities from Wishing Well Cave, Virginia, United States - WW16-25 | ecosystem: Environmental > Aquatic > Deep subsurface > Groundwater > Cave microbial mat | place...
CAACGCGCATGGTACGTCGACGATGGCGGATGCGATTGAGACCAAGGCCATCAAGCAGGTGTTCGGTGAGCAGGCCTACCGCATCCCGGTGAGTTCGACCAAGTCGATGACCGGCCACTTACTCGGGGCAGCCGGCGGGGTTGAAGCGGTGTTTACGGTTCTGGCGCTTCACCACGGGATACTTCCTCCGACGATCAACCTGGACCATCCGGATCCTGCCTGCGATCTGGACTATATTCCGCACAGGGCCAGACCGGCTACGGTGACCGTCGCGCTGTCAAATTCTTTTGGGTTCGGCGGGGTCAATGCCTGTCTGCTCTTTAGAAGGCCCGAGGCCTAAAAAGCCCGTGCGAGGGACGTACTTGCCACTATGACTTCGGCTTCTTCCGCCGACTCGCTCCAATCCTCGTTGGGCCATCGATTCAAGGCCCTTGCCTTGCTCGAGGAAGCCTTGACGCACTCCTCTCTCGTCAACGAACAGAAAACGGCGTTGCCTCAACATAACGAGCGGCTCGAATTTCTCGGCGATGCCGTGTTGTCGCTTGTGATGAGCGAGTATCTGGCCTCCGCATTACCGCAGTCTTCTGAGGGGACCCTCTCGAAGCTGAAAGCACAGGTGGTGAGTGAGGCATCGTTGGCGCAGGTAGCCCGCCGGCTCGGACTGGGGGAACATCTCAAGCTCGGGCGAGGGGAGGATCGTTCGAAGGGACGTGAGAAGGACTCGTTGTTGGCCAATGCGCTGGAAGCGGTCCTTGCGGCGGTTCATCTCGACGGAGGATTCGAAGCAAGCCGCACAGTGACGCGCCACATTTTCGCAGAGGAACTCACGCATATTGCCGCGCAACAGGAGCAGCCGGGAGCAGGCGATTACAAGACTCAGTTTCAAGAGTGGTGTCAAAAGCGGCACGACACATTGCCGCGCTATGCGACCGTTCGAGAAACAGGACCCGACCACCAGAAATTATTCGAGGTGGAACTGTCCATTCAGGGCGAGATCGTGGGCATGGGGTCCGGGCGAAGCAAAAAGGAAGCAGAACAACAGGCGGCGAAGCAGGCTCTCCGACAGGTAAGCCGCATTATTCACGGGGGTTCGTAACGAAACCGCGGAGACGGCACGCGAGACGGGCGCGCGGAGCTCAGGGGACTGGCTCCGACGTCTGCGGCGGTGCCTGTCCCGCTGCTCGTCGGACGGGGACAGGCACCAAAGAGAAGGGTGCCAGTCCCCAGCAGTATATCGACCGACTGAGCGGCGAGCCCACCCGCCGTCAGGCTTGTCGCAGCGGCGTATCGGCGGTTGGAGTAGAAGCCTTCGTGAATTATGCGGGTTAAGGACCTAATACGGTCGTCATGGTAGGATGCTCTCGCAACCAGATCAGTTATTCCAGGGAGGCTGATGATGCAGAGACGAATCATAGTGAAAGTGGTGGCAGTGATGCTCGTGCTCGGTGGAAGTCTGTTGCTGGGTATGGGTACCCTTTTCGCAGCTGATAAGTCTCCAGCGGGAAAACCAGAAGAGGCGAGGGGTCCCAAGGCTATTATCAAAACAAAGTTTGGCGACATGGACATCGTCTTCTTTCCTGAGAAGGCCCCCAAGCATGTTGAAAATTTCATCGTGTTGGCGAAATCCGGCTTCTATAACGGCACGATCTTTCATCGGGTGATTCCAGGGTTCATGATCCAGGGCGGCGATCCCAACACTAAAGATCTGAATAAGCCAGAGACTTACGGCCAGGGTGGGCCGAGCCAGAAGCTCAAGGCTGAGTTCAACGACATTCCTCACAGACGGGGGATTCTCTCAATGGCTCGCACGAGCGATCCCAATAGTGCCGGTTCGCAGTTTTTCATTGTCGTCAAGGATTCGAACTTTCTCGATAAGCAATATACGGTCTTTGGCGAGGTGGTGAAGGGGATGGAGGCGGCGGATAAGATTGTCAGCTTGCCGAAGAACAGCCGCGACCTTCCGACGGAACGGGTCGAGATGACGGTCGTGGTGGTTAAATAAGCGATCCAAGGTTGGAGGGGTATGACGCGTAACTCTGCTGCCATGAGAAGCCTCATGCTGTGCGGAGTGCTGTTGGGGGTCGGCTTTCTCACTGGTTGTGGAGGGAAGGCCGATGTGAAACCGGTTGGTCCTCCACCAAGCCCTGGTCCCAAAGCCATTATCAAGACTAAGTTTGGAGACATGCATGTCAAGTTGTATCCGGACGTGGCCCCCAATCATGTTGAAAACTTCATCAAGCTCGCCAAGTCCGGCTTTTACGATGGGACGATCTTCCACCGGGTTATCCCCGGTTTCATGATCCAGGGTGGTGATCCCAATACCAAGAATTCGCTGCACAAGGATACGTATGGGCAGGGTGGGCCCAAGGACGGGAAAGGCAATCCCATCATGCTCAAGGCGGAGTTCAGCGATACTCCTCACAAACGCGGCATTGTGTCGATGGCGCGAGCAAACGAACCTGACACCGCGGGGTCGCAGTTTTTCATTGTCGTCGAGTCGTCCCCCTTCCTCGATGGAAAATACACGGCGTTTGGCGAGGTGACCAAAGGCCTTGGCGTGGCCGATAGGATCGTGAGCGTGCCGAGAAATGACCACGACTTACCGAACGAGCGGATTGAGATGACGGTGGCGATTGTTGAATAGCACTGCGATCTCACGGACTCCCGTGTTCCTAGCCCGCAATGAGAAAGTGCCTACTCGATGTGCGCTTTGGGAATCCATGAGACCGCACTGCTTGTGGAGCGTCGAGGGTAGAAGAGAGAACGCTATTTGATTTTTGCGATGAATGTGGCGAGACGGGCTCTCTCGGACGGAAAGAACAGAATGAAGTTTAGGCCAAAGGCACGGCCTGCGACCCAACGCACTGAAGCCCGCTCGACTTTCACCGGTGGTGACTGGTTCGGAAGGTGAAGCAGGGCTTGAACGTCGAGTCCTTCCGCCATATTGATATCAGATTCGGCTCGACAGCCGGCCGTCGAGATGTTTGTGACCGTGGCGTCGCCATCTATCTCTCCAGAAGAAAATCTCAAGGTGCAGCGTAACTCCACTCGGCGTGCTTTCCTGATCTTTTGTTCTTTATCTGCGCTCATAGTGTCTGGTCTACCGTCCTCGGGAGCGGCTGTCCGTCAATGGTGGTGTTGACACCCCGGTCCATGGGTATGGGACTCAGGCGCTGGGGGCGGCATGAACTGTTGCCCTGGCAGGATGATGTGGCCCGGTTCACGTTGCTTGGTCAGGTATTCCGCAATTTCCGGATGGTAGGCTCGCACATAGCCGATGAGCCCACCGAGGAACCGTTGTGATTGAAAGTCCGTACCGGAAAATCGTGAAACGCAGGCGATCGCACGGTCCAGTATCTCCGGTGCGGAGAACATATCGGCGATCTGCTGAGGGTTCTGCTTCTTGTACGTGTCGTACACCTTTTCCAAATGTTCTGCGAAGACCGGCATCGGTGCGGCAGGCACATGAAGGGGACTGAGCGTTCGTCTCAACGCCTGCAGCGCTGCTATGACTTCCGCATCTTGCCCGTCTCGGCGTCCCTGGAAGTAACCAAAGATGACCACTTCGACGAGATTGAATAGGGTCACGGCCTTCTCTCCGCCCAGATCCGCTAGTTCGCTATAGAAGCCGCGGCGCACCGGCATGAACTGTTTCGCAAGCCGTTTCTGTTGATAGTCGTTTCCGGACTCGAGATAGACACAGTTAGCCGGGCATGAGACCCGCACGATTCGATGTTCGCCGCAACAGTGGCTGCAGATCAGCCCCGCCAAGGCGGGGCAAGGCCGCTTGCCTTTCCGTTGCGCACAATAGGCGCATTGGTTCATTTTCTTGCGGGCCCTTCCGGTGCCGGTTTCGGTGGTGGGGCGATAAAGCCATAGTCCGCCAACGTCCGTTTTTCTTGCTTGAGCTTCCCACCGCTGGGGGTTTCAAGCCCGTTCATTTCGGCCGCATGGGCCAGTTCAAACGGTACAAGAATGAGGTTGTTGGCACGGTCGATACTCAGATCTCCCGGCGAGGGTAAGAATTCGGCGATGACTTGAAACCGCTTGTCCCAGCTCATGCGCCAGACTTTTCCCGTCGTGAAATCCGACACGTACATATTGCCCCAACGGTCGAAATCCACCCCGCGGAGATTCTGAAAGCGGCTGGACAAGAATCCGTTGGAGAAGAGCTCCGTCACCACGCCTTCCGGCGAGACCTCGGAAATTTTGCCCTTGTCCCAGCTCACCGCAATGATCTGGCCGGACTTGGGATGGACGACAAGGCCTGAGGGGCCCGCCAGGGCGCGATCTGTGACCAGCACGGAAAACGTCTGGGCGGCCGGATCGACGCGGTAGATCGTGTTGGCTTTCTGATCGGAGCAATACAAGTGGCCTTTGCCATCGAAGGTCACGTCGCTCAAGGACGCCTGTGGCACCTCAGGCTGTGAGCTAGCGGGCGATCGGATGGTGAGTGTCAGGACTGGCTTGCCGGTGGTCGTGTCAAAACCCCGTAAGGTATCGAGATCGGCCACGTAGAGCACATGCTCCACCACGGCCATGCCTTTGGGGGCATGGAGGGTGACGTCGCCCTTCCCGCCTTGGATGAATTTCAGATTGAGGAGTTTGCCATTGTGATCGAGTTTGGTGATGAACCCATTGTTATCAGCGGTCTCTGCCTCGCCGTTGACGCTCGAGATGAAATAGCCCTTCTCGATAGGGTCATGCACAAAGCTATAGGGAGATTGCAGTTCCGTTACAGTGATCTGGGCGCCGAGCGGGCTGACGATCACAACGGGTAAGACCCAGATAAGCCAGGCTACTGGATGGCTGATGACGCGTGTCAGAAGGAACATCACGGAGGAGGTTCTACTCACAAGATAGATGGCTGTTGATCGTGGTTGATGGATGCATCGTAGCTGTCAGGCGAAGAGCCTGTCAAGAAATGGACGTAAGGCGTATACGGACGTGAGGGGTAAGGGGTAAGGGCTGACGCCTCACGGCTTGGCAAGTCGTTGACTTGCTCAAAAATGCCCTGCTATGGTGCCGTGATTTTTGAATCAGGTTGAGGTTAAGGCCAAGGCTGAGCAGGCAATGCAGGTGGTGGTTTTCCCTGACCTTAGCCTCAACCTACAGTCTTGTGTGAGGAGGGAATTGTGGCGGCAAGATTGATCGACGGCAAAGCATTGGCATTGCAAGTACGTGAGCGGTTGGCAACCGAATCAGCCGCGGTCTTGGCTAAGACCGGGATGAAGCCCGGCTTGGCGACAATTTTGGTGGGCGAAGACCCCGCCTCGCATCTCTATGTGAAGAGCAAGCAGAAAGCCTGTGATGCGGCGGGCATCTATATCGATGATCACAAATTGTCGGCGAGCACGACGCAAGCAGAGTTGTTGGCCTTGATCGAAAAGGAGAACGCCGATCCCAAGATCCACGGGATATTGGTTCAGTTGCCGCTCCCGAAGCATATCGACAGCAAAGTCGTTCTCGAAGCGGTGTCGCCCGACAAGGACGCAGACGGGTTTCATCCGTACAATTTCGGTCGACTCGTTGAGGGGCATCCGGTGTTTGAAGCCTGCACGCCGAAAGGTGTCATCAAGATGATCGAATCCACCGGCGTGAGTATCGAAGGGAAGCGCGCCGTCGTCTTGGGACGGAGCAACATCGTCGGCAAGCCGTTGGCGCTCATGTTGCTCCAGCGCCACGCCACGGTGACGATTTGCCACTCCAAGACGAAGGATTTGCCGGCGGTCTGTCGCGAAGCCGAGCTGCTGCTGGTCGCGATCGGGAAAGCCAAGTTTGTCACGGCCGACATGGTGCGCGAAGGGGCGGTCGTCATCGATGTAGGAACGAACAAAACTCCTGAGGGCAAATTGTGTGGCGATGTAGATTTTGAGCCGGTCAGTCAAAAGGCAGCTTGGATCAGTCCTGTGCCGGGTGGTGTGGGGCCGATGACGATTGCGATGCTGCTGGACAACACGGTGGAGTCTGCGAAGAGAATGGCGGGAATGATGTGAGGTGGCTGGGTGCTCCTGTGCTCGCGCAACGCGCGGCTTCAGAAAGCCCTCGTTGGACGCGCGCACGATGGAGCAACCCAGCCACCTCTTAGAGGAAAAGGTTAGGGAAGAGCTCATGAGTCGGGAGCCGAAGCGATTACGAGAGGTGCTCGATCAGGGACAGTTTGCTGTCACGGTTGAGTACAATCCTCCCAAAGGCACCAACATTTCTGGCGTGTTAGAGAATGCCAAGCAGTTGGTGGGGCGAGTGCACGGGGTCAACGTGACGGACAACACAGCCGCCATTGTGCGGGCCGGGTCTCTCCCAGTCTGCCGACTCCTCTACGAACTCGGCCATGATCCGGTGATGCAGATGACCTGCCGTGATCGAAATCGGATTGGGATACAGTCGGATCTCATGGGTGCCTCCATGCTCGGCATCCACAATATTCTGTGTCTCACCGGGGACTATCCGACCGTCGGAGACCACAAAGAAGCGAAGCCGGTCTATGATTTGGACTCCGTCCAGGTCATGCAGCTTGTGCAAGGACTCAACAATGGGCGGGATCTTGAGGGGAACAAGTTAGATGGCGCGACGCAGTTTACCATTGGGGCTGCAGTGACTCCGGAAGCCGATCCGTTGGGTCCCATGCTTGCCAAGTTTGAAGTGAAGGTGAAAGCGGGCGCTCAGTTTTTCCAGACGCAGGCGATTTACCATCCGGAGCAGTTTGCATCCTTCATGAAGGCGGTGCGCCCCTTCAAGGTCAAAGTGTTGGCGGGCATTCTTGTCCTCCGGAACGCCAAGATGGCGGAGTTCATGAACACGAATATTCCTGGCGTGTCAGTCCCGCAGGAGATGATCGATGAACTCAGGGCTGCCGGCCCCGAGCGCGCGGAGGATATGGGTGTGGACATCGCGGTGCGGACGATCAAGGCGGTGCGGCCTCATTGCGACGGGGTCCATATTATGGCGATCAAGGCCACGCACCGGCTGGCTGAGATCATCACCAAAGCGGAAGTGGGTTGATGACGATCCCCGAGTTTCAGCGCTACAAGCACGAAAAGAAGAAGCTCATCGTCGTCACGGCCTACGACGCGCTGTTTGCACGCATAGTCGAACAGGCCGGCATCGAGGCGATTCTGGTCGGGGATTCACTGGGTGTGGTCGTGCAGGGCAAAGCGAATACCCTGTCGGTCACGATGGATGACATGCTCTACCACACGAAGCTTGTGGCTGGGGCAGCTCAACGTGCGCTCGTCATCGGCGATATGCCGTTCATGTCCTATCAAGCCGGCAACGAAGATGCCCTGCGTAATGCGGGACGGTTTCTACAGGCCGGGGCTCAGGCAATCAAGCTGGAAGGCGGCGCAGTGGTGGCCGATCGGGTGGCTGCAATGACAAATATCGGCATTCCGGTGATGGGGCATCTCGGCATGATTCCCCAATCTGTTCATCGATATGGCGGCTACAAAGTGCAGGGAAAAGAATCGGAACATGCGCTGGCCTTGCTGAACGATGCCAAGGCCCTTGAAGCAGCCGGGGCCTTCGCGATCGTGCTCGAAGCGATTCCTGCCGAATTGGCCAAGACTATTACAGAGCAGGTGGCCATTCCCACCATCGGGATCGGCGCCGGTCCCCACTGCGATGGCCAGATCCTGGTCCTCTATGACCTCCTCGGCCTTTTCGATGAGTTTGTGCCGAAGTTCGTCAAACCCTACGCCCACCTCAAGGCAGATGCGTTGCAAGCGCTCCGACGCTACAAAGAAGAGGTCGAGCAGGGCAAGTTTCCCTCCGACTCCGAGTCCTACCACTAACAGGCCGCTGAAAAAGGCTAACATTCCACCCGCCCAGCCCCGGCGCGCCAAGACGCGCCCTTCCCCGACCGTCGTTCTCGGGTCGAAAGAATCCTCAACGGGGCCCCGGCCGCCTCACCAACTCGGCGGCGCGCACAGACTTGGTGCTCCTTATTCGTCGCACCGTGCGCCCCAGAGGGTACGCCTCCGGTTCTTTCTCGCCTGCGGCCTTGTTGGATGACCTTTTTGAGCAGCCTGACCGTTACAAAATAGTAGCCTACAGCCGCAACTAGTTTTTCAAGTCCTCAGGCGAAGAAGGGGTCCCAAGTGTGAGGTGAACTTGATAGGGCTCGGAGCTCACAACGGGCGTAGAAAGAGTCCCGTACTTTTTAGACAAAGCGATCACATCGATTCCCATATACAATTGAGGCAGGTTTTGAAGACGTGCGAGCCCGCTACGCGCGAGCTTCTGCGCTGCTTGTTCATTGCCGAGAAATCGCTTGAGGTTGGCGGCGGCGAACTGGATGAGGGCTTGGAAGAAGTTTCCTTGTTCGGTGTCGTGACCAACTGCGTGCCAAAGACCTTCAAAGACTTCGTGGCATTCCCACCAGTAGGCGTAGTTATAGAGGTCGATCCCGTAGAGGTAGTCGTCTGACCGTTCCCATTCTTCCGGTGGAAAGGCTAGGAGCTTCGGCTCGGGCTGTCCTAGGAGTGGCCCTTGGGATCGCGGCGCGGGTGTGGACTCATTCCCGGTACGAATCGATAGGATGGAAACGGCCTCGTTGAGTAACGAGGCCAAGTCGGATTAGGCGGGTGAGGCTCAATCACAGACGCGCTCGTCGGACACCTGCGACCTGGAAGATTTGGCGATCTTCCAGTCGCACTGCGGTCAGTTCTTTTCCCCATACGCAGCCACTGTCGATGGCTAACAGGTTGGGCTCGATGTGCAATCCCAACGCAGCCCAGTGGCCACAGATGACCGTTGCATCGGCATTTTTACGGTTTGGAATGCTGAACCAGGGCAGATGTCCTGCGGGAGCCTGTTCCGGCGGGCCGGAGAATCCTGACATCTTACCGGTTGGGGTGCAGGTTCGTAGTCTGGTCAACACTCGGGTAATACTCGCGAGACGTTCGTTGCCAATCAAGGCGAGATCCCATCGAGGTGAGAGTCCGCGGAAAAGCGCTTCGAGGAGGGTTCGATAGTTCGGGCCGGATAATACCGCTTCGACTTCTCTCGCAAGGTTCACCGCTTCATCGATGGTCCATTGAGGCAAGAGACCTGCGTGCACCATCAGGAACGATCCCTCGCGATAATGAAGGGGCTGACGCCGAAGCCAGCCCATTAACTCTGCTCGATCCTCTGCCGCCAGCACATCCTGAATCGTGTCTTTTGGCCGGAGTGAGACGATGTCTTCTGCGACAGCGAGGAGAAACAGATCATGGTTTCCCAACACGATCTGTGCGGCAGGGCCAAGCTGTTTGATGTATCGGAGGACCTCGAGCGAGTCCGACCCTCGATTCACCAGGTCGCCGACGAACCACAATCGATCTGCCGTGGGATCAAAGTTGATGCGATCGACGAGTTGATTCAGTTGCGTGGAGCAACCTTGGACATCGCCGATGGCATAAGTGGTCATGGATAGGGTGGTAGGTTGCTGAATCGAAATCGTGCGGGAAAGTGTCTCACAGGAATCGTGCTTCGATCACACTTCTGAGTCCGCCGCGCGCGGCGAACGTGCCTGTGACTTTCGCCCATACCGGGCGGCAGGCTTTGACAATATCCTGCAAGATGCGATTAACGGAATTCTCGTAAAAAATGCCCAAGTTGCGGTAGGCATGGATGTACATCTTGAGTGATCTGAGTTCGAGGCACTCCTTGTCGGGCATGTAGTGCAGCGTGATGATGCCGAAGTCCGGAAGGCCGGTCTTCGGGCAGATCGCGGTATATTCTGGGATCTCGATGGTGATTTCGTAGCCCTTGTATTGGTTCGGGAATGTTTCGATGTCCGGTAGTGGAGCGGTAGTACCGCTCTTTGCATGCCGCTCGTTGTAGCCCAGCCGTGTCGCCGACCGAATCTTTTTCCCCTTATGCCTCACCCCTCACCCCTCACGGCTTTTTAGCCGGCTGCGGAAAAACTCCGTGGCACGCTGGAACCGCACTGGTTCACACGGCTAGGATAATAGGAGAACTATGTACAGGATGCTCAAAAAGGCCGTCCAGCAAGGCCGCAGCGAGCGAAGCGGCGAGGCGTACGCTTCGGTACGTTGAGCCTCTGAGCGAAGCGAGAACGATGCTGGCGGACTTTTTCAGCATCCTGCTAGACCTGTTTCATCCATTCCACATGGCCGATTTTTTCCAGTTGAATGTAGAGGGTCACCCAGGGGCAAACCATCTCGGGGTACACCTCACATAAGCCCCCTTTGCGCACGCCTCCGCAGGGGCCATGGCTCATGAACTTCGGGCACTCGGCTTTGAGCGAATTGTCGGGAATCGGGGGGCGCTTATGGATCCCGCCGGCGTGCTGAGCGCCTTCGTCTTCCCCAGGGATGATCACGCGTGTTGGCATAGGGCTCTAGTCTAGACAGGTTTTGTGAAATCGGCAATCTCTCTTTCTAATGCCATGAAGTCGATCATACGTTCGACGACTGCGAAAACATCGAGAAACGTAAACTGTTAGGGCGAATGGCCTACGGGCTTGGGGTGTGCTAGGGCTTCTTTCTGGCATGGTGGGCCTTCTGAGAAGTTGCGTTGATTATCAGGAAGTTATACTATCTTCTGTGGGCATGTGATTCGAGGGTGTGTCGACGTTTCTCATTGACAGTCTTTTTTGGTCTTTGCTACCATGCGCAGTTGTGTGGATAGCTATGAGCGGGTCAGCCCCGTTCATCCAACCTCGAATTCCTGCGGGCTTGTTGCATAGAACTTTGTCTTTCCGAATAGGCAATGGATTTCCGTTGCTACGATAGAGGGAGGTGTTCCGATGAGTCTTGATTATGTAAAGTTTTCCGGTGGATTTGAGAAGTTCAT
>Ga0247727_10018812_pt1 | contig 10797 bp, 11 predicted proteins | sample WisWelCaveWW1625_FD_202498 | JGI IMG/M metagenome (GOLD analysis project Ga0247727, IMG submission 202498) | Biofilm microbial communities from Wishing Well Cave, Virginia, United States - WW16-25 | ecosystem: Environmental > Aquatic > Deep subsurface > Groundwater > Cave microbial mat | place...
ATAGATCATCCATTCGAGCATACCCGAACTCTGCGCTTTTCTCCAATTTTTCGGAGCGCAGGGCATCGGAGCGATCCGTAATGCAGGCTGGAAGCCTGGCTGGAAGCCTGCGCTCCATCTTCGCTAGGCCGCAACAGATTGTTGTACTAATATAGTTGAGCGATGAATTCCTTAAAAGTTCTTTTTATTGCCGCTGAAGTTGCGCCATTTGCGAAGAAAGGCGGACTTGCCGATGTGTGCGGGTCGCTCCCCAAAGCGCTGAAGGCGCTTGGACATGAGGTCCGTGTATGCATGCCGGCGTATCAGCCGATCGAAGAAGCCTACCAGAAGGGACGCTGGAATCTGCAAACGCTTCCCGGGGTGCTGCGCGTACCAACGGGCGCCGGATCACTGTCCGCCGGAGTCTTTACCGGCACTCTACCGGGCAGTGAAGTTCCGGTTTATTTCATTGCGGAGCGCAATCTGCTAAACCGTCCGGAAGTGTATGGTTATTCGGATGATCCCTATCGTTTTTGCTTCTTCAGCAGGGCGGCGCTGGAACTCGTTGCGGCGCTTGACTGGCGTCCGGACGTGATCCACTGTCACGACTGGCACTCGGCGCCGGCGCTCGCATGGCTGAACACAACCGGACAAATAGATCCTTTCTATCGTGGCCTTCCCAGCGTTTACACAATTCACAATCTCGCTCACCAGGGGCGGTCCGTCAGAAAAGTGCTTTCCTATCTTGGAGTCAGCAGTCCTCCGATGCACGAGGAATCGCCAAACGAAGTAAATTTCATGGCCCGGGGGATTTTGCATGGAACGCTGATCAACACGGTCAGTCCCACGTATGCCCGTGAAATCCGGACTCCGGAATTCGGAGTAGACCTGGATCCTTTATTGCGACACAGACACTTCGATCTGCACGGCATTTTGAACGGACTGGATTACGACGTTTGGAACCCGGCCACAGATAAGCACCTCGAACAATCGTTTGACGCGGAACATCCGGAAAAGCGTAAGGCAAACAAGAGCGCGCTGCAGATGCGGCTCGGCTTATCGATTCGCGATGACGTTCCCATTGTTTCGGTTGTTTCACGACTCGATCATCAAAAAGGTTTCGATATAGCGGGCCATGCCCTGCATCTACTTTTGAACAATTACGCAGGCGAGGCCCAGTGTGTGATTCTCGGCAGCGGCGCCAAACAATACGAAGACATGTTCTTACAACTCGCCAATTATCATCGGGAACGGATGACCATAGTGCTTCGATACGCCCCGGATCTCGCTCCGATGATTTACGGTGGGAGCGATATCTTCCTGATGCCGTCGCGCTTTGAACCCTGCGGGTTGGGACAAATGATCGCAATGCGTTACGGCTCCGTTCCCGTTGTACGCGCTACGGGCGGTCTGGCGGACACCGTACACGACGGCATCTCCGGTTTTACGTTTGACGATTTTTCCGCAGATGCGCTCTGGTACGCGCTTCGTCGCGCGATGTATATCTATTATCATGATCCTGAAAGCTGGGCAGCCATGCAACATCAGGGTATGACAACCGATTTTTCCTGGAAACATTCGGCTCACGGTTATGCGCAGCTTTACGAATGGGCCATCGCCCGCATACAGGGATATTGATGGAGGTAGAATGATTCGATTCGTACTTACCCTTCTTGTTCTTTCGATTGTACCGGTCTTTGCGGTTGCCGGCGATCCTGCCGAATATGATGTGGTGATCCGGAATGGAATGCTTTACGACGGTAGCGGTTCTGATCCGGTTCATGGCGACCTTGCCATCCGTGAAGACCGCATTGCCGCGGTAGGTAAATTTCAAGGAACCGGCAAAATCGAAATCGATGCGAAGGACATGGCGGTTGCTCCGGGTTTCATCAACATGCTGAGCTGGGCGACTGACTCACTCATTCTGGATGGTCATTCCGAAAGTGATATGCGGCAAGGCGTAACGCTGGAGGTGATGGGCGAAGGATGGTCCATGGGACCTTTAACTGACTCGATGAAAAAGGAGTCGAAAGAGCAGCAAAGTGATTTCAAGTATGAAATCGAGTGGACCACGCTCGGTGAGTATCTTGATTTTATTGTAAAGAAAGGAATCTCCTGCAACGTGGCGTCCTTTGTTGGCGCAACCACTCTTCGGATTTACGTTATCGGTTATGAAGATCGCCCACCCACAACGCAGGAGATGGAGAAAATGAAAGAGCTGGCCGGACAGGCCATGGAAGAAGGAGCTCTCGGAATCGGATCTTCATTGATATACGCGCCGGCATTTTACGCGAAGACTGAGGAGTTGATTGAACTTTCGAAGGTAGCGGGCTCTTACGGCGGCATGTATATCTCCCACATGCGAAGTGAAGCAAATAAATTTCTGGAAGCCATTGATGAGTTGATACGAATCGCAAAGGAAGCGAACGTGCCGGCTGAGATTTATCATCTCAAGGCAGGGGGAGAATTGAACTGGGACAAACTGGAGGAAGCTATCCGCAAAGTAGAGGCAGCGCGCGCTTCCGGCCTGAAGATCACTGCGGATATGTACACATATCCTGCGGGCGCAACCGGACTTGATGCGTCGATGCCTCCCTGGGCGCAGGAAGGCGGCTTGAAAAAATGGATCGAACGGTTGAAAGATCCGGAGACCCGCAAAAAAATAAAAACAGAGATGACGCAGAACGCGCAAGATTGGGAAAATCTCTATTACCTGACCGGATCACCCGATCGTATCATTCTGGTAGCATTCAAAAACGATGAATTAAAACCATTGACGGGTAAAACTCTAGCGGAAGTCGCTAAAATGCGGGGACAGTCTCCCGAAGAAACTGCTATGGATCTTGTGATCGAAGACGACAGTCGGGTTGGAACCGTTTATTTCCTGATGTCCGAAGACAACATCAGGAAGCAGATTGCATTGCCCTGGGTATCATTTGGATCGGACGAAGCATCTCTAAAACCGGAAGGAGCTTTCCTGAAATCGAACCCGCATCCGAGAGCCTACGGAACCTTCGCGCGACTGCTCGGCAAATACGTCCGCGACGAAAAAGTGATTAGTCTTCAGGAAGCGGTTCGTAGACTGACATCACTGCCGGCCACAAATCTCAAGATCGAAGGACGCGGATACCTGAAACCGGATTACTTTGCGGATGTAGTCATTTTCGATTCTGCCAAAATCCAGGATCACGCAACTTTCGAAAAGCCACATCAATTTTCAACCGGAGTTGTGCATGTCTTCGTTAACGGAACGCAGGTTCTCAACGACGGCAATCACACCGGAGCCACCCCCGGACGCGTCGTCCGCGGTCCCGGCTGGAAACACTGACGGCCTGGCAATTAGCGAATTGCATGCACCGGTACGCTTGCCGGAAGCTACAGGGTGTCTGCAACCGGGTGTGGTTGAACCTGGCGGAATTCCGTTTTATGCTTGGTTCATCATTGCGATGGAAGCAGGACAGGACAACGAACGATGGATTGATCGTCACGCAATCACTTTCTTTGTTCTGACCTGTTTTGGTTTTTCCTGGGGGCTCTGGTTCCTTGTAATGATGTCCTCGGCCGGATGGATACCGGTCCAGGTGCCCTTGAATCCCTATGGCTCGTTCGGGCCCGCGGTTGCGGCCTTGCTGACCCTCTGGATTCGCGGACGACGTCCCGCAGTAAGCCGTCTGTTACGCAGCGCTTTCCGTTTTCGCACAAACCCCCGATGGTATCTCTTCTCGGTACTCAGTCCGATGGGACTCAGTATTCTTGCGTTAATCGTATACTCCGTTGTTGCGAAGAAACTCCCGGAGCCTCATCTGGATCAATGGTACATGATCTTCCCGATCGCACTTCTCATTCTGATTCTGGGGGGGCCACTTGGAGAGGAAATCGGATGGCGCGGCTTCCTGCTGCCCGAGCTACTGAAACGATACCGTTCTCTGACGGCGGCCGGCATCGTTGGAATGTTCTGGTTTGGATGGCACCTGCCCCTGTTCTGGATGGAGGGATCATCACAGCAGGGAGTCGCACTTCCTCCATATTTATTTTGGATCTTCACCGAATCAATTCTGTTTACGTGGCTTTACAATCGCACCGGAGGAAGCGTGTGGATGGCGATCCTGTTTCATACGGGAATCAATACGACTTACTATTGCATTCCGTATGTGTTCCCTGAAGCAGACGCGTCGAAACTGTTTCACTACAGCTTCCTCGGATTGAATGCCGCCCTGGCTGTGATTATCGTGATTCTGGAAGGAACAGATCTCGGGCGGAGCGATGACCTGCCGCGTAAAAACTGACGAGGCGCATCTCACGGAATGCAATAAACGCCGGTGGTCCGTGCAATAAGTGACACCTTGATTTTTACGGACTGGTCATATAAACTAGTCACATGAAATCTGTAAATGCGTCGGAATTCAAGGCGAAGTGTCTGGCCATTTTGGATGAAGTGGCCCGGACCGGGCAGGGGCTCACAATCCTGAAACGGGGAAAACCTGTGGCTCAGCTTCTTCCCGTGTACCGGAAGAAAGGATATGCGCAGGCGGCGCTCAAGGGTACCGTAGAAATTGTTGGGGATGTCCTCAGTCCGGTTCTTCCCGCGAATGCGTGGGAAGCGGAACAAGGTAAGCATGAAGGCTCTTCTTGATACACACATTCTTCTGTGGTGGTTTGAGGATAAGAATCGGTTGCCGAAGAGTCACAATAGAGTTATCCAGGGAGTAACTCCCGACAATCCATTACTTGTTAGCGACATCTCGCTCTGGGAGGTTGCCACGCTTTTTGAATTGGGGCGGATTCGTTTGCGGATCCCTTTGCAGGAATGGCTTCAAATGGCGGTTGCTCCACCGTTGGTGGAACTTTGCCTGATTTCGCCTGCCATCGCCGCTGAAGTCTCTAAGCTACCCTCTACGTTCCATCGGGATCCGGCTGATAGGATAATCGCATCCACCGCAATTGCTCTCGGGGCGACGTTGCTGACCTGCGATGAGCGGATTCTCCAGGGTAACGTCTGTTCTATCCTCAAATAGCGCCAAACAGAAGTGAGAAAATCCATGGTGATTTGACGATCGCTCCATCTTTCATAATAAAAGGGATTCGTTCCAGAAATGAAATGTCGGATAGCGGGTTCCCGCGAAGCAGCCTGCGACGTAGACTGCCGTCGCATGTGCTTCAAGTTCACCCAGACTTCATGCACGGACTGATATCGTTCCTCCGGAATTTTTTGCAGCATCTTAACTTAGCCACGATGCGGATCAGCGGGTCCGGGACCGTTTCGTTGTACCGGGCGATTGCCGGCGGCTCATGGTGCAGAATCGCATCCACCATTTGCGGAGCGGAATTGCCGGAAAAAGGAAGCCTGCCGGTCAGCATTTCGTACAGCATGAACGATTATTTCAGTCGTCGCCTGCGCCCCACTCAAAGCCAACTCCGATTCTGGTTTTCTGAACTCACAGAGCTTCTGCTGGAACTGGCGGATGCGTATCCCGCCCTTAGAAAAAAGCTAATCGGGGTGCGTCCGCTCCTGAGTCCGAATTGAGTCCGATCTTACCGTGCCTTCTTCGCGTATGTGACTGCAGAGAGCCCATAAGTACTGCAGCGCCCGCCGATTTTAACTCCTGAGCGCTTGTGTGAAATAATACTATCGTAGACGGCGCAAACAACAATGACGATGTGGTTGGCGGTCCGTTACAAAATTTCTCACAGGATGCTGTCGGTGAGTTTCAAGTTTCTAACCGGGCGATACTCGGCTGAAACCGGAAGATCTGCTTCCAGCAAACGGAATTCTCGCTGGGCGGTCCGATTATACGTGATTAGGCCTTCTGGTTTTCGTCTCTTGAATACACCAACGAAGATTCAGCTACCTTCGCCGTTCGCCGCGATACGGTTGCTCAGCAGATCGTGCCGATTCCGGCCCCGACAAGACTGAATGAAATTTTGCTGACTCTAAGAGGGGATCTGAAGTGGAGCAATGAAGATTCCTTTTTTATGCGCTACTCATTACAAAAGAACACGGCAGTGGAGAAAGGCGCCCTCTTTGCGTCGTCGAACAGCGATCCTTCTAATTTTCAGGATCCCGAGAACACTTTGCATTCCGTGGTTGCCGGGTGGACGAAACTCTTTTCCAACGGCAAGGTCAATCAGCTCCGCGGCGGATGTTCACTTTTTCAATTTTATCGCGCCTGCGGGCAGCGGAATTGAATTGAACTTCCCTTCTGTAGCAATCAGACAAAACAACGGCGCCCCGCAGAGAACCCGCATGAATCCATTTCAAGTAAAGAATGATTTCAGCTGGACAACCGTAAACCATCTCGTTGCGATGGGCATCGATTTTCAAAGGATCGATAGCGATGTAGCCATCGACCTTCTGGCAACCGGATCTGTGGTCCTGGAGGAAGATTTCGCATCAGATGACCGCAACGGCGATGGACAGATCAATGATGATGACATCCCCGTGTCCTTTGCTTTGCGTAATAACGCTGCCGATGATTTTCCGTTTATTCCGAATATGGACAATTCATTCGTTGCTCTGTACCTTTAAGATGATTGGAAGATTACGGAGGATCTGGCATTGAATCTTGGCTTGCGCTATAAACTGGACACGCAAGCCAACGGAGCAAACGAGCTGAATCTAAACGAGCGCGTCATCTTTTATCCGGATGATCCCGGGACGCGCAGCGATGACAAGGACCTTTCGCCGTACAACTGGCCGTCGGGACCAAATTAGCGATATAAACTTCTCCGCGCTTCACTGTTCCTCATTCACTAGAAACTCAACGGAAGCGGCTTCCAATTCCTGGTCGAAATCGACATCGCTCCCGGCGTGTTTCATTACCATTAATCCCACTCCGCAAGTGCCTCATCAACAAGCTCTTCAAACAAAGGAATCAAGTCATCCGCATACTTCACGACGTAGTCGCGCACACGCTGGATATCTGCTCCCGCCTTTATAAGCTCGACGACATCGACAAGATCTTTGCGCCGTCTTGCAACCAGTTTCATATAAATGAGAGCGTCAACGGGAACAACCGGGAGGCCCTCACTCATCGGCGCATGATTCAGGACTTCTTCTAATTGAGGTCCGAGTGAAATTGGCGAAAGATAATCAATTTTGATGCCATCCACTTCAATGGGAATTCCTGCTTTGAAGTTGACCAGCGGTCCATGATGCTCAAAAGCCTCTTCACCCACCAGAAAATCCACATCGGTTGTAGCTCGAACATAACCATGAGCGCCTACGGCAAGTCCGCCACCCAGAGCGAACCGAACGCCAAGACGCTCCAACTGGGCCGCGGCTTTTATCGCGGCGTCACGTACTCTCGGCGCAACAAAACGGAAGGTCTCCTTCAGATCCATAAGGTTCATTTGACGACGCGGAATTTGAGCGTAGGACAAATGCAACACACGCAAAGTATAGTGAAATTCTCCCGATTTGGGAAGATTTCCATACTGGAAGCACTGGAAGCTGTGCTCCAGAACGGCATCGCATTACTTGACATATCTGGGAGTATTGCCGCTTGACCACGGATCGTAGTTGCGCACAAAGACCAGACGCTCGTTCAAGGGTGGATGAGTATAAAGCCAGATTTTGATGAGCGGATTCGGGTTGGGATCGGACAGATTGATCTCACCGAGCACTTGAAAAGCCACGGCTGCTGCTTTCTGCGGTTCTTCGACAATTCCATGAATTACTTCCAGCCCGTACACATCCGCATCGTGCTCGTTCATCCTGCTGTAACTGTTCATTAAGGGCGAAGCAAGAAAACCGAATATGGAGAAAAGCAACAGCAGTACCGGCAAGGACGCGAGATCCTGAACGCTTCGAATTTCCCAGCGCAAACCATGCTTTGCCACGAGCGAATGCATGAACTGAAATCCGATAAAAAGAAATACAAGCAACATAACAGCGATAAACGCAATCGTCTTCACGATGTGGTGAAGCACGTAATGGCCCATCTCATGACCAAACACATAGAGCGTTTGGGATTGAGTCATTTTTTGCATCGTTGTATCCCATACAACGACTCTTCTGGATGCTCCAAATCCTGTGACGTAAGCGTTTACAGACTTCAATTTCTCGCTGGCCTTCATCAGGAACATACGCTCCCGCGGAATGGACAGCCCCCCTTTCCGGGTAACTTTTTCTATTTCAGTAACCAGATCAGGAGCGCTCTTCTCGAGTGGCTCGAATTTGAAGAAAAGCGGTTCAATCACAAGCGGGGTGATAAACACCAAAAAGATAATCAACGGAAGCGACGCCAGCCAGAAGTAAAACCACCAGGACTTTGGGCTTCTGCGAATCACACCGTAAAGGATCCATATCAGAATTGTGGCTATCACGATTCCAATCATTTGTCCTTTGGTCCAGTCCCAGATCCAGGAACCCCACGATTGAATTGACTGGTCATACTTCACGGCAATCCAGTGGCCGTACAAATCAAGCGGCAAAGTGAGAAGTCCGAGTGCAAGGACAAGAACCGGCGAATAGATAAACACCTGAAGAAACCCGCGCGTTGACATTTTTTCCGCCCAATCCCTGAAACGCGGCGCAACTTTTTGCGATAAAAAAGCGATCAGCAAAACAATTCCGTAGGCAGCGCCGAGAAAGTACAGGATGTATCTCGCCCTCGCGTAGTCAGCGGCTTTTTCGGAGCGTTCGGGTGAGAGCGTGTAGGAATCGACATCTCTATCAGTTGGAGGAGGTTGTGGCGCAGCGGACTGTGAAAAACAAAATGCAGAAATAAGAATGAAGAAAACCGCGATGAAGATGACAGACTTAGGAACCGATGTACTTTGCATAGAGGTGCACGGATCAGTTCTGCACTCTCTTTGATCATAGCACGCCATTAATTAAGGATCGCAGGCGTCCGCGCCTGCATCGCCTGCATTAGGGACCTCAGGCGTCCACACCAGAGGCTACTTACCACATCTCGACGCACCTGAAGGAACGTACTTTCTAACCTTTCGGCTGAAGGATACTTTACCTTCCGAATTGTTGGCTCGCTGGAAAACGGAACTTCAGATCCGGAAGAATCAACGAAACATTTCTCCTGCTTCTATTCATGCTTTCGAGCAAGAATACTGTCGAAAGATTGAAACTTATCTGGATACAAATACAGGTTGTTGTTGGCTGAAAGATTCAAGAATTGCCGCATTAGTTGCGAACGCATTAAGATTCTTTGATGGCCAACGATACGATCTTCACACGTGGACAATCATGCCAAACCACGTGCATGTTCTGTTCACTCTGTATGAATCTTTCAAGCTGAGTTCCATCGCTCACAGTTGGAAGAGTTTTACGGCAAAAGAAGCAAATCGTCTGTTATCGCGCTCAAGTTCTTTTTGGCAGCCGGAATCTTTCGACCGGCTTATCAAAAGTCAGAGACAAATGGAATTCACGATCCGGTACATATTGAACAACCCTGTGAAGGCCGGGTTATGCGGAGAAGTTTTTGGGTGGCCCTGGACGGGTTGTTCAGCGGAGATTCAGGATATGGTGAAAAGGTTTTTTTAGGAGCAGACGAGACGTCTGCGCTCCTAAATGCAGGCAAGATGCCTGCGCTGCTTAGGAACCGATGTATTTTGCGTAGATGTCGCGAGCGCGGGTTAGATCTGTGGTCCCTTTGATCATGGCACGCCCATCCGGGAACAAAACCAATTCGTTTTGAGGCAAGATTAATTTTACAAGAAACGGATTTTGAAAGCATTGGCCCACTTTCCGCCATCGTTCGGCAATTTGATCCAGATCCAGCGAAGCATTCGCGAGTGCGGGTTTGACTTGCACAGCATCGCGACCGCAAAGAGAAGTTTGAAAACCTGCGGACTGGTTGATGGAAGGAAACTCTTTCAAACCACACGTCGGGCAATTGCTTCGTTTTGCTTTTTGAAGAGAAACCGTCCGGTAGGAGCCATCCCACACATCGAGTTGAAAGATTTCAGGATCTACGGTTTGTCCGCACAGTATTTTGAAAGCGGCAGCAACCTGATAGCTCACGACCATACCGACAGCGGGCCAGATGATTCCCGCAGTATCGCAGGTCGGCGAGCTTCCCGGTTGTGGCTCGGTTTCAAAAATGCACCGCAAACACGGAAACGAATCCGGAACGAAAGCAGAAGCAACACCTGAAGAGCCAACGCAGGCCCCGTAAATCCACGGCGTGCCGTACTTCCACGCAAAATCATTCATCAGGTAGCGAGTTTGAAAATTGTCAGTGCCGTCAAGAACAAGATGAACGTTCTGCAACAAAAATAAATTATCCGGACTGAGGTCCGACACTTCCGGAATCACCTGGACTTCACGGTTGATTCGCGCCAGATGATCCGCGGCGGCAACGGCTTTGGGAATTGACTGTTCAGCGTCCGTTTCGGTAAACAGCGCCTGACGTTGCAGATTGGATGGCTCCACAAAATCGCGATCGATCAAACGGATGCTGCCGATTCCTGCGCGGCACAAAACCTCCGCCAGCAACGAGCCGAGCGCGCCGCAACCAACAATCGCGACTCGGGCCTCACGCAACCGGGCCTGTCCTTCACGACCGATTCCGCCAAATAGTTCCTGTCTCGAATATCTTGTTGTCATAGGCAACAATCCTTCATCTCAATATCAGCGTTTTGTCATTCTAAATCAGCGTTTTGTCATTCTAAAAACAGTATATCGTGACAAGAAGCGAAGCAGACGGGACGTCTGCGATCCTAAATGCAGGCATGATGCCTGCGCTGCTATGTGAATGTCAAGTCCTCTACGTCACAATTCGCGATTTTAAACAACTGGCGCCGCCTAGGTGCCAGCAATGCTTTTCTTAAAAGGAAGCTGTACCGGTTGCCGCTAGCCTA
>Ga0247727_10018813_pt1 | contig 10796 bp, 10 predicted proteins | sample WisWelCaveWW1625_FD_202498 | JGI IMG/M metagenome (GOLD analysis project Ga0247727, IMG submission 202498) | Biofilm microbial communities from Wishing Well Cave, Virginia, United States - WW16-25 | ecosystem: Environmental > Aquatic > Deep subsurface > Groundwater > Cave microbial mat | place...
AACCGCACTTGGTTATTTGTGGATTCCATTGATAATAGGCGGAAGTTATTTGATAGTTCATACTAATTTCAAAGTCATATTAAAATCAGGAAAAAATTTTAGTTAGAATATACTGAATAATGTAGGCAGTAAATTTCATGCAACTTTCATAAAGAGCCGGTTCTAAGTAAAATTAGGCAGACAATGACATCAATAGCTACTCTAGGTTCTCATTGTGCATTACAGGTTCTAAAGGGTGCAAAAGACGAAGGCTTTAAGACAGTTTTAGTCTGTGAAAAAAAGCGCGAAAAACTTTACCGTAGGTTTGGATTCATAGACGAGTTTGTTCTGGTTGACTCTTTTCTTGAAGTTGTAGACCAGAAATGTGCATCAAAGCTAAAAGATGAAGATTCGATCATAATTCCACATGGAACATTGATTTCTCAGATGGATTCTGTGCAGATAGAATCCATAAAGACGCCTATTTTTGGCAATAAATTTATTCTAAGATGGGAATCGGACAGAAAAATGAAGGAAAAACTAATGCTTGAATCAAACCTTAACATTCCAAAATCCATAGCAAGCCCAAAAGACATCAAAAAACTTGTGATAGCAAAACGACATGGCGCTGCGGGAGGTAAAGGATATTTTTTGACTACAAGCGAAAAAGACTACAAGAAAAAACGTGACAGATTAATTTCACAAGGATTAATCAAAGGAGACCATGATTTGTACTTGCAAGAATACTCTTTTGGGGTACCAACATATCTGCAATATTTTTATTCTCCGCTAAAAGGAGAATTAGAGTTCTTTGGGGCGGACAGAAGATATGAATCAGACATTGATGGCCTTGGAAGGATTCCAGCTCCTCAACAGATTGAGATTGATCTGATTCCATCGTTTAATGTGATGGGAAACATTCCCATCGTTTTAAGAGAATCGCTTCTTGACGAAGTTTATTCCATGGGAGAAAGGTTTGTTGAAGCTTCAAAAAGACTTGTCTCTCCAGGAATGAATGGCCCTTTTTGTCTTGAGGGAGTATATGATGAGAATGGCGAGTTTACTACATTTGAGTTCTCTGCAAGAATAGTAGCTGGTACTAATCTGTACATAGATGGTTCACCTTACTCAACATTTCTCTACAATGAACCTATGAGTATGGGCAGAAGAATAGCAAGGGAAATTAAAGAAGCAAAAAAGACAAATGAATTAGCAAAAATTGTTACTTAAGACTAAAATAATTTTATGCGCCGCTGAATTCAATCAGCAGATCTGTGATAAAACCTGCGAATAGCCCAACGAATATGCCAACCATCATGACGCTGTTTGTAGTTAGTTTTCTTCCTGAGTTGTACATCAGCATTGATACATAAATCAGTGCACCGCCTGCTATAGATAAGAACAAGATGTATGCCAGATCGGAAATCCACCAACTACCAATTAATGTGCCAATAAAAGTAGGACCTCCACCAATCAAGCCTACCAATACTAGAAAACGGATTTTTGGTTTATTTATTAGTCCAGCCAAAGGGCCTGCGATTCCAAAACCTTCTGTAGCGTTGTGAGCCCCAAATCCAATTATCAAAAGTATTGCCAAGCCTAGTTCACCTGCTATAAATGACTGACCTATAGCTAGTCCTTCGCTAAAATTATGTGCTCCAATTCCTATTGCAATCATCATAGCAAGTCTGTATCCATTTGCTTCATTGAATAATTGATGAAGGTACGAATCGTTTTGTTTGATATTTTCTATGGTGAGTATTTGTGGGAATTTTTTTGTTGTCATCCACCTAGTTTCATACAATACTAGCCCCAAAAGTCCAATACCAATTCCACCAAACAGTGCTGCCATAGATAATACTGCATCACCCATCGATGCTTCACCAGCATATGCTTCAAGTGTAGCATCTTCTGCAGATTCCCAAGCATGACTGATCACTTCTATTATTAGAAATACGAGAATTCCTAATGCAAATGCATTAAGAAATCCCTTCTTTGTAGAACTCAGATGTTGAAGTGAGGCCAATGGCAAGCCAAGGAATATTGTAAAGCCAGCTACTCCGCCTAATAATAAAAGTTGAGAATAATCAATCAAACTTTATCACTTTCATTAGATAGTTAGGTTAAGCTAACTTTATTTAAATCACAAACTCATTCTAAAATTTTAGAATGACATCGGTTCCTTTAAATAATTAGCACAGCTTATTTGAAAAAAGATGACAAAAAGGCCTTTGCTTTCTCAGATCAAAAAATATGATGTAAACCAGAAAGTGCTTGAAGCCTTAGCAGACGCACAATCACGAGCAATTGTGTTTTCCATAATAAAAGAAGGTAAAACTGCTGCGGAACTTGCCGCACAACATCGTATACCACTGAGCTCTGTCTACAAGAAGATTTCAGAGCTTGAAGAGCTTTCTTTAATCAAAGTAGAAAAATGGATTCTATCAGATAATGGTAAAAAATTCAAGCTTTATAGAAGTAGAATAAGCAAAGCAGATGTCAGTATAAGAAAACCCGAACCAGCGATTAGTTTATCTCCCAATTTATTGAGCAGAGTTAGTTAGTGTCATACAAATTGATCTACTAATTCTTACTGTATCTTAGGTAAAATTAGTTAATCTCTTGATGTCTTTCATGATGTGGTTGAAACTTTTGCCACAACAAACCAAGTATTATTGCATTTACAATCCAATACATTGTTACTGTGCTTGCTGACACAATTCGAAATCCATTTAACAGATCTACAGGAGCTATAACTTCATCTGGACTTTCTGGCATCAACATAAAAACTATAGTTATGTAAATGGCATATCCAATTGGAATGAAAAATCGCTGGCTTTTTTTGATCCTTTTTGAAACTCTGTAAAAGCCAAGAGCCCCAAGACCAGACAGTGCTACAAATCCGACATACAATAAAGTTCTAAGTACAATTGTTTCAGGATCACCTACTGTTGGCGGGTTTGCTGGATATTTGAGAAATGGCATAAAATATAATGTAAACCACATTATTCCTGCAAGGACAAGTGCTTTTTTGACGTGATTCTGCCCTGGAAGGATATGTCGCGAATAAGCAAAAACCAACCCAAACAGTGCACCTATTGAGAGACCCAATATGCCACCTGCAAGGATCTGGCCACCTTTTTGCCACATTCTGTATGTGTCAAATTCCTGCCAAAACTGAGGTGTATCCTGTGCCTCACCGGAGGCAAATAGGTTTTGATTTTCTATTCCAATAGCTTGATCAAGAAATGGTTCTACTACAGCCAAATTCACAAGACCATGAATTATTCCTGCAGAAAAACCAGAAACAAGTACAATGACAAGAAAAAGAGCTGTTTTCATATCAGACCGCTAGTGGCATGGATAACCTGCTGCATGTCTCATATCATGGAATAGTTCGTGTAAATAAAGATCATTAAATGCACTTGGCCTTCAGCTAAACTAAACATATGTCCTTGATCAAACCCTACCACAAAGAGTCCTAATCCAAACAGAACAAGTAGGATTCCTACGGCTAATTTTGGAACTGCATAATTTGATTTTGTTATTTGAAAAGTATTTGTCAATTTTACAGCAGTTGTAATATGATGTCTATTTAAATTGTTTGATGATTTATCTAGTTCAAAATATGTTTAGGCTGTTTTGGAGCTAGACCAGATATAGTTGAATAAAAGCGTCATTGTGTATACCATCGAATTTGAATTAGTCCACATTGCCATCATGTCCCGTGATGAGTTGACATCATTTCCTACAAATGAAAGCACCTCAATGTTGTCTTTAACTATAAAGCACAGGTTTTCTTCTATTCTATCTGGCATCTTTCTGATCTTTGCCTTGGATAATTCCTCAAAGATGTACATTGTTTTTTCTGAACAAGATGTTAGAAGATTTATGTCTATTTTCGAATTTGCCTGTGCAAGAGAATCAGGGTGGTAAAGTCGTGCAAAGTACTTTTCTGAACCGAGTATCAATAGGTTTTTTGTTGCACTCTTAATCATTCTATTTACTTTTCCTGCAATTTGGTTTGTGCCTTTGAGTACCTGAAATTGTTCGTCTGGTTTTATCTCATTGTTATCAATCTTAAAATCAGGAATTTTATTCCACAAATCTACAAGCTCATGTTTTTGTGTCTCCAAAGTCTTGAGGCGTTCTTTTTCTGCGTTTACAAGCGACCACATTGCAGTTTCAAGCGGGATAGCAGTAAATCTGATTGGGTGATCAAATGAAGCAGAGGCTACTCCTTTGTGTTGTAGTGTACTAAGAAGCTGGTAGGTCTCAGTCCTTTGTATTTTTAGTGCCTTGCATACTTCAGGGGCAGTTTTCGAACCATACTTACTCAGAAAAATGTATATTTTAGATTGATTTGGAGTCAATCCAAATTTTGATAGCTCGGATTTGAACTTTTCTATCAGTACTTTGTAATCATATAATTTGGAATCAGGCATGCAGTCAAAGATTGAAATTAGTTGTTGATCGTTTTTCATTTTATTACCTCATATATCATTTGTATAATTATTAGCATTATGGAATTTATTCACATTTTCTGGTTCCATTTTGGCATCATACCATGAATACCATGTCTACTGAAAAATCTTTTTCTTCATATTTTGTTTTGAAGCAAATCCTAGATTTTTATTATCAACTATTTTTCGCATACGACCTGACTTTTCTTTCCGCCATCATATAGCTTAACAATAGAATCAATATCACAATCAGAAATGTATGGATATTGTGTTTGAATCGTGGGTGCCATCAAATCCTCTGGTGCAGTAGAATGAGCAAGGCCTATAGCATGCCCCAACTCGTGCCTTAAAATGGTTTTAAATTGGTCATCAGTTAATTTGTCAACTTCATAGATCGTTATGGTGGATTTTAAGATCTGGTTCTGAGCACTGTCTGCTATTGATTTTGTATATCCAGAATAGCCATCTCCATCTTTTTCATCAGTCAGCATTATTGTTATTTCTCCTTGGCCACTAGTTGTTTCTATCACTTGAAAGTTTTGAGGTATGCTAAACTGAGTTGGAATATCGGCAGCTTGCTTTAATGCGCCAGCCCATCCAACATAGTAAACTGAAGTAGAACCTTTTGTTCCCTTACCTAATAATGAATCATCAATCTCAATTGATTCTTCAGACAAGATGACTTGCTTGATTAATTCGACTTTATCTGGATATTTTTTGCCATCTACTATTCCAACATGTAATGTTTGTTCTGGGACTATTCTCCAAGACAACCATGTATCAATAGTGTCACCCTGTAAGTTTTGTATGACGTAACCGTCGTTTATAGGCACTGTATTAGGAACTCTATATTCTTGTCCTACTAGTTCAACCACAAATAAAGAATAAGCCGTAATTACGATTCCAATTACCGCAATGGATCCCGCTATGGTGAAGACATGCTTTCTAGAAAGTTGTATGTTCTTTTTTTCTTCACTTTGAACCATCTTCTCAAGAATCACGTTTTCCTGTTCTAGTTCATGGATCTTGTGTGAAGAATTTGCTTGATTGCCTTTGTTATTTTCTATGATGTCAAACTGTTCTTGATCAAGAAGATTAGTAACCACTTCTTCAAGTCGCTTTATGCTGGAGCTTACTACTCTGAGTCTATTAGTTTGCTCATCTGATAATTCTCCAAGTTTTTCAGCTAACAACATATCCGTATATGCACGAATAGGAACCAGGGGAGTTCGCAATTCATGGTTCAATTTAGTTAAGAGCTCGCGTTCAATTGTTTTTTTAGTTGACAAAGTTGTTGTTACACTTGTTGTAAAATTACTAAGCTGATCTAAATCATCGATTATCCCACGTATGTGATCTGGGTTTTTTACATTCTGTGAATCCTCTAACTTTTGATTCAGTTTTTTCTCAATTAATATGATCTGTTGGAGTTCACGGAGAAAGTGTTCGTCCATGATTTTTGTAATCTTGCACTCTATGACTGCTTTATGCCATCATTGAGCTGTTGTAGATAGGACAAAAGTTCGTCAGGATCTATTGGCTTCTTTAGGACAGAATGAACACCCATTTTCTTCAAATGTTCTTCTTTGTCAGATGATACGGAGGAGGCTGTCAAGGCAACTATGTTCAAATTTCTCATTTTGCCGTTTTTGGACAATGCTTCAACTATATCCGTGCCTGAAAATTCAGGCATGGCCAAGTCTAACAGGACTATGTCATATGGTTTTGCCGTTATCATATTGAGACCATTATGACCAGTATTAGAAACAGAGCAGGAATGTCCTTTCTGAGTAAAGTATTTCGATAGCATTGTTGTGATGTCTTTATTATCATCAATTAACAGGATTTGCATGCGGTTTGTTATTGTCAAAATCACTTATAACATGGAGTACTACTTTGTATGTGACATTTTAATATTTTACATTTTTTTTAAAGATTTATTCAAATTCATACAATCTAATAATAGTATCTCGGTCTAGAGGGTTTAAGAGCACTGCATATTTTATTCCTTTAACGGCAATTTCAAGTAAAACGTAGTACCTGTTTTTCCGTCACTCTCAACCCATATTGTTCCCCCTAGGTTCTCCACGATTCCTTTAGATATTGCTAGTCCTAAACCACTGCCGCCTGCTTTTCTTCGTTCGGATGTATCAACTTGATAAAATTTTTTGAATAGATCACTTTGTTTATATTTTGGGATGCCAATTCCATTGTCTTTGACATAGAAAGTTAAACTATCCTTCTCTTTGCATCCCCCCACCTCAATCAATCCATTATTGTCAGAAACAAATTTCATCGAGTTACTAATAAGGTTGTCAAAGACTTGCCTTAATCTTGCCTTGTCTGTATATATTACGCCATCTTTGACAGATAATTTTGTGACAAATTCTATTCCCCCGTCTTTTAAGATCAGCTTGTAGCTTGAATCAAGACTGTCAAAGAACTCATTAAGAGATAAATTTTCAAAGATAAATTTCATTTTGCCTAAATCTAACTTATGAACATCCATTATGTTGCTGATAAGCTTCTCAAGTGTTTTCGTGTTCTTTTCTATTACTTCTATTGCACTTGCCTCTTCTTCATTCATCTTGCCTAGCATTGATGTTTTGAACATTTTGCAGTAACCAAGTATGGGAACAAGAGGTGTCTTTAATTCATGGGTTATCATTGCAGAAAATTCCTCTTTTGCAATACCAGCTTCGCGTAGCTTCTTCACTTGTTCTTGTATTATGTCATATTGGTCATCTATTCTTTCCTTGCTTTCTTGTAATTTTTTTCTTGCGTTATAGATCTCTTCTATATTTTTAATTATCGCCACATATCCAATTACAGAGTTGTTATAGTCAGTCATCTGGCCACAACTAAAGAAAGAGGGAAAAACAGTCCCGTCTTTTCTTTTTAGCCAATTTTCTTTATTTTCAAGAATACCTGTTTTTTGAAGTTCATCAAAGTAACTGTGGGCAAGATCTAGTTTATCGTCCTTTACTATACCAAATATGGGTTTACCTAAAAATTCTTGTGAAGAATAACCAAATAGATCTTTGAACTTCTCGTTATATGATATAACAATTCCAGTTATATCAAAAACCACGATCGCGTCAGGCGAGAGGTTGTACAAGTTTCTGAATTTTTCTTCTGATTTTACAAGAGATGTGTTGACGTTTTCAACTTGTTTTCGTAGCATAACCTGTCTTTGAAATAATCTATTAACAACGTAAACAGAACCAGCTGCTATGGTAACAATGAGAGTTACCAGAATGAACGATTCTTTGATAGTTGCGTTTACAGAACGGAACGCTTCGTCGTAAGGTTGTATTGATACAATAGCCCATGTAGTTTTGTCAAGTTTTATTGGATGGTATGCTACAAGCATTTTGGTACCGTTTATTGTGACAACTTTTGTTCCACTGTTTCCAGTAAACGCACTTTCAATTGCTCCAACCCCAATTGTGAGGCTCTGTCCCTTTAGAATCCCTTCCGAATCTGCTACTACCGTTCTTGCATCATCCGTTATTATTATTCTCTCATTGGTATACGATTTTAGTTCCTCTAGTTTTTCTTGAATCAGATCAAGATTTAGGGAACCAGTTAGAATTCCTTGGAAAGACCCGTTTTGTGAAAAAACTGGAAGTGCGATTACTACGTTAGGTTTACCGCTTGATTTTGAAATAACGACGTCACTTACTACAACATCATGGGTGGCTACAACTTCTTTATACCAATCCCTAAACGCAAAATTGGAAACTGTGAGATTCTTTTGAAAAAAGAACGGTTCGTTGATATATACATCTCCGTTTGGAAGTAGGAAAAGCATATTTTGAAAGTCTCCATATGTATCAAAAACATCACGCATTTCCTTTCTTCTATCTATATCGAGATTCTCGGGTATTCCATACAACTGGTTGTCGATAAAAGTCGCAGTGGGCGGACTTGCAATATGCTCGTTTTTACTCAGTATTTCTAAAATTTTAATTGTGTTATCGATTCTCAACTCAGTCCTACTAGCAATTTGATTAATTGTTATAAGCCTCTCTGATTCAATAATTTCAGTTTGCTGACGTATCTGTTCTTGCGTGTATAACATAATGGCTACTAGAAATACTATGATTGTACCGCAGATTATAAGAATAAAGTTTCGCGGTAATGATTCAGACATCAATTCTTAATACCCGATTCATGTTATGACATTAAATAATTAAGTCTATTACCATCTTGATTAAATAACCACATTTTCGATGAATGGAGCAGAGATTACTAATGCAAGCCTGTCACTTTTCATGGATCCAATAAAGGGACAAGGCGATGCTTATAACAATTGAGGAGTATTTTTGAAGTTAATAATCTTAATATTCAATTTGAAATACTTTGCAAATGTGAAAAAGTATTACTTCTTAGCAATACCTGCCATTGTAACAATCATACTTGCATATTATTTGCTTATTCCAAATGAAATTAATTCAGATAAACAAATAACTGCACAATCTCTTATTCAAGATGGTTCACCTCTCATGGGCAATCCAACTGCACCTATTACAGTAGTGGAGTGGGGAGATTATCAATGCACATATTGTCATAGATTTCACCAGTCCAGCAAAGATGTGCTGATACAAGAGTATGTTGATACAGGTAAGATCAACTTTGTATTCAGAGATTTTCCCTTAAATGGGCCCGATTCTGTACTTGCAGCCCAAGCATCATACTGTGCAGATGATCAAGGCAAGTATTGGGAGTATCATGATGAAATATACAAAAACTGGGCTGGTGAAAGGACGGGATGGGTAACAAGACAGTCTTTGGATCAATTTGCCAACACAGTTGAACTTGATTTAGTACAGTTTAACAAGTGTCTTGATGATAAAAAATATGAACAAAAAGTTTTGGAAAACGAAAAGTTTGGAACAAAAATTGGAATCAAAGCTACTCCCTCATTTTTGATATTTAACAATGAAAAAATAACAAAGATAGAAGGAAATCAACCATTTTCTGTTTTCAGACAAGTCATAGATACAATCTAACCAAACTTAATATTTTGAGCTAAAGAGGTCAAACCATGGGCAAGCCAACAATAGAAAAACAAGATTCTGTAAAACTATACAAATTACGGAAGACGTTAGAAGAGCTTTCTGACAAATCTGGTCGCGGAACAGAGCTAATATCGCTTTATGTTCCTCCAAAAAAAGCATTACACGAAGTGATAAATGGACTACGAGAAGAGCAAGGAACTGCTGACAACATAAAATCAGATCTTACAAGAACACATGTAGTTGATGCACTATCAAGAGTCATTCAGCGTTTAAAGTTATATAAAAAACCACCAGAGAAAGGCCTAGTTGTTTTTTGTGGCGCACTTCCTCCCGAGGGAGGTGGACCAATTGGTAGCGAAGTAATCAAGATGTACGAGCTTGAACCGCCAAAAGAATTGCAGACGTTTCTTTACAGATGCGATGATCACTTTCATGTTGATTTGCTTAAAGACATGCTAAAGGATACCGACATGATTGGCTTTTTAGCAATTGATGCAAAAGATGCAGGGTGGGGTCTTTTACATGGTGACAAGCTTGAAGTTTTATCTGAGACATCTTCCGGAGTTGCAGGAAAGCACAGACAGGGAGGCCAGTCCGCAAGAAGATTTGAGAGATTAAGAGAGATGGAGCTCGGTGAATACTATCATAGGGTGGCACATACAACAAGAGAATATTTTATTGATATTTATCCAATAAAGGGACTCGTTATATCAGGACCAGGTCCCACAAAAGAGAATTTCATAAGAGAAGAATATCTAGAATACAGACTACAAAACATGATAATAGCAACTCTGGATACATCATATGCAGGCTCAGAAGGGGTTCGCGAGGCTTTTGCAAGAGCGCAAGAGGTTTTATCAGACTACAGAATGGTAGAAGAAAAAAAGTTTGTCGAAAAACTATTTGAAGATATTAACTCCTCAAAAGGTCTTGCAGTCTATGGCCTAAATGACATAATTAATCTTCTAAAGCGAAACGTAGTAAGTTTGGTTTTGATCACAGATGATACTAATCTTAGAAAGGTTGACATTACATGTAAAAGGTGTCAGAACGTACAAACTGAAATCCTAGAACGAGCAAAGGTCATCCAAAGAATACAACAGCTTTTAAGCTCACCTTGTCCAAAATGCAAAAGCATGGATTCAGAATCTGCAGAACGTGACATAGTAGATTATCTTGCTTTGCTTGCAGGTGAGACAGGCGCAAAAGTAGAGGTAATTTCTGGCACAACAGAACATGGTTCGATGCTTTCAAGCATTGGAAAAGTTGGCGCATTCTTAAGATACAATCCAAACCAGTAAATTTCAATTACATTTTCGTTAGCTCTAAA
>Ga0247727_10018814_pt1 | contig 10795 bp, 11 predicted proteins | sample WisWelCaveWW1625_FD_202498 | JGI IMG/M metagenome (GOLD analysis project Ga0247727, IMG submission 202498) | Biofilm microbial communities from Wishing Well Cave, Virginia, United States - WW16-25 | ecosystem: Environmental > Aquatic > Deep subsurface > Groundwater > Cave microbial mat | place...
TGACGCGCGGCGACCGGAAACCAAAACGTGCGCCGCCTTTGTGAATGCGCCGCACGTTTTTTTCTGATTACGCGTTTTCAAATTCTATCTTGTCGTAAATCTGCCGCAATGAGACCTCACACTCGAGCGACGCGAGACGCAAGACGCTTTCGAGGTCATCATACATTTCGATCACCCACTTGCCGGCTTCGTGGCGCAAATGCGTAACGTGAACTTGCTCTGAATCAACCAAGACGTATTCTTGCAGTGAATCGAGTTGTTTGTAGAGCGCGTATTTTTTTACGCGGTCATATTCGCGCGTAGAGGGTGACAAGACTTCAACAATCAGAATCGGATTCGTGAGCGTGTCGTTGCGTCCTTCTAAGAATTCCACCTTGCCGCAAACGACCATTACATCCGGATAGGTGTATAGTCCGTTGCGCTTGACGAGCAGGCGCATATCGTTGACGTATACGCGGCAGGGTTTCTTTTCGAGCGCCAGACTGAACGCCTTGAAAGCATTGCCAGTAATCAGATTATGATTACTTGACCCGCCTGCCATGGCAAAGATTTCGCCTTGAAAATATTCGCTCTTGTAATCGGCTTTTTCTTCCAGCGCCAAGTACTCGGCGGGTGTGAATATTTTTTGGATGGGCGGAAGCATATTCTATCTCCAATCTTATAATATCACGCTTTCGGCAAGGTTTCTAAACCGTTTCCCTATCAGACCTTGTGCAAAGTCAGAGAATAAAAGAGGTGAGCGCACGCCTTCGTGCGGCTTTCTGCCAGAGGCGGCATGAGGGCGTGTCTTGCCCCACATTGTCAATGAACTTTGCACAAACCCTGGTTTCCCTATGTCGTCTCGGGTCTGGCTGGATGCCTTGCGAATTGCTGATTCGCTAGAGTGAGGTAATGATGAAACAAAAAATATTTTTCCTCGTATTCATTGGCGGATTCATCGCGCTCAATCAATTCAATTCGCCTGCGCCCACACAAGCCGGCGGCTGGCCCTGCTTCTTGTGTCACGGCGGTTTCGAAGTTGCCGGCACCGATCTCGCGCCGCCACTCGCCGGCTCTAAACTGACGGATGAACAAATCATCGCGCAAGTGCGGCGTCCGCGCGGCGTAATGCCCGCGTTCAGCGAAAAGGAAATTTCAGATCAGAATCTCAAGGATGGGTTTATTGCGCCATTCATGCGCGCGCTCCCGGCAGGCAAGCCGACCGCCACACTTTCTTCGCCGGATCGCGCCGCCGCGCTTAAAACAATCTCAGCGGTCACGTCAAAGCGCGCCCGCGCGCAACCCACAGCAACTCCTACGCCCAAACCTCCTTCTGCCGAGGAACCCGCGCAGACGGGATTTGCTTGGATGGTTGTGCTTGTAACTCTTTTGGGGGGTTGCGCGCTGATTTTCTTATCGAGCAAACTTTTGTAAGCCAGCCCGAATCATTGCCCCATTTAACGAATTTGCTCCGCGCGGAATGCGCTAAATTTTCCCACGCGAATTGCATCGCGCAGATCACGCATAAACCGCGCCATAAAGCGGAGATTGTGAAGCGAGGCGAGGCGGTAGTAGCTGAGTTCCTTCGCGCGATGGAGATGATGCAAGTACGCGCGCGAAAAATGTTGGCAGGTATAGCAATCACAGGACGGGTCAATTGGCGCGGGGTCAGACGCAAAGCGCGCGTTCTTGATCGCGATGCGCTGTTTGGGATTCTCGGCAATTGCGCGCGACACAATCAGCCCGCCATTGCGCGCCCAGCGCGTCGGCGCGGCGCAATCGAATAAATCAATTCCGCGCGCGACGCCTTCGCTGATATCTGACAACTCGCCGATGCCGAGGAGATGTCGCGGCTTTTCGTCCGGCAAAAGCGGAATCGTCCAATCGAGAATCGCGTGCATTTCTTTTTTCGATTTGCCGAGCGAGCCGCCGATGGCGAGTCCTTCAAACGGCAGATTGCCGATCACGCGCGCGCTCTCTTCGCGCAAATCGCGATACGCGCCGCCTTGCACGATGCCGAAAAGCGATTGCGGTAACGTGTCGCGCCGCGTCTGCGCGTGTTGCGCGAGACAGCGTTCCGCCCAGCGATGCGTGCGTTGCAATGCTTCGCGGGTGTACTCGTATGAATCGAGCGGCGAGGTGCATTCGTCGAACGCGAGAATAAAATCCGCGCCGAGCAAATGTTGAATGTGAATCGAACGTTCGGGGTCAAGGCGAATGATCGCGCCGTCGAGATGGCTTTTGAAAGTAACGCCGTCGTCGTCTATTTTGCAAAGTGGAGTTCCTTTGGGAATATGGGGTTGGGTGGTTGGATGGTTGGGTGGTTGCCCTATGTCTCCGCGTCTCCGTGTCTTTGTGTCGGTGTCTTCGTCTGGAAAAATATCCGCAATCTTCCCCACGCCATCGCGAATCGCCGCGCCCAAACTAAATACTTGAAAGCCGCCGGAATCCGTCATCACCGGCTTTTGCCAATTCATAAACGCGTGCAAGCCGCCCAGTTCGGCGACGCGCTCCGCGCCCGGGCGCAATGCAAGATGATACGTGTTCGCGATTAATAGTTGAATGCCGATGCCGTCAAGATCGTGCGACGTTAATGCTTTGACGGATGCTTGGGTCGCAACTGCCATAAACGCGGGCGTCTCGATATCGCCGTGCGCGGTATGGAGAATGCCGGCGCGCGCGCGGGTGAGTGGATCGCGGGAGTGGATGTCAAAAATGAAAGGCATGTTCATTGTTGAGTGGGAGAATGGGAGATGGAGAGAGGGGGTGAAAGAATTTCTCCAGGTTCTTCCCCTCTCCCGCGCTTCCCATCAGCGTTTGATCGTCCACTGCTCTGGATGCCAAATCATATTGACAAGTTTGCCCAAGATGTTCTCGTAAGCGATGTACAGTTGACGAGCAACTTTTGCATCAAGATAGCTGCATTTGACTGAGAATTCCAACCACACTTGCGTCTCTGCGGCTTCGGCTTCTGCGTCGCTCAACTTGCTAACGAATGCCCCTTCGTAGCGACGCTTGCGCCATGCTTCGGCAAGATTGGAGCAAACCGAGCGGGACGAGCGACGAATCTGGTCGGTCAATGAATATGTTTCCTCTTTCGGAAACTTTTTTGTCATCTCAAAAATCTTCATCGCCGCGTCGAGTGCCATCTGGTACACGTCAAGGTCGCGATGTGTTTTGATGCGCGCTTTCATTGTTGCCTCCTTTGAGTGGGTGTGTGGAAGAAAGTCTCCCTCTCTCCCGCTCTCCCCCTCAGTAGTACACCGTCCTCACTCGATGATACGGTTTCATCGCTTTTACGCGCACCTGCGCCGCCTCCCACAAAATCCAATCTACTTGGATGCTCATCCACGCGCGCCCGCGACGCACGAATGCCTCGCGCAAAAATTCCACCGCCCATAGCGTGACCGCGCGAATTTCGATTTCTTCCGCGCCGCCTGCCGCAAGCTCGCGTTGTGCGTCTATTTTGCGCGCGAGCGCCGGCGCGTAACGCAGAACGCCCCACGCGCGCAAAATTTGCGGCAATTTGTAATCCGCAAACGCGGTGAGCGTGGCGAGATTGTGAAACGCGCCCCATTGTTTGCCGTCGAACGCGCCATATAAATCCGCGACGAGTATTTGCGCGCGCTTGAAGAAATGCACGGGCGCGGGGACGCGGGGACGCGGCGATTTTGTCTCCGCGTCTCTGCGTCTTCCGCTCTCCGGGTCAGGCATTCGATAGACCGCCACATCATTGAACGACGCGAAATTTTCCGCGAGCATCTGCACGAGCCGCGCCGCGTCGCCGTGCGCGCTCGCGACGAACTGCGCCGCGCTCGCGCCCCAATGATTGCAGAGCCCCGCGCCGAGTTCGCGCACGTTGCGCCAGCGTTCCGCAAAAAGTGGAATCTCGCCGCGCCCGCGCAATATCTCGGCGAGCTCTGCCGGCGAAATGCGCGCCCAATAATCCGCATCGAGCACGCGCGGATTTTTTTCCGCCGCGTGTTTCAGCGCCGCCGCGAGCGCCCAATAGCCGTCGAGTTTTTTGCCGCGATATTCAATCGTCCAACGCGCGCGCGGTTCCCAAAAACAAAAGTTGAGCGCGTCGAGCAAAAACAAATAATTGACCGTGCGCTCGGCGCCGTCAAAGAAATGCAAATCATAATTCCACGTCGGCGGCTCGACGCGGCGTTGCGCGAGCGTGTCCGCGGCGCGTTCCAGCGCGCGCGGCTCGATGCGAACAAAGCGCGCGCGTTCGACCACACGCGCGGTGGTTGCGAGAACGGCGAGTGGGTCGAGGCGCGCGGCGAGGAGTTGATCGAAATCTAGTTTCAATATTTGTACGCCGAGAATGGCAGAGGCGCTGGGGAGCAGAGGAGCGGGGGAGACGCTTCGGTCTCCACTGCGCCCCTGCACCCTAGCACCCCTGCTTGATTAAAGCGGTTTCGCCGCGAGCGTCCGCAGGCGTTCGCCGGTTTCTTCCCACGTAATTGTAGATAAGCCCAGCTTGAGGCGGAGATGCTCTTCGCTCATCCCGGCTTGAAAATCGCGCACGGCGCACGTCCAGCGCAAACTTTCAAATGAAACGGTGTCGCCCACGCCAGCCAATTTTGCCAAATCCGCGAGGATATATTCCAAATTGCGCGCGGTGCATTCAAAGAGAAATACGCGCGGCGCGTGTTTTTCGAGATAGCGCGCGAGCGAATCGGCGAAATCGGCGGGGAGCTTGAGCTTGCGTTCCTTGTGCCGTTTTTTCGCGTCGTCGTAGCGGATATAGAGCGCGGCGTTGGTCGGATGCGAAACGTCAATGTCGCTCAAGCGAATCGCCATCGCTTCGCTTTTCTTGATGCCGGTCGCGAGCAAGAGTGTGGCGAGCAGGTACGGACGCGCGTCGCTTTTTTCGGTATCGCGAAAACTGCGCGCGGCGTCGAGCAATTTTGCGATTTGGTCATCGTAGAGAATTTCCGGTAACGGGCTAGAGACCGGGATGTGCGGAATCGGCGCGGCGGGATCGTCGAACAGGATTTGCGCGTTCTTGAGCCAGCCGAAAAAAACTTTGAGCGTCGTCAGGCGGCGTTCGTACGATTTCGGTTTGCACGGCACGCCGCGATCATAGCGCAACCAATGTAAAAATTTGTCGAGGGTTGAAATTGTGATTTCGGCGAGCGAAATGTTCGCGCCCACAAAACTCGCGAAAAGTTTTAGATCGCCGCCAAAGGCTTGGATCGTGTACGGCGACCAGCCAATTTTAAGCATATGCGTATGAAACGCGCCGATGCCGGCGGCGAGCGACGATTGCGCGCTGAACGGCGCGTCGGCGGCAAGCGGCGCCGGCGCGCGCGGCGGCGTTTCCGGCGGTTTCGGACGCGCGCCACCGGCGGGAAAGAGCGGCAGTTGTTGCGAAGGCATCGAGAGCAAATTACCACACTCAGCGCGCGGTGTCAAGGAAATCACCCTATTTTTTCACACTGACGGGCATGATCTCGTTTTTACGCTTTTTCCGCTCATCTTGAACTTTTGCCCCTCTTGAATTATAATCCCCCTACCCTTTCGAGGAGTGTGGTATGCTGATTGGACGCGTCGTCGGCGATGTGGTCGCCACGATCAAAGACGAGAAAATGACCGGGCGCAAACTGCTTATCGTCCGTGAAGTCTCGGTTGAAAACGAATTGGTCGGCAAGCCAATCGTCGCGGTTGACACGGTGAGCGCCGGCATCGGCGATGTTGTTCTGCTCGCGCAAGGTAGTTCTGCCCGCCAAACCGGCATCACTAAAGAAACGCCGACCGACGCGGTGATCATGGCGGTCGTAGATTCCCTTCAAGTGGAAGGCAAAATCACATTTCGTAAATCCTAAGAGCGTCTAACAGAATCAGTTTCACTGTCACTCCGAGCGATGCGAGGAGTTGCGTTGCCACTTGGAACAACGAGATTTCTCGCCGCTTCGCGGCTCGAAATGACATTTTGTTAGGTGCACAAAACGTCCGGCGGCGGGTGAAAAAAAAAGAAACATTGTCACGCGCCCCGTGTCGCTTGTCCTCAATCTGCCTATGGCTAAATCCAAACGCTCGCTCACGCCCGAAGATTCGCAAAGCTTTAAATCAGTAACCGACGCGCAGATTTCTCCCGACGGCAAAACGATCGCGTTTACCGTCGCGGATTCATTCAGGTCGGACGCGCAAAATCCGCACAGCCAAATTTGGCTCGCGTTCCCGGAGGGCGCGCCGGCGCGGCAATTTACTTCCAGCGCGCGCGCAGACTGGCTGCCGCGGTGGTCGCCGGATGGCGCGATGCTCGCGTTTCTCTCCGATCGGCTCGCCGATGGCAAGCCGCAAATATTTTTGATCGCGCGGCGCGGCGGCGAAGCGCGATGCTTGACGCAAGCCCACGGCGCGATTCTCGATTTTCAATGGTCCGCCGACGGCGCGCGGATCGCGTATTTGATGGAAGATGCGGAGACCGAAGAAGAGAAAAAAGCGAAAGCCGAAAAACGCGACGCGCTCGAATTCGAGCGTCATTCCAAGTGCGCGCGCGTGTGGATCGCGGAGGTTGCCACCGGCGCGGCGCGCCAGATCACACAGGGCAACGCGCAGGTGTGGGAATTTGATTGGTCGAGAGATGGCAAAGAATTCGTGTTGCTCATTTCAGATTCGCCGGCAGAATACGATTGGTATCGCGCGCGGTTGGCGCGCGTGTCGGTGAACGGCGGCGAACCGAAAAATCTTTTCAAGCCGCCAGCCAATCGCCAACTCGCCATGCCGCGCTGGTCGCCGGATGGAAGCGCGGTCGCATTTATTTCATGTTTGTGGAGCGATCGCGGTGTCGTGGCGGGCGACTTGACGTTGCTCACCGTAAAAGGCGGTGACACGCGCAACCTCACCGCGAATTCTTTGCGCGATGTCTCGTCTTTCCATTGGGCGAACGATGGCAAGACGCTTGCGATCGTTGGTTTTGATCGCGGCGATGCGATGATCGGAATGGTGGATGCCGCGAGCGGCACATATCATCGTTGGTGGGTGAGCGGAATGCCGACAAGCGCACCCGCCGAATTGAAGAATGCAAAAAACGGCGTGTTTCCCGATACGCGCCCTGCCGCGTTTATGACGCGGTGGTGGCAACAATTTTCAATGAATTCAGCCGGCGATTCGCTCGCGCTCGTGCGCGAGGGTCCGCACGATCCGCCGGAAGTTTGGAGCGCGCAGGTCGTCGGCGAGGCAATCGAATGGCGACAACTTACGCGCGTGAATTCAAATGCCGCATCGTTCGCGTTCGGCGCGATGGACAAAATTCATTGGAAGAGCCGCGACAACAAAGAGATCCAAGGTTACCTGATCAAGCCGGCGCATTACAAACCGAACGCGAAATATCCGCTGGTCGTGTGGGTGCACGGCGGTCCCGCCGGCAATTATGGGCCGCGCTTTTACGCGTTGCGGAGTTACGCGCAATTGCTCGCCGCGAACGGAATCGCTGTTTTCCTGCCGAATCCGCGCGGCAGTTATGGTTGGGGCGCGGTCTTCACCGAAGCGAATCTCGGTGATCTCGGCGGCAAAGATTGGCTCGATATTATGGCGGGCATTGATTATTGCGTCGCGCAGGGTTGGGCGGACAAAGATCGTTTGGGACTCGCGGGATGGAGTTACGGCGGCTATCTCGCCGCGTGGGGCATCACGCAATCGAAACGCTTTAAAGCCGCGCTCGTCGGCGCGGGCATTACAAATTGGCTGAGTTATCACGGGACGAGCGATTTGCCGGAATGGGATCGCATCGCGCTGAATGCCAGCCCGTATCAACGCGGCGGCACGTTCGATAAATTCACGCCGTTACATTTCGTGAATCGCATCAAGACGCCGACGCTGATTGTGCACGGCGAAAAAGATCGCGTCGTGCCGGTCGGGCAAGGGTACGAATTTTATCGCGCGCTCAAAGATTTGAGCGTCGAAACGGAACTCGTCGTCTATCCGCGCGAAGGGCACGGCATTTTGGAAAAAGAGCATCAATTGGATTTGATGCGCCGCGTCGTGGATTGGTTCAAAAAGAGATTGTGACCTCACCCGCGTGGAAGGATCTCGGCAACTTTTGGAACGCGGTCAAAGAAGTTGACATTCGCCCGGTGCGCGAACAAGCCGAGCGTCCGATTCTTCTCGCGATTGTCGGCGCGGAAAAATCCGGCAAGAGCACGCTGATCCAAGCGTTGCGGCATCACGCGCGGCAACGCGAGCGCGTGATCGGCGCGGCGGTGGAATTATCGATTCCGCGATCATCTGCCGGCGATCCTTTCGAATCAAATGCGGATTTGAATATTCTCGTTCTCGACGCCACGCGCGCAGATTATTCCGCCGAAGCAGAATTTTTTCGCGCGGCGATGGATGCCGGCAAACGGCTGTTGGTCTTTTACAACAAAATGGACGCGGTGCGCGATGCGAACGCGATTGCCGCAACGCTCGGGCGGTGGACGCGGACGCGCGTAGCGTTCGGCTCGGCGCTGGATCCGCAGTCGCTCGAAAGCGAATTTATCCCGCGCGTGTTGGAACTCGCGGCGGATTGGCAACTCGCGCTCGCGCGGCAGTTTCCGCTTTTTCGCATCGCCGTCGCGCGGGAATTGATCAGTGAAACGGCGCGCGCGAACGCGATTTATTCGCTCGGCACGGGGCTGGCAGAAACGATTCCGGTATTGAATGTTCCATTCAACGTCGCCGACATTGTGATTCTCTCCAAGAATCAAACGTTGATGGTTTACAAACTCGGACTTGCGCTCGGCTTGTCAACACGGTGGCAAGATCACGTCGCGGAATTGGGCGGGGCGGTCGGCGCGGGATTTTTGTGGCGGCAGATGGCGCGCGGATTGGTCGGCTTGATTCCGGCGTGGGGAATTATTCCAAAAGTCGCCGTCGCGTTTGCCGGCACGTACGCGCTCGGCGAAGCGATTCTGCATTGGTACCAGACCGGCAAGAAAATTTCGGGACAAGGGATGCGCGAACTGTACGGGCGCGCGAGCGCGCGCGGCAAGCAAATCGCGCAAGAAATGGTGATGCGCAGGCGCGCGCAATTGCCCGGAAAGAAATTTGATGGCTAGACAAGCCGCGCGGCGCGGCGATTCGCGCAAAGATAATCAGTCTAAACGTTTGGGGCGCGCAGGGGCGCGGGTTGGCAAAACCCTGCCGCCGGAAAAATCAGAGGAGGCACACACTATGGTCACACCAGAAATGATCGCGCTAGGAATGGTCGAGACGAAAGGGCTCGTCGGCGCGATTGAAGCGGCAGACGCAATGGTCAAAGCCGCGAACGTAAAATTAATCGGCAGTGAGTACATCGGCGGCGGATTCGTCACCGTGATGGTGCGCGGCGATGTCGGCGCGGTCAAAGCCGCGACGGATGCCGGCGCGGCGGCGGCAAAGCGCGTCGGTGAACTCGTCAGCGTGCACGTGATTCCGCGACCGCATGCGGATGTCGAAGTCATCTTGCCGCAGGCGAGCAAAGGCGCGATGGGCGGGCGCGCGTCGTGAGACCCGCGCTTTTGAATCGCGATGAAATTGTTTTTTGACGGCAGTGCGTCCGTCGCGCGCGATCCTGAATTTATCGCGCGCGTGCGCGACGCGCTTGATCTTACCGGCGATGTGGCGCTGGAATTCGCGGAGATTAAACCCGGCGCCGCGAGCGAATTGCGCTATCGCGTAACGTTGCCGGTGCAGATCAGCGGCGCAGATTTTGGCGCGGCGGACGGCGTGTACGTGGATGAAGCCGCCGCCGCGCTTTTGGTTTTTGACGCGCGCGGCGCGCTGATGTCATTTCAAGTGCAGATCGCGGATGAAAAGCATTTGCGTTCGGTTCAAGCGCAGATCAAAAAACTCGCGGCGGCGGATGCGATTTACGCGGCATCGCCGGACGAAGCGATTGATTCCGCCGCGCTGATCGCGTTAAACAAGCCGTGGGTCGTCTCCGCCGACGCCGCCGGACGCAAGCGGCTCAAACGCGCGTTCATCGCGTAAGATAGAACGATCCGCGAAAGACGCGGGAGAACGCGAATATTGAGTACCTCACGAGTGAAATGGTTGCGCGAAGCGAAAAGCAAGGATTTTTCGGACGCGGATGTACACGGAAAGAACGGATCGAATAAATCCTTGATCTGATTTTTCCGCGTTTACACTTGCCCTTGCGGGCGGTGCAAGGGTCCGCGTTCTAATTTGCCTTATTGGGTTTCGGCTTGTCCGAGTTAGGAGTCGAAGATGTCATCCGGCATTCGCGTCAATATTTTTTCCAATGATCCGAACGCGGACGGACTGGCGCTGGAACAAGTGGAAATTCCGGCGGGCGAATCGCGTTTTGCGATTCCCGGTTGGACGGGCGCAGGCGGTTTGTTCGAGCCGGGCACGCCGGAATTTGAAGCCGGTGCGCTGTACGTCGTATTGAATCGCACGTTTTCAATGTGGATAGATTTATTCGGCGACGCGTTCACGTGGCAAACCGGCAAGCCGCAATTGCCAGTCGCGCCACGCGCCGGCAAAGATTTCAACGCGTATTATGATCGCACCGGCTTGAAATTTTTTTTCCAAAACGACAAATCGAACGGGCAGATCATTTACACCTGCGAAAGCGCGGAAATCGCCGCGCACGAATGCGGGCACGCGATTCTCGACGCGCGGCATCCGGATTATTGGGATTCACTCCTGACCGAAACCGCCGCCTTTCACGAAGCGTTCGGCGATGTGTCCGCGATTTTATTTACGCTCAGTTCGCCGGTCGTGCGGCAGATGATTCTCAACGAAAACGGCGGCGATCTTTCCATGAGCAACGCGGCGACGCGCCTCGCCGAGCAAATGGCGCGCGGCATGAGCGCGGCGG
>Ga0247727_10018815_pt1 | contig 10795 bp, 10 predicted proteins | sample WisWelCaveWW1625_FD_202498 | JGI IMG/M metagenome (GOLD analysis project Ga0247727, IMG submission 202498) | Biofilm microbial communities from Wishing Well Cave, Virginia, United States - WW16-25 | ecosystem: Environmental > Aquatic > Deep subsurface > Groundwater > Cave microbial mat | place...
TGTAGGAGGCAAATCCACGACATCCGCTTGGGCGTATAACTTTGGTGATTATAGGTCAGAGACATTGGCCACAAAAGCTTGGGGAGCGTTGGCTGAAGAAGATATCGAAGCGGTTTTAGCTTATACAAATAAATGCATTGAATTATATGCTGATCAGGCAAAGAAAATGCAAGCGAGTTTAAAGGAATATGTTAAGGAACCAAAAGAAAAAGTTTTTTCTTATTGGGCTTTAAATGATATTGCCACAAGCCTTTTTATTCAAGGAGAGGCTTATCGTAAAGTGGAAATGAAAGATGAAGCCATTCAGGCCTATCAAAAAATTATTGATGAATATTCCTTTGGACAAGCGTGGGATCCAAAGGGTTGGTTTTGGAAGCCTGCTGAAGCTGCCAAAGAAAAGATGGCTATGCTTAAATCCGGCTCCAATCTAGATTTTGGAGATTACACCTCTTCTTTTATTACAACGCAAGCGTGGAAAGCCCTTAACGAAAAAGATTATAATTCCGTTCTTTCTTATTCGGATAAAGTGATTGAGATGTATGGTGATGAAGCCAAACAAATGCAAAAATCTTTGACTGAATATCCTTGGGAGTCAAAGGATAAAATATTTTCTTTCTGGGCGCTTAATGATGTTGGGACATCTTTATTCATTAAGGGGGAAGCGTTTAGAAGCCAGGGGAAAAATAAAGAAGCTAAGAAAATTTATAAAGAATTAGTCGATCAATATTTCTATGCCCAATGCTGGGATCCAAAGGGTTGGTTTTGGAAGCCGGCTGAGGCCGCCCAACAGGCATTAGATGAATTGGGAGAAAGTTAATATTTTTCTCCTATCATTGATGTGTTTGAAAAGAAATTTTAATTTTTTTCTTCTCCCATTTTTACAGCTTTGGGAAACTTTTTCCTATACCTTTAAATTTTTCCATAATATATCAGAACTTTTGAGTAAGAAAGGTTATATTCTTATGAGAGCTTTGTGCATTTTAATGGCAGTCTTTTTAACAGTTTTTGGAGGGTGTGACAATAACAATGTCGATTCTAATCAAGAAATATCTGCCCAAAAAGTCCATGAATCTAAACAGCCACAAACTGCTTCGGCTGGTAATAAAGATGGGCAAGGGATTAACACAGAATTAAATAATCAGGATCAGGTGAAATCCGATTCTTTTAAACCTTTTTATGTTTATCAAGATAAAGGGTCGCGAGAAAATCATTACATTCCTTCCGGGTTCATGCCTAATGGTAAATGTGTTTATTTAGATGATAAGTGGCAAGAACAATGCAATTCGGGAACCACGTGTATGCGTCTTGAATATGATGTCGAATGCTCACGTAAAGACCAAAAATGGGCTGGGATTTATTGGTTAAATCCACCTAACAATTGGGGTCAGCGTAAAGGCGGATATAACCTGGTGGGTGCCAGTAAATTGACTTTTTGGGCCAAAGGGCAGGATGGAGGAGAGCAGATTCAAGAAATAACAGTAGGAGGTATTACGGGAGATTACCCAGACACAGATACGGCTGTGATAGGGCCTGTTATTCTTTCGACGGAATGGAAAAAATATTCCATAGATTTAAGAGGAAAAGACCTTTCTTATATAAGCGGAGGATTTGCCTGGACAACCAGTGAAGATGTCAACGGCGATACGTGTGTATTTTATTTGGATGAGATAAGGTTCGAATAAATCTCGGATTGGCGCACGAGAAAAAGACTGATAGCTTTCTAAATCTTGAATCAAGATTGAAAGACATCAGTCTTTTTTTATAACATGTAGGAAAGTAAAATAGAGTAGATGAGAGTAGATGGAGGAAGTCAAGGGCAAAGAAGATATTCCGAGCACAGCGAGGAATTTTCTTGTTAAATTTTGTCAAAAAAGACAGATTACTTCTTGTATATAAATTGATACTTTGTTATATTCATACTAATTATTTTTTCTAAGTTAATAAAATATCTATCCTTTAAGGAGAAGCATGTCCAAAGCTGCGAAGCAGAGTATTTTTATACTTATTTTTTTGCTTTTAGCTAGTCTTGGTTTTGCGGGTTATACGCTCTTCGAGAAACAGAAAGTCGGCGAAGAAAAGGCCATGGTTGAAGGGCAGTTGAAAGATTCACAAGAGCGTGAAAAGAAAAATGTTGTTAAGATCACAGAATTGGAAAAAGACCTTCAGTACGCTGAGAAGAAAATCAATGATGTCGAAGGTCAGCTAACAGAAGAAAAACAAAGATCACAGGCCAAAGAAGAAGAGGTCGAAGAAAGAGTTAACAGTCTTAATGCGCGAATTGCCGAAATCTCAGAAGATCGTGATCGTTGGAAGCGCAAGTTAGAAGGTATAGACAAGGATTTGGAAGATATTGAAAGAGAACGTGACAATTTGAAGCAAGAACGGGATGATCTTTTAGTAAAACTTAAGAACGTCCCCCCTCCCCAAATCATCTACAAAGAAAAAGAGCCTGAATCATATATCCAACCTAAAGAAGAAACGCAAGAATATATGTCTAATTCGACCATGATGGATGAGCCTTCCATTGTGTCTAGACCCAGAGAGGATCCGTCTTTGGTGGATGAAGAATACTGGGCATCTATCTTAAAAGAAAAGGCCTCTTTAGAGGTCGAGCTTGATAAATTAAAGGAGGAGTTATCTCAGAAATCGATAGAAATTGTAGAATTAAAAAAAGATAATTCAGATTTGGGATCTCAGCTTGATACGTTACGTCATGATAAAGAGCAGCTTGGGCATCAAATTCAGGATAAAGAAGAGATGGTGAACCGTATTTCGCTGGAATTGGCCAGAGCCAAGAATGATAAGAAGTTTGTCTCTTCGCGTATTGAAGATTTGGATAACGAAAATCAAAAATTACGTCAAGAAATACGTCAGTTGACTTCATCCAGAAGCGCATTGGAGAAATCCATTGTTCAGATGAGCCAAGAAAAATCTAAGATGGAGAAAAAGTTAGGGCAAACAGAGACGATTATCCAAAGCAAGATTGATGAAATATGGGAAATTAAAGATAGTATTGATCAGACATTTAAGACCAGTCAGCTTAAACCTTCGGCAAATAATGAAGTTGAGTTGCCGCCTATTGTTGTTAATTCCTCCGGACAGGCGACCAATTTTAGTACGGGCATCACACACGCTGGTTTTAATGGAACCGTGGTCAGTATTAATGAAGAGAATAATTTTATCATTGTGGATATTGGAGAACAGCAAGGCATCAAATTAGGTGACACATTAAGCGTGTATCGGGATTCAAAATATATCGCTCGCATAGAAGTGATTCAGGTGAGAACTGATATCAGTGCCGCTGATGTCAAGGATCAGTGGTCGAAGGTACGGGTTGGCGATGTTGTCAGATAAAAATAAATAAGAAAGAAATGCCATGAGCAAAATGAAGCCAAGTATAGAAGATGTGGCCCGCAGGGCGAAAGTATCCATCACGACTGTTTCCCGTGTAATCAATAATGTTTCAACCGTTTCCAAAAAAAATCGTGTAAGGGTTGAGGAAGCCGTCGCTTTTTTTAAATACAAACCTAACATAAGCGCCCAACGTTTAGCCAGAGGCATCAATAATGCCGTTGGACTCGTGATTCCTGGTTATCCTGGAATTTTCCATTCTTTTTATGCTGTTGAATTGATCCGTGGTGTTGGGCATTCCTGCGAAGCCTTGCGGCTTGACATGGTATTCCATATTACCAACGGTTTAAAGCCGATGAATACCAATAATGTCGATGGAGTTGTTTTTGCGGACATTATTGAAAACCGTAAGCAAGTTGAATCAACCCTTACGCAAGGCACCCCCTGTGTGATTATTAATCATCAGGTCGATGATCTGGATGTCAACTTTATTGCGGTGGACAATATCAAGGGAGGGGAAATCGCGGCGGATTATCTTGCCAGCTTTGGCCACAAAAAGATCGCGACCATTACAGGAAATTTAACAACCCAGGCCGGGGCGCAGCGGTTTGATGGATTTAAAGCGTATTTGGATAAAAAGAAGATACCGTTGAATGACACTTATGTTTATCAAGGTGATTATTCCAGACGTTCCGCCAGGTTTGCCATGGAGCAGTTTCTAAAATTAGCTGATCCACCTACGGCCGTATTTGCCGCTAGTGATGAGATGGCGCTTGAGGCCATGGCGGTGATTTTAGAAAAAGGATTAAGAGTGCCTGATGACATTTCGGTTATTGGATTTGATGATAATCCAGCTTGTTTGTATGGTCCAGTGGGGCTGACTACGATTAGACAACCAATTTTTGAAATGGCCGAGAAATCGGTCAAACTCCTCTACGAGAGTATCACGGGAAAAAGTAAAGTAGTCAAAAAGATTGTTCTAGAACCTGATCTGGTGATCCGTGAATCCTGCTCTGCCCCTAAGAAGAAATAACCTTCCCTTGCTAAGACAAAACTTGACACGAAGAGCATTTGATTGTAAGGTTTAGTACTGTTGCTACGGCCACAGAATTTTTATTTGATCCAAAAATTATATACCCAAACGCAACAAGTTTACGAAATCAAAATAATATAACCCGAAGCGTTTGGGTATTATACTGTTTTCCTTAATTCGCAATTCTGAGAAGAAGCAGTATAGCCGGAGTAATTTTCATGTCGACCAAAGAAAATTTTATCATTTCAGAGAACAAAGACATAAAACCAAAATGTCCCTATTGTGAATATGAATTAGCTGAAATATACAAGAAAACAATTGGTAAGTATTCATTTTTAATGGGATGTTTTGCGGTGCGTGATGTCATTTATTTTTGTCCTCATTGTCATAAAGTTTTGGGTGGCGGACAAAGTCGTTTGGGATAAAGCATTACACAGTGATGAACGATGAATAAACGTTATGATGTTATAGTGATCGGTGCCGGTCACGCAGGTGTCGAGGCGGCTTTAGCGGCCAGCCGCATGGGCTGTTCCACGCTTATGGTGACGTTATTTTTTGACACCATTGGTCAGATGAGTTGTAATCCGGCCATCGGCGGTGTTGGCAAAGGACAGTTGGTTAAAGAAGTTGATGCTCTTGGCGGTGAAATGGGATTGGCCGCCGATCGAACGGGGATCCAATTCCGTCAGCTTAATTCTTCAAAAGGGCAGGCCGTGCGCTCTTCAAGATGCCAGTCCGACCGTAAGCGATATAAGTTGTACATGCAAAATGTTGTTAGAAATCAGCCTAGTCTTGATGCGCTTGAAGACAAGGTAGCCGAGTTATTTGTTAAAGCCGGAAAGATAACTGGGATCCGGACAGAAGGCGGTATTGAGGTTGGATGTCAGGCTGTTGTTGTCACAACAGGAACCTTTCTTAATGGACGTATCCATGTAGGTCGCGAAATCACTCCTGGAGGACGTGTCGGGGAACCCAATTCGACTCGGTTGGCGGATAATATAAAAGATCTTGGATTTGAGGTTTTAATGTTTAAGACAGGAACACCTCCGCGTTTGGATGGCAAGACAATAGATTTTTCAAAACTGGAACCGCAGCATTCAGATGAACATATTGTTCCATTCTCTTTTAGGACAAAGCAAATACCATCAACTCAGAAATTGTTACCGTGTCATATCACTCATACCAATGAAGAAACTCATGATATCATCCGCGCGAATTTTCATCGTTCCCCAATGTATTCCGGACAGATTCAGGCGACGGGAGTGCGGTATTGTCCATCCATCGAGGATAAGTTAAAAAAATTCGCTGATAAAACAAACCACCAGGTATTTTTGGAGCCCGAAGGGCTTGATACAGATGAATATTATCCCAACGGAATTTCGACAGGATTACCGGCTGATATACAGTTGGCATTTGCGCGTACGATTAAAGGATTGGAACATGTCAAGATGAACCGTCCCGGTTATTCGATTGAACACGGAGTGATTCCCGCCACCGAACTTAAGCCAACACTTGAGACAAAAAGAGTCAAAGGATTATTTTTCGCGGGGCAAATTAATGGAACTACTGGATATGAGGAAGCGGCTGGGCAAGGGATCATTGCTGGAATTAACGCGTCATTACAGGCTCAAGAAAAAAGACCTTTTATCCTTGGCCGGCATGAATCTTATATCGGCGTCTTGATTGATGATTTAATTACCAAGGGGACGGATGAGCCTTATCGCATGTTTACTTCCCGCGTCGAATATCGTTTGATCGTTCGAGAAGATAATGCCGATAGACGGCTAGTCAAATATGGACATGAGTTTGGGCTTCTTACCGAAGAAGATTATATGAATGTGGTCAGGAAATATAAGGCCATTGATGAGGAAATCAAACATTTACGGGCAACGCGTATTTACCCTAAAAGCGATCTTAATAACCGTTTGGTTGAGTTAAACAGCAGTCCTCTGCGGCAGCCAACCCTTTTAAGCGATATTCTCAGACGCCCCGAAATCAATTACGATGTCATTGCCCCTTATGATGGTCATCTCAAGGATTTTCCAAGGCAGGTGATTGATCAAGTGGAATATGAAATCAAATACGAAGGTTTTATTAGCCGGCAGTTGAAAGATATCGAAAAATTTAAGCACATCGAAAATATCCGGATTCCAGAGGGGATTGATTATGACCAGATCCCCAGCCTTTCAATAGAAGTTCGTCAAAAACTTAAGCGCCATGCCCCTGTCAATCTTGGCCAGGCCAACCGGATTTCAGGAGTGACCCCGGCGGCCATATCAATCTTAATGATTTATTTAAGGAAGCAATCTTTGGAACGACAAAGTCAGTGAGGGAGCCAACTTCTTGACATCGCGTTTTCACCGATGATATAGTTCCACCCGATATTTGACGTTAAATATTTTAATGTTTTTTAATCCAGGTCAATTTTTTATCACGGAGGTTCAAAATGGGTCAAACCGCTACAGAAGGAAAGATGAAGATCGCCGATGATATCACCCAATTAATAGGAAATACTCCCTTAGTCAGGCTAAACAAATTAACAAAGGGCTGCGTCGCTGATGTCGTGTTAAAGCTTGAATTTTATAATCCTCTTGGTTCAGTGAAAGACAGGATCGGATTGGCCATGATTGAAGCGGCTGAGCGTGATGGAAAGATTAAGAAAGATAAAACCGTCGTTCTTGAGCCGACATCCGGAAACACAGGAATAGCTCTCGCGTTTGTTTGCGCCGTCAAGGGTTATAAGCTGACCTTGACCATGCCAGAGACGATGAGTTTGGAAAGAAGATCGTTGTTAAGAGGTTTAGGCGCGAATTTGGTTTTAACGCCAGGATCCGAAGGGATGAGGGGGGCCGTAGCCAAGGCCAAGGAATTAGCGGAATCCAATCCTAATTATTTCATTCCTCAGCAATTTGAAAACCCGGCTAATCCTGAAATCCATAGGAAAACAACAGCTGAGGAAATCTGGAACGACACTAACGGTCAGGTTGATTTTTTAATCTCCGGAATTGGAACTGGAGGAACGATTACAGGGGTTTCTGAAGTCATTAAAAAGAGGAAACCCTCGTTTAAAGCCATCGCGGTGGAACCGAAAGGGTCTCCAATTCTTTCCGGGGGCCAGCCAGGGCCTCACAAGATTCAGGGGATTGGGGCGGGGTTTATTCCGGGGATCTTAAATACGAAATCTTATGATGAAGTCATTCAAGTTGATAATGATCAAGCTTTTGAGTACGCGCGCCGTGCCATGCGAGAAGAGGGTATCCTCTGCGGTATTTCTTCTGGAGCGGCCATCTATGCCGCTTTGCAAGTCGCCAATCGTCCGGAAAATAAGGGGAAATTGATTGTGACAATTATTCCAAGTACCGGGGAAAGATATCTCAGTACAGATCTTTTTGCTGAATTCAGAGAATAGTTAATAGCTAAGAATATTGCTGTTGTAAGATTTTTTTTGGTTTTTCTGGAGGCCTTTTTGGATCTGTTGAGCCCGTTGGATTTTTTCCTGATTTTGATCAATGGCTTTCTGGGCTTGGCCAAAACCGAAGTCAAAATGACTGGCCGCCTCTTTAGCCTTTTTGTCGAAAAAATCGCATCCGGCCAACACCAAACATAAAATCATCATTGAAAAGAGATTTTTCATCGGTTAACTCCTAGTGTAATGTCCAGGACAATTTCAGCCATCATGGCGGCGCATGCCGTGACGCGCGGGGCCATGGGGGGGTGTCCGCAGGACGAGTCAGTTGAAAGGTCTCCCACGAAATAAACGTTGCCCAGTTTCTTAACACCCATCGGTCTTTTTTCAAGAAGCCCGGCCATGCCGACACCGCTGATCAGCCAATCAGTCTTGTCTTGATAGTGTTCAACAAACTGGTATTTAAAATCAGCCTGATCAAAATCTTCAACGATAAAATCGCAGCCCTGGAAGTAGCGGCTGCCTGTTTCTGTTGACCATTTGGTGTGGTGGGTCGTGATGTTAAGGGCGGGGTTAATATCCAGAAGACGTTTTTTTGTTATGGCCATTTTGGGCTGGCCGATTTCCTTGATAAAATATTGCTGGCGGTTCAGGTTAGAGGCATCTACTACATCGAAGTCGAGCATTTCGATATTTTTAAATCCTGATCGAACCAGAATCATCGCCGCGTTGGAACCTAACCCGCCGGCGCTACCGATCCCGATTTTTTTGGATTGGATGGTTTGTAATTGTTCCTCGCTTAAATATCGAAGTAATCCTCGCTCAAAAACATTATGGGTTTGTTTTGTCATTAAATTTTTAAGGATGGATTATCATTCGAGTTATTTTAGTTATTAATAATAAGATGTTGTGTTTTGTTATCGATCCTGCGCCAGTCTGTCAGAACTGGATCAAAATTTTTATTTTTGAGAAGTCGGATAATTTCCGCCACGCTTCGATGGTCCTCAATATCAAATTGCGGACTTTGTTCTTGGGGCGGTTCAATGGTGTAACCTCCAACAGCGGTATTTGAGCCGGCTGAAAGGCGGGTGACGCCTAATTCTAAAAGGTGGTCGCGTAAACGAGGTTTTTCACGTGTCGATAAGTTAATGCCTGTTCTTGGAAACAGTATGCGTGTCAGACAGATAATTTTAACAAAAGTTTTATCATCGACAAAGCATCTGGCAAACGATTGGCCTTTAATAGGTTGAATCCGTGGAAATGAGAGGCTGTATTCCACGCCAGGATAATTTTTTTCCATGAGGCGGATGTGTTGATAAAGCGCGGTTAGATCTTCTATGAGATTTTCTGAAAGACCTAACAGAATTCCCATGGAAATGTTGCGGATTCCCCCTTGGGCCGCCCGTCCTGGCGCTTGCCAGCGGAAATCGTAATTGGCCTTAACGCCTGAAAGATGGACCTGCGCGTAACGCGTCCGGTCATATGTTTCTTGATAGACCGTGATGCCATCAACCCCTCCTTCAAAAAGCTCTTTGTATTCATCTACATTCATAGGGTGAACTTCCAGACTAATGTTTTGGAAAAAATGTTTGGCCGTATCAACAGCTTCCATTAAATAAGAGAGGGGAGTAGCATTATAAGACTCTCCTGTGAGAAGTAAGATATTCTCGATTCCTTGGTCGGCTACAAAGGCCATTTCATCACGCATCTGGTTGACTGTCAGTTTGAAGCGTTTGATCCGATGGTGGCTGTGAAAACCGCAGTAGGTGCAGTGACTGCTGCAGTAATTAGAAAGATAAAGAGGGGCGTACAAGGAGATTGTGCGGCCAAAGAATTGTTCTTTAGTTTGTTTAGCCTTTTGAGCCAACTCTTCCAAGGGTTGTGGGTTTGGATCCTCAAGAATTTTTTTTAATTCATTTTTTGTGAACATGATCAATAAATTTTTTACAGCGTAGGAAAGTATACTGCCTCTCCTTGGAATTGCGAATAGAGGAAGGCAGTATAATACCCAAACGCTCTGGATTATATTATTGTGATTTCGCAAACCTGTTGCGTTTGGGTATATAAGACTGTCCTAAGGTTAATCATAAAGAAATCCTGTGAGAGGTGAAGAGGCATTAGCCCCGGTTTTGATGGGGGGGAGTTTGCTTAAATAGGCCAATCGTCCGGCATGGATGGCTTGCGAAAAGGCTTTGGCTAAAAGAGCGGGTTCACCAGCCGTGGCCACCGCTGTATTGGCCAGAACCGCGGCCACCCCCATTTCCATGGCCTCGCAGGCTTGAGAGGGGGCCCCGATCCCGGCATCGACAATAATGGGCACCTCCGTGATTTCATTAATCAAAATTTTGATGAATTCTTTCGCTTTGAGTCCCTGATTACTTCCGATTAAAGATCCCAAAGGCATGATAGCCGCCGCACCGGCTTTAACAAGTTCACGCGCGACATACAGATCCGGATATATATAGGGAAGAATAACAAAACCTTCTTTGGCAAGAATTTCCGTGGCCTTAATTGTTTCATAGTTATCAGGCAGCAGGTATTTGCTGTCATTAATGACTTCGATTTTGATCCAGTTGCCGCATCCAGTCTCGCGTGCTAGTCTGGCGATACGGACAGCCTCGACGGCATTGCGGGCGCCGGAGGTATTGGTCATCAGTTTGATATTAGAGGGGATATATTCCAGGATGTTTTCATCATGTCGTTCAAGATCAATTCTTCGAAGCGCAACCGTGACGATTTCCGTCTCTGATGACTTGATGCTTTCAGCCAGATCGGATTTATTCTTGAATTTGCCCGTTCCCAGTAAAAAACGATTGGTAAACGTGCGGCCACCGATGATCAATGGAGCATCTTCCAAATTTATCTGTGTCTTTGTATCTGTGATAGCCATGGATAATTAACCACCCCCAACAAAACTGATCAATTCGATCGTATCGCCCTCTTTTAGAATGGTTTGAGACCATTGGGGGCTTCTAACGATCTCACCATTGACTTCAGCAATGACT
>Ga0247727_10018816_pt1 | contig 10795 bp, 4 predicted proteins | sample WisWelCaveWW1625_FD_202498 | JGI IMG/M metagenome (GOLD analysis project Ga0247727, IMG submission 202498) | Biofilm microbial communities from Wishing Well Cave, Virginia, United States - WW16-25 | ecosystem: Environmental > Aquatic > Deep subsurface > Groundwater > Cave microbial mat | place...
ATTCCCCCCTCCCACTGTGGAGGCACCACCGATGGCGGCATTATGATAGCCGCCTCCAACAGTAGCGTACACACTGCCGGCCGTGTTTCCATCGCCGCCCCCAACTGTAGACCAATCGCCACTTGCCGTATTGGAATTGGCAGCTAATGCGCCCCCGCCACCGCTTACCACCGAATATGCTCCGAGAGCCCGGTTATTGGCTCCAGCCACAAAAGCTTGTGTTCCCAGATTCAGATTTCCGGCGCCAAAATTTCCTCTGCCCATTGTAATGGGCGGGTTGCCAGCATTTGTAATAGCTCCGGTCATTATACCGCCGCTCAGCGGGAGGAAGGTACCACTGATCGCAAACTGAGCGTACTGTGCTGTGTCGGACTTCAGCGAGCTAAAGCTGTACCCTACCGAAGTCAGCGGTATGCGGGGAGAAAGCTCAGGCTGGCCGCTCGGTTCGACGGCAAGCCAGTAGGGTCTATCGAACTGAACCCCCACATCAAACGGCGTAATGTCTCCAAGCGCAGTGGAGAACAGACCCCGTCTGACCTGCAGGTCTTTTATTTCGGTCCATACCGGAGTTCCACCCGTGCTCGTCTCATATATCCGAAATGTAAGGTTATAGACGCCGTCGGGCTTGGGATTGCCGAGGGTGTCGGTGAAGACTCCCTGATAGGAAAGCGTACGCGGTATTTGTGCATCAGATGAGAATGGAAGTAAAATCAAGAGAAGCGCAACGAAGATAAAAGAACATCTTTTCATGGCATCCTCCTTGGAATGGTTATTTCTTATTAACTGATGTTACGCAACGCCGAATATGTCACCCTTTCAGGGTTCACTACATCTGATTTCTTCTATGCCGAGGGCGATGCCCTCGGCTCAGGTATCAGTCCCTTTCAGGGACATTTATCAACGATGTGACGCTGAAAGCGTCAGATATTTTAGGTCGGGACAACGTCCCGACCATACAGCATCAACCCCGGGATCAGAAACCCTGACAGGGTGAAATACACCATTTGCGTAACATGAGTTATTAATCAAGTGTGATGGTTCCCACGACCACTGCGAAGCAGACCATCAGGCGGCGTTATTTCAAGAACATTAATTTCCGCGTCTGAACAAACGGTCCGGCCTGGAGCCGGTACATGTAGACTCCACTCGCATAGCTTCTTCCGTTCCACTCGATGCGATACCTCCCGGCCGATCTTTCTTCATCCACCAGCGTAACGATCTGCTGCCCGAGCGTGTTGTATACCGTAAGCTTTACATGCGATTCAACCGGCAAATCGAATTGGATCGTTGTGCTGGGATTGAACGGGTTCGGGAAGTTCTGGCTGAGCGCAAAAACCGTCGGGAGCTGCTCGTCTTCACCCACAGCTACAACCGGTCCTCGCAAATCGGGATGCACGAGGAATCCACTCTCCACCATGCTGTTGGATGCCGCCGACCTCCCGACAAACGATTGACCGAGATCAGTGACGATCTCGCTGTTGGCTGCAGCCGATGTGCCGAACCCGCCGCTCAAGGTCTGCCATGAGACAACGGTGTTCTGAGAAAACGCAGTCACCGAGCACGCCAGAGCGATGGTGATAACGGTGAGGTATCTTCGGGTTTTCATTGGTTTATCCTTTCTCCAAATAAGTCCTTCGTACAGCTTTGTGTTATACCCTGCCCCCGCCCACTTCTGTTTTAGGATTGGAGCATGGATTCACTCCTTTCTTGCCCCGTGACTTTCATTCGGGGACTGCCGCCTGCGATCTGGAAGCGATTGTTCCGGTTCTCCGATGCTATGTAGACTGGTGCAAACCCTCCGATGCAGGTGAGCTGATACCGGAAATCTTTGTTCAAAGCTCCGGACCGTCTGAAAAACCAAAAGAGGTTTCACATGTCGTCTAATCCTCGATTATCTTTTGATTTTGATTCTGCTGGTTGCTCGGGCACACGATGGATAGCGAATTCGCCTGGCATGCCATATAGTGCAGGGTTCAGATACTTCCCGTGATGCTCTTGCGACTTTTCTTGCTCCACGGCTGCGCCATAGCTTCGCACGAAAGCGTCGTTCCGTGCACCCGTTACTGTCCATGAGACCTCCAGACCCGCTCTCCCGCCTGCGATCTTGAAACGGTTCCCCTGCACCTTCTGCGAGATGTAGACAGGCGCAAAACTGCCGAGGCAGGTCAGCTGATAGTGGAAATCGCGGTTAATTGCTTCGAAGTAGTGCGGTAGTTCGACCAACGCCTCACCGTTTGCGTCGAGCACTACGGTGCCACGGTATATGAGCAGTGGTTCAGGGCCTTCGGCACAGTAGTGGTTAAGATATTTATTCGCGGGATCGAGCGGATGGTCAATTTGGAACATCTTGGTGCCGCTGGCAGCAAAGCGGCCATTGCTGTACACACCGTAATCGTTTACGTTGTCGGGACTGGTTCCAAACACACCGTAGTCTGTAGCTGTACTAGACCCAGCGACACCCCAGACGCCGTAACCGCGCAAACTATTCCCTAGCACTCCCCAGCCTACCCCAGAGGTGCCTGTGTTATAACCGTACACGCCATACGAGTTTGGTGCGCTGCTCTTGCCATATACACCGTAGTTGACGCCCGAGGTGGCAGTGGCAATTCCATACACTCCGAAGCCTGCGGGACTGCTGTTCTCGAAGTAGCCGCCATAGGTAGTGCCCGATCCAGCGTATGCGCTGCCGTACACACCCTTGCCGCCGGAGCTAGCGCTCGCGAAGTACCCGCCATAGTTAGCGCCCGATGTCGCGTCAGCCAAGCCGTACACACCCCTGCCGCTGGTGCTTGCACTATTGCCAAAGACACCATAACCGGCGCTGCTGGATGTGTGGCGGGAGACACCAAGCACGCCGGTACCACCTAAGGTAGAGGAGTTATCGAAGAACCCTGCAACCGAGGCGCCGCCCGTAGTAGTCTCGATCACATGTAACTTCCACGTCGGGGTGTTCGTCCCGATGCCGACATTGCCGTTGTTGTAGTAGATGTTATTCCCGGAAACTTGCCAGACGTCACCACCGCCACCTGCCGCCAATGCAGTGTCCGCCCTGAGCGCATAAAAACTGTAGCCAACGGAGGTCAGGGGAATGCGAGGCGACAATTCCTGCTCCATGCCCAACTGAATGCCTAACCAGTACTGCCTGTCAAATCGAATTGATGGATCGAAGGGTGTCTGGTCACCTAGAATCGTGGAGAAAAGACCGCGGCTGACAGAAAGATTTTTTAGTTCGATCCAGATCGGACTCCCCCCCGTGCTTGTTTCATACAATCTCATTGTGAATGCGTATATCCCCTTCGGCTTCGGATTACCCAGCGTGTCTGTCAACACGCCCTGGTAGGAAAGCGTACGCGGGATTTGGGCAGTGCTCGATACGCTGAACGCAATCCAAAGGCACACCACAACCAACAGAAAAGCGCGTGTGCTCATGAGAGTTCCTCCTAAATAATTATTGAATGAATACCAGCGTTGATGATCTCATCGCATCCCGTCTTATTGGGTTCGCGGGTATCGCTTATGCCTACTGCCTCGCAAGGTATCACTATTTCAACAACAATAATTTCTTGGTATCTACAAAAACTCTGCCGTGCGTGCCAACTATCGGATTGGCTTCGAAACGATAGAAGTACACGCCGCTCGAAAGGCCATCGCTTCGAAACTCCACTTCATACCTGCTCGCAGTTTCATCGCCATCAACCAACGTTGCAACTTCCTGACCGAGAATGTTGTAGACTTTGAGTGTCACGTGTGAGGCCTTTGGCAACTCGTAGAGGATTGTTGTGACGGGGTTGAAGGGATTAGGATAATTTTGATGGAGCTTGAACTCGGTTGGAATTCCAGCCCGTGGTTCGTGATCAACACCTGTCACCTGATTGTCAACCAGCAGTGTATCATCAATCGTGCCGTCATTGCCATTGTCGACGAGAATCTTCACCAGTGCACCGGGAAGACTATCCCACTGTGGTGAAATGATGTGAGAGGAATTTTGGTCGAGAACAATATTGTCGTGCGTGAACACGACATTACCCAGTCCTGACGAGAGTCGGAGAGAAAGGTCGTACTGCTTTGAGGACCCAAAGCCTTTCAGTATGAGATCGTTCACCGAGCGTTGCGCCGCGTGGATTGAGTCGAGCACTCCAAGGATAAGTCCACTCAAGTCGAACACCTTTTCTTGATCGTGCGCGATGAAGATGGCGGAGACATTCACGGTTCTCGATGTGGTGTCACCAGCTTTGACACCGACACCATCGCGGAACGTCAGGAGATCGGTCTGGCCTGCCGACACATCGGCCCTCTGGTACTGCAAGATCAGGGAATCCATGAACACCGTGAGGTATGCAGATGAGTCAACAAACTCTTGCAATTGAATCGTGTACTCACCAGATGGTACGTAGTATCCCACCGGCGGCGCGTATGCATCGGTGGCAGGAATAATCGGCACAGCACTCCCCATGTTAATAAAGAACGCGCTGTCGGCAAACCCGATCGTGCTGCCCGTTGCTGAGGGGAGGGTCGTCTTGGTGCCCGGTGTAATGGCAAACTCTATGAAGGCCGGGGGCGGTGCGAACACACTTCGACGAGTGACACTTGGTGGATTGCCTGGTTCTGCCGAAGGGATGACTGGGTCTATCTCGTACGATGTTGCAGGATCCATCAGGAATGCTCCGCGGGGACGGTCAAAACCACCGTAACCACCGTATGTGTAGTAACCAAGACCACCGTTTGCAACCGTATCGATCGTCACGAAGAGAGTATTATTGAATGACTGATTGTTGTCATAAATGTAGACACGGAGAGCATTTTGCAGAGTTGAGGGACCAATTCTATAAGGCACAACCTCATGGCGTTGCGAGCTACCCCAATTGAAAAGGTCCAGGGTCTGATGAACAGGTGCCTCGTTGATGAGCGACTGTCTGATGTCTTGGAGCGTTTGCTTTGCAGACTTTTGGGAGGCTTGTGCCCAGAACGCAAGGTGTTGAGCCCCTTGGTAAGCAGTCATCATCTCATTGATCGCAATGCGATGGGCATCGTTCAGCATAAGCTCAATGAGGTTGGTGAACTGTGTCGCATCGGGAAACATGGAGCGGAAAAGTCCTGGGCTATCGAATGCGATGGTGCTGGAGATCGCGAATCCGAAACACGATCCGCCCCAGTCACCTTTCTTTGTCCTCCAGTACCACAGTGCCGATGGTCGATAGTTGACGGTTCCGAAGTAGCATTGATCGCGACCGAAGGTACGAACGAAGAGCGGCCAGTCAGGGAAGTCTGATGATTTCGGCAGCGTTGTTAGGAGAAAGAAGACGTTATATCCAAGGCCAGTGAACGGATCGATCCCGAACAAGTAGTCAAACTGATTGTACCAGCTTTGTGGCCAGATGAGACTGCCTGTGTTAATAAAGGACCAGCCATGAACTGATGGAAGGAAGGCTTCATAGTCGCCATTCGCATCGATTCTTGTAAGGACATATCCTTTGATTTTGAATACTTCGCTGTCCACAAACGATGACGGGTTGGAAGCATCCTTTACCGAAATGGCACACTTTCGTGAGAGGATACTGTCGGGGATATCCCAGGCGTAGTATCCCGAATCAGCCGGATAGTTCTGAACGATGTCTTCAAAGCTTCCCCCACCGTTCTCAAAGTCCACACTAAACTCAATGTTCACGAAATCAATGCTGTCTGGCGCCGTCCAGCGAATGGTATCTTGCTCGCCCGCAATCCAGAGCTCGCCGGTTTGGGGGCTGGTGATGGCAAAGACATCCGGCCTCAAAAGAAATGCACGTATCGAGCCATTGGATAATGCACCGTAGCCTACAATCTCTCCATGGTTATTGATTCCATGTGCAGCTCTTAGTGTCATGCCCGAACTGGAATTGATAAGATCATTTAGGTCAATCATCAAACCGCTTTCCCAGAGGAAGGCATGGCTGAGTGATGAGACACCCGAGAACCGGGAATAACCTACCACCTGCCCTGCATCAGTGATTCCATAAGCAATGGAATGGGTCCCACCGAGCGTGCCAAGGTCAGTCATCACGCCGGTTTCCCAGAGGAAAGCGTGTTGTACTGTGTTACCCGGGAGGGTGGAATAACCTACCACCTGGCCTGCATTATTGATCCCCTGGGCCCAAGCTTGAGACCCGCCAAACGTGCCGCCAAGGTCAGTCATCACACCGTTTTCCCAGAGAAAAGCGTGTTCTAATGTGTCACCCGGGAGCCGGGAATAACCTATCACCTGCCCTGCATCATTGATTCCATAAGCATAGGATTGGGTGCCACCGAGCGTGCCAAGGTCAGTCATCACACCGTTTTCCCAGAGAAAAGCGTGGTGTGTGTTACTCTCCGGGTGGTAGAAATCACCTACCACCTGGCCTGCATCATTGATTCCATAAGCATAAGACTGGCCAGCGTCCCCACCGAGCGTGCCAAGGTCAGTCATCACACCGTTTTCCCAGAGGAAGGCATGGTAGAGGAAATCCGGGAGATCGGAATAACCTACCACTTGGCCTGAGTTATTGATTCCAAAAGCACGAGACGAAGTCCCACCGAGCGTGCCAAGGTCAGTCATCGTATCGTTCTCCCAGAGGAAGGCATGGAAGGTGCCACCCGGGACCAGGGCAGGACCTACCACCTGACCTGAGTCATTGATCCCTATGGCCTGAGTTTGAACCCCACCGAGCGTGCCAAGGTCGATAACTTCATACGTCTGGGCGATAACGCTTGAAGTGAACAATCCGCTCACGATTAAGAGAATGTAGCACGAGAAATGACGTATCTTCATGGCTGTTTTCCTTTCGAATATTAAGATGCAATCTTTCATTTATCTGATGAGAATTAATTTCTTTGTTTGAACGAATCCTTCTGTTTGGATGCGGTAGAAATAGATCCCACTTGCCAGATCACGACCGTCGAATGTCGTCTCGTAGCTCCCCGGCTTCAGTTGCTCGTTCACCAATGTCGCGACTTCTCTTCCCGTCACGTCGTATACCTGTAGGGACACGGCTAGCCGTGTCCCTACATTGGGGATCAAGAATCTGATTTTCGTACTCGGATTAAACGGATTCGGGTAATTCTGGCTCAGCTCGAATTGCTCAGGAACGCCGGCCTCCAGTTGCGCGATGCTTGTCGGAGTTGTAAAGACCAACTTCCGTTCAAAAACGCCATTACTATGTGTCGCGGCCCGTAACGCTCTGTTCGACGGAGAGACCTTGAGATCAGAAACAAGAACCGCCTCAAGGAGACCGTCATTGAAGCTCATCCAGTTCATGCCGCCGTTCGTGGATACGAAGACTCCGATATCGGTGCCGACGTACACGTGGTCGGAATTGAGGGGATCGACCGCAACTGCAGTCGCCGGAACATCCGGGAGTGTCCCTGTGATATCGATCCACGTCTCCCCGGCATCAGTTGACTTGAACACATGAGTGGTGTCAAATCCACCGAACGCCACATAGACAACCTGCGAATTGTTCGGATCAACCTCCATATCCATCGGGTAGCGGTTCGGTAATGTGCCGGTGATATCAGTCCATGATGTTCCACCATTCGTTGTGCGGAAGATATGTGGACGTGTCACCCGGGGCGCAGTCCCGACGAAAACAGTATCGGGATTTGTTGACGCAATAGCCATTGAGAGCGCGGGATTCCCGTCGAGCACATTGCCGGCATTGGTGGCTGACCAGCTTCCCCCGGCGTTTGTCGTCTTGAAGATCCTACTTCTCCCAAAATAGAGGACGTTCGTATTGGAGCGAGAAAGCACAAAGGGGGCATTCCAACAGGAAAGCCCACTGAAGCCCGAACTCGACGAAAAGAACGATACTCCACGGTTGGTCGACTTGTAAAGCGCACCCCCATTGCGACTTGCTGCATACATGAACCGGTCGTCCTTTTGGTCAATGGCAGTCCAGCCAACCTCGTCCCATGCACTTCGTGACCAGATTAGATCTCCAGTGTACATGTAGCCCGGTATATTATCCTGGACCTGCCCCAATGCCAGAAGAGAGTCGGTCGCGGAATTCGAAAACCCATTGTAGAATTGCAAGGTGAGTAGGCCGGATCCCACATACTGATAACTATCGCCGAAATTCGTGGAGCGCCACACGCCGCCGTCGTCGACCAGATAAAGAATATCGGGATTCGTTGGATGATGCGCGTAGTCATGATTATCGGCCCAGGTATCAAAGATCGGTGTAAACGAGATTCCACCGTTTGATGATTTATAGAGACTCTGGGCTCCCCTGACGATCTGGCTGGAGTCTGTTGGGTGTACAGCGAGGAACCGAGAGTACCATCCCTGCACGTCACTGGAAAGATCATTGTTTACCAGAGTCCAGTTCAGCCCGAAGTCTGTGCTGCGCCATAAGCTGCCAATAACCGTTGTGCTTTCGGCGAGAGAAACATATACGACGTTGGCATCGGCTGCGTAGATCTCTAGCCTGGCAAATCCAGAATACCCCGGCAGTCCAGGGATTGATCCAAACGTCGAGCCTCCGTCGCTTGAGCGATAGACGCCGGTTCCTGGGCTTGCAAAGTTCCCACACGTCGCCAGCACCTTGGTCGTATCGTCGGGATGAATTGCAATATCCCGGGCCATAAGCATATTCAGAACGGCGTTCCAGTTCTCGCCGGCGTCATTTGATCTATACACTCCCTCTGACGTGGCGGCGAAAACAGTGTTGGGATTTTGAGGATTCAAATGAAGCGCTTGCACGCCCCGCTGTTGGTTATAGGACCAGTCAAGAGATTTCGTCCACGTATTCCCTCCGTCTGTTGTCTTCAAGATGCCCATGCCATAGCTCCCACGTGTAGTGCGGATCACAATGCCGCCGACGGAGCCCTGATAGCGATACGTTTCTCCCGTGCCGATAAAGACGGTGTTCGTATCCATGGGGTTGATGGCGATCGCATTGACACCAAGAACGGGAAACCCTGTGGGGACGCGCTGCCAGTCGCCGCTCAGTTCCCCGGAATACGAGCGCCACAATCCTCCGCTTGCAGCGCCTGCGTAGATGGTATTCGGGTTACGGGGGTTGATTGCGACGCTGGTCATTCGGCCCGAGACATTGGTTGGTCCGATGGAGCGCCACGTGGAAGTCGTTGCCGATGCAGGGGTCTCTCGAATTTCACCTTTTGCATAGGTGTACGCCTTGTAAAATTTATCGGGTGAAATGTCTGCCTCAGGATAGGCGCGTGCTTGGGTCCAGAACTCGAGGGCTTGCATGGCTCCTGAAGCACCCCCGGCTTCTTTCTCCCCTGAGTCCCCTTTCGATTCCATGATGGAGTCAGTCTCACTGGACCGGTGAGTGAGGAGGAAATGAGCGCCGGCAAGAAATATCACCAAGAGAGCAATAGTACTGAGGATGAAAGCGAGTCGCTGTCGCATGATGTTCCCTGTAATTTTTTTTGATGAAGGTGACCCAAAGCCGCGTGAGCCCGCCGGTTTCTGCATGCGTTTGGCGGTTAAAAGTACATTGTAGGGCAAGCTACCAACGACCAACTCTTCCGTGCGCCGAGCAATGAAGCGATCAACAACTATTCATATGAAGAGACTGAGCCTCTTTTGGCTGCTTCCTATCTTGAAGTTGGATGTTACTTTTGCAGCACAAGTTTTCTGGTCTGACTGAACTGCCTACCTTGGAGCCGGCAGAAATACGCGCCGCTTGCAAGGTCAGCCGCGTGGAATATCACTTCATAGGTTCCAGGCATGAGTAGCTCACTCACGGGGGCAGCCACCTCTCTGCCCAGGAGGTCATAGACGTTCAACGACACGAAAGTTGCGACGGGCACGCTAAAGGGTATTTTGGTGCTTGGGTTGAACGGATTGGGATAGTTCTGCCCTAGGCGAAACTCTGTGGGGAGTTCGGTCGAAGAAATACGCACGGAGCTGACAATCTCGGACAACGGCCGCCTCCATACCCCGCCACGAACAGTTCCAGCAAAGAGATTCGTACGGCCTGTCCCGCCACCGGCGGGGCTCACCGCAAGGGCAAGGACAATAGTGCTCTTCAAGCCGCTATTGATCGCTGTCCAGCTTGTCCCGTTGTTGGTGGAAAGAAAGACGCCGTCATAGGTTCCGGCAAAGACATTCGTGTCACTCACGGCAATGGCGTGGACATAAGTGGTCGTCAAGCCGGTATTGACCGCTCTCCAGCTTGTCCCGTTGTTGGTGGAAAGAAAAACGCTACCTCCAGTTCCGGCAAAGACACTCGTGCCGCTTGTCCCGCCACCGGCGGGGCTCACTGCAAGGGCCTGGACAATAGTACCCGTCAAGCCGGTATTGACCGCTGTCCAGGTTGCGCCGTTGTTCGTCGAAACAAAGACCCCGCCACCGTAAGTACCGGCGAAGAGATTCGTGCTACTCACGGCAAGGGCAAGGACATTAGTGTGCGTCAAACCGGTATCGACCGCTGTCCAAGTTGTCCCGTTGTTGGTGGAAAGAAAGACGCCGTCATAGGTTCCGGCAAAGAGATTTGTGCCACTCACGGCAAAGGCGTTGACTTGCCTGTGCGTCAAGCCGGTATTGACGGCTGTCCAGCTTGTGCCGTTGTTCGTCGAAAGAAAGACACCAACAAGAGTTCCGGCAAAGATATTCGTGCCACTCACGGCAAGGGCCCGGACAGTAGTGTGCGTCAAGCCGGCGTTGACGGCTGTCCAGCTTGTGCCGTTGTTCGTCGAAAGAAAGACGCCGCTAAAATAAGTGCCGGCAAGGAGATTCGTGCCATTCACGGCAAGGGCGCGGACATAAGTGTGCGTCAAACCGGTATTGACATCTATCCAGCTTGTGCCGTTGTCGGTC
>Ga0247727_10018817_pt1 | contig 10794 bp, 13 predicted proteins | sample WisWelCaveWW1625_FD_202498 | JGI IMG/M metagenome (GOLD analysis project Ga0247727, IMG submission 202498) | Biofilm microbial communities from Wishing Well Cave, Virginia, United States - WW16-25 | ecosystem: Environmental > Aquatic > Deep subsurface > Groundwater > Cave microbial mat | place...
TGCATGAGAGCTTATTTACGGCTTTACCATGCTGGACAATCCGGAGAGAGGCATTTACGCGCCAAAACTATTTCATTAGGCAACCCAGTAAAACTCACCCTGACGAATTACCATTTCGGCAGGCCTTGGCGAGTCATGGCGCGTAATGCCAGTTTATAAGTTGCATTGGGATAAACTGAATTGCCGCCATAAATCCGATTCAATGCTTCGAGCGTCTTCTGATTAGCGCGCCAGCCGTTTTGTCGTTCTTTTGGATTGGGTTGGGTCAACAAAAATTCGATAAACAGCAGAACTGTTCCGGCTTGCGCATCGTCGAGTTGTTGCACGCGTTTCGTTAATTGCTTTGCGGTAATTTGTGTCATCGTGTTATCTTCTTCAACTTTTTACATTGTTATAATGTAAAAGCTGGTGCTAAAAGAAACAAGCAAAAAAATCCTTCAGCCAGCTTGACCATCTTGGCATGTTGGCATGCATCACATTAAATGGCTATCCTTGACTTTTGGAAGAAATCTATGTATATTTTGTTGTCGTCGGTTTACATAAATTAGCGCCGATATAAGGAGAAAACACGATGGAATTGTCACAACTCAAATTGCAGCAAGTCGTCAGGCTGCTTCCACCCCAACATTTGGAGGAAGTCATTAATTTTGCCGAGTTTCTATCCTTTAAGGTAACGCAAGAAGATCGACAGCAACTGAAGCAACCCCCGCGTTCCAAACGGTTGGATCTTCCGGTGATAAAAGACGTGAAATATATCGGTGACCCGTTGTTGCGCCGAGAAGACCTCTATGACGAGTGGGGGCGATAAGAATGTCAAACAACATTGCCTGTGTCGATACGAATGTCTGGGTCGCTCGAATTATTGAAGATCACGTTTTTCATGAACGTGCTCTCGCCAAACTGAACGAGCTTGCAGAGAAAGAAGAGTTGCTCTGCATTTCCGGCCAGATCATCCGAGAGCTTATTTCTGTTTGCAGTTTGGGCCGCAATTTATCTCGACCCCTAACCTGGGCTGAGCTGCGTCAGCAAATTGATTCTTTGCTCACCCAAACTGTATTGTTGAGCGAAAACGAAGCTTCGATCCGCAAGCTGGTGGAATTGGGAGCAAGCTACAAGGTAATCGGAAAGCAGATTCACGATACCAACATTGTTGCCACGATGTTGACGAATGGCATAACCCGTTTAGTGACTTTCAATCCCGATGATTTCAAGCGGTTTGCTGAAATTGAATTGATCGTTCCGTAATTTTCTCACCGCAATAACCTCTCCCCGTACCTTCATTCCGCGCAACGCCGCAAACAGCAGCAGGCCGTTCAAACACTTTGATTTTATTGTTGGCTGATGGCCGTAACGGATTGCAGCAATTGATCGACGAGGCCGTAGTAAAACAGGGCTGAGGAGAGAGAGACATAAGAGTGGTTATTCAAGGCATTGGAAATCCGGAGCAGTGAAATGTTATTGGCCGCAAGCGAGGTAATATCGGAAATCACGACATACAATCCTCTTTTAATCCTGACTAACCAGCCGCGTTGCGCCAGCCGCGCGAGTTGTTGCCTGAGCTCTGCTTTCCGGTATTTGCCGTTAAACACATGTTTCAGATCATCGATACTGACTAAATGCCCATAATGAGCAATGGCTTGCTCCAGCAACTCAGCATCTTTTCCGGACAAAATTGTACCAATTGTAGCCATATAGTTTTAATTATTTCATACTTTCTGGTATCAATATATACAAAATGAAGAAAATATGCACGGGGTGACTCAACTTTGGAGACGGTTGGCTGTACTTTGATGATCGTGCCTAAAATGGGGGGTCAAGTTTGTCATGCTTCTGTCTTCCAGCAAAATACTACGATACTCATGAGATTTTGCTTTCCATCTCTCGTCGAGCTTTTTCAATAGTTTGATTGAGTTCCCCCAATTTGTCAAGGAATCTTGGAACGGTGGATTGAAACTCTTGCCATATTTCTTTTTCGAACTCGAGGCGTTTTTGGTCATGCCATTGCGCGCGGGTCGTTTGCCATTGACGAGATAGATTGCGCCATTCGTTAATGAGTTGATCTCTGATTTGATTTGTCGACATTTGATCACGTTATTTACGTTCAACCAGCACAAGCGGAAGTGTTTTAATGCCTAATTGTTTGGCTGCCCAAATGCGATGTCGACCATTGGTGATATCATATTGGTCACCATCTTTTACGATCCGAATTGGCTCTGTTCCATAAAAAGCTTCATAGACACGCTGATAACCATTGGGATAATCAAGTCCATTTTTCTTATCGATATCGGCCCAATAATCTCTGCTATCACCAATGCCTTGTTCGATAACGGGTTTCATTTCTTGAAGCTTTTTTAATCCGTTCTGCATTTCATCAAATTCTACCTTTTTGAAATCGCTTGACCCTTGGATACCTTCGGGCAGAGGAAGATTCGAGATATCAAAACTATGTACTCGTGTCTCGGTCCATTGCCCCGATATATCACTTGGGTCCTGCGTCGTTAAATTGTTTAATGAATTTGTAGTGGAGAAAGCCGCAGTGTTAACAGCCTCCCTTTGGAAAGAAGAAACGGCATCTGAACTTGCAGCAAGTGTATTAACCCCTTCAGGCTGGATGGCGCGATAACTTTCCAATATCGCAGTTTTGTTTTCCAAATAAGCATTGGCTCGATTCACATTGGAGGTTGCTAAATCTCTGAGTCGTCTAATGTGCTGATGGAACTCGGAAACGGCATTTTCCACTTTTGTATATAAAATTTTTGCCGTTTCGAAGTCGCGTTTAGCTGCCTCGAATTCGCGAATGGCTTGCCGCAAATCGTCTTCTTCCCCGCTGCAATCCGGTTGATAGTCATCATCTTCATAGCTTCGACAATTTTCCAAAGCGTCCCGAGCTTGTTCTACTTCCCACTGCTTTTGGGCAACTTTTTGTTGGCAAGCTCTTACGCGCGCCTGCATTGATTCCAACGCACGTTTCAACTCGGCTTCGATGGCGTGCAGATATTCTTCCGTTTTATGCCCAAATCTTTTAAAGCTGCTGGACAAATCACGAAACGTATCGATATTCGTGAGTTGTATCGAATCAAACATAGCGTTGGGTCAATTAACGTTGTCGAAGATAATCATCGGCTTTTTGGGCTTTCTTCAGCAAGAATGGAATGTGTTGCTCGGAAATCTCGTTGAAGCGTTTGATCACCTTCATGGTCTGCTCAAATTCTTGCGCGAAACGCCGATGCTCTTGATCGCGCCAAGTTGAGCCGAGGGATTTGAATTGACCTTGTAGTTGTTTTGCATTGGCGTCCAATTGCTCATTGAATGCTTTGAGCTGCGAAGCAAATTTGCGGACGTCTTCGGGTTTTACGATAACTTGACCGGCTGACATTTGGAGCATATCTCCTTTCTGAGAAATTTTCACAGTTGGTTACGATTTGTCAATATAACTTTTTTAGAAAAAAATGATCAAATGATCCAGATTGTCCTCAGCGAACAACTCGCACGAAATTGCCGTAGGTGACAGGAACGTGGTAGCATTCGCCGCTGAAACCGACCACCCACGCCAACCCCGCGCTGTAAGTATCCGATGTCCAAATAAGCCAATTCGGTGAGTCAAACTTCGGATCAATGTGCATACCACTCGCATTTTCCTTCGGCTCAATCAGCGACATCGCTTCTTCCAGTGTCGGCAAGCGCCAGTCGTTATGACCGGCAAAATTTTTCGCGTTCAAGCCGCGAACATATTCTTCAGCGTCGGCGTAGGTCATGTCATTGGGAGAGCCGGATTGTTGCCACATCAAACCGCTGGCTTCATCGTGAACGACTTTATCACCAGCAATGGTTTCGGGTTCATAACGATGCCTGACGCCTTTTCCATTATTGTTCCAATTCCTATGATAAAAACCATATTTTGCCAACATAGTTTTGACTTCTTCATCGGAAAGCATCGCCGGTTTATCGCGGAAGCGCGGAGGTGATGTTCTTAAAGACCGTGATGTTGCAGCGCCATACCGCAAACCCATCTCATCTCGCAATCTGGATTCGCATTCTTTCATATATTGTGTTGTCAACTTATATTTTTTATCAAGATCATTTAAATATCTAATTGCGGCAGACCAATCTTTTCTTTTCATCAGTTGAACACCGTACTGATATTTGTATTCCTTTTGAAGCTCTACATCGGATAAATTAACAATTTTGTTCATAACTGAATAGGCTTTTGCAAATTCATTTTTTTCAATGGCAATCTCAGCTGATTTATAATAACATGAATCCAACAAAATTCGCATTTCTTGATAATACACATTACCTTTAAAAATAGAGACGCTGTTCTGCAATGATTCAAATTTTTCAATCGCAGCATCGTAACTTCGCTGATTATAGAGTCGTTTACCAATAGTAAAGTCTCTTGAAATCTTCACTAAAAATGCCAGAGCCAAAAAAACTATAGCTCCGACAATAACTGATGCCATAACTATTTTAGAATGTATTTCCTTCCACTTTTTATAATCTTCAATTTCATTTTTTATATTATTCGCACTTCTCTGCGTTTTTGAAACTAGGCCATCAAGCGCACGAACAAAATCTATATCGCTTTCGATTTGTATATTTCGATCATCCGATAAATTGACAAAATGACTAAGCGCAATCTCATTCAAAGCGTCTTTTGCGGTTTTTGCTGATTCTGAAATCTGGTTTTTCTTTTCCTCGGCTGAATTCCTAATCGATGATTCTTCCGCGTGTATTTTATCCAGATCGCTGTTTTTTCTGTGTAGCAACAAGCTTCGATCAGTGCTGTCATACTCGTTTTTAACAGAATTTGTTTCAGACTTCTTTTTTTCTTCGGTGGCCAAGGTTTGAGCAGAAAATCTTGAATCCACCTTCCAAAAATCGATGAGAAGATTTCTATACCGATTTACAATTTCAGCCTTATCGGTGGCCTGCATTTCAACGGGTTCCATGGTGATTCCTGTTCAAATAGTTTAAATTTTTACTTCGATAAAAACTAAAATTGAATACAATCAGCTTCTTGTCCTTTTACCAAGTTGCGCTCCCATCTCTTTAATGAAATTCATTTTGGGCAAAGAATAGGGGCGAAACTTTTCCAAACTGCCAGCTCTTTCTTCGTCATAAAATAAGGCGCGATGCGGTTCGAGTTTATTGGCCAGAGCACTATCAATCAAACTATTGGAGTCATCGAGGCTCATTTGCAATGCGACGCGCATATCGAATTCCGCAAGTATGCGGCGCTCCAGCACGCGCTCAAAATTGGCGATGGTATCACACCAAATCAATGTGTGAACGCCGACATCGGGGCCTTCGCGCAAAATCAAGTTTAAATCTTCCGCGCCTGACGATGGTGTGTAGCTATCTTCGCTGCGGAGATCGCGGGCGCGATTTAAACCGAAAATCGTTAGATACAATCTGGCTTCAGCCGACGAATCGGTATTTTCCAATCGTTGTTTCACAAGCGCGGCCACATCTTGTATGGTGCTCAATATATCGCGACGTTTCGCAATTTTAATCTCATGTGGGAATGATTCGGCCAAGTGCGCTGGCAAGTCATGCCAATCAGCATCAACGTTACTCAGATTGATGACAGCAAAAGAAGCTTCCGATGGCGATTGCTGCGTCGCCAGTCCAATCATTGAATTGAGCAGCATAGCGGTAGCGGCTTCTTCGTTTTGTCCGATAATCAATAAATTAGAGCGGCTTTGTTTCCGAAAGAGCGCCGAAGTATGCGGCTTTATAGCGATTGGTTCTCCCAACCAAGCTTTGACGGTTTTTACACTCTGCGGCCAAACTTTGGAATTGATTAAATTCACCACCTCCTGATTGCTTTCAAAGTCCGCTGGCGCATTTCCCTCGAAGACAATTGGAGCAGAAAGGTTTTTCAGTTTACTATCGTTGGCCTTTTGCCGGATTTTTTGCAGCAGGGTTTCGCGAGAATCATCCTTCAGCAAAAGCACCTGAAATAAAATATTGCCTTCAACGGCGCCATTAGCGGCATTGTAGATGGCTTCGCCGGGACGATTCAATAAACGCGCCGCAGGATTTTCATCTCCCAAAATCAATCGCGAATCGGCTTCACTACATTGCAACGCAACTCTGACAGCCATTTGTTCGATAGTGCTGCGCGACATGTTGTAACTACTCGCCATCGATTGTGAGGCGAGCAAGACATGAATCCCAAAAGCGCGACCCTGCGGACAAGTCTATCCAGTATTAATGAAGCTTGGCTCGCAAAGGCATCGTCTTCCGAGAAAAATTCCTGATACTCATCAACCAACAGAAAAATTCTCGGCATTCGTTCAGGCTTGAATTTATCGCGAAACTCTTGAATGCCGGATACACCCTTTTCTCGGAACAGATCGCCGCGTCGTTGTAATTCTTTATCCAAACCTTGCAAAACGCTTGCGCCGAATTCTCTCTCACTTTGAATGGCAATAACTCTCGCATGAGGCAAGCTCCAAACGGCATAATCTTTAAACTCAATTCCTTTTTTAAAATCGATCAAATAAAACTCAAGTTCATCGGGAGAATATTTAAGCGCCAAACTCATAATAATGACACGCAGCAGATTGCTTTTTCCAGATCCAGTTTTTCCGGCAATTAAAGCATGTTGGGCCGTGCCTTTTCCCAAATCAAATAACAGTTGATCATCGGCGCCAAGTTTACCAATCGGCGCGACCAATCCGCCGCGAGTATTGCTTTCCCACCAATTAGAAAACGTTGGTGCAATCGTTTCAAAAGGCACTTCCACTTTTTGGGCTTCTTTGGAGCCTTCGTTCACAGAAAAAACTATTTGGTTAAACAATTCATTCGGCGGCAATTGTTCGAATTGCAAAGCGCAATTTTTAAAATCAGGATCCTGCCAAATAAAGCGATTATCTTCAAAATCAAAGACCACGCCGGTTCTGAACAATTCCGCATGCTCAAACCCGTGCGGCTTGGGTTGGTTTTTATCTATTGTGGCAAGAATATGAACGCCGGTTCGCGGCCCATTTGCAGCGATGTTTATTAATCGACGCGCCGCCGAATCATTAAAATTGACGGGGAAATTGGCAATCACCAGAACGCGATAGGGTTCCGCAACTTCTCCGGCCTTATTGTTATATTCTTCCATGTTCTCATAACGATTCTTCAAGTATTTCTGGATCACCATTTCCATATGCTCGGAAAGATCTGCCAAGCGTTGCTCAATATGATTCGCTTCCGTCCAAGTTTTTCCACCGATGAGTTCTTTCGGCAAGTGCATGAACCCAGCCATATTCGATCCAAGGCCAACCGGATCAATCAAAATAAAATTCAATTTGCCGGGAGCCAATCCGGCAAGTAATCTGAGCATGAGACATTGTATCGCCTCCATCGCTTCATCTTTGGCTTGGCCGGTCGCCTTAATGAAAACATGCTGGCTCCCAATGATGGGGACTAAAGCTGGAAAACTAATCTCGCTATTCTTGCCCTTTGCGGTTAGTTCGCCAATTCGTGTTAGCTTGGGGATTTGCCCTCGTTTAACTGGAATATATTTCGTCCAAATCTCATAACCAAAGTCCAATTCCGGCCAACCAAAAAATGTTGGCAATGCGCTTAGTCCGTCATGTATTGTTTGCATGGAATTTTCATATATTTCTTGTTCGAGTTCCATGCCCGTTTTGTATTCAGCTTTAATCTGTTGCAGAAATTCATCTCGCTTCTTTTTAGCTTCCGCTAGTTGTTCATTGAATTCTGCAATGATATTCTTTTCCTCTTGTTCACGTTTTATTCTGGCATTGTCCACCAACAAAGCGGAAATCTTTTTTGACTTGGCATAACTATCTGATAAGATATTACCGTGTTCGGTAATCGCGTTGAGGATAGCTTTTTTCGATGGCATAAATAAATCCTTACTAACATTATCGAGAATATTTCACAGCATATGTCGAATAGAAAAAAAGGCGAGGACACCAAACGGTGGAAATGTACACACATATTACAAAAAAGTCAAGTTTTTTCTAAGATAAAAATCCCTCAGATCATTTCTTGCTTTGCAATAAATACACATACGCATCCTCCAACGTCGGCTCCACCGTTGTCGCTTCCAAACCGGCCACCGGCGTTTCGCTCAAAAAGCGCATGCGAATGCCATGATCGGATTTGCTGTGCTGAACAATCTGCAACGTCTCTCGCCAATTTGAAAATTCCTCTACGGGAATTACGGCTTCAAATACCTTGCCCTGCGCTTTTTGTTGCATGGTTTCCGGCGAGCCTCGATAAACCACGCGACCGCCGCTGAGCACGGCTAGATCGTGGCAGGTGCTCGAAATATCTTCGACGATGTGCGTGCTGAAAATGACGATGCGCTCTTTGGCCAGTTCCGCGAGCAGATTGCGGAAGCGAATTCGTTCACGAGGATCGAGGCCGGCGGTCGGCTCGTCGACGACGATGATTTGCGGCAGGTGCAGCAGGGTTTGTGCGATGCCGGCGGAAAAAAAGATCGGGTAACAAACAAGCTATATCTTCGGCGGGTGCCATCCAACTTCCATCCATCGCCGTCGGATAGCAACAAGACGAGTATCGTTAAGACGGAGCGCTACAACCGTAGCTCGACCGATTGCATTCAGGCCGATGATCTGGACGCCATCTTCGCTCCAAGCAAAATGTTCTCGCCACACTTGCGTGCGCGGATTGAACAACGGCACAAGCGCGCCTGTGTTCGGGTCCATGGCCTCGGTTTGGGAGCCTTTGTGTGAGTTGCACGGCCGGCAAGCCAGCCACAGATTTTCCTCTGCATCGATGCCGCCGGCTGACAAAGGAACGATATGCTCGACTTCCAACCCGCTCCAAACATAATCCTGATGGCTGAGGCAGTAACCACAACCTTCGCCGGCTTGTCGGCGCACGCGTTCGCGCAATTCCAGAGGAATCCGGCTTCTGTTCATGATTCTAACGGCGGCCGCAATCCACGTTTGACGGCTTCAACTAAAGCTTCGGTTTTACGCCACCAGCCGTTATAATAAATCAGCATGAGTGACAAGAGTTCTGCCGCCTCTTCGATGGCTAACTGCTTCTCACGCTGTTTGTACAGCAAATCGCTGAGACGTTCGTCCTGGTCGGCAGGCATTTGTGACGTCGCCAACGCCATGATTTTTTTGTCATCAAGCTGAGTGATTAACTCACCCCCCGACATGGCGTCACCTAATGTCGGCAAAGTAAACGCTAAAGCGTCGGTCAGAATGCTGGAGACATTCAACCTGGTCGCTTCGGAAAGGCGCGCGGCATGTTGAAAAACATTTTCGGGTATCGAAAGGGTTACCTCAACCATATTATTTCTCCAATTTTTGCTTATCAATAATGTACAAGCTGACCGCAAAAGAAACAAGCTAAAAATCCTATCAGGTCATTTCTTGCTTTGCAACAAATACACATACGCATCCTCCAACGTCGGCTCCACCGTTGCCGCTTCCAAACCGGCCACCGGCGCTTCACTCAAAAAACGCATGCGAATACCATGATCGGATTTGCTGTGCTGAACGATCTGCAACGTCTCTCGCCAATTTGAAAATTCCTCTTCGGGAATAACCGCTTCAAACACTTTGCCCTGCGCTTTTTGTTGCATCGTTTCCGGCGAGCCGCGATAAACCACGCGGCCGCCACTGAGCACGGCGAGATCGTGGCAGGTGCTCGAAATATCTTCGACGATGTGCGTGCTGAAAATGACGATGCGCTCTTTCGCCAGTTCCGCGAGCAGATTGCGGAAGCGAATGCGTTCACGAGGATCGAGACCGGCGGTCGGCTCGTCGACGACGATGATTTGCGGCAGGTGCAGCAGCGTTTGCGCGATGCCGACGCGCTGCTTCATGCCGCCGGAAAACGTTTTGATTTTGTCGTCGCGGCGTTCCCACAGGCCGACGCCGTTCAGCAGCTTTTCAATCAACTCCTGTCGCGTCGTTTGCTCGTAGATGCCGTTGGTTAAGGCGTGATAATTCAAATATTCCAGCGGCGTCATGTTTTCATACAAACCAAAATCCTGCGGCAAATAACCGATCGCGCCGTGAAACGCCTCGCGATGTTCGGCCAAATGGCGCTCGTTGATTTTGATGCTGCCGCGATCCCGCTCCAACACGCCGACGATGATGCGCATCAGCGTGGTTTTGCCCGCGCCGTTCGGGCCGAGCAAGCCAAACATGCCCTGCCCAATTTCCAAATCCACGTCGTACAACGCGCGCACCTGCGGCCGCGGCGGGCGGATGAACGGAATAGCCCGCACCATCGTGTAAATCCCGCGTTTGATTTTACGCAATCTTCCGGTTGGCAATTCGGGATTGATGAGGCCGCGTTCGATTTTGCTGGCGATGCGTCGCAGTTGGTATAACAATAACGCCAGCACAGCGGCGACGGCGGTCAACCAATGGACTTGAATGCGGAGTTCCAAATATAAAAGGAAGAGCAAAACCAGCAGCCAGCCGCCGCGGCGAGGAAAATTTAAAATCGTTACGGGTTCGTTTGTCATCATTGTTTCTTTGTTAGATGATAAATTCATTAAAAACCTTTGAACACGGATTACACGGATGACGCGGATTTCCACAGATAAAAATCCGTGAGAATCCGTGTGATCCGCGTCATCCGTGTTCAAGGCTTTTGTTGCGATGGTTTTTCCTTCTTGACCGGAATTTCCACGAACGCTTTTTTATGCGGCGTTGCGGCGGCTTGCCGATGACGAAGCGCCAGCGATAATAAAGCGCGCGCACGCCGAATAGCCAGGCGAGGGTGAGCAGGCTCAAAAGCGTTAGCCAAATTGAGTTCGTAAAAAACGTGTGCAGATAA
>Ga0247727_10018818_pt1 | contig 10794 bp, 7 predicted proteins | sample WisWelCaveWW1625_FD_202498 | JGI IMG/M metagenome (GOLD analysis project Ga0247727, IMG submission 202498) | Biofilm microbial communities from Wishing Well Cave, Virginia, United States - WW16-25 | ecosystem: Environmental > Aquatic > Deep subsurface > Groundwater > Cave microbial mat | place...
ATTCATTCGGCTTTAGGTTATTTGACGCCGATCGAATTCGAAAACCATTGGAACAAAAAAACAAATCGGAGGTGAAAGTACATTAAGAATCAGCTTTTTTGTGTCCAAAAAATGGGGTGCACTACACTCTCGATTAATCGAAGGAATGAGCGTTGAAGGAATGGAGAGTTCCGATTCATCCAGATCGCAACCAACTGCGATTGATTAGAACATGCAAGTCCACCCTGCATTCCAAGTAATCTTTTCGTAGAGAGCATTTGAAAAATTCATTTGGCTCGAATCCTAGCTAGCAATCCCCCAAGTCATGATGTGAACCATTGCCGCATAGATTAAGGCTTCACTTGTTTTGGCGTAGACTCAGTAGATAACAATTTTGATTGCAACGGCAGAACGGAATGGCATATTACTTCCGAACTCTTATCAGAAGAAAGGAAGGGTAATGCCCAGAACAGTTCATCCTTATTTTAGTAATCGCCAATCGAGGTTGATGTAATAGCTTGAAATTTATCATAACCGGTGTATTTCCCCGTTATGAAAGCTGCGCGAATATGCAAAAACAAGTAGAAGATGTCAAGTACAAAAATGCTTGACTAACCGCTCGGCGCATATTTCCGCAGGTTCTTGATCACCGCGTTGAAATCTTTGGGTAACGGCGCATGGAGGGTGAAAAGCTCTTGGCGCAGTGGATGGGTAAAACTCAGCGTGGCGGCGTGCAAAGTCAGGCGTTGTATAAGTGGCTGCTCATGCTCGTCTGCTTTCACGCGATAGTTGGCTTTGATTGCAGAGAGAAAAAATGCTTCGGTTTTAGCATATAAATGATCGACCAGAAGCGGGTGCCCAATGGCCTGCAAATGCACACGAATTTGATGCTGTCTGCCCGTCTGCGGCCGCGCTTCCAACAGTGTGAACCCGCGAAAACGTTCAACCACGCGAAGCATTGTAATCGCCGGTTTGCCGCCATTTTGCACGATTGTCATGCCGGGCTTTTTCGGATGAGGAGCCAGCGGCAATCGGATCGTTTGTTCTTCCGGCTCGACGTTGCCCGACACAATGGCCAGATAAACTTTTTCCACGCGGCGCTTGGTGAATTGCTCGCACAAATTGCGATGGGCTTCTGCGGTTTTGGCGAGCACAACCACGCCGCTGGTGCCGGCGTCGAGGCGATGCACGACCCAAACACGAGCTTGAAGCTGCTCAACCGCGATGCTTTTGAGGCAAGGCCAATCCGGATGCCAGCGTTCGGGAATGACGGGCAAACCGCCGGGTTTATTCAAAGCGATGACCGCTTCGTCTTCGTGCAAAACCGGAATGAGCCACTTTTGTTGCCGGCTGCGATCATACACGCGCCATTCGCGGGATGATGGGATTTCTTGATTATGCTCTGACAATTGGAGATTTTGAAATGAGATTGATTTTTGAATGGCTTCACGGTTGGGTAGTGGATAATATCATAGCGCCCAATCATAAATACGATACCGCTTGTAAACCTTCGCGCCGAGCAGCTTCATGCCGCGGTTGATCAAATCGTTGTTCTCCAACGTCCACGAAAACTCGCCGGAATCAAAGCCGGCAGCCACCGGCCGCCGGAACGTTTCCATATAGAGCGCGGCGCCGATGCCGCTGACGGTTTGCAGCCGCCGCACCACGCCGAGCGTGAGCACGCGCACCGTGTGAATTTTTCGGGCGTGATACATGACTTTGAAAATGCCGAACGGCAACAAACGGCCATTGATCTTTTTCAAGGCGCGATTCAAATCCGGCAACGACAAGGAAAAGCCCACGGCCTCGCCTTCTTTCTCTACGATCATCACCAGGTGTGGATTCACCACCGGCTTCAAATCTTTCGCTAAAAACTCAAACTCTTCGTCCGTCATCGGCACGAAGCCCCAATTGTTGCTCCAGGCATCGTTGTAAATGCGCTTGATCAGCTTCACTTCTCCCCAAAAATTTTTCAAATCGATATTGCGTAAAACCAGGCCTTGCTCCTGCAGAACTTTTTCGCCCACGCGCAAAATTTTGTGATTGATGCCGCCCTCTTTGGTCATCCACCAGGCATACAAATCCATGGCTTTCTTAAAGCCGGCGCCTTCGATCAAATCGACATAATAACGCGGATTGTATGCCATCAGGATCGCAGGACTGGAATCGAAGCCCTCCACCAATAAGCCGCAGGTTTCATTGGTGGAATAACTGGCCGGGCCGCGCAACACGTTCATGCCCTTTTCCCGCGCCCATTGCGCCGCCGTTTCCAACAAGGCCTGCGCCACTTCGGGATCGTTGCTGCTTTCAAAAAAGCCGAAGAATGCAATTTTTTCGTGGTGGAATTTATTATGATTGTTGTTGAGAATGGCGGCGATGCGCCCAACATATTCGCCGTTGCGCCGGGCCAGAAAAAAATCGGCAGTGGAATGCAGAAAGAAGGGGTGCTTTTTTTTATCCAGCAGTTTTTTCTGATCAAGAATCAAAGGCGGCACCCAATAGCGATCGCCGCGATAAATTTTCCACGGCAGCCGGATAAATTCGCGCAGCTTTCCGGCGCCGGTTACGGGAATGATTTCGATTTGCGGCAAAGAACGCTCCCTCACGCCTCAATCAACCCGAACTGCCTGCCGATGCGGCTGAACGCGTCGATGATTTGATCCAGAATGTCGTCGGTGTGCGTGGCCATGTAACTGGTGCGAATCAAGCCGTGGCCTTGCGGCACGGCCGGCGAAATGACGGGATTGGTGAAGATGCCGTTTTCAAACAGCATGCGCCAAAATTCGAACGTTTGCATGTCTTCGCCCACGTGGATCGGAATGATGGGCGATTGCGTGCCGCCGGTATTGAAGCCGAGATCGTCGAACGCCCTTTTCATTTTGTGCACGTTGCGCCAAAGCATGTCGAGGCGTTCCGGCTCTTTTTCCAAAACATCGACCGCGGCAATCACCGCGGCGGTGGCCGCCGGGGGCATGCTTGCGGAAAAAATCAACGAGCGCGCGTGATGTTTGATGTAATCAATGACGTAATGATCGCCCACCACGAAGCCGCCGATCGAGGCGAAAGACTTGCTGAACGTTCCGATCACCAAATCGACTTTGTCTTCCATGCCATAGTGCTCGCCGGTGCCGCGGCCATGCCGGCCCAGCACGCCAATGGCATGCGCATCGTCGATGATGACGCGCGCGCCGTATTTTTCCGCGAGTCCGGCGATCTCCGGCAGCTTGACGATGTCGCCTTCCATGCTGAACACGCCGTCGGCGATGATCACTTTGCCGGGCGCGTCTTTATGCTTCGCCAGCAGACGTTCGAGATGATTCATGTCGTTGTGGCGGTAGCGCACGGTGTCGCCAAAAGCCAGGCGGCAGCCGTCCACAATGCTCGCATGGTTGGCGCGATCAGTAAAAATCTTTTCACCTTTGTTCACCAGAGTCGCGATTACACCGAGATTGGTCTGAAAACCGGTGGAGAAGCACAACGCCGCTTCGCGTTTCATGAAAGCCGCGAGGCGATGCTCCAGCTCTTCATGCAGCTCCAGTGTGCCATTGAGAAAGCGCGAGCCGGTGCAGCCCGAGCCGAATTTTTCGATGGCCTGGATCGCGGCTTCCTTCACGCGCGGATCCTGCGTCAGACCCAAATAGTTGTTCGAGCCGGCCATGATCATCTTCTGCCCTTTGATCATGACTTCGATGTCCGCCCCGGATTCAATCGCTTTAAAATAAGGATACCAGCCTTCTTCAATGGCCTGCTGCGCCCGGGTAAAATTGCGGCACTTTTCGAAGAGATCCAAGTTGACCTCCCTCACGTGTTTATTTGTTCAATGCAAGAATTGGAGTAATCGCGCTGGCCGTTTTCCAGATTGGACGCCAATATAATGTCTCACTCTGCGCAAATCAAGCTGAAAAACGGAGACCGAAATGGAGAGGGTGCTTGAAGCAGGATAAAAAGAATTGCAGAAGAGGGCAGGTGAATCTTTATTCTTCCAAGAAACATTGGAGTGACAAACTTCAGTTTGTCCAGCTTGCAGAAATTTCTTGTAGTACGAACTCTGAGTGTTTAGGGTCAATCGCTTAAAAGGAACGTGTCCAAATAACTTGTCATTGCGAGCCAGCTTTATCGACGAAGCAATCTCAGGTCACGAGACTGCAAAGGGATTGCTTCGGCAAAAAGACGCCTCGCAATGACTTTCGTCTGGGCCGTCATTGCGATTCGTTGCCTTCCTTACTGGCTCTTCAACTCTTCCGTGATCGTGCTGACGTTTTCGTGCATTTCCCAGCTTTCACCGTCCAATTCCAGCCATTCATTTTTAAAGCGCAACACGATGCGCTTGGAATCGGGATAATATTTGAGCAAGGGGCTGTCAAATAGCACGCAATCTTTTTCCAAAACCGGTTTGTCATTCAACACGCGCTCGGCCTGGTCGCTGGCCGGGTGGAAGGCGAACTCCATCACATCGCCGTAAATCGTGTGGTATTTGATCTGCAGTTTACTCGCGAGCCGGCTCACATCAATTCTCGTTTCCTGCCGGATGCGGCGTTGAAATTCCTCGAAGCTATTGCTTTCAAGAGGGGTGCTGACTTCCAGCACGAAGCCATTGCGCCCGCCTTCGGAAATGAACCACCGGCCTTCGGAATGGTTTTCAAAACGAAAAGGCTGCAGCGGCAGAATGGCAATATACGTTTCGTCGGCGCGGGCGAAAATCCAGTCCGCGGGCGCGGCGGAATCCGGGGGCGCCGGCAGCAGCAAGGTATCCAGGCCGACCGAGAAAAATCCCAGCACTTTAATGGGATTGGTCACATGCAGCGTATCCGGCGAGCCATATAATCCGATGAGCACGTTGCGATGTTGGAAAATGCGCTCGTAATTCGAGGTTCCGGAAAAAGCTTGCGCGGGAGCAGCCGCATAGCGCGCTTTGGCCTCCGCTTCCAAAATTCTGGGCTCGGCAGAATTAAATTTTGCCAAATCCTTCGCGGCCACAGTGGGAGTGGTGATGAACAAAATCGGCCGCTGCTCGCCGCGCGCGCGATAAATCAAGCTCCAGGCTTGTTGATCTCGCGGCGCGAACGCGCCGCCGCCCATCGAGCCGAGAATGTAATTGCGCGTGACGTAGCTGTATTTGCACAACGGCGCGGCCGGATCGTGTTCATACCGCAAGCTGGGCGCGCGGCGTTTGCGCTCCATATGCACGAAGCCGCCGATGGGATCGCGGCGCTTGGCCAATTGCTGGATGAGGCCGGGCATGGCATAACTGCTCAATGAAGCGAACAGCAGCTCCGCATTCGGCATCAATTTGCCCACCCCCAAATAGAGCCAGGATAAGCCGGCGCTCGGCGTTTCGCGCGGCGACACCGCGGCGGGCATGGGCGAGCCGGTATGCGCGCCGCCGTAAAGCCCGCCCATGTGTTCCGCCGCGAAATCGATCATGAGCACGTGCATGACGATCTGCAAGCGTTGGCGGAAATCTTCCTCGCGCGTAAATTCATGCAGCACGGCCAGCGTGGCAAAGATCGCGGGCATGTATTGCGGCGAATCGTACTCGCTTTGTCCCTCGGTGAGGGCTTTTTCAATCCAGCCGTCAAAATACTCGCGCGCTTCCCGCCGGTTTTCCGCGGAGGATTTGCCGTTGAACCATTCTTCCGCGGCCATTTCCGGCCACGTTTCCGCGGCCAATAACAAGGCGGAAAAATATTCGTGCATTTCGTGCTCGGAAAAATCAGGCGCCGGCGCGATTTTGCCCAGCGCCGCTTTTACTTGCGCGGCCAATGCCGGCGTCAAATTTTGCCGGCCAAAACAATACGTCGCCATGAGATTGAACACGAACGCGGGCCCGGCTTGCGGCGCCGCCAGCAATTGCGCCAGCATGCGATGCGCTTCATTGATGCGTTCGCCGCTGGCATAGCGCGCCGCCACCGCGGCAAAGCCGGGGCGCGTTTCTTTTTCCACAAAATGCGCCAGCAAAGTATGCGCGCGCGCTTCAAAAGCCCTTTTTTCATCCTTGATATTCACAGGCGCGGGCGGCAGACTGTCCAAAATTTGGGCGCGTGCGGCGGGCGTGGCCAGAAAAAAACAGACGGCGGAAAAAAAGAGCGGGAACAGAGAAAGCATGGAAACCGGGCGTGGAACTTCCTTGTTCTGGGGCATGACGAGTCCTTCTGCGAATTGTTCTTCACGAGCAGCCAACATCAATACTAAATTTTTCCTTTCGAGCAAAATGAAATTGTTGTAATTTCTTTTGATCCTGCTGCAATTTTTTAACCCTCGCGCCGGTATGTTCACACGCAAACTTTTCAAAAAACTTCTGCTCCTCCTGCCGCTGTTGTCGCTGGCCTTTGCGGCCAGCCTTTATCTTCCTCTTCCGGTTGAGCGCCTGGATTCTTCCGAAGTCGAATCTTTGCGCGTGGTCGATCGCCGCGGCGCCTTGTTGCGTGAAGTGCTTTCCACGCGCGCCGGCCGCAGCCGCCGGGTTGATCTCGAACAAATTTCGCCGTGGGTGGCGAAATGTTTGATCAATACCGAAGATCGCCGTTTTTACCGGCATCGCGGCATCGATGCTTTTGCCTTGCTGCGGGCGGCCTGGCAAAACGCTGCTCATCGCCGCATCATCAGCGGCGGCTCGACTTTGAACCAGCAGCTCATTCGCCAGATTTATGCTTTGCCGCCGCGGCCGTTCGGCAAGCTGTTTGAAATGTGGCTGGCGTTGCGCCTGGATCGCAGCCGCGGCAAAAAAGAAATTCTCGAACAATATTTGAATCGCGTGCCGTTTGGGAATCAAACGTTCGGCATCGCGGCCGCGAGCGAAATTTATTTCGGCAAGCCGGCCGCGCATCTCACGCTGGCCGAAGCCGCTTTTTTAGCCGGCCTGCCGCAAGCGCCTTCGGCGTATGATCCCTTTCGGCATTTTCAGCGCGCGCGCGCCCGGCAAAAACGCGTGCTGCATGGCCTTTGGCAAAACGGCGCAATCGATTCCTTGCAATGGGCGGCGGCCGCGGGTGAATCGTTGCAGATTGCGGCCCGGCCGAAAAATTTTCTCGCGCCGCATGCTTGCGATCTGGCGCTGGAATTGGCGCCAAATATTTCTTCCTCTGTTATTTCTTCCTCTGCCCGCAAAATCCTGCGGCTCACTCTGGATGGGCATTTGCAAAATGAAGTCGAAAAAATTTTGCGCAGCAATTTGCAGTTGCTCGCGGCCGCGAACGTTACCAACGGCGCGGCGCTGGTGATTGACAACCACAGCGGAGAAATTCTGGCCTGGGTGGGATCCGAGGATTATTTCGATGACGCGCATCAAGGGCAGGTCAATGGCGTGCTCGCTTTGCGGCAACCGGGCTCGGCGCTCAAGCCTTTCACCTATGGCATTGCACTCGAACACGGCTACACGGCGGCGAGCATTTTGCCGGACATTCCCACCCACGCGCCTGTTTTCGCGGGCGGCGGCGATTTCACACCCACAAATTACGATGGCCGGTTTCATGGCCCGGTGCGCCTGCGCACGGCATTGGCTTGTTCCTACAACGTTCCGGTGGTGCGCGTGTTGGAAACTTTCGGCGCAGAATTGTTGTGGCAAAGACTGCGGCGCGCCGGTTTTTCTTCCTTAAAAAAAAGCGCGCAGCATTACGGTTTGGGATTGACGCTGGGCAACGGCGAAGTATCATTGCTCGAATTGACGCGCGGCTATCTCGCTTTGCAAAACCAGGGGCAGGTTAAAAATCTGCGCTTGTTTGCTGAAACCAATCTTCCGGCTCTTGCCGCCGTTTCCGCCGAACAAATTTTTCCCCCCGAGATTTCATTTCTAGTGGGCGATATTTTGCGCGACGATGCGGCGCGCAAGCCCGCTTTCGGCGAAGGCAGTGTATTGGATTTGCCGTTTCCTTGCGCCGTCAAAACCGGAACCACAAAAGATTTTCGCGATAATTGGACCGTGGGTTTTACTTCCGAATATACCGTGGGCGTGTGGGTGGGAAATTTCGATGGCGAAGCCATGAACAAAATTTCCGGCGTGAGCGGCGCCGGCCCGATTTTCCGCGAGATCATGATGATTCTGCATCGCGAGTTTTCGCCCGACCCGATCGCCAGGCCCGCGCCCTTGCACACGCTTGCGATCTGCACCGCTTCCGGCCAATTGCCCAACGAATTTTGCCCGAATCAAATGACCGAGCTTTTTTTGCCGGATACGCAACCGGCAGAACGTTGTGCCTGGCATCGTCTGCTCGCGGTCCCGGTCGCGCCGGATAAAATTTTGATCGCCGGACGCATGCCCGTTGTGCAACCGCGTTTGGCTCTTCTCTTTCCTTCTTTATATCACCCCTGGGCCGCGGCCGAAGGCATTCGCCAGCCTTTGCTTTTGTCCGCCATGGAATTTTCAATGCACGAAACTGCTTTTCGCCGTGCGGCATCTGCGCCAACCCGCGAGCCTTTGCGCATCACGTTTCCGGACGAAGGCGATATTTTCAAAATCGATCCGGTGCTGCGTCCGGAGTTTCAAACTTTGCGCTTGGAATGTGTGGCCGCGGAAGGAATCAAGCAAGTGACGTGGCTCATCGACAACCTTCCCCTCACCACCGTTGCCGCGCCGTTTCACGCACGCTGGCAGTTGCGCAGAGGTGAGCACACGGTGCAAGTTTTGGTCGAAAATAGCGCAGGGAGGATAATCAGTTCGATCCGGCGATTTTCAGTGTTGTAAACCATCAAAAGCTTTTAATCATTTTGCCCCAAATTATTAAATGATTTTGCCTTTCGGGTTCCGGGCCCAAAGCCCCTTTCGGGCTCGTCCTGGGTTAGGATCTGGCCTTTTGTTTTTTCGTGCCTTCGTGTCTTAGTGGTTAAAAAACTGTTGGCGGTCAAAGAACTTTCAGAATTTTATTCTGAGTTTGTTGCCTTATGTCATGTAAAGAAGCGCAACGCGAGAATGTAATTGACATTGAAATCTATTCGATTAAGTTTGTTGGATCACGACGCCGCCCTCAATGTCAATCTCACCCAGTTCATTCAGGAAAGGAAGAGCCATGCCCTCTCGCACCTGCTATTTTTTTGTTTTATTGATCGGTTTATTCTGCTCCGCTCGACGCCATGAAATACGGGCCGAAGTTCCGTTGCTTTCCTGCCAAAATTCTGCCAAAGATTCTGCCCAAAATTCTGCAAAAAACCATGAAATTCGCGGCTATGACTTTTCCGACAAAGCCGTGCAAGTTTTCGACCTGCCGAAAGATTTGACCGAGGCCTCGGGGTTGGCTTTCACCGAGGACAGCCGTTTGTTCGCCCACAACGACGAAGCCGGGATGATTTTTGAGATTGATCCTCAAACCGGCCGCATGCTGAGGAAATTTTATCTGGGCCGGCCCATGTTGCGCGGCGATTTCGAAGGCCTGGCCGCGAAAAAAGACACGTTGTTTCTCACCAACAGTAGCGGCACGATTTTTCGCTTTTGCGCCGGAGCAGACGGCCAGCAAATCACATATGACACTTTCAAAACCGCATTGCACGTCCGCAACGACGTCGAAGGCTTGGCGTACGATCCAGACACCGACGGCCTGTTGCTCGCCTGCAAAGGCGACGCGGGCACGGGCCGGCGCGATCAAAAAGCGGTTTATTCTTTTTCTCTGAAAACGTATAAACTCGAGGCCAAGCCCCGCTTTGTACTGCCGCTCTCTGAGATTCTGACGCAAACCGGGCGCAAAGAGTTCAATCCTTCCGGCCTCGAGCGCCATCCCGGCAGCGGCAATTTTTTTCTCATCGCGTTCAATGGCTTCGCCATCGTTGAAATCGATCCGCAGGGAAAGATTTTGGGCGTTTCGAATTTGCCCAAATCGGTGCACAACCAGCCGGAAGGATTGGCCATTGCGAAAGACGGCGCGATCTACATTGCCAACGAAGGTCAGGGCAAATCCGGAAAGTTGGCGGTTTATCGCCCGCAGAAGTAAGTTGCCATAGGATGACGTTCGAGGCGCAGTTTGTTGGCGACGATTTCAAGCCATGCCTGTCTTCGGCTCAAAGACCAGCCAATGGAGAAAACCAGCATGCCCGGCTCCATTTCCGCGCTGCCCAGCAAGTAGCGTTTGCCGGAGACCAGCGAGAACGTGCGTGAAATGTTGAGGCCGGTGATGACGGCAAGGAGTTTGTAGGAAGGCGTTGTCATAGTGAATACGTTTTGTTTGGAAGGCTTTTCCCCATTCAGAAAAACTCAGCCTGATGATTCGCGCGGATGACAACCCCATCTTTTCCAAAGCTGCCGTAATTTTACCAGGCGTGGACGATTCATTTCCAAAGCTTCAACGGTTGCGCGACCACAAGGTGTTTGCCCTACAATGTGCCTTCCATCATAACTCCAGCGAAAGTGGTTCTGCCATCCGTGCTTACGCAGATTGAACAAACCCACAAGACGATTCGTCTGTCGATCTCTTGCTTTTACTTTGCTCCATTTCGCACTGTTACATCCAGGGCAGCAATAAGCCAAATTTTCAATTTGCGTTGCGCCGTTTTTTGCCAGGGGAATGACATGATCAACGTGAAAGTTTCCCACACTTAGCCCAAGTTCGACACTTCATTTTTTTTCGGTGCCGGATCGGGGGCGGCCAGCGGAAATTTCCCGGGTTTTTGGGGGAATTTCCGCAAACTGCCGTGGGTAGAAGTGAATGTTAGCGCCGTGCGCACTGAACGTCCACGCCGATTTGGTGATGTGTGGCTGGCGTTGGAACTGCTCCGCCGGCTCCAACTGGATCGTTTCTTTCAAAAACAATTGGCGAGCACACGCCCCGACATTGCTTGGGCGGATTTGGCCACCATCTTGATCGTGGCGCGCTTCTGTGAGCCCAGCAGCGA
>Ga0247727_10018819_pt1 | contig 10793 bp, 6 predicted proteins | sample WisWelCaveWW1625_FD_202498 | JGI IMG/M metagenome (GOLD analysis project Ga0247727, IMG submission 202498) | Biofilm microbial communities from Wishing Well Cave, Virginia, United States - WW16-25 | ecosystem: Environmental > Aquatic > Deep subsurface > Groundwater > Cave microbial mat | place...
CGAGCACGATAAGGACGCTCACGGAAGGCCCCCCGAGGGTCGCGGCATCCCCTTGAGGGGTTTAGAGGCTTTGCAGGATCGCTCCAGGAACACACGCATCAGAACGGCAGCGATTCCCGCGGGCCCTCATCGAGGTCGACCTTCTCCCACCGTATTTCGGAGGGGTTCGAGGTCACGAGCCGCATGCACTTCGGGTTGGGGCACGGAGATACGAAGCTCACTTTCTTGACGTGGAGGTGCTCCGGCGGATAGGGGGAGGGCGCATAGGTGATGACCGTCTGGCAGTTGGGGCAGTTCACGGTGGGGACGTACGAAATGCGCATTGTCCCCTTGATTCGAGGGCCGCTATAAAAGGATGATTTGGGGGAGCGGGACATGCGGCGCGCGGGGCCCCGGGTTTGCGCGCGCGCTTCCCCCGACTTTTATCCTTTCGGGACAATAGATCAGGGTTAAATAGCGCCGACCCCTGTGAAGCGCCAGGCAGAGCCAGTTGGCTGGATGAGACCCATGAACAAGGCCTTGGCCCGCAAGGCTTTCGCGTGGGCGGTCGCCGTCGCCGCCGTCACGTCAACGCTCCCGATCACCGCGATGCTCGGGGGGGCCGGCCCTCTGCCGACCGCCGTTTCGGCCTCGGATCGGGTATTCCCCCAATTCGGGGCGACGCCCGGCCACTCCTTCTCGCCGGACGTGTCCGGCCGCGGTTTCAACCAATCGATCCTCAAGTGGCGGCAACCCCTTTCGCTCTCGGCCAGCTCGAGCATCATCGCCAATTTCTCGTCCGTGGTGGCGCTGAACAACACCACCTCATCGCCGGATGTGCTCGGCGTAGTTTGGGGCTACCCGAGCCCGATCCTCGGAACAAGCCTCGTCACCATCGCCGCAGGCAACAACGGCACGGTCATGTGGAGCTACCCGGTCATCGGAAATCTTTTCGCTGCGCCAGTTGCCGCCGATGTAAACGGCGACGGGCGGATGGACCTCGTGATCCGCAGCGACACCGGATTCATGGAGGCCGTGACGCCTAACATCACCTGGGGCGGATCCGCCTACACGTATCCCGTGATCAACCTCACCGAACTGCAGGCCCAGCAAATCTGGAACCTGTCCCTCTCGGGCTCGGGGTCGACGAACAATAACTTGTCCACGCCGATCGCGGCCAATTTGGTTGGCAGCGCGGCCCCCGAAATCCTCGCGCCCGCGGGCGACCGGCTGTACCTCGTGGACGGCACCGCCGGCACGGAAATCCGGAACGCGACCGTGGATGGCACCATCGTGTCGGCACCGACGGTTGCCCCTTTCGGGGCAGGGTGGCGCGTCTTCGTGGCCTCCACGAACCGCACGACCACCAACTTCACCGCCGTGCAGTCGGACTACATCCTCACGGCTTTCGATGGGAGCCTCAACTTCCTGTGGAATGCGAGCTTCCCCCAGTGGTACGACACGGCCCCCGCCTACAAGTCGCTCGACCTTCAGCTCCCCTCGCCGGCCGCGGGAGAGCTCGACGGCGCCGGCGGCGCCGACGACGTGGCTCTCGTTACGCCTTACGAGAATTCGATCGGACGCCTGCGGGTTTTCTTCAACGGCTCGAATACGGCGGCGGTCAATGTCAGCCTGCAGGGACTAACCGGGTCAGCTCCGGCCGTTGTCGACCTCGACGGCGACGGCACCGACGAGGTGGTGGCGCTCTCCTACGCCCCGGGCACGCCGATCGTGTCGCCCAATTCAGCCGCGTTCGTTGAAGTGTTCGCAGGCAACGGCACGCGCCTCTGGAACGCGACGATCGACGAGCTTCCCGGGCCGCCCCGCGAGAACACGCTCGCGCCCCCCGCCATCGCCGACCTCACCGGCGACGGGGTGAAGGACATCGTGGTTTTCCTCACGGACGGCTCTTCCGAAGTCCGCTCGGGCACGAACGGCTCGCGGGTGTTCCGCCACCAGGCGTTTGACCAGGCCACGCCCACCGAGTTTTCCGGACCGGCGGTGGCCGACCTCGACAAGGACGGGTTCCTCGACATCACCGCGAACGCGGCCGCGGTCTCCTTCGCGCTTGCCGACCTCCACCTCAACGCCTCCGACATCTCGCTCAACAACACGCAGCCCGAGCAGTTCGAGGACGTGTCGGTTACGGCCACCGTCCACAACGCGGGAAACATCCTCGCGTCCAACGTCACCGTCGCGTTCTTCGATGGCCCCCGGAAGCTGAACGAGACCGCCCTCGCACTAATCCTCGCGGGCGGCACTGCTCAGGCCCAAGTTACCGTGAACTTCACGGGGGGTGGTGCGCGCAGCCTTACGGTCGTCGCCGACGCGAACCGCACGGTCGACGAGCTCGATGAGGGGAACAACACCGCGGTGCTCCAGGTGAACGTCACCTCACTCTTCGGTTTCCGGTTCGAGTCTCCGGTGAACCGCACGGCGGTGCAGCCCGGGTTTTCGCACGCGTTCATCCTGAACGCCATTTCGGAGGGCACCCAAGAGAATCTGGTCAACCTTTCGGCGGGGGCGCTCCCGACCAACTGGATCGCGAGCCTCGCGCCCCTAAACCTGACCCTGCTTCCGGCGGGAACGCTCGGCGACACGAACACCTCGTTCTTCACCGTCACGACCGATGTGGCGGCCTCCCAGGGCGAATACGACATCGTCGTGACGGGCGTCTCGGCCAATTCGTCGCGGAACTCGGCCACGATCACCTTCACCGTGATCATCGGCGGGCAGTACGGCGTGTCGCTGTACCCGTCCGCCCTCGCATCGAACGTGACCGCTGGCGACACCGCGATCTACACGCTCGAGGTGATCAATGCGGGGAATTCGCCGGACACCTTCGATTTCGCCAATAGCACGCCTCCCGCAGGTTGGACCGTGACCCTCACGCGAAGGACCTCGCCGCCGCTCCCGGCCGGCGCGCGCACGACGTTCTCGGTCACCGTGCGCTCGCCTACCACGGCTTTAGCTGGCGACAACTCGACCGTCCTCATCACCGCGCGCTCCCAGAATGACACCCTCAAGAACGACAGCGCCTCGCTCTTTACGGCTGTGGTCGTGCCCGACCTCGTGGTGACCGCCGTCCAGTTCTTCCGCTCGTGCGGTGGGGAGGCTTTCTTCGGGTCACCCCAGCTTGTCCAGGGCGAGAACTCCAGGATTCAGGCGACCGTCGCGAACGCCGCGCTGAACGCGCAGGTGTCATCCTTGCGCGTGCGCTTCTGGGTCGAGGGCACTTTCGCCGACGTGCCCGCCACCATCGGCCCCGGAGGCGCCGGCACCGTGAACTTTACGTTCGTTTACGGCGCGACCGGCACCAAGACGGTCACCGCATCGGTGGACCCCGGCAACCTGATCTCGGAGGCCTCCGAGACAAACAACGACCTCACGGTGCAAGTCTCGGTGAAGGACCCGTCTCCGGTGGGCGACTTCACGGTCGCCGGTTTTATCCTCAAGCAGGGGGCGGCCGTGCCCGGCGCCTCCGTGACGCTGACGAACGCGGCACGCGGTACGAGCGCGAACACGACGTCGGGCCCCGGCGGCGGGTACACGGTTGCCCTCACGGCCGCCGAGTACCGTGACGGCGATGCGCTGCGCGTGGACGCCACCGACGGGCTCGACATGGGCAACGCGACCGTATGCGCCTATTCGGAGGACGTGCAGGTCGGAGCTGATGTGGCCCTGGTGCCGCCGACGCCCTACGACTTCCTTCTCGGGGCGGCCGGCCCCACGGATGCCACGGTGGCGCCCGGCGCCACGGCGACCTACACGGTCACGATTACAAACCGCGGGAGCCTCAACAACACCGTGCTCCTCACAACGGCTTCAAACTGGAGCGTCCGGGTCATCGACGCGAATGGGTCGGCGGCCCCCGCGGTGCTCCTGCCCCCCTACGGCTCGGTGACCGTCCGCGTCGAGGTCACGGCGCCTGCAAGCGGCGCACCCGGCGAAACCACGAACACGACCCTGAATGCCACGACATCCGCCCCTCCTCCCCGGTCGCGAGTCCTTGAGCTTCGAACCACCGTCGGCATCCTCCGGCAGCTCACCCTCACCGAGGACGCCGCGAGCGGCACGGCGCTCGCCGGCACCAGCGCAACCGTGAACCTGACGGTCGGAAACGCCGGCAACGCGGACGAGAACGTGACGTTCTCGGCTTCATGCCTCGGCCCCTCCGCATGCGCATCGTGGGTGACCTTCGATGTCCCGTCGCTTTCGGTACTTCAAGGCGGGGCTGGCCGCGTGCTTGCGACCGCCCGCGTTTCGCCCGCGGCGCTCGGGGGCACCTATGAGATCAATTTCACGGTGGCGGCGTCGAACGATTCCGCAGTCCGGGCGCGCTCGACCTTCAACCTCACGGTGATCGAGGTTCGCCACGAGTTCTCCGTTACCGGACCCTCCAGCATCCGGCTCGTGCCGGGCGAAGAGCGCTCTACGGCGCTCATCGTCACGAACCGCGGCACCGTTGCGGATACCTACACCGCGACCACCGCGCAGGGCAGTTCCGGGTTCACGGTGCGCCTTGAGCCGGGCGGCGCTCAGGTCGCGACCCTCGACATTGGCCCCGGCTCGAGCGCCACGGTGACGCTCTTTGTGGGCGCGCCGCTTGAGGTCGACCGCGAGTCGTTCCAAATCGACGTGGCGTTCCAGTCCCTCACCTCTGGGAATCCCAACGTCGTAACGATCGCCGCGACGATCGGGAACGTGTATGATTTCCGGGTGCACTCGGTACGGCTGTTGGCTTCGCCGGAAGTGGGAAAGGAAATCCAAATTCAGGGGACGGTGACGAATGCCGGCTCGCGCTCGTTTTCGGGCGACCTGCCGGTGCGGCTGCTCGTGGCCGGCGAGGTCGTGGCGACACAGTCGATCCGAAACCTTGCTGCCGGCGCTGAGGAAACCGTTGCGTTCCGGTGGACCGCGCGCGTCGCCGGAGAGGTGAACATCACCGTTGACGTGAACCGGGAAGCTAGCTCCGAGATCTACGAATCGGCCTTTTCGAACAACGCCGAAAGCGTCCTGTCCATCGTCGCGCCGCAGCAGGTGGGGGGCATCCTCGGGGACCGCGGGGTGTTCATCTTTCTGATTGCAATCGTGGGTCTCCTGCTCATCCTGTCGGTAGTCGCACGCAGGAAACGGCCTGAGGAACCGCCGGTCGACATGGAGAAGGCGCAAGAGGAGACCGACGAGCGCCGGAAGGGCAAGGACAGCGGCGGGATCGGCCGCATCTAGGCGTCGGCCCCGCGTGTCGGGGGGCCTGACCCGCGTTTCAAGACCGAAGGCGAGGCGCGGTTTCGAAGCGATTTCGGGGTGCGCTCCCCGGCGGGAGCCGGCTTGATCCCCTCCGCCCCCCGCGGGCGAAGGGTATTTCTCGCGTCCTTGCGTGCCAACGAAGGCCATGATGGAAGCGGGCGTGGTCGGGAAACCCAATGTCGGCAAGTCGACTTTTTTCGCGGCCGCCACGCTCCTGAATGTGCACATCGCAAACTACCCGTTCACGACGATCAAGGCGAACCGGGGCTCCTCCTATGTGCGAGCGCCGTGCCCGCACACCGCGCTCGGGAAGCCCTGCAACCCGGTGAACTCCGGGTGCGATAAGGGGACACGCCTCATCCCGGTGGAGCTCATCGATGTGGCCGGGCTCGTGAAAGGCGCGCACACCGGCCGCGGGCAAGGAAACCAATTCCTCGACGACCTGCGGCAGGCCGCCGTGCTCATCCACATCGTCGATGCGGCGGGAGCGACCGACTCGGACGGGAACATTACGCCTGTGGGCGACCACGACCCGGCCGAGGACCTCGCGTTCTTGGAGGATGAGATCCACCGGTGGATGGCCGCCATCATCTCGAAGGGGTGGGAGCGGACGCACCGCCTCGTCGAACTCGAGGGAAAGAAGATCGAGGACGCCGTGCACGAGCGGGTCGCGGGGCTCGGGATCACGCGCTTCCAGACCATCGCCTCGCTTCGCGAAACCTCTCTCCCGGCAAAACCTTCGGCCTGGAAGGAAGCGGAGTTCATGAAACTCTCGAAGGCGATGCAGCGGCTCGGCAAGCCGATCATCATCGCCGCGAACAAGTGCGACCTCGTGGGCAAGGACACGGTCGACTACCTCAAGGATGCGTCGCGGGCGGAGGTGTTCCCAGTGGCTTCCGAGATGGAGCTCGCGTTGCGGCGCGCCGACAAGGCGGGGGTCATCAAGTATTCGCTCGGGGCCGGGAATTTTGAAATCTCCCAGCCGGCGAAGCTCACGCCTCCCCAGGTGAAGGGCCTTGATAAGATCCGGGAGTTTCTCGCCGTGTGGGGGACGACCGGCGTCCAGCGGGTTCTCGAACACGCGGTGTTCGAGCGCCTCAAACTCATCCCCGTGTACCCCGTCGAAGACGAGACCAGGTGGACGGACAAGGACGGAAACATCTTGCCCCACGCGCACCTTGTGCCCGAGGGATCGACGGCCCGCGACCTTGCGTTCAAGGTGCACACGGACTTAGGGTCCCACTTCATCCGCGGCATCGACGCGCGCCACCGGCGAGTCGTCGGGGCCGACCACAAGCTCGTGGCCGGCGATGTGATCAAGATCGTGGCGGGCAAGTGAGCCTTCGGGCCCGGGGCGCGCCAGCATTCGATGGATCGACGAGCAAGGGGCGCAGCTCTCCACGGGTGAATTCGCGATTATCGCCGAGCCGTGACCGCCTGGACAGAAAGGAATCTGCCACCCTCACCGCCAGGGCTGCTCCTCGCACGCCCTCCCCGCCTTGCGCTCGAGCCGGGTGTCCCTTTGGCCCGCCCCCCCTGGGGCGCCCGGAGGCGTCAATCGTAAGCGTTTTCGCGACGGCGAACCGAGGTTACCTTCACTTTGGTTCCATCGAGGAAGAAGAGCACCCGCCAATCCCCGACGCACAGCCGGTACATCGCCGGGTCCGCCGCGACGAGCTTCTTAATATCCGCTCCCGGCCGGGGCCGGTACGGATCCGATTCCAGCCGGGAAATGCCGCGCCGTATTCGAGCCTCGTCCTTAGCCCCGGTCTCCGCGAGCTGCTTGCGCGCGGTTTCGGAGAGGAGCACTTGGAATTTAGTCAAGAGGAGCGAACTCCTCCGTCGCGAGGATCCGCTTCTCTCGCTCGTAGACGGCGAGCAGCCGCGCCTGCTTCACGAGGCGGCGGAGAATCTTCTCGTAGGTTTCGTCCTTGAAACCCAGTCCCTTGAGGTCGTCCCGCGTGCTCGTTGTGATTCGAATCGTTGTGAGGCCGGCCATGGTCGTTGCGCCCTTGGGTTATACGTGGTTATGCACCATATATAACGGTTGCCAATCTGCTCCCGATGAGCTTCTTGGTCGGGCCCGCTGGCCGTCCAAGAGGCGCCTCGAAGGAGCGAAAAGGGAGCGGACAGGGCCGTCTCGCGCCGCTTCGCCTGGCTCGATGGTCATTTGGGCGGTCTTTGCATTTGGCGCCGTCGTCCCTTTGGCCCCTCCGCCTCCCGCATTGAACACCCGAGCCACATACCTTGCAAAGATGGACACGTGCACCTCGCGCCCGACCGCGCCCCTGCGCGCGACCTTGCCTTCAAGGTGCACACGGACTTGGGGTCCCACTTCATCCGCGGCATCGACGCGCGCCACCGGCGAGTCGTCGGGGCCGACCACAAATTGGCCGCGGGCGACGTAATCAAGATTGTCGCGGGGAAGTGAACGCGCGGGGCGTGGGGGCGTTTCGCCACCCCCCCGCAAAGCCCTATATCGAGCCACCGGCTTTGCCCGCCGATGGCTCCGAGCCACGAGCGCATCCCCGCTCCCAAACCCGGCTCCGAATTCGACGCCGAGGCGCTCCTCATCGCCGCGTCCTACAAGATGGACGAGCGTCAAGACCACCCGATCGTCGAGCTCTACTGCAAGCGGCGCGACGGGCTGTCGTTCATCGCGTTCTACGAAGGATTCATGCCCTACTTTTACGCGCTCGAACCGCCGCCCGGATTGAAAGAGAAACTAGCCGCAGATCGCCGCGTGTTGAAGGTAAACGACGCCACGCTCTATCACGAGCGCCAGGACCGCCCGGCCCTTCGGATTACGCTGCACAAACCAAGCGAAACCCCCGACTTGCGGGAAGTCGTGCGCGGCGCGGGCGCGCACCCCTTTGCGGCCGATATCATCTTCACGCAACGTTTCGTCTTCGACCGGGATTTGGGTGCCTGCATTCGGGTGAAGGGAAAAATTCGCAAGCCAGACAAACGATACGATACGCTGGCGCAGGTCGATGTCCACGAACTCTCCGCGGCACCCCCCTTCACGATTCCCCTCTCGACCCTTTGCTTCGACATTGAGAACTCAATCACGAACCAAACCGTGTTTTGCATCGGATACGGGTTCGACGCGGGAGACGGCAAGATCCACGAGGGAGCCATTCGTGGCGAAGAGCGCTCGATCCTGGAGGAGTTCGCAAGGCTCGTCCGCGACCTCGACCCCGATGTCGTGACCGGCTACAACATCGAGGGGTACGACATTCCCCACCTCCAGGCGCGGGCGAAGGACCTCAAACTCCCCGGGTTCACGCTCTCGCGCGAAGGGTCGGAACTCAGGGAATTCATGAACCGGTTCCTCCGGGCGACCGGCCGAATCCTCACCGACACCTGGTGGAATGTGAAGCGCGAGTTGCACCCCAAGCAGGAAACGCTGCAGGCGGTCTCGCTGGAGTTGTTCGGAGAAGGGAAGGACGATGTGGATTCTTCCCACATGGACGAAGAATGGGCAAAGGACCCCGACAAGGTGGTGAAGTACTGCATCCGGGACGCGGTGCTTTGCCTGCGCATCCACCAGCACCTGCGGGTGATGGAGAAGTTCCAAAGCCTCGCGGCCGTGGCGAAACTCCCCGTGGACGAGACGATCAACGGCCGCACCTCGACCCTGATCGACTCGATCCTCATCCGCGCGGCCGACCGCGCCCGCGTCGCCGTCCCAATGAGCCGGCGCAGCGACCGCGAGAAGCCGATCGAAGGGGGGTACGTTCACGCCTTGAAGGCTGGAATCTACAACTGGGTCTGCGTGCTGGATTTCAAGTCAATGTACCCGTCGATCATGATCGCCAACAACGTCTGCTTCACCACCCTTGTCCGGGACGGGTCGGGCGCCATCAAGGCGCCCACCGGCGCAAGCTACCTTTCGCCCGAGGAGCGCAGGGGCCTCCTCCCGCAGATTTTGAAAGATTTGATGGCGCAACGCGATGACTTCAAACGGCGCTCGCGCGAGGCGAAAGAAAAGGAGGAGAAGCAATTCTACAACGGCTTGCAGGAGGCGGTCAAGATTCTCATGAATTCTTTCTACGGCGTGATGGCTTCCTCATTCTACCGCTTCACGGACCCGAAGATCGGGGAGAGCATCACCGCCTTCGCGCGTGAGAACATTAGAGGGGTAATCGCCGACCTTGAAAAAGAGAATCTCGAGGTCATCTACAGCGATACGGACAGCGTCTTTTTCAAGTCGCCCGAGCCGAGCCTAGAAGGCGCGGTTGCGGCAGGCAAGAGGACGGCGGAGCGGTACTCGAAGGGAGGCATGTCGCTTGAGTTCGAAAAGGTCATGAACCCGTTTTTCAGCCACGGAGCCAAGAAACGGTACGTCGGGCGAATCCTTTGGCCGCGCGAAGACACGATCTTCCGCGGGTACGAGGTGCGCCGCACCGACGCGTTCGACTGGCAGTCCGATGCGCTGAACGCCGTGTTCGAGCGGCTGTTCGCGGAGGACATCGACGGGGTGCTGAAGACGGCGAGGGAGCGTGTCGACAAGATCGCCCAGGGCGACGTCCCCAAGGCGTCGCTCGTAATCTCGCGGTCGGTCCGCGATGTCAAGGACTACGATTCGCCTCACACGGAAAGCCTGCAGAACGTGAAAGTGATGCGCAAACTCCAGGAAAGGAACATCCCCGTCCAGCCGGGCATGAAGGTCTCGTGGGTCGTGACGGGCTCCAAAGGGAAGCAGGACGTCACGCCCTATCTTGGACCCGAGTCCGAGGCCGAGATAGCGCCCAATTACGACTACTACGCACGCCGGACCGCGATGACGCTTGCCCGCGTCACGGAAGTTTTCGGGTGGGGCGTCAACGACCTCATGCAAGGCTCGCGCACCAAGACGCTTTTCGAGGGCTTCGACGCGTCGGGAACTGCGGCCGAAGGCGACGAGGGGGACGATCAGGAAGCAGGCGACGACGCACCCGACGGAGAGCCCGCTCGCAAGGCCTCTCCGCGCACCCCCAAACCGCCCCCCGTCACGACGGGCAAACCCAAGCCCGTCCTCGAGAAGGGCAAGAAGAACATCGAGGACTTTTTCTAAGGGCCGCGGGCCTGCGTGCGCGCTTTGCCAGGCCGCCCGCAAAACCCCTAAATAGCCGTGCCGCGAAGGCCGACACCAGCGCCTCGGGGCGCGGGTGTTTGCCGTGCGGTCAAGGAAAATGGCCGCGGCGTTCATTGCGGTTGCTTTCGCCCTGACGGCGCTGCCCTCGCCCGCCTTTTCGTCCCACGCGCCCGCGGAAGTCGGCGCCGTGCCCCTCTTCACGAACATCACGCTCACCGCCGGCCTCGGCTCGCCCGCCACCGCGCTTTCGGCCGCGCAGCTTGCAACGGAGACCGCGGCCGCGTTCATCAACGGCGGCAAGGGCGCAGCCTGGTTCGACTACGATCAAGACGGATGGGAGGACCTGCTCATCACCGGGGTGCACCGGCGCGAGCTCTACCGCAGCGGCGGCGACGGGACGTTTGCGGACGTAACTTCCGCGAGCGGCCTTTCCGGCGACCTCTACTCGATGGGCGTGATCACGCCCGACATTAACAACGACGGT
>Ga0247727_10018820_pt1 | contig 10792 bp, 5 predicted proteins | sample WisWelCaveWW1625_FD_202498 | JGI IMG/M metagenome (GOLD analysis project Ga0247727, IMG submission 202498) | Biofilm microbial communities from Wishing Well Cave, Virginia, United States - WW16-25 | ecosystem: Environmental > Aquatic > Deep subsurface > Groundwater > Cave microbial mat | place...
TACCAGCACCATTCCGTGTCCACCAGCTTCCAGTTGGTGGGAAGAGGCCGGTTGACGCGGATGGGCCGGTCCGCCATGAAATCGGTGTCGCAGCCGACGACCGCGTTCGCCCGGGTAAAGCGATCGCTGAACTTCAGCGAGATGATTCCGAACTTGCGGCAGCGATCCTTGTCCGCGCCCAGGTACGCGTCCTGCGAATCCGGGGCGACCAGCGTCAACGCCTGGGTGAACTTGCCGTCCATCTGTGCCTGGTAGAACTTGTTGATTCGGGCGCGCAGCGCTTGCTCGACGTCGGGCGGCGCCTGTTCGAACAGGGCGGGCGTTGGCTGCGCCAACAGCGCGATTGCGAGCGTCGCCAGCAGCATCAATTGCTATTGTACATCGTAGCGCCGGGCATCAGCCGGCGAAGTTCTCAGCGATTGAACAGGAAACCGTTGCTGTTCAGAATCGCCCACATCAGGTCCTGGGCGCGCTCGGCGCGGCCGCCGCTCTTACCCATGTAGGTGAGCGCCAGATCGAGCTCGGCGGACTCCGGCGGCCGGCTCAGCGCCGCCAGGTAAATCTCCTCGACGACCTGGCGGTTGGTGGCGCCCGAGAGGATCATCCGGGCAATGCGGCCTTCCGGGTCGGCGATGGCTTCGGCGATCGTCGAGCCGTTCAACAGGTTGAGCGCCTGCACCAGGCTCACATCGGTGCGTCGCTCGCACTCGCAACTGGTCTGACGCTCGGGCCGGCCGAACAGGTCGAGAAAGCCGCCGCGCTCGATCGAAGGATCGGGAAACTCCTGGGCCAGCGCATCCTTGGGAACCAGCGCCGCCCGCGGCCGCACCCCGGCGACGAGGTGAACGGCGTCATGAAGCTGTTCGGCGGCCAGGCGCCGCGGCAGCGCGTGGGAGAAATTCGTCGCGTCGTCGGCGTTCCATTCGTTGGGCCGGTAGCCGAGCTGGTAGGTGCGCGAGTTGACGATGACGCGGATCAGGCGCCGCAGATCGTAGTTGCCGTCGAGAAAATCACCGGTCAGCGCGTCGAGCAAAGCGGGATTGCTCGGCGGGTTGCTGCCGCGAATGTCGTCGACCGGCTCGATGATGCCGACGCCGAAGAAATAGCTCCACAGCCGGTTCACGATCGCCTTGGCGAACAGGGGATTCCGGGGCGAGGTGAGCCATCCGGCCAGGCTCCCGCGCAGCTCCTGCTCGCGAACCTGGGTCTCGCCCACGTCGAACAGGAATTTCGCCGGCATCAGGCGGTTGTCCTTCGGGTGGTGGATCCCGGCGTCCTCGCGTTTTTCGTACACCACTTCTTCGTCGCTGTCGCCGCCGCTCTTGATGGCCAGCTCGCCGAAGAAAGCCGTCAAATGAAAATACTGGTTCTGGGTCCACCGCTCGAACGGGTGGTCATGGCATTGCGCGCAGACCATACGCACGCCGAGGAACAGTTGGGTGGTCGTCTCCATGGCGACCTTCGGCTCGCGCGTGAAACGGAAGAAGTTGGCCGGCGGGTTGCGAAACGTGCTGCCGCGAGCGGTGATCAGCTCGCGGACCATTCGGTCGTAGGGCTTGTTCCCGGCGAGCGCCTCGCGAATCCACTCGCGAAACGTCCACACGCCCTTGTCGCCGAGCTTGGCGCGGCTGACCTGCAACAGATCGCTCCACTTCACGGCCCAGTGATTGACGAATTCGGGACGCACGAGGAGCTTCTCGACGACCGCGGCGCGTTTCTTGCGGGTCTCGGTCTTGTCGGCGAGGAAGGCCCGCAGCTCCGCCGGCGCCGGCGGCAGCCCGATGAGGTCGAAATAGATGCGCCGGAGGAACTCGCCGTCGGAGGCGAGATCGCTCGGCAGGATCTTCAGCCGCTGGAGCTTGGCCCAGACGTGGCGGTCGACCAGATTGTATTCGGGCACCGGCTTCCAGGCGAACCCGGGCCGGTCGGTGACGATGGTGACGTTGGCCACCGTCATCCGGCCTTCGTAGCGGATCAGCATGGCGGCTTCGCCCTTGCGCAGCGTCGTGATCAGGCCGGTTTCTCCGATCTCGGCCACCGTGGGTGTGTTGCTCGAATAGATGGCCTCGGCGGTGACATCGCGCGTCGAGCCGTCGGCGTAGCGCGCCACGACCTTCATCTGCCGGGTCGATCCCGATTTCGGCGCGAGGAACTCGGCGGGCTGGGCATCGAGTGTGGTGACTTCGGCCGAGACCGGGTCGCCGAAAGCGGCTCCCTCGGAGATCCACTGGAGCACGGTGTTGTAGTACGGAGAGCCGGGCTCGAGGCGCGGTCCGCCGCCATGCGGCAACTGCATCGCCGGCTTCAACAGCATCAGACTCCTGGCCGGCTCGGTGCGATTGTAGCGGCGGCCGGAGAGATCGTGGACAATGGCCCGATAGTCGAATTCGGGATCATAACCGCGCAACGAGAGCTTGAAGCCGTTCTTGCCCTTGGCGCCGCCGTGGCACGGGCCGGAGGTGCAGCCGGTCTTGTTGAGAATCGGCATTACGTCCTTAACGAAAGTGACCGGGGCGCCGGCGGCGGCGGCGGCGGCGGCGAGCGGCAGCATCAGGCGGAGGAATCTCATCGGGCGGCGTTCCTGTTCCCGGCCACGGCCAGCCGGAGGTCGAGATCGGGGATCTTGTAGGTGTCCTTGACCGCCCGCCCGGTGTCCGGGGCGGCGGCCGAGAGGCGGATCTGGTGGACGCCGGCGGGCGCGCCGGGAGCCGCTTCGCAGTGGATCGCGAAATCGGGCTGGCCGGCGGCGACGTCCACGCCGGCGCACTTCACCAGGTCGGGCAGATCTTCGAGGCGGAGCTGGACCAGCCCGCCTTCGAAAGTGGGCTCGCGATGGATGCTGCCGCGAACCTCGAGGCGGCCGCCCGGGGATATCTCGATCGACCGGGCCTCGAGAAGCACCTGGAAGCCCTGGACGATCTCGATAGTCACCGCCGGCGCGGTGACGGTAAACGGCCGGCCATCGGGTCCCTCGGCGGTGGTTTCGACAATCATGTCGAAGCTCGAAACCGGGGTCGCGAAATTCGTGTTCACCAGGATCGAGCCGGCGTCCGGATTCTTGGCCGGCGGCCCTTGCAGAATCCGCAGATTCCCGACGCCGCCGGAGACCTGGTTGCGCACGCGTCCGACGGTTCTGGCGCCCGAGGCGCGCCGCACGCGATAGTTCAACTGGTATTCAAATCCCTGGGCCACGCGGACCAGCTCGACCGGCACCTCGAGGCTGACCGGCTGCCGCCCGAAAACAGCCATGGGAAGACCCAGATCGAGCCAGGGCGCGGCAAACGCCCGCTGGCGCGTTCCACGGACGGCGACCACCATGCCCGGGCCGCCGGCTGTCCGAACAATTTGGCCGCCCGGTGTTTCGGCGGTTCCAACGACGGAGAGTTCGATCGGGTCGCCGGATGCGTCCTCCGGAGCGGTGATCGTCAGGACGCTCCGCGCCGTGCGGTAACCGGCGTTGTCGTTGTTGAAATTCTGGGCGGCCGCCTCCGAAGGGACGGTTCCGCCTCCCACCCGGAAGCCGGGCGGCAGACCGGGAATCGTCAGCCGAACCGGGCCGTCGTAGCCGCGGCGTTGCATGGCGACCACCACTTGCGAGGTGCCGCCGGCCGGAACATTGACGAACGGCGTGACGAGCTCGAGCGTGAAATCAGCCGGCTGGCGGCGGGCGCGAAGCCGGTAACCGAAACCGGGACCGCCGCGGCCGAGCAGATCTTCCACCGTCAGCGTCACCGAGATTGCTCCGTCCGGCGCGAGAAACGGCAGCGCCGGATCGGTCGAGCCGACATCGTCGCGGGCGGCGAGTTTCTTGCCGGCGGCGTCGAACACCGTGAGCAACGCATCCAGTTGCGAGGTCTCGAGCGAGGCGGCTTCGAGCTCGAATACCCAATGCTCACCCGGCTTCACGGCCATGGTGTAGCGGTCGACTTCGCCCGGTCTCGCGATCCGGCCGTTGAAGACAACGCCCTCGGCGAGCTCGTGCGGCCCGCCGGCATCCGGTTCGATCCGCTCCGGCTCATCCCCCAGCACAAACATGAACGGGAGTGTCACCGAGCCGGGCGGAGCGATCGGCACATGACGCGATTTCGCGCCGCCATCCAAGGCCACTTTCACCGGCTGGGCGAGATTCCCGCCAAACAGAGTGACCTCGACCGCTTCGCCGCGCCGCCAGCCGAGCGGGAACAACCCTTCGGCGTAAGCGAACGAGCCGATCCTCAGACGGTAGAAATTCGGCGCCTGCTCGCTGTACCTAGAGTCGTGGACCTGAATGTAGTGGGGACCGGCTTTCGCGAAGCTGACCTCGAGCCGCGGATCCGAGCCCGCGCCGATGCCGTCGTCATTGCGCGCGACGAGGCGGCCGGTCGAGTCGAGAATCTCGAAGGCAGCGTCGACCGCCGAGCCCGCGCGCCGCGCCTCGATCTCGAAGACTAGCTTGTCGCCGGCTTTGGCGGTGAACGAGTAGACATCGATGTCGGCGGCCGTCAGATATCCATTCAGGATCACCGGCGATGACAGCGGCTGTGCGTCGGAAAGAGTCCCGTTGGTCTTCTTTGGATTCTGCGATTCGATTTCCTCGGATTCCGGGAAATCGCCGACCGAGAAAAGCACGACATTCGAGATGCCGTCGGCGCCCAGGAGGCGGAGGGGATAGAGACCGACGGGCGTGTCCGGGCGGATCTCGACCAGGAAGGGCAGCTCCGAATCCGGCTCGCGCGCGTCCTTGGGAGGGGCGAGGCGCGAGATGTTCGCCGGCAGAGTCGTCTGGAGGCGAGCGCCGGCGGCGAGCCCGGTTCCACGAAGTGTGATCTTGACCGTCCGGCCGCGCTGGGCGCCGTGCGGATACACCTCGCGAACCACCGGCGCCGCTTCGAGCGCGGCGGCGAATGCGAGCCAGACCAGACCAGCGGTTCTCATGGGGTTCTCGAGGCGGCGGCTTGCGCCGCGGGGTTGGCGAGCGGCGCCGGCGAAAAGGCGCGCACCAGCTTCCCGGTCATGTCATGGAAACGCAGCGTGCCATCGAAGCCGCCCGATGCCAGCAACGTTCCGTCGGGCGTGAACTGGACGGCGTAGATTCCGCCGCTGTGGCCCCCACATCGCGCCAGCAGCCTGGCGGACTCGGCGTCGTAGATGCGCACGTCGCCCGCTTCGCTGCCGGCTGCGACCCGCGCGCCGTCGGGGCTGATGGCGACCGCGACGATCGGGCCATCCTGGCGTTCGTACTTCTGGATGAGGGTCGAATCGTCGGCGATCCGCATCGCGCGCGGCCGGTCCATGCGGTACAGATACGGAATGCGCTCCTGGCCGCCGACCAGGATCCAGTCGCGGCGCGGATGGCGGGCGACGGCGGTGAGCGGCTCGCGCAGCAGGTTCACATTCTCGACAAAACGGCCGGTGGCCACGTCGGAGAGCTTGGCGGCGCGATCGCGGCCCACCGAGACCAGGCGCTTGCCATCGAGACCGAACACGGTGGCGAACACCCAGTCCTCGTGATGGTCCATGCGGCGGATCTCCTTGCCGGCCGCGATGTCGAAGACACGGATCGCTTTGTCGGCGCCGCCGGCGGCCAGTTGCGCGCCGTCGGGCGAAAGCGAGGCGCCAAAAAGCGTGTCATTCGAGACCACGATCGAATGCCGCTGTTTGCGCGCCGCCACGTCCCACACCTGCACTTCACCGAATTGAGCCGGATCGCCACCGGCGGCCGCCAGCGTCCCGCCGTCCGGCGTGAAAGCAAGCGAGTGGATGCGCATCGACAGGCCCGGCAGCCTGGCGATCAGCTTGCCGTCGAGACGGGCCAGGAGAATCTCGTGATGACCGCTCGAGGCGACGATCGCCCCGTCGGCCGAGAACGCCAGCGCGGTGATCATCGGTGGCGACGTGTACACGACCGGTTTGCGCTCCGCGGGCGCCACCGAAACGCCGGCCGGAGAATCATCACGGGCGCCTTCGTGGATCCAGCGGCGGAACAGCTCGATCTGATCGTCTGGGAGCGGCTTGGCGCCGAACGGCATTTGCGGTTTGGCGGCCCCGGTCAGGTAGGCGATCACCAGGCTGTCCTCCGCCTTGCCGGCCACGAACGGCGGCCCTTTTCGCCCGCCTTTGCGAAACTGTTCGTAACCGGTCAACAGCAGATCCGCCTGGCTGCTGGCGGGCTGGTGGCAGCCGCTGCACTGGCGGGCGAGGATGGGCCGGATCTGGTTGTGGAAGCTCACCGGGTTTTCGGCCGCGAGCGGCGAACACAGGAAAGCTGCCGCGGCGATGACGGAAACCGGGATGCGCATGGAACTTTGTTGAATTATATCGCGAATACGGGCGCCCGCGGCCGGCGAGGCTAACGCGGTGTGATCAGCCCCGCCAGCTTGTCGGCCTCGCCGCCAGGCATTCGGGGAAAGCGGGTCGAATACGCTTCGAGGTACTTCAGACCCGAGCCGGTGTTGTAGATCACGATGCGTTCCTCGGGCTTCAGAAAGCCGGACGCGAGCAGCCGCCGCAACGCGGCGATGCAGGCGGCGCCTTCGGGCGCGACGAACATGCCTTCGCTCGACGCCAGCTCGATGCCCGCGTCGAGCGTCTCGCCGTCGGCGACCGCGATCGCGGTGCCGCCGCTCGAGCGCACCGCTTCGAGAACCAGGAAATCGCCGAGCGGCTTGGGAACGCGCAGGCCGGCGGCGATCGTCTGGGCGTTATCCCAGAACTGGCATCGCTCCTCGCCGCGCTCGAAGGCGCGCACCACGGGTTGACAGCCGTCGGCCTGCACGGCGATCATCTTCGGGCGCCTGGAGGAAATCCAGCCGAGGGCCTCCATCTCCTCGAAGGCCTTCCACATGCCGATCAGGCCGACGCCGCCGCCGGTCGGATAGAAGATCGCGTCGGGCAGCGTCCACCGGAACTGCTCGGCGACCTCGTAGCCCATGGTTTTCTTGCCCTCGATGCGATACGGCTCTTTGAGCGTGCTGACGTCGAACCAGCCCTCGGCGGCTTTGCGCTCGCCGACGATGCGCGCGCAATCGCTGATCAGGCCGTCGACCAGGGTGACACGCGAGCCGAACGACCGGCACTCGATGTAGTTCGACTGCGGCACGTCGCGCGGCATGAAGATGTGCGATTCCAGGCCGGCGGCGGCGGCGTAGGCGGCCATGGCGCTGGCGGCGTTGCCCGCCGACGGGATCGCCAGTTTCTTTAAGCCAAGCTCGACCGCCATCGAGACGGCGCAGGAGAGACCGCGCGCTTTGAAGGTTCCGGTCGGGTTGACGCCTTCGTCTTTGATCCACAAATCGCGAGCGCCGAGCCGCTCGCCCAACCGCGAGGCCCGCACCAGCGGCGTAAAGCCCTCGCCGAGCGAGACGATCGACTCCGGTTTCCGTACCGGCAGCACCGGCGCGTAACGCCACATCGTCGACGGAGCCCCGTTGAGCCACTCGCGGTTCCAGTTCCGGCGCGCATTCTCGAGGTCGTAGCGGACCAGAAGCGGGCCGCCGCATTCGCAGAGGTTGTGAACCTTGCCGGCCTCGAACCGCTGGCGGCACAAGCTGCATTCCAGGTGAGAGACAGTGGTCATGGGGAAATCGCGCGAGGCGGCGAACGGCCGTCAACCCGGCGAATGACTTATGATAGCGGAGCGGCCGACGGGCCGCCCGTGTTCCGCCCTCGGGCGGATCGGCTGCCGCGCGCAAACCAATTCAACGGTGAAACCGCCGTTGACGTAGGAGGCACGTCATGAGAACGACCGCCGTCGTCCTGTCGCTGCTGGCGGCGCCGCTGATCGCGCAGCAGGCGCAGGATGCCGCCTACACCGCGAAGATCCGCGAGTACACCACCGAGCCTTTTTTCCTCACCGAACTGGTCGACCACCTGCCGTCCTCGCCGCGAGTGCCGACGCCGGAGAAGGTCCTTGGCTACGTGGTCGGCACGCCGAACAGGCTCACCTACACCAAGGATATCTTCCGCTACCTGCGGGAGCTCGAAAAGGCGTCGCCGCGCGTGCGGGTGATCTCGGGCGGGCGTTCCGAGGAAGGACGGGAATTCCTGCTGGTGGCGATCTCCGATGAGAGCCACATCAGCCGGCTCGACCATTACAAGCGGATCACCTCGAGGCTCGCCGATCCGCGCGGCCTTTCCGCCGCCGACGCCGCCGCGCTGGTCGGCGAAGGGCTGCCGATCTACTGGGCATCGGGAAGCATTCACTCGCCGGAGACCGGATCGCCGGAGATGCTGATGGAGCTCGCCTACCGTCTCGCGGTCGAGGAAACGCCGTTTATCGAGTCGATCCGGAAGAACTCGGTTGTGCTGATCACGCCGGCGCTCGAAGTCGACGGGCGCGACCGCCAGGTCGATCTCTACAACTGGCGCAAGGCGAACCCTAACCGCGCCGCGCCCAGCCTGCTCTATTGGGGCAAGTACGTCGCGCATGACAACAACCGCGACGGCATGGCGCTCTCGCTCGAGCTGAGCCGGTTCGTGCTGCGCACGTTTCTCGACTGGCATCCGCAAGTGCTGCACGACCTGCACGAGTCGGTTCCATTTCTCTACACGTCGACCGGCACGGGTCCTTACAACGCGTGGCTCGATCCGATCGTGATCAACGAGTGGAACCGGCTGGCCTATCACGAGATCGAGGAGATGACCAAGCGCGGCGTGCCGGGAGTGTGGACGCATGGATTCTACGACGGCTGGGCCGCCAATTACATGGTCACGGCCGCGCAGGGTCACAACTCGATCGGACGGTTCTATGAAACCTTTGGCGGCCGCGGCGCGGACACGGTCGAGCGTACCGTGCCGGCCGCGTCGACGACGCGGACCTGGTTCCGCCCCAACCCGCCGCTGCCGCGCGTCAAGTGGTCGCTGCGCAACAACGTCAACCTCCAGCAGAGCGCGCTGCTGTTTGCGATCCAGTACGTCGCCCAGAACCGCAAGCTGTTCCTCGAAAACTTTTACCTGAAGAGCCGGCGCTCGGTCGAGAAAGCGGCCAAGGAAGGCCCGGCCGCCTGGGTGATTCCCGGCGACGATCCGAGACCGCTCGAATGCGCCGGCCTGGTGAACCTGCTCGGCCTGCACGGCATCGAGGTCCACAAACTGAACGCGGCGATCGAGAAGCCCCTCAAGCTGGCCGCTTCGAGCTACGTCATCCGCATGGACCAGCCCTACAGCCGCATGGCCGACATGCTGCTCGACCGGCAGTACTTCAATCCCACCGATCCACGGCCCTATGACGATACCGGCTGGTCGCTCGGCCCGCTGCGCAACATCCAGACGATCCGCGTCACCGATGGCGCGATCCTCCAGGCGGCGATGTCGCCGGTCAGCCTGCCGGTGAAGCCGGCCGGTTCCCTCGCCGGCGCCGAGCGCGCCGCCGGTTTCGTGATTCATCACAACGCCGAGAATGCCCTGGCGACACTGCGGTTCCGGCTCAAGGATATTCGCATGTTCGCCGCCGAGGAGCCGTTCCAGGCGCTCGGCCGCACGTTCGCCGCCGGCTCGTTTGTCATCAAACAGGAGGGCAATCCGGGGGACCTGCGGGCGAGGATCGAGCGGGCCGCCTCCGAGCTGGGAATCCAGGCGCAGGCGGTCGAGCAGCTCCCCTCGCCGCCGATGCACGAGCTGAGCGCGCCGCGCGTGGCGCTGGTCCACACCTGGATCAATACGCAGAATGAAGGTTGGTTCCGGCTCGCCTTCGACGGGCTGGGAATCCCCTACGAGTACGTCTCCGATCATGTGCTGCGGAAGACCGCGAATCTGCGCGACCGCTTCGACGTGATTATTCTCGGCCCGACTTCGGGCGGCTCCCAGCGCATTGTCAACGGCATTCCGATGCGCGGCGATCCGATACCCTGGAAAAAGACGGACCTGACTCCGAACATCGGCATGTCGCCGGACACCAGCGACGACATCCGGGGCGGGATGGGCCTCGAGGGCCTGCTGAACCTGCAAAGGTTCGTCGACGACGGCGGCCTGTTCGTGACGATCACCGGCAACGCCTCGATTCCGATTGATTACGGGCTGATCGAGGGCGTCTCGATCGTCGCGACCCGCGAGCTGCAAGCGCGCGGCAGCGTCATGAACGTGACCGTGGCCGACAAGAAGAGCCCGATCGTCTACGGTTACCCGGAGCGATTCTCGGTCTACTTCAGTCAGGCGCCGGTGTTTCGCGTCAGCCTGGGCGGCGGTTTCGGCGGATTCGGAGGGCCGCCAGTCGAAGAAGGCGCTGGGCGGCGTCCCAGCGGGCGGGGAAGCCTCACCGATCCCGACATTCCGCAGGGCCGTCCGTTCACGCCGGCTCCGCCGCGGCCAACGGTGCGTCCCGGCGAAGAACCTCCGATGAGCGATGACCAGCGCGAGGCGATGCGGGCGTTCCTGCCGCCGCCGGAGGCGCGGCCGCGCGTGGTGGTGCGGTTCGCCGAGGAGAAGGACCTGCTGGTCGCCGGAATGCTCGCCGGCGGCCGCGAATTGGCCCTTCAGCCGGCCATCATCGATGTGCCGCGCGGCAAGGGCCACATCCTGTTGTTCGCCGCCAACCCGATGTGGCGCCAGCAGACGCAGGGCAGTTTCTTTCTGTTGTTCAACGCGATGTTGAATTACAATCATCTCGGAGCGGGCGCCCGGGCGGCGGCCGCGGCGCCCACGGAATAGGTTGCACGACACACGCCGCCGGAGCGTCTATGTGAGTGTGAGGGTGTGGTTGCTTCTTGCGGCCGCGACGGCCGCCGAGGCCGGCGAATACGCCGTGCTGCACACCGGCTTCCGGATTCACGCCACGAGGCATGAGTCCGACGGCCCGCGCCTGCGCCTGTACACCAAA
>Ga0247727_10018821_pt1 | contig 10791 bp, 11 predicted proteins | sample WisWelCaveWW1625_FD_202498 | JGI IMG/M metagenome (GOLD analysis project Ga0247727, IMG submission 202498) | Biofilm microbial communities from Wishing Well Cave, Virginia, United States - WW16-25 | ecosystem: Environmental > Aquatic > Deep subsurface > Groundwater > Cave microbial mat | place...
GAGTGGAAATGTAGGAATCGGTGTGATTAATCCTTCGGCAAAGCTGCATGTGTTTGGAACGGTGAGGCTGGATAATGTGGGTGCAACAACCACCAATGTCCTTGTTCTTACGGTGGATGCTAATGGAAATGTGAAGACCAGGTCGCTGGGTAACGACATTTGGGATGGTGATAGCGTGAATGATTTGGATGCAGACCCTGATAATGAGTGCAATGTTTCCATGTTCTATAATACTGCAACGCAGGAGCTTTCTATTGCGGATGCGTGCACCTTGCTGACCACAGTTATTCCCACCGACCCAAATGACTTTGACAAAGACGCTACCAATGAGTTGCAGGATTTATCTTCATCATTTGGCGGTGGCAATGTTACTATCAGCATTTCGGGCGGAGCCAGCACCACTTTCAGCAACAATGATGCGGATGCGAGCACCACCAATGAATTGCAGACGCTTACCATTTTCAAAAGTGGGATTGACGTGAACTGGACGCTGAGCAATGGCGCGGGAGTTCCCTTCACGGGCAATTTTAGCGTGGATGACAACGATTGGGACGGAGCAGGAACCGGCAGCATGTACCCCACCACACTGACGGATAAAGTCGGTATTGGCAACAGTGCTCCCATTTACAAGCTGGATGTGACGGGCGATATCAGAACCACGCAAAAGCTGTTATTGAATTCCGGTTCGTATTACATTGAAAATAATGGCTCTGATTTGCTGCTATCTTCCGTCAACTACATGAAGTTTCAAACCAGCAAAGGACACATCGTCACTTTTAACGAAAGCGGCACTGAAGCTTTGGTCAATTACAATTTGGACGGGACTGATGTGATGACTCTGCGAGGATTGGGAAGCACTCCGTATTCGGTCGGCATCGGCACCTCTGCTCCGGTGAGCAAATTGCAGGTGGCGGGCGATGTGAGAATCGGCATGTTGAATCCATCCGGGTTCACCAATGGAGGCAACAACTATGGGGACGCGCTTTATTTTTCGGGAGGTCCCGCTTCCGGTGGGCTTGACAGCGATAATGATGATCTGCTGTTTATGGCTCGTTATAACAACAGCACCGATGAATCGGAACTGCGCATCGGCATTGGCGATGACGCAAATTCATCCGGCAACGACAAACTTTCAATCGGAGCGCTGAGTGGCGGTCTGAGCACATTTACCGGTTTGTTTGATTTTGAAGTTGAAAACCCCGGCAGTTCGGGTGGTCCGATGCTTTCCATCAGCCCCATCGGAACGTCTCACGTGAAAACATATCATGGCGCTCTTTCACTCACCAAACCGGTTGGCGCCAACGGTCAATACATCAACTTGACACGAGGCTCCTCAAGCGTTTGGTCAATCGGCTATCAATACAACACAGCGCGCTTTGCGATTTCGGAAGGCAACACGAATGACGCGGCTTTTGCAACAACGCCTTTCTTCACAATTGTGAATACATCCGGATATGTGGGATTGGGAGTAGCCTCTCCTGCATATCGAATAGACCTGCCTTTAGAAAACAGCACCAATGGAATAGGTCGCGCCTATCAATGGTTGGATGCATCTGATGGACGATTCAAGAAAAACAGAGAAGACATCGGACAAATGTTGCCTAAAGTAATGAAGCTAAAACCAATTTATTATCAATGGGAAAAATTCGGTCATGATAGTGAAGGAAAAATTAATCCTACCGGTGAGTTATCAGACAAGCAGGATATTGGTTTCGTTGCTCAAGATGTTTACAAGCTTTTCCCAGAAGTAGTTGAAAAACCAAATGATGAAACTACTAACGCATGGTCAATGGATTATGCCCGCTTGACCGTCATCCTCACGCGTGCCATCCAGGAGCAGCAGGCGATGCTTGAAGCGGAAAAAGATGCGCATGAGAAGACGAAAGCGGAATTAAATAACCTGAAAGGTGACATGGAACAGCTTCGGCAAAACGTGGAGAATCTGAATCTATTAATGGGAGTGAAGACAGAGCCTGTAGTGGGTAAAGCTCAGGGAAATTAGTTCCTCTTCTCAAAGCCTTTGAAGCAATCCAGCACCGCCAGCGCGATTTCGTATTCCGTTTTCTGAAGGATGAAATCATTTGAAAGGTTGCAGAATTTTTTCAGCTCGATGATTTCCTCCTCCTGCTTTATCTCGGTAATCCGGCTGATGAATTCATTGCTGTATTTACGGTCAATCGCTTCAAGCATGTTTTTCTGGCGGCTCAATTCACTTTTTTCCCGCTGAATTTTAAAATCAGGACTTCTGCCGATGGGGATAATGATGATTCCGCCTGAAAGAATTTCATTCGGTGCATGAACCCGCGTTTCATTGGCTTCTAAGGGGATATTCAGGCTCGACAGGTCTTCGGGAATATTGAGATTGATTGGATTCTTCTCCTCCGCAAGCTCCAGGTTTTTGAAAGCCCACGGAAATAATTCTTTTGTAGGCATCGCTCGTACGACCACCGTGTCAATTTGGTAAGGGGCAGGAATCAGGTAAATCTTAACAGGTTCAAGATTTTTTATTTCAGCCGGAATCAGCAAGGCGGTTCTTTCATATCCGAGCGCTGAAATCAAAATGCTGTCGGAAGGATGCACTGCGAGTGAAAATTTCCCTTGTTCATCAGTATTTACTCCATCAAGCGCAGTAGTGTTGATGACGTAGGCAAAAGGAATTGGTGTGGAATCAGCAGCGGAATAGATGATTCCGGTGAAATTAAAATTCTGAGCCGGCAAGCTGTTCACCAGCAGAAAGAAGCCAAGGATGGAAATCACATTTTTAAGTCGCATGGCAGTTTAATCAGTTGAATTTTTCAACATCGCCAGCGAAAAAGGAAATACCCTTGCAGTCATTATCCCGTGAATCAAAGTCGGATCGCTGTTCATAAAATTACGGGCTTCTTCCGGAGAATCCGCCTCAAAAATGCAGATGCCGAAATTGTCGGTGTCTTCAATTGATAAGTCGCTTCTGCCTGCCAGAAGCACTTTGCCTTTTTCGCAGCTTTTCTTCAGATGGTTAAAATGCTTTGCTATAATTTCTCTTGTTTCGTCTGTCCAATTGGATTCAACCCTGTAAGGAGGGGTAAGCCGGAGTTGGTAGATGAAGTAAGGCATGTTCAAACTTTTTAGGTTAGCCAAATTACCAAAAGCTATTTTAGCTGATAATTGGAAAATAGAGTGAGAAGCAGCTTACTGAAACGGCATCCTGTTAAAACAATTGCGCTGCTTTTGTTTTTGATGTTTGCGTTTGCCGAGATTTCTCTGCGTATTGCTTTTGCGGTTAAAAATTACCCGGTCGGAAAACTCGCCCCGTCCTGGCTCGCGTTCAAGCCGATGGATTCACTTGAAGTCTGGAATTCATTTTATACGGATGCAAACGGCATCTACAAAGCCAGCCGCGAATACTGGAACCAGCCGCATTGGAACATCAACTCGGAAGGATTTCGAGGAAGAGAATTTGCTGCCGACACGCTGAATGATTCGGCAGTTTCCATTCTGCTCATTGGCGATTCTTACACCTGGGGTGCTCACGCCAAGCCTCCTGACAGTTGCTTCGCTTACTTGCTTGACAAAGAATTTGTTTGCTACAACGCGGGAATTCCAGGAACCGACCCGGCTCAGTATGCGCAGGTGGCGAAGACTTACGTTCCAAAGCTGCATCCCGATTTCACGCTGGTGATGCTGTATTTGGGAAATGACTTGATGGATTCTGCGAAATCAATTGTTCCGAATGAAAACATTTATTATCAAACCAACGCGGGATGGCTGCCGGTCAATTACAAAGGGCGGCATTTTTCATCGGCACGCGAGTCGTATCAATATGTGGTTGACAAATTTTCTCCTCATTCTTTGCTTGAAAAGATTTTTTTAAAAACTGCAATCGGAACGGCAGCGCTCACTCTCCCGCTTCGCCTGGAAGAGTATGCGGATTGGAACAGGAAAAAAAACAGCAGCATAACGAATAATTACCTGAAAGAGATTCGCGCTGTTTGCGAACGGAACAACTCAGAGCTTTTGATTTTCATTATTCCGAGAGAAGAGGATTTAAGTGTCGGATTTTACAAAGATCCCGAACGACACATTGCTGACGAATATCCCGCTTTAATGAAAGGCATTGAAGCTATTTCGTTTGTATTCCCTTTCCGCAAAGACCATCTTTATCCCCCGCCTGACGGGCATCTGAATAACGCGGGGCATCAATTTGCTGCGGAGTTTATTAAAACAAAGGTGGAATTCCGTCATTTGCGATAATCAGCGAAATCAGCGGGAAAAATACTCCTCCCGCTTGAAGCGGGACAGATAAACGCAGATTGATTTTCGAGATAGCTTAAAAATAACTCAGGCGCCCGCCAACTCTTTTTTCATCTGCCCGATTCTTTCGCGCATCGTCAGCTTATCATCATAATAAAAATCCTTCAGCCGCATGAATTCGAGGAACTGTGTTACCTCCGGCTGGTGCGAAGTGGTTTTGCCGGTTTGAACATCCACATATTTGATAGTCGTCCACATCAATGATTTCAATTGCTTCTTGTCAGTATCGGTCATGTAGTATTCCACAATCACCGTGTTGTGATCGTAGAAAACCACGCGCGACATGATTTTCACCCACTCGCCATACACCACCGAACGGATGTAAGAGATGTTGTGATTGTAAACCACCCACGAGCATCCGAATTTTTTAAAAATGTCCCCGGGGCTGTACCCGTATATTTTAGAAATCTGGTCTTCGCGCGCGTTGAAGAAGTAGTCGAAATATTTGGCGTTGTTCAGATGCCCCAGCGGGTCGCAATCCTGGAAGCGGATGACGGCTGACGCTTCTGTTTCTTTCGGGTACGATTTATTCGGGTCAACGGGAATCATAATTATTCAGCGACCGCAAATTTCGCAGAATAAAAATGTTTTTGCTGAGAATAAATTTTGAGAAAATATTCCCCCTTGCTTAATCCTTCAATATTCAAAATCTGGTTTTCAGCGGAATGAGTCAGCTCCCTGGTTTCCTCCATCATCAATTTACCCTGCAAGTCAAAAATCATGAAAGTGATTTTTCCCGCTGGATTTTTAAGATGAACTGAAAGATATTCATTTGAAGGGTTGGGATGAATCTTAACAGTTGCTGACGGGTTTATTTCATCACCGCCCGATAAAGGCGTTCTGTAAAAAAATCTGGTGCCGTCCAACGTGTAATAACTTGCTGCCAGTTCTTCACCCAAATCCGGAATATCCGTTGTGCCGACATAATAGTAATCCCCCTGCACTTTTCCGGGTGTCACGTCTAAAACAAGGTATCCGTTCCTGTCAAATTCCGCATATTGTATGTATGGATTATTAACCTTCACCGTGCTGAACGGCACTGCGCTAAACGTGCTTTTACTCGAAGCGATGGCAGGTGTGATGAATTCAACCGCCACCGAACCTGCTCCCGTTGTGTCGTTGTATTGTGCCGTGCTCAACGGCAAGTCATTCGCCAGCGCTGCATGTAAATCACCGGTGAGCACCACCACATTTTCAATTTGATTGCTCATGATGTGATTGAAAAGTTTTGCCCTCTCGGCAGGGTATCCGTCCCACTGGTCTTCATTCAGCGGATTACTGAAAAGCAGCGCAGGCGCCATCATCACCTGCTGCCCGATGATGCGCCATTGCGCAGCGCTGTTGTCGAGATTGGAAATAAGCCAGTTGTATTGCTCGTGCCCGAGAATCGTTCTGCCCGTGTCGTTGATTACAGCCATGTTTGTATCAACAAAAAAAAGCTGCTGCTCGCGTCCTTCCATTCGGGTGTCGAGCATAATGAGGTCAATCAAATCACCATACTGAAACTTTCTGTAAATCCTTCCCGGATGCAATGAATCTTCCCGGATGGGAATCCACTCGAAATAGGCTCGTGTCGCTGCTTGCCTGATGGAGGCAAATTGCGTGCTGTCGGGAAAGTTTTCCGAGCCGTACATCCAACTGTCGTTGCCGGTTTCGTGGTCGTCCCACACATTGATGAAGGGATGTTGCTGGCGCGCATGGATAAGGTCGGTGTCTGTATGATATTGAGAATAGCGCATACGAAATTGAGCCAGCGTGCTGCAACGGGCAAACGGCATCATCGGTCTGCCCACCTCCCCGGAATCCTTACTTTCATAAATGTAATCGCCTAAATGAATCACCGCGTCAATATCGTTTCGGTCACCGATGCGACCGTAAGCATTGAAAAATCCTTTTGAATATTTGGCGCAGGTAGCCACTGCGAATTTCAGGTGAGCGATATTTCCATCCGGTGCGGTTTTTGTTTTGCCGATGGCGGAATGATTTCCTCCCGTTTCAAAATCATAATAATAAACCGTTTCGGGCTGCAAGCCCGAAGCATCCACCTTCACTGTAAAGTCACGCGATGAATCCGTTGTGAAATTTCCGGAGCTGACCACATTGCTGAATGAAGTGTCCGTTACAATGCGCCAATTAACGGTGACGGGTTGGGTAGTATCAGCCGGAGAAACGCGCGTCCACAAAATCACTCTGTCGGTGAGCGGGTCACCGGAGGCAACCCCATGTATGAAAGGGGAGAACAAAGGCTGGGCGAAAAGCGGATGAATTGAAATGAAAATCAAGAACGGAATGGATGCCGGCTTCATAAAATACTTTGAGTAAAAATAAAGAAAGCGGACGTGACTGACCGAATTATCGGTATCAACTTTCCCCTACCTTTGTTTTGTTGCGGATGGATAAAATCGGAAAAGACATATTGTTTGCGCGAAGGCTGATTCTCAACAATGAGTTAGTTGCCATTCCGACTGAAACGGTTTACGGGCTTGCTGCCAACGGATTGAACCCCGATGCGGTGCTGAAGATTTATGAAGCGAAAAATCGCCCGTCTTTTAATCCGCTCATCCTGCATGTGGCAAGCATTGAACGGGCAAAAACTTTGGTGAAAGATTTTCCAGAGAAGGCATTATTGCTTGCCGAGAAATTCTGGCCCGGACCACTCACAATAGTGTTGAAGAAAAAAAACATTGTGCCGGATATCGTGACTGCGGGGCTTGATACCATGGGAATCCGGGTGCCCAATCATCCGCTGACGCTCGAATTGCTGAAGTCGCTTGATTTTCCGCTTGCCGCGCCCAGCGCGAATCCTTCGGGGTATGTCAGTCCAACGTCACCTCATTATGTGATGCAGCAGTTGGGAGATGCGGTTGCCTATATTCTGGACGGAGGAATTTGTGAAATAGGAATTGAGTCAACGATTGTGAAAATGGTGGATGATGAAGTAGCTATTCTGAGATTGGGAGGAATCGAGTTGGAAAAAATTGAAGCTTTAATTGGAAAAGTCCGCTATCCTCAAAATAAAGATGAAAGAATTGAATCACCGGGAATGATGGCGTCACACTACGCTCCTCAAAAAAAATTGGTGTTGGGGAATATGGAGGAAAATCTTCAGAAATTTCCCGGAAAGAAAATAGGAGTGATCGCTTTCAAGCAAATTGGCACAAGCACAGGATTGCGCCAGAATACGAATAAGTTCATACTTTCCGCGTCAGGCGATTTGCACGAAGCTGCCCGCAATCTATTTTCTCATTTGAGAAAATTGGATGAATCGGATGTGGAAATAATTCTTGCCGAATTGGTGCCTGACGAAGGATTGGGAAGGGCTATCAATGACAGGTTAAGAAGAGCTGCGAGTCAAGATATTTAAACCGCAAAACTCTCCCCGCAAGCACAAGAGCGGGATGCATTGGGATTGTTGAAGTGAAAGCCTTTGCCTTCCAGCCCGTCAGAGAAATCGAGCGTGGTATTGAAAACGTAGAGAAAGCTTTTCAAATCGGTAACCATCTTCACTCCCTTGTCTTCAAACACCTGGTCGCTGGGCTGAATCTTGTTGTCGAAATCCATCTTGTAAGTAAAACCCGAACATCCGCCTGCCACTACGCTCACACGCACGAAATGCTCTGGAGTGAGGCTGTCCTTCACCCGGATTTTCTCTATTTGTTCTTTGGCTTTATCAGAAACGAAGAGCATGTCTGAACTGTGATTTACCTGATTAAATGATTGCGATGATAACAACTACAAAGTTACCTTCAAAAGTTCATTAATGGACAACAGCTTTTCTAATTTCTTCAACTTCAGTTATCACTTTTTTTACCGCATAGTCAATCTCATCCTGTGTAGTCAGTTTGCCAAGGCTGAAGCGGATGGAAGAGTAAGCTGATTCATTATCCAACCCAAGCGCTTTCAAGACATACGAAGGTTCAGGAACTGCTGAAGTGCAGGCGGAGCCGCTTGCCATCGCAATTTCGTTTATTAGTTTTTTCATCAGAACGTGACTCTCGACATTTTTAAATGAAACATTGAGTGTGTTGGGAAGGCGATGAGTTGTGCTTCCGTTTATTTTGATGCCGGGAATATTCTTTTGAAAACCGCTTTGCAGTCTGTCGCGCAGTTGTTGAATTCTTTTTGAAGAAGATTCCAATTCCTTTCCCGCTATCTCACACGCTTTTCCCAGCCCGGCAATTCCCGGAACATTCAGTGTGCCTGATCGAAGATTTTTTTCGTGACCGCCACCATCCATTTGCGCTACGAGCGAAACTCTTGGATTTTTTCTTCTGACAAATAATGCCCCAACTCCTTTCGGTCCGTAAATCTTGTGAGCGCTCAACGGCATCAGGTCAATATGCTGCTCCTGAACATCCACTTTTATTTTCCCGGCAGCTTGCGTTGCATCACTCAGGAAAGTAAGGTTGTGCTTGTGTGCAATTTCAGCAATTTCACGGATGGGCTGAATCACCCCGATTTCATTGTTCGCGAACATCACGGAGATAAGAATGGTCTTATCGGAGATGACGTTTTCCAATTCTTTTAAATCAATCAAGCCTTCGCGATTTACCGGAAGGTATGTCACTGCTGCGCCCTGCTTTTCCAATTTTTTGCAGCAATCAATTACCGCTTTGTGCTCGGTGGAAACGGTGATAATGTGATTTCCCTTTGTGTGATACGCCTCAAAAACTCCCTTGATTGAAAGGTTAATTGCTTCCGTTGCCCCTGAAGTGAAAATGATTTCCGATGGTTCGGCTTTGAGTAAATTCGCAACTTTCTCTCGTGCATTTTCAACTGCTTCCTCAGCCACCCAGCCGAAGCGATGCGTCTTGCTGGCGGCATTCCCGCATTTTTCTGAAAAATAAGGCAGCATGGTTTCCAACACGCGCGGATCAACGGGCGTAGTGGAATTATAGTCCAGGTATATTGGGAGTTTCATGGATTCGGGTTTGACAAACTTCGGATGTTTGTCAAACCTTGTTTACTTTCAAACCGAAATTACCAAAACATCAGCCATGCTTAAAGCAGAACATATCGGTATTGCCGTGAAAAGTCTTGAATTATCCAATGAGGTTTTTCAAAAACTTTTGGGGACGCAACCTTACAAGACAGAGAAAGTGGACTCAGAAGGGGTGACAACTTCTTTCTTCAAAATTGGCGACACGAAAATTGAATTGCTGGAAGCCACTGCTTCTGAAAGCGCCATTGCCTCGTTCATTGAAAAGCGCGGGGAAGGAATTCATCATATTGCCTTTGAAGTGGAGGATATTCGGGCAGAGATGAAAAGATTGAAAGAAGCGGGATTCAAATTTACCCGTGAAGAACCATTTAAAGGCGCGGATAATAAATTGGTTTGCTTTCTGCATCCAAAAAGCGCCAATGGGGTGCTGGTGGAGATATGCCAGGAAATAAAAAAATAGGGAAATAATTTACTCCGGCTGCTTCTTCAACTGTTCGTATTCCTGCTGCTTTTTTTGCAGCTCCTGATTTTCCAAATCTTGTGAAGTAACCCGGTTTGCCGGAGTTTCAGTGTTGCCATTTGAAGGCTGGTCTTGCTTCTTCTCCTCCTGAATCTTCTGGATTTCTGACAGATTCTGTGTCTTGGTGGAAGGCGCCATCTGCACTACTCTTTTCGGCACCACTATATCATAACTCGCTTTTTTTAACGGCTCTTGCTCCGTTGCAGGTTGTTGATTTTCGGGTTGCGTGGTTTGTGCATTCAGGAAAGAAAATGCAACTGCAGAAATCAGCAGCGTGAGAAGGATTTTCATGGCTCGAAATTTTAGTCTAAGCGTGCAATCACCGTTTTTCCGCCCTTCACTTTCTGTTTCAAATCAACTTCAAGCTTGGTATCCAACGGCAGGAAAAGGTCAATACGCGACCCGAATTTAATGAATCCAAGCTGTTTTCCCTGTTCGATTTCATCTCCCTCTTCGCAATAGTTGACGATACGTCTTGCAAGCACTCCTGCAATCTGGCGAACGAGCACTTCAAATCCATCTTCATCTTCAATTACCACAGAGGTGCGCTCATTCTTCACCGAAGATTTAGGATGCCATGCCACCAGATATTTGCCGGGATGGTAGGCAGTGTATTTCACCTCCCCGCTGATGGGCATCCAGTTCACATGCACATTGGTGGGCGACATGAAGATGGAAACCTGCAGGCGCTTGTCTTTGAAATATTCAGGCTCATAAACTTCTTCAATCGCAACCACTTTGCCATCACAGGGGGCTATTAGAATATCATCGTCTGCTACGATGTAGCGTTTTGGGTTTCGAAAGAAGTAGGCAGTGAAAAGAAACAAACCAATGGATAAAACGGTGGAGAAAAGAACCACATCGTAACTGTCGCTCAGTTGTCTTAAAACCACGTTGAAAATCAACAGCATCGCCAACAGCCCGCCAAGAATCTTGTACCCCTCTTTGTGAATTGTCGTCATTTAAAATCCTTTTTAGTTAAACAAAGTTATAAAATCCGGGGTTAGCCCCCTTAATCTATATCAATCCCTGTTTT
>Ga0247727_10018822_pt1 | contig 10790 bp, 10 predicted proteins | sample WisWelCaveWW1625_FD_202498 | JGI IMG/M metagenome (GOLD analysis project Ga0247727, IMG submission 202498) | Biofilm microbial communities from Wishing Well Cave, Virginia, United States - WW16-25 | ecosystem: Environmental > Aquatic > Deep subsurface > Groundwater > Cave microbial mat | place...
GCGCGCCTGCGCCCAGCGGCCGCACGTTAGACCAAAGCAGCGCTGCCGCCGCGCCCCCCGCGACCGCGAGTGCCGGTTGCGCCGGTCCCAAATTCACCCAATGCTCGCTGAAATAAAGCACGCCCGACATGATCGCTGCCGCGGCGAACCAGTGCGGCTGGCTCCACGCGCGACCGACGTAACCTCCTCGCGTCGCGCGGAAGCCGAGAATAAACGCAGCGGCGCCGGCCGCCGCCAGCCACTGCTCGCGCGGCGTCGCCGTGAACACGCCGCTGACCGCCACGAGCGCCACCGATTGATGCACGAATCGGAACGGCGAGGCCGACGCGGTCGAGGCCGCTCGGCGATTGAGCCACCAAACCACCGCCAGCCCAATCGCGACGGCCGGCGCCGATTGCCAGCGGCGTGCCATCATCAGCGGCAATTGCGGGAATCCGGCGAACCAAATCGCCAGTCCGATGAAGCACACGCGATTTGCCCACCGCCCAGTTCCGATCGCCGCCCACGAACCGGCGGCACCGACCGCAAACGCGGCCACGCCCGCAAAGCTCGCAGGCACGAGCGACGCGGGGCACTCGCTCCACGCGATTGCGGAGAGCGCCGGCACGATCGCGACGGCACCGAGCGGCACGAGAAAGCCGTCCGTCGCGCCGACCCACACGCGACGGAGCAACGCCGCGAGCACAATCGTGAGCAGCACGAAAACATAGAAACTCCACTGCTCGGTCGCCTCGGAATAGCCTGTAAGCAGCGGCACCCCGACGACGTCGATCGGGTCTTTCAGTGGCTCCAACCAACAGAATGCTGCCGCGCCGATTGCTGCCAAAGTCATTGCGACGACAACAACTGCCGCGCCGCGAACGAACGCGACGAGCGACGGCGGCTCGAGCGGACCGATCGCGGCGCGCGACGGATCCGACAGGCCGGATGCCTCCGAGGGTTGCGCGGTGTCATTCATCCGAAATATCGTAACGATGCCGCCGCAACGCCGCGACACGCGAACTCCTTCCCGGCCGCCGCGTTGTGGGCTATCATTTCGGTCTTGAAACAGATGACTTCGATTCACAAGACTTAGTCACTTTGAGGGGCACCATGGCAGCCGACCGGGCGATTAATGTTGGGTTGATCGGCGTGGGAGGCATCGCGGCATTCACGCATTTTCCGGGCATCAAGACCGCTCCAAACGCGCGGGTCGTCGCCATCACCGACACGGACCCGAAACTTGTCGAGCAGCGTCGCAAGGAGTGGCCGAGCGTGTTTGATTACCCGTCCGTGTCGAAGCTGCTCGAGGCCGGCGACGTGGACGCTGTGATCATTGCCACGCCGAATTGCACGCACCGCCAGCTCGTGCTGGACGCGGTCGCGGCCGGCAAGCACGTGCTCTGCGAAAAGCCGCTGGCGATGAATTTGGCCGAAGCCCGCGAGATGCTCGGCGCCGCGCGCGAGGCCGCCGTGCGGCACATGACAGCGTTTACTTACCGCTTCGTGCCGGCGATGCGATTCCTGAAGTTCATCGTCGATCGTGGCGACCTTGGCCGGCCGCTGCACTATCGCGCACAGCGATTTCAGGACTGGCACGTCTACTCGCTCGGCTGGCGCCAGTGGCGCGACAAGGCCGGCACGGGCGAACTCGGCGACATGGCGTCGCACCGCATCGACTACGCGCGGCTGCTCTTTGGCGAGATCACAACCGTGTGCGGCATGATGAAGCAGTTCGCGCGACGCGATCGAAATGCGACCGACGGCAGTCCGGTACGAATATCCGACACGGACGATTGGGTCGGGTTCGTCGTCGAGTTTGCGAACGGCGCGACGGGGGTGTTCGAGTCGTCGAAACTCGCCCGCGGCCACGGCTCCGGCGGGCATGGCCACGATTTCGTCGAAGTCAACGGCGCCGAGGCATCCGCGATCTATCAACTGCGCAACCCGTTCGAACTGCTGATCGGCCGCCGCGAGGGCCGCTTCGAGCCCGTACCGGTTCCGGAACAGTTTTGGAAAGTGCCCGGCTCGCTCCGCAGCGCGGGTGATGGCGACGCGTCGGTCGTCTGGCGTTACGATCAAGAAGTCGAGTTCATCGCCGCCATCCAACAAGGTCGCGACGCCAACCCGTCGTTCTACGACGGCATGAAGTGTCAGGCGGTCATGGACGCCGTCGTGCGGTCGGTGAACGAGCGGCGGTGGGTGGAAGTGGAGACAGCCTAATTGCCTCCCGCTGGTTTTGGAACTTTGGAGTGCGGCGACTTGTCGCCGCTTCGCGTCTTGGTTACGCTCCGTCAGGTTTTCATGCGGCGATCTCGGCCGTCGGGGCCGGACTTCAAGACCAAGGAGTTGCATCATGGCCAACAACCGCATCGTCCACTTCGAAATTCCCGCGAACCAGCCGGAGGCGCTGACAAAGTTCTACGGCGAGCTGTTTGGCTGGAAGTTTCAGAAAGCGCCGATTCCCGGCCCCGAGTATTGGCTCGCCGAAACCGGCTCCGAAGGGCCGGGCATCAACGGCGCGATCATGCAGCGGATGCACGAGAAACATCCGTGGATGAACTACGTGGACGTGGCGAGCATTGACGCGGCGATCGCCACGGCAACGAAACTCGGCGCGCAGGTCGCGCTGCCGAAGACGCCCGTGCCGGGAGTCGGCGCGTACGCGGCAATCATCGATCCGCAAGGAAACATTTGCGGGTTGTGGGAGCAGGCCGCCGCGCCCGCCACGTAATCATCGATAAAGGATCTGCCTGTGGCTGAACCGCGCCGACATCGCCCGCCGTTGGGATTGCCGCCAGGCAGCGTGCGCGCGCTGTTGTCGCTGATGATCGTCAGTACGGTGATCGCGGAGACCGTGCGCGGCCGGTCGCTGGACGTGGCACTCGCCGAGGCGCTGATGATCGTGTTGGCGTCGTATTTCGCGACGCGCCGCGTCATCGACTTGCCGCCGGACGTGCTGCAGAAACTGGAGCAGGACGGTCAGCTACCGTCCGAGCGTCACCCGCTGTACCTGCCGCGATTTTCAATTCGGATCATCATCCTGATCAGTTTCGCCGGCGCCGCGGGCTACCTGTATCAGCAAGGCCGCCTGTTCGCGCAGGAAGCGGTTGCGACGCTCGGGCTCGTATTCGCCTACTTCGTCGGCGTGTTGTTTCGCGCGCTCGGCAAGCTGTTCGGTCAATGGAGGCTGCCGGAAGGCGTGCGCGACTGGTTCGCCGACTTGCGTGCGCTGGTCGTGCTGGGCGCGGTGGGCACGCTCACCGTCTGCTACTGGCTCGGTCGCCAAGCGTCGCTGCCCGACTGGGCGGAGAGCACGACGCTGAGTTTGCTGCTGTTCTATTTCGGAGCGAGGTGACTCTCGCGCACGCGGCGGCGATGTGCGACTTCGTTGTACAGGAACCAGATGCACATGCCGAGCCCGTCGGATGCGACGTGATAGAGACCGGGCCCGACCGCGAGGATTTGACCGGCGCGGACCGGCACGGCAGAAAGTTTTTCGAGCGACGGCCCGACTCGCACGTCGCCCGCGCCGGTCAGCACGAAATACAGTTCCACCATGTCGGCGTGCGTGTGCGGTTCGGCGTTCTCGATCTCGACGAAATGATACTGAACGCGGTGCCGCAGGTCGCTGACCGGCAGCACCTCGCGGCGGCGACCGCAAATCGAGCGATCTCCCGTGCGAGCATCGAACGCGAATTGCTCAAAGCCGAGTTCGAGACCAGCCTGACCGCGAAGGTGTTCAGGGGCGAGGCCCTCGTAGCAGATCCACAAGAACTCCGCCGCCGGCTGCGCCGCGACGCGCACGGACGGCGGCATCACGATCGCGTCGCCGCGGTTCATCGTCTGACGCCGCTCGCGAAAGCTAAGCGTAGCCGGCTCGCCGATCGACAGGCCGTAGCTCGTGAAGATGCCATTGTAGAGCAACTCGCCTCGCGAAAATTTGAGCGACAGCATTGGATCCCACGCCGTGATCGCCTTCGACGCCTGTTTGACCGCCTCCGCGTCGCGCGCGTCAGCGACGAAATGCTTGCCTTGCATGAGTGTCTCCAACCGTCACGGTCGCGGCCAGCTACCATGGCGCTTTGCAGTTTAGCCGCCGGACCTTGTCCCAATCCACGTCAACGCCCAAGCCCGGCCGGTCGCTGATCGTACACGTCGCTCGGTCGATTCTGAGCGGCTCGCGCACGATTCGCTCCGCGTGATACCACGGGCCGAGAATGTCGCCGGGGAATTTTTCAACCTGCATGTTTTCGGCGCCGACGCAGAGATGGGCCATCGCGGCCGTACACACGTCCCACTCCAGATTCGAGCCGATTGTACACGCGACGCCGTGGTCAGCCGCGAGGTGAACGATCTCGGCCGACTTGCGAATGCCGCCGTTTTTGCCGGGGTAAACGCTGATCACGTCGCACGCCTCGTGTCGCAAAAGTTCCTGCGCGTGCACGAGATCGAAGCACATGTCGTCGGCCATGACCGGCACGTCGATTGCGCGGCGGACCTTGGCCATCGCGTCGTAGTCGCCGTCGGGCGTCGGTTGTTCGACGAGGGCGAGATCGCACGACGTCAATTCGCGGCAGCAGCGAATCGCCGTGTCGGCGTCCCAGCCGCAGTTGGCGTCGATCACGATCGCGATCTTCGGCCCGACCGCGTCGCGCACGGCCTTGACGCGAGCCACATCCGCAGCCGGCACGGTGCCCACTTTGATCTTGATCGTCGTGAATCCCCAGCCGACTCGCTCGACCGCCTTCTTCGCGGCGGTCTCCGGATCGTACGCGGCCATCGAGAACCGGGCCGGAATCGTCAGCGCCCGCCGCGGGCCGCCGAGCAACGCGAACACCGGCTTGCCCGCCGCCTTGCCGCGAATGTCCCAGCACGCCATCTCGATCGCCGACTTCGCGAACCAATTCCGCGAACAATTCGCGTCCATGATCTTGTCGATCGCCGCGATGTCCGTCGGATCGGCGCCGATCAATTCCGGCCCGAGCACCTGGTCGATGATCGCCTTCGCCGTCCAACACGTCTCGCCGCTCCAGCGCGGCATCGTCGTCGCCTCGCCCTCGCCGGTGATGCTGTCGTCCGACTCGACACGCAGAAGCAGGTACGGCGACACGCGATGTGTGCCCTTGGACGACGTGATCATGAATTCCGGCCGCACGGCGATCTGGGCGGGAACGGTTTCGATGCGAGTGATTTTCATGGTGGTTTGCCAACTCTTGTGCTGGACGGATGAGGGTCTCACGCAGCGGCGCAAAGCTCGCAGAGAAGAGAGACGTCTTACTCCTCTGCGAGCTTTGCGCCTCTGCGTGCGACTCTTTTCACAGTCGAACAAACGTCGCACCCGGTGCTGCGACGCAGATGTTAATCGAAGCGGTCAAGCCAGTGCGACGAAAATACTCGTCGGCGACGGATCGAGCGAACGATTCCGTGTTCGGCGGCTCGACGAGGTTCACCGTGCAGCCGCCCCAGCCGGCTCCGGAAAGTTTGCCGCCGAGGAAGCCGGGCTGACGCGACGCGATGTCGATCAACAGGTCGAGTTCCGGCGAACTGTTCTCGAAATCGTCGCGGCTGGAGCGGTGCGATTCGAGCATGAGCTGGCCAAATCCGCGCACGTCGCCGGAACGGCGGAGCAATTCGCGGCCCGTCATCACCCGCTGGTTCTCCGTCAGCACGTGCCGGGCACGGCGAGCGGGAATCGGTTCGAGCAGCCGCTGCTGATCGACGAAAATGTGCATCGGAATATCGCGGAGCGACGGCGTCGTGCCGGTCGGCAGAGTCGGGTTGAGCCGGTGCAGGAACTGCGACGCCGCTTCGCACTCCGCGCGGCGTTCGTTGTACTTTCCTTTTGCCAATTCATGCGGCGCGCGCGAGTCGCACACCACGATCGCCGGCGGGTCCGCGCCGAGCGGCACCGCGTCGTGCTGAAGTGTTTCACAATCGAGGTAGAGCGCGTGGCTTTCGCGGCCGAACAGGCTCGAAAATTGATCGAGGATGCCGCACTGCACGCCGGCGAACCGATGCTCGCCGCGCTGTAGAAACTCGGCGAGCTGCATCCCGGCCGGGTCCACAGCCGCGTCGCGGCCGAACATGCCAAGCACCGCCATCGCCACGGCGCATTCCAGGCTCGCTGAACTTGACAGGCCGCCGCCGATCGGCACGTCGCTGACGATCGCCGCGTCGAACCCGCGCACGGCCATGCCCGACTCAGCTAGCGCGGCAACGGCTCCTCGCACGTAGTTCGACCAATGCCCGCCCGGCAGCGGAGCGATCGCCGAAACGTCGAACTCGTCGGCTTGCCCGATAGATTCCGAGCTAACGCGGGCTAGAAGTGAGGCGTTCGGCATGGCGGCGACGCACGTGAACCGATCGATTGCCGCGGCGAGCACGAGGCCGCGATTGTGGTCCGTGTGGTTTCCGAGCAACTCTACGCGGCCCGGCGCGACGCCCAATACCGTCGGCTGGCGGCCGAGCCGTCGCTCAAATGCGGCGGTGGTCCGATTCCGAAGGTCCGCCAGCAAATTGGGCATCGCCTCAAATCCCAGCCGCTTTCCGCAACTCCGCCGCGCGGTCGGTTCGTTCCCACGTGAATTCTGGCCGCTCGCGGCCGAAGTGCCCGTCGTGAGCGGTCTCGCGGTAGATCGGCCGACGCAGGTCGAGGGACTCGATGATGCCCTGCGGCGTCAGCTTGAAATGCTTGCGGATGAGTTCCACGAGGCGATCTTCGCTCAGGCCCGCGGCGATCGTGCCGTTCGTCGTGACCCAAACCGAGAGCGGATCGGGATGGCCGATCGCGTAACTAAGTTGCACTTCGCACTGTTTGGCGAGGCCAGCGGCGACGACGTTTTTTGCGATGTAGCGAGCCATGTACGCGGCGGAGCGATCGACTTTGGTTGGGTCCTTGCCGCTGAACGCGCCGCCGCCGTGCCGCCCGCGGCCGCCGTACGTGTCCACGATGATCTTGCGGCCGGTCAAGCCGCAGTCGCCGTGCGGGCCGCCTTCGAGGAAAATGCCCGTCGGGTTGATGTGAAAAATGATGTCGCCATTCACGAGTTCCGGCCGCTCGGCCTTGAGCGTTGGCAGGACGAGTTCGTCGATGAGCACGCGTCGGGCGGCGTCGGTCATTCGCGTCTTGCCGTCGCGCGTCTCGACGACGCTCTCGTCGTGCTGCGTCGAGAACACGATCGTGTGAACGCGGTGCGGCGATCCGTCGCCGTTGTACTCGACGGTGACTTGGCTCTTCGCGTCGGGCCGCACGAATTTCAGCCGGCCGTCGCGCCGCATCGCCGCGTGATTCTCGACCAGCCTGTGCGCCAGGTAGATCGGCAGCGGCATCAGCGTCCGCGTTTCGTCGCAGGCGAAGCCGAACATCATGCCCTGATCGCCCGCCCCGCCCGTGTCCACGCCGACCGAGATGTCCGCCGACTGCTTGTGTACGAGGCAGTGTACGTGGCACGTGTCGGCCGCGAAACCGGTCTGCGGATCGTCGTAACCGATCTCGCGAATCGTGTCGCGCACCAGCCGGTCCACCGCCTGCCGCGTCAGCGGCGCGTTGGTCGTGATCTCGCCGGCGACGGTGCAGTGGTCCGTGGTCACCAACGTCTCGCAGGCCACGCGGCTCGTCGGATCGTGCTTCAGGCAGAAGTCGAGCACGGCGTCGGAAATCTGATCGGCCACTTTGTCCGGGTGGCCCATCGACACGGATTCGCTGGTGAAAAGGTAACGTCCAGTGGACACGCGGTTGGTCTCCGTGAAAGGTGGCAGCCGGCATGATTCCGCGCGCCGCCGGCTCGTTGGGCCGGCATTATAGCGCGGCGTCATCGGGTGAGGCAATGCGACTGGCGACGACGGCGAATGAATCTCGAATTTCGAACAAGGAATATCGAATGCCGAAGTCAGAGTGCCTTCGACGTTCGATATTCCTTGTTCGACATTCGACATTCTCGGCCGCGTGATCGTATCAAGCGGCCTCGCTGGATTGTGCCGGCAGGGCTGGCATTAGTCCGTCCAGCAACTCGATCGTCTTCGCCGTCGCTCCGTGCTGACTCAGGACGAACGCGCGTGCGGCGTCGCCGAGTTGTTGCCGCCGGCCGGCGTCCGCGGCCAACTCACCGACCACGCGGCCGAGTTCCTCCGCCGTCGCAACTTGCACCGCGCCGCCGCAGGCCAGCAGGTGATCGACGGTGTCCTGAAAATTCCACACGCCCGGCCCGAACACGACCGCCGCGCCGTAGCCGGCCGGCTCGATCATGTTCTGACCGCCACGCGGGGCGAAACTGCCGCCCACGAACGCGATGTCGGCCAAGCCCCACACGGCGGACAACTCACCCAGCGTGTCCACAAGCACGACAGGATTTGCAATTTGCAATTTGCAATTTGCAATTTGCAATTCTTCGCCTTCGGCAACTGCCATGCGGCTTCGCCGCAGAATTTGGAACCCGCGCGATTCGATCAACCGCGCCACTGCGTCGAACTGGTCCCTTTGTCGCGGCACGAGAATGAGCCGCAACGACGGGTGGCTCCCGCGCAGCTTCGCGAACACGTCGAGCACGATTCGTTCTTCCGGATCGGCCGTGCTGCCGGCAACCCAGACGAGTTCGTCGTGCCGAAGCACGAACTGTTCGCGGAGCCGTGCGGTCGCGGAATTTTGCCGATCGGTCTCAACCGCATCGTACTTCACTGATCCCGTCACGTGTACTCGGTCCGGCGGCGCGCCGATTTCGACGAATCGCGTCGCGTACTCGTCCGTCTGCACGGCGAATGCGTCGATCTTCGCGAGCAGTCGCCGCGTGAAAAATCGAAGACGGCGGTATCCGCGATGGCTCCGGGGGCTCATGCGTCCGTTGATGACGGCGACCCGCGCACCGCTCCGCCGCGCGGCCGCGATGAAGTTCGGCCACAACTCGAGTTCCGCCAGCGCCACCACGTCCGGCCGCACCCGCGCGATCGCCCTCGACACGGCCCAACTGAAATCGAGCGGGAAGTAAATGAGCGTAGCAGGCACACTCCGTGTGCCGTCCGCCTGCTCGCCGTAATTCTTCCGCGCCACCTCCATGCCCGTGTTCGTCGTCGTCGAAATCACAATCTCGACATCCGGCCGCCGCCGCGCCAATTCCGCAACGACCCGCTTGAGCAGCAACACCTCGCCGACGCTCACCGCATGAAACCACACGCACGGCCGATCCGAGTCCCGCGCCGGCACCGTCCCGAAAAACTTCTCGGCCAGCCCGGCTCGGTACTTCCCGGTCCGAACCGCCTTGAAGGCCAGCCACGGAAACGCCAGAACCAGAATGAAGACGTAAACGATGTCGAGCAGAAGGGCAAACATGGGCATCCATTCCCAAAATGAAGTAGCCACGCATAGACGCGACCGCCGCTAGCGCTTTACCTTGGATCCTTCGGGACAAAAACCAGACCTACGGCACCGAGCACGAACCCCAATCCCGCGAAGATTGCAAAACCACCAAGTTCACAAAACATGGGTAGCGAATCCGATTCTAGCCCGACGTTCACTGCCAAGAACACGAGAGCCAAGAAGGGTAGGATCCAGCCCCCCAGAAGCACAGCGATTACCGCGATTTCAAGGTCTCGGTATTGCCTTGCGTAACTGATGATCGCAGCGGCCATCGCTCCCAAAAGAACGAGTTGCGGAAGAAACGTGTAGAGCATCCGGCCAAAATCCGGTGTGTACACAGCGAAAAGACGCATGTCGTAACTCACGCTCCGTTAGCTTGCGAATCTGCCACGGCCGGCGCTTCGCCGACTCAGCCCCAGGCACCCAGCCGTTAGCCCGTGGGCGACCAACGTGGTGTCTCGCCTCGAAGGCGACGGGCGGCCACCAGGTCTTGAATGCCGGAAGCAAACACAAGCACGGCCATCACGACCATTACGAATCTCAAAACCGTCGGAACACTCGCAGGGCTGTAAATGACTCTGCTTGGCAGCGACGCCCACGGAAACGCTTCGAACCAGACCGCTGCCACCAGAGCCCCGAAGAGCATCGCAATGACGATGTGCAAGATGTATTCGCCAGTCGGCAACCCGCCAAAGAATCGCCTGCTCTGCCCTTCCAGAGCAAAGTCGCAAATCGAAACCGCCACGTCCACGGCGAACAGGCCGATGAGGCACCAAAAGAAGAGACCGTGCAATGCCAAATTCGGGATGACCAGAAACAGCGCGGCGTACGTCGGCCCTCGCAGGCTGTGTACGAGTAACTCTGACCGCGAGTCGGGATGAGAGCGGATGCCATGTGCAACACAGTGATAAACAGCAATGTCCGTTGCCCCGAGGCAACCGAGCAGGAACAAAATGTAGGTCGCCGCCTGCACAGGCTAAACCCTCACGACATTGGTTGCCATATTCACCGGGCACAGTACGCCCGAAGCCACCAACCAGTCAAGCGCACGGTGACGATGGGCGAAGACACCTCGAAGCGGGCGTGTCACGAAAAGCCGTGTTCCAAGCTGCCCGCCGTATTGCCAGGGCAGCTCAACCTCCAAGATGTCTCGCATTAGGGTCCACTCGCCGGCTGCTTCGAACTCGTGAGTGTGTGTGAACCGCCGGAATGGTCCGTGGATGAGTTCTTCCGCAAAGCGATAAGGCGGCTCGTAAATCGTGTGTCGGAAGCCGAGCACGACAGGAACGCACCGAGCGATCGTTTGTTCAAACCACGTGGTGGTTCCCGGCAAGATGTTGGCGTCGTGGCGAAGCAGCCGAAAGCCCGGCCAATTCCTGAGGAGCATCGCGAGATTCGCGGGTGCCTCATGGAACCGGAAGACTGCCTCGCGTGGTACAGGGACGCGGTGTTCGAATTG